>Ga0116125_1000149_pt1 | contig 31503 bp, 33 predicted proteins | sample June2015DPH_16_1_2_FD_89729 | JGI IMG/M metagenome (GOLD analysis project Ga0116125, IMG submission 89729) | Peatland microbial communities from SPRUCE experiment site at the Marcell Experimental Forest, Minnesota, USA - June2015DPH_16_10 | ecosystem: Environmental > Terrestrial > Soil >...
AGGTTTTGCCCGCACGGGACAGCAATTGGAAGATGCCGCGTTACCGCCGAGCGTTTCGCAACGGCCATCGCTCGTCTTTCCGACCGCGTGTCCCTGAAGGAACGCCCGACGATCGCCCTTGCGCTGGCGATCGAGCTCGCAGCGCCCGAGCCAAGCCTCGGCGACCTCGCTCGAGATGGGCGTGAGCGTACCGGGGACCCTCACCGTCGTCGATGTTACGTGGGGCAAGGAGGTCTTCCTCGGTCAAGGGCGCCGCGCTCCTCGTGAGGAAGGACGCCGCGGCTTCTGGGGCGGTTCGTCGCCGGACGCCGGGGTGGCCGACTCATGGTCCTGACGAATCCACGTGCGTCGCTGACGGCGTGCGTCCGGGCGAAGGTAACCGAATTCTCGACCGTATATTGTACGCGGCCAGGCGCGGAACGTCGCGTACGTCGCGAAGCCGAGGAGGTCCCCGTCGCCGTCTTCGGCACCGATGACCGGGAAGCGCGACGCAGTCTTGGTCGCGAACCAGGGCTCCATCGTCGCAGGCGACCGCGGGACGTAGTCGTAGACGGCCGTGCTGTTCTCGATGACCTCGTTGAGATTGCCGACGATGGCAGCTCCATGCTGCGCGAGGGTGCAGTCGACGAGCTTCATGCCGCCTGGACCCGGGAGCGTACGACCGCCCCGAGTGCAACTTGGTCCGCACTCGGGGCATCGTAGACTCCAGCGCACGATGACCCGGCGATACGCGAACATGGACGGCTCGGTCCCGGACAACGGGTTCGGCGACGTCCTCAAGTGGCAGGTCCTGGACCGCATCGCGGGCCGCAAACGCGACGGCGGGGGACCCTTCGTCACGCCCCGGCGCGACAACGACGGAGCGGCGGTCGCCGCGGACCGGCCGAGCCTCACGTGGGTCGGACACGCCTCGCTGCTCCTGCGCCTCAGCGGGAGCCTGATCGCGACGGACCCCGTGTTTGCAAGTCGCATGGGCCCGCGCCGCCGGCTCACTCCACCGGGGGTACCGCCCTCGCGGATCCCGCCGGTCGACATCGTCACTGTCTCGCACTCCCACTACGACCACCTGGATCTCCCGAGCCTGCGTCACCTGGCATCGCGCGGCAGTCCCCGCTTCGTCGTACCCACCGACTGCGGCGAGATCCTGCGCGCGTCCGGCATCGACGAGGTCGTCGAGCTCGGGTGGTGGGAGTCGATCGAGATCGGGGCCGTGCGCGTCACCTGCGTCCCCGCGCAGCACTGGTCGATGCGCGTACCGTGGGATCGCAACGCGCGCCTGTGGGGTGGGTTCGTCTACGAGAGCGCCGACGGCGTCGCGTACCACGCCGGCGATACCGCGTTCAGCGAGCAGGTCTTCCGCGCCATCGCGACCGCTTCCCGCGCATCGACTGGGCCATGCTGCCCATCGGCGCCTACGACCCGACGTGGTTCATGGCGGCGCAGCACATGGGCCCCGAAGACGCCGGGCGAGCATGGGCAATCCTCGGGGCGCACAACCTCGTTGCGATGCACTGGGGCACCTTCAAGCTGACCGACGAGCCCGTGGGCGAGCCTCCGGTCCGGATGCGCCGCTGGTTCGCGGACCACGGCCACCCCGAAGACCGCCTCTGGGTGCTCGACGTCGGAGAGACGCGCGATCTCCGGCAGGCCTAGCAGCTGCTGAAAAAAACGGGGGGGAGATAGATCCGCCACCTTCGCTCGCAGCGCAGGCGCGAGCGCGCGACCGCCTCCGATCGGTGGCCGACTGTCGGCGTGGACAAACCGCCGGATCGTGAAGACGGGCACCCGCGTCGCGCGCTCCAGCGCTGGCATCCACGCCGGCCGTGACGTTCGAGATGGCGCCTGCGGTGAAACCGCCATACCAGGCCGATAGACGCAGATCGCCCAAACCGAGCTGGGGCCGAATCGTCACTCGGGAAATTTTGAAGTTGTAACCGCCTTCGAACCCGTAGAGCAGCGCGCTCCGCCACTGCTCGACTGGCATCGCTCCCGACGGCCAGGAGCAGCCTCCGCACGTGGCAGTCGCGCCCAGATAGTCGATCACATCGATCCCGGCGTAGAGACGACCCAGAATGGATACGCCCCCGCGCCCTCCAATGCCGACGCCGAGACGACCGAGAGGGCCCGGAGTGACGCCAGCCCTTGCGCCGATCTCGACGTCCACCGGTCCGAGGGCGTCGGCCTTCCCAGGGAACGCGACGATGGCGACGGTGAGACCCGCTGTCGCGAGAAGGAGAGAGAGACGCACCATTCGCACCATGGCTCAACGGTAGCACTCGGGCCGGTGATAGCCGTTTCCGCGAGGACCACGGAAGCTTGCGGGGGCCGCGTCACACAATGGCCCGGCCTTGCGAGGCTTGTCGCGCTCACCGGCTCGGGTCATCGTGAGCCGCATGCGCCGACGCGAATGGGCCCTTCTCCTGACGTCATCGGGCGCGCTCGCGGCGTGCGGCAGTCGTGTCGGCCGCGGTAGGTGAGCCGTCGGAACTCCCGAGCGCAGCCACTCAGCACACACTCTATCGAACCTCACAAAGGGTCACGAGCGGCTAGCTAGACCCGGTCTCGCTTGAGACTGCTATGCATGAAGCTCGACAACTTGGGGTACCGGAACCAAACCGGGCGCTTTGGTGCGCACGTGCTCCGTCGACCGCACAAGAAGCGGGGAGCGCGGCGTTCGAACCCAGCAATACATCTGGGATATAACCCCCTCGACGGCGTGTTCGGGCGTGTCCGCCTCGGCCAACAGCGCATGCGGATGTCCGTCGGGAACGCCGTCCGGACTAGCCGTGATGTCGTAGCCAGCGACGTAGGGCAGGCCGTGTTTTGACCGCTGCGCCCACACCACGATCTCGCGCGCCATTCGGCGAACAATTGCGTCGAAAACATGGTCGAGGTTAACTCTCATGATGGTCCTCCTCAGCGAGTGCAGAACGGTCCGATGAGATCTTTGTTTGACCTCTTGATCGGATCGACAACGGGTTACACTGGCGGATTTCTCTAACACACGGGCACACGTTCTTTTGCCCGGAAAGGCGGGGCGGAACGGGGCTATTTCAAAACCTACCCCGCCCCCCCCTACTTCACTGCGTGGCTACCGAGGCAGTCAGGCGTTCGCGAATTCGAGCGGCGAGTACGGTTTTCGTTTCTCCGTCTTGATATTCAAACTCGATCCACGAGTTCGTTGCCGGATCCTTACATAAGCCGAACCACCCGTCGGATCCATGAAAGCACGGGACCAAAATTGCGCTGACGACCCTGGCCGGACCCGTTTCGTCGTCGTCGGTAACAAATTGATAAAGCTCAGCGGAGAGCTTTTTCGAATAACTTTCGCTCATGACTTTTTTCTCCTGGTGGCTACAGTCTCGTTTGCATTTGGGGGGCAATGGGGCCGGCAAAGCGCCGACCTCATGAAAGCGAAGCAAGAGAACGACGCCGTCCAGTAAGAGGTCACCGAGTGGTCTTCGCCTGGCGGCAAGCCTACCGGCTTCACGCCGGTAAGGATGGCGCGCATGTTCGGTCGGAGAGGCCCAGTCTGGTTTTGCGAGTGCCGGAGACTGGTCATGCACCATCATGGATGGAGCTCCGTGACGGTGCCGACGATGCCGGTTGGCGTCACGACGTAAACCCTTCGCTCTATGTCGCCGAATCGGTGACCATTATTTACCCACATATGAATCTCTCGCCCAATGGGGAGATGCACTGCGTAAAGGTCCATCCGCCCTGTAGTGCGCCGTTTCCTCCAAGTAGTTTGAAAGGGTTTGGCTGTCGCGACGGCGGTGCCGTTCTGGTGCACGCGCACGTCGTCGCCCGCCGCAAAGATCGCAATCCTGCTTCCGCGCACTTTGCCGCTAATGGAGTAGTTGCCATCGTCGCCGTCCATACGGAATCGAGCGGTCACAACGAGTCCGACGTCTTTCGGGTTTGCGAAACCCAGCAACATTATGAACTCCCCGTCGGGATCGAAAGGTGATGCGAGGCGCTCGGTAATCCGCTGCATCCGTGCGGCAAGCGGCGAGAGGGGCACTGTAAAAACAAATCTTGGGCGGACCAGGACATCCTGATCGCTTCGGCCGTTCGCGGAACACTCGAACCCGGTTTCGTGATGATTGATGGACTCGAGTGAGTCGGGGGCGCCACAAGCTCTGTTTGTGCCCGTATGCGTTGTTGCTTGCTCGATGAATTGTTGATCTGTGATTGCATTTTGCATGGCTTGATCTCCCTCGTTGCGTTGTGCAGATCGGAAGGAAGTTCATCATTGCGCCTTGAGAGCATTTGATTGCGACGGGCGTCTACTGCCGCTGATCTCGCGCGCTTTCGTTAGCGGCAGGTCGTCGAGCGATGTGTGGACCGGTGTGCATTGCTCACCGGACTCGCGCCGTGACAGTTGCCGAGTCTTCTTTGCCAAAGGAGACGCTCATCGCACGCCTCCGGCGTCAACATATCGCTCCAACAACTCGACCGCCCACGAGATGACCGCCGCGTTTGCCATGTCTCGCGTCACGGCGATCGTGCGTACCAGTCGATATTGCGCCAGCGGGAGTCGGACGCAAAGCGCCCGGGCCTCGCCACTGTCCTGCCTCTGCCCGTCGTCACTTTCGGTGCCCATTCTTGGCCTCCTGTCACAAGGAGGTGGCTTATAAAAAGTTTATCGATCAATTCGACCGATTCGGTTCCGAATAATTTCTTTATCGATGCGGCAAGCTCGAGATGAGCATGGCAGCTAGTAACCACGACCCTCCGATTACATCGACCGGGTCCGACGACCCCAATAGGAGACGTTTTGAGCGCGTTTTCTGCACCCCGCACGAATCTCGCCCTCCCTCACATGCTCGTTTTTCGAGGTTTTATCGTGCTTGATGACTTGACGATTGCGGCTCGGGTGGAGGGCATTCTCGACGTTCCTCACGGAATGTGGCCTTTACCGCCGATCCCGGGCCGACCCGACGTGTTCGGCGTGTCCCACCGGGGCGGGGTCCTTTTTGTCACGTACTGCCCGGCGACCTGCGTGGTGTCCCTCCGGATCTCGGTTCCGCGTTGGGTGGGGGGCTACGCCGTGAACTACCCTCTGATTCCGATTCGATCGGTTGAGGATCTGCGGCCCGATTACCTGGCGCTCGAACTCGCGCGCGCACTTCACCTTGGGATTCTTTTGTCTCGGGAGGCCGGGGAGCGCTTTCCACTCGCCTCCTGGGCTGTCATTCGCTCGAGTCACGCAATCGATCTTGAGGTTCGCGACCCGATTCAGAGCATTTTTGGATTGATGGGGCTGCGGCGCCGGTACGAGGGAAAGTTCAACTGCTTCGGCTCACCAATTTCAACTGTCCAGTGGTCGTCCCGAGCTTTGCGCGTGAAGTTCTATTGCAAGGGACGCGAGCTTGGATCTCGCCGCGTTCGTAGGGAGGCTGCTGAGGATCTCTTGAGCCTTGCGGAACGCGCGCGGAACGTCTTGAGGTTCGAGGTCAGCTTTCTACAAGTGCGCGGTCTCCGAAACCTTTTCGCGTTGACGGACACACGCCTTCCGAATTTCGCCGTCATGTGCGATCCGCGAGTGAATGCTTGGATCCTCACCCGGGAGGCCGATCGGCTCCGGCTTCTCGACGACCAAGATGACAAGCGCGTTCTCTTTCCAGCACGCGTTCGTGACGTCACTACCAAGTTGCTCGAGGCGCAGCGGGAGCTGGCAGCGGGTGGCGTAACGCTCGGGCGACGAAAGTCTCTTACGCCCGAACGGCTTTGGGACCTGGCGGCCACGTTTTTTCTGGCCTCGGGCTACCGGCTCGACGAGTTGTCGGCGATCACTGGGCGCTCCATGTCGGCCTTGGCCGAGCTCGTCACGGATCTTCGAACGTTGGGGATTCCCCCTGACGGCTCGCCGGGCGGCACGATGGGCTCGGCCGTAGCCGAGGTCGCCGATCGCCTCAAGCCGCATTTGCTTGAAATGTACCCTCCAAACCTCCGTGATTGGCGGTCTCGTGCGCTCGCCGAGGCGCCGTGGGAGACTGACGAGACGGACGAGACCGACGAGGACCAACGGGACCGAACGGGCGAAGAGGACGGGAACGGCGTGGTTGAAGATGTCGGGATTGGGGGCGAGTGAACGTCGAATGGCTCGACCGTAGACACCGACGGGGGGGTCGGCGGCCGCTTCGAAGAGTTCATAGCCAGGGCCTTTCAGGTAGCGGATTGGAGCTTCGGCCAGACGCAACCCCTTCAGCGCAAGACCGCCGAGCGGCAGATTCAGGCAGGGGTCGAGCCTCCGCACCCTGCCCACTGCCGGCCTTTGCCTCAAAAGCCTAGAGAATCCCCGATGCCTTTGACTATCCAATTCGTGCACTATGCACGTAAGTGATCGAGATCACTCGGGAAATAAAGATCCTACCTATGAAGATTCCCTAAGAACTCCCTAGCTTTGTACCGGGAGTCTTCGTTCACATCCCTGCTATGAGTTGGCCACGGGGGATCTCGCGAAGCTCTCGGTGTCGATCCCTGCTCGCCGATGGGAGCGGCTTCGCCTGGACCACGACCATGAACACCGTGACGCCCTCGACCAGCAATCGCGGTGGGCTTGCGTCGGCGGGTTCGTCGCTCGGGAGCTGAAGGCGCTCGTCCGACAAGTTGAAGATGACGAGATGCGCTGATGCCTTGCCGTAGTCGTGGGCGTAGCGGATTGCTTGGCCAACACCCTGCTGAAGGTATGGAACGCCGTACCTCCGGGCATCGTAGAGCTTGATCTCGCACACGAGGGGGTCTTTCGTATCGAGCCGCCCCACCACGTCGGGCTTTCCCGACGGGCCAGACGGCTGAGAAAACGGGAAGTCGATCCCCTCGGAAAAAAGGAACTCACGGACGCGACGGTCATAAAGACCCTCGCCCTTCGAAGGGTCAACACTGAACTGCTCGTAGAGCCGCTCCTGCTCAAACCATTCAACCTGCCGCCTCATACGTTCTAGGTGGTGAAGAATCTCGGATTCAGTTCCCAAGCAAGTCTGCAGGTATTCGACCAGCGGCACGAGAACGTGGCGCGTAAACGCTTGCACCTGGTGATCGAGGTTCGAGCTATAGCCGAGCAAGCGTCCAACATCGACGGGGTTGACGTTCTCCAAGGTCGCACTGACGACCGCGATTCGATGCAGTACTCGAAGCCGTTGCCCTTCCGACGCTGGCCATTCATGACACGTTTGTTTTGCCGAAAAGACGCGGTTCTGCACCCATCCATCCACGTCGAAGTCGGCGGTGTTGGCGACCAGCAACCCAAAAACGGCTCGGAAACGTGGGCTCTTCTCAAGCAAGTCGTGCACGTAACGAAGATGCGTCTTGTATTGCTGGTGACCGGCACGGCTGACACCGTCTAAGAGACGCTTCAATTCGCGGAGATCGCTGTTCGTCGACATAGTCTTCGTCAGAAGAACGCTCCAGGCTGCTTGACAAACACCCTCTGCCCCGTGATCGCCTCCAAAAACTGTTCAGGCAAAACTCGCTCAACAACCGCGAGGAACGCCTCAATCAAAACGCGCATGTGGTCGAGGTCACCCTCTTGAACTCGGCGCCACACACTCGGTCGGTACCGAACCACGATCGAAAGCGCGTAAAGGAGCACGACGCAGATCGCCCGATACTCTCCGACAACTTCGAAGAGAGGGCGGATCATGGCGCGGCGTTCAAACGGGCTGTCATGAAGTGAGAGAGCCTCCCACCAAATTTTCTTGCCCGCGTGATTGACGGCGACGCGGAAGTGGCGCCCGCCTCCCTCAGCAGCAACCTCCGTGATCTCGCTGATTGCCTCAGCAAATTCGGCGATGTCATCTCGCATAAGACGCGCTGAATCGTCCACCAGCAACGCATACGTCGTGTTCGGTTGCTCTCTATTTCCGTGGAGGGACGGCATCTTGTTCGCACTCTGGTCATACGCGACCGTGACCCAGGCGGGCTTGCTCTCGAAAATGTCCGTGAAGAGATCAGCCACCTCAGGAATCCGCGCGAAGAGCTGCTCGATCGTGACCCATGTTGTCGCGGCCTGCTTCGAAAGGTCGCCATAGACTTTTGGTTTCTGTCTTGGAAAGGCATCTGTAGGTAAGCCCAAGAACTTGATCCAGGTTGGAAAGAAGCCCGTCGCGATGGCATTCACGACGATATGTTCGAGCCCCTCTTTCTCGCCGTCGACCGTACCGAGACCGTGACCCTGCTTCGTGCTTTCCTCGATCTGAGAGAGAGCGCCCGGACCGCTGGGGGCCGCAAGCATTTCCGCAAACGCGAACGACATGCTTCCGTAGTAGAGGTTCAGCACTCGCTGGCTGACGTTCTGGCCGTCCCGCACGTTGAAGTAATCGATGGCGTTGCGCAGGGAGAATGCCATCCCCTGCGCTTTGGTGTTCAAGGCATCAGCATCTAGAGCGATCTTCGCCTCGCGTGCGCGGGCCTCTACAAGCTTGCGGGCTAACGTGACGCTTGCGAGCTGGCGGAGTCGTAACCAGATCGCTTCTATGGGCGCCTCCGCGAGGAGCCTACGATCTTTAGGTGGCTTGGCGTCAATCGAAATCTGAGGGCCAGGCGCGAACTTCCCATCCGCGCTGGCGCTATTCCAGCCGATGAGAACCTGTTGAAAATCGTCCGCCGTGCTCACGGGCTTGTCGATCCCATAGGCGTACGATGCAAGCTGCCACAACTGTCCGTTGACAAAAATGTGTTCGACCTCCGTCGCGAGGCGACGATAAACTGGATTCGCGGTCGCCGACGATTTGAGAACCGCGATCTTATGGTGGTGACCGCCTCGCTCAACCTCGATAAGTAGGTACTCACCTTCTGGAATCGAGCGCACACTCGAAATCGACCATCCGTGTGTGCGTAACGGTTCAAGGAATTTACGGTCAACATCTTGTTCGAGCATTCCCAGACGCATTTCCCATCCAGGGCTTCCAGTGTGAGGAGCATTTGCCGCTCGCTTCTCGGTCATATCACAGCTCTGGCCGGCCACTCCAAATCGTAAAGCCACCACATCCCCTTCGACTCGGGGTCGGGTTCGTCGTGCCAGTAACAGATGGTAAATCCAGCCTCGCCCGACTGCGCGTCTTCGTCCGGCTCTGAAGTTCGTGACCAAGGTACGGGTACATGAAGGCAAGCATCCTTTGACTTGCGGGTGGAGTCCCTTCGTGAAAGTCACACCCGCCGAGGAAGACCGCAGTCGGCGAATCCGCGCCCGCCGCTTGCGGGATGATATTCGTCGTGAGGACGAGTAAATGACCTCGAAGGGGGAAGCCTTCCGGCTGTCCGATTACGAGACCCGACTGCGTAAAGCCATCACTCCGACGAGTCAACGTTATGTCAGGACCGATAGTCGTGCCCTCCATGTTGTCGCCAACGTCCTTCTTGCGATACCACATGCCAGAGACGATGACACTTGTCGGATGCACGGGAAAGCGGAGAAGCACTCGGTAGTCATTCGTCGCAACCGCCAGGTCGACTGGCTCAAAACCTTCGAGTCCGTAAGCCCGAAACTCGAAGAGCTTACCCATGGACTCCCTCAGCGGGAAGCCGTTGCGACGGGGTAATAGATCACACTCACCTGACTTCGAAAACTGCACGATCCCTGAAGTGTGGAACGAGCACTTCAACATCGTAATCTACGACTATCCCGCTTCGACCAAGGTTGATGGCTTTGGGGTTCGGTTCAGTCCCGGGGTCACCTTCCAACAGAATCCCGCGCATCTCTCCTAAGTAAGGGGAAGGCACGTACAGGCTGCCGTCGTTTTTCATGAAGACGACCTTCAAGAGGTTGAACGATCCCTTCGGCGTGGCCGCTACGACCGTCACCTTCTCTGCGGCGTGAAACCGCAGCCGCCGATCTGTTTCGATCTTGCCCTTGGGCTTTTTCGCTTCCACGGGCAACTCCTACGCCGATGACGTGGTCAGGGCTCGAAGCCACTGGATGACGGGATGACTCGCGTACTTGTGCGCGGGATCCGCGGCGGCCTCGTTCACGAGAAGCACCGCACGCGGTCGGTCAGTCTTGCGTGCAACGTAAAGCACAAAGGAGAGCGCTTGCGCTATGGGAAGCGACAGTACAACCCCAGAGTGGCCGGGGGACGGCTCACCAGTCATGACCTCGCGCATGATTGTGTCCATCGCGCTCTGACCAAGGTGGTGTGTGATGCCGAACGCCCGATCGAGTATCGTAGGGGCTTGGTATCCCGCGATGACAGGCCCGACTTTTTGATTTCCTGTCATCGTGAAGTACATCGCGAGTCCCAACATTGGTGTGCTGTCCCGAAAGCCAACGTACTTGGTCAGTTTCTCGTTCATCCGCTTGAGGAGCTGCTCGGCTGTGTCACCCAATTCGCCAAGGTTGAACGAGCCCCTCTCCGCGACTGCACGAAGAACCGCGACCGCTGCTTGAGGGTTTCCCGCCAGGGGGTTCACGAAGCGGTCGCCTTGCGGCGCGAACACCTCGACATAAAAGTCAGAGGGGTCGCCTCCGCCCACTAGCGGCCCCGCAACCAGATCGGGGCTGAATCGGTATGTGCCTTGGCACTGCCGCCACTCGTCCGTGCCCTCAGCACGACGAACATTGGGGCACCGAAGAGCGTCAAGCACCGCGCAAACGGTCTCGACGCTCACAGTGTCAGGATCATTCTTGGGCATGCGCCACCTCCTTCGACACCTGAACGTTAGCGCAGGTCTGGCTAAACGCAAACGGCGCCGTCCCCCTATAACGAGCTGCTTCTTTTCCGAGCATGCGGTTGAGCCCTTTCGGATGTTTTGGGCAACGAGCGTCCTGGGCATGGCCACCGCCGAGAGGGCCCTTGGGGCCGGGGTGGAGGCGGACCCGGATAGCGGCGCTGACAATCATCGCCACGCTCATCACGGCGGACGCCGACGAGTCGAGCCGCCCCCGGGTGGCGCTCGACGACCGTCACACGCAGGGACGCAAGGCTGAGGATGGGCTGCATGGACCGGAAGGCTGACCCGGGCGTACAGGTCCGGGCATTCGCGCCACCAAACGGTTATCGATCAAACTCGCCCTACGCGGTCGCGCGGATGGGCCAGCGCCACGCACTGTAAATGTCCCGTCACCCGACCGAATCGCGAACAAGGAAGGTGCGGATGCGGATCTGCGACTCGAATCGCGTGCAGAAACTACTGATGAAAGGCCTATGTCAGAGCACCATGGCCAAAGCCGCATTGAGTGAAACCCTCGTCGAACGCGTTACCGCCGTCACGAAACTGATGCCAGTCCACGATCTCCCGAAGAGAGAGCGGCTGCGCCTGGGACTCGGCGTCGTGAGAGGTCGCGGCAGACCTCGAACAATCGAGGTCCCCGTCGCCGATGCGGACGACTATCAGCTTGCTATCGACGAAGAACGCCAACGATGGATCGAAGCGGACCCGGGCGTTCGTGCCGTCCGTGATGGGGCCGACCCCGCGGCGGTCGTTGACACCGCGGCGGTAGCCATCAGCGAGGAAATCGCGTCCCTAAAGTGGGAGCGCGCAAAAGCTGACCGCGCGGGCAAAGACACCACGGGGCTCATTCATCGACGCGTCGAGGCTTTGGCCAAGCTCGCGACGATCCAACTGGCACGGGCCAAGCTCGGCCTTCACGAGCCGACCGACGGCGCGCGTCTCAAGATAGTAGTGGACTGTTTCGTTGCCGAGGTGCGCTCCGTGTTGGACGCCGTGCTCGACCGCGAGACGGCGCAGCGCCTCGGGGACCAGCTCGACGCAGAGTTGCGAGCGTGGATGGCGGCGGGGGCTCCACCGTGATCCTCGTGTCGATCCTCTCCGCGGGAGGCGCTTGTTCCGAAACATGTCGGACGCCGCGTGGACCGGTGTCACCGCTGCTCACCCAGCTCCCTACCGAACCGTCCCAGACCGAAAACAGCGGACGGCGATGCCGCAGCGTCGATCACCTGGGCGCCGGAAGCGGTGGCCGACGCGTTGAGGCTCGAGCGGCCAGTGCGAAAACACCCCCTCCCCGGCGCCTCCGGTCGCTGCGTGTGGGTCCCCCCGAGCTGGCGAACGGCGCATGATATTCTACACGGGCATGGCATCCCGTCGCGTTCACGCCAATCCCACGCGGCCTGTGGAAGCGCCTGCGGCGCTCGGCCCGAAGCGACCTCACGGGCCGTCGCAACGCTGCACAAGGTCAGGGCGCTCATCGACGCCCAAATGAAGCGAGATGGCCAACCTGCTGACCTTCTGGCACCGCACAGCGACTTGGGGACGAACTTGTGGCGCGGCTTCAGAATTGGTCGACGGGGGCGGAGACTTGAGGATTGGGTCCCGCCGGAGGAACCGGCAGCCGGATCGTCGAGCGCGTTATCGAACGGAGAGACGGCGCGCCGCTCGCCCGCCGTTGGCCGCGCGAATCTGGAGTCGTAGCGTCTGGGACGAACGTGACGGCGCGGACAATTGCATTTTCATTGCGCGAGGGCTCGAACCCAAGTGATCTGAATTCGCGTACCATCCACCTCCACGCGGATCCGGCGGCTAGCCAGCGAGCCCTCCGCGCAAAGGACGCCGTCCCTCTTGATCCCTTCGAGGGCGACCGTGACATCTTCTTGGTCCTTGTGAGCCGGACGCGCGGGTCGGCCGAGGATCTTGCGGACCTCTTCCTCAATGCGATCGCGGGCAGATCGGACGGTCGGCTCTTGGTCGAGTCGCTCCTGAGACCAGCCTCGAACTGTGGCCTCCTCAAGTACCGCCGCAACCTCCGGAGTTTGGGCTTCGCGAATGAGACGCGCGCCCACGCTGCGAGAGATCTTGCTCTGGTCGACGCCCACGCGAAGCACGGGGCGGGACAGCGAAGAGCCAAAAATCTTCCGTCGATCGGCGACTGCATTGCGCGGCTCGCGAACCTCGTGGGCCACGCGCGCTACTGTGTCGCCCACAATACGACATCCGTTGGCGTCAACGGATGTCCGCGTGCCGCGTCGGCGCGCGTAGATCCGGTACAAGCGGTCCTCCAGTGCCGCGAGCCGTGACTCCGGCAGCCGGCGGACGTGCTGACTCGCGAGGAGTGCTTTGATAATGAGGATTTCCTGCGCCTCGGTGGAGAGGTCCGTGCGTCGAATCACGGGTACCCACTTGACTCGCGCCCCCACGCACGCGTTGCGGTGGCGGTGACCGTCAATGATGACGTCTGGTCCCGATGCGCACCCATTGCCCGTGACCACGATCACGCGCACTCCGTGATCGTCGCGTACGAAGTCGGTCAATTCCTCCTCCGTTTCGGGCGATTCGGGGCCCGCCAACTCGCGCCACAGAGGGTGATCGCGCAGCGCGCCCGGGTCGACCCACTCGATGGCGGAGCTCCAGGTGGGAGGGGCTTCAGCGTTCGGGTCGATACCCTCTTCGGTGCGGAGGCCCACGTTCCTGGGGCTCCCGGGACGGGAACGGAGGGGGACCGATGATGGCGTCCCGGCTTCTGAGGTCGTTTCGGCGGCCGACGGAGGCACGGCGTCACCTCCGCGATCGGCCGGTGCGGTCGCTCCGAGCGTCTGCCCCGACGTGGAGACATCCTGCTCGACCGAGGCCGGCTCGGTCGGGGTGCTCCCGGTCGCCCTCGGGGCAGTCGGGAGGGGCTGCGTTCCGTCGTCGAACCCCCAGGCGTGTGCGACCTCGGCCATACGCGCGGCGATTACCTGCGGGTCTACGGCTGGGGTCAGGTCGGCCAGGGGCCATGCCTCCCATGCCTCGTCGCCCTCGGGCCGTTTCGCAACTCGCTCGCCAACTTTTGATCTAGTTTTCAACTTTATTTTCCTTTGGTCGCCGCGCGCGCATGGAGTGCGGTACACCGGCGCCCAGCCTTCCCGGACCGATTTGTCGCACTTAGGCGCACACCGCCCTCGAGTCGCTTGCGGGTCGGCCCTTTGTCGCTGCAGCACTGAGGCCGGTCGGCGTCGTCAAGACGTGATCGAAAGCTCAACTCGAAGCTCGGCGGGAGATCTAGATCTAGAGCCGTGGTGCACGGCCGAAGAGCTTGCGGCGCCGTACGATCCGGCAGTGGGGCCAAACCGGGCGAAACGGATCCAGTGAGCTAGGGACCGGCGCGGACGCTGTTTCGCCCGCCAGCTCAGCTTTTTCTTACAAGCGACGACGGGTGGTCCGCTATCTTGAAAGAACCGATGCCTGACATGTTCGACAATGTGCGCCTGTTTGGCACACCTATGCAGGGTCTCGCGCTCGAAACTCGGGCGAAAAATGTTGTTCGGAATGTAGTCGGCCTGGAGAAAGTTACGTGGGGTCAGAAGAAAAAATTCGAGGATATGTGCGCCAAATTTCACTGGGAGGTTAGACGCCCCCCAACGGGCGCGTACAACTGCGCCGGCCACGTTTGGGCTTCACGGCGAGCAGGTCTGCACGAAACGGCCGACTATGAGATGATCTTGACAGACGACGGATACCGTGAGCTGGATCAGAATGAAACTCCTCGACCGGGTGATCTCGTTCTATACCGCCTGGTCGGCTCGGGTGAGCCCATCCACGTCGGGGAGGTCATCCAAATGCGTGCGCTCGCGGGAGTGGTGGGCGCGCGTGGAATCCCTTGGGTTTTGAGCAAGTTTGACTCGACCTCAGGGGAAGCAATGCACACGGTGGAGAACGTACCCTATGCAAGCCAGGGTCTCCAATACCAGTACGAATATCGCACCGATAGGCCACGCGAAGGGACTACAACATGATTCCGCTACTTTCGGAGCTGACCTCGCAAGAGTTTGAAGACGCGGTCGGGCCACTCCTGCCACCTGCGGTCTTGCGGATGGTTTTGCTGAAAAATCTTCTAGTCAACAAGATCGCTGATGCGTTCCAAACTGGAACAGTGACCAAGCAGAACCTGCGAGACTTCATCCGAAGTGAAGTTGCGGAGCTTCGTCGGGGTGAGCCGTTATCGCATGACTTGGCGCTGGCCGCTCTTGCGGTCGCACTCGAGGGCTCGCCATCGTCCTTCGCGTCTGAATTCATATCGGGACTCGCTACTCTCGACATTGTCGAGATGCAACAGAGCGTTTTCATGGCGAAGGAGTGTATGAAGAACCGCAGAGCGGCTCCTCGGACCGAGGGAAGGTCCTTCCAAATCTCTCCCCCGCCGCCGCTCGGCGACCCGCTTGTGGAAACTCGCGTCAACTACGGCGACAAACGGCAGCCTGCGGGAACGTTCGGCTACGCACATCAACCTGCGTGTGCACATGCCTCGCCTTGAATATTTCCTTGTTGCCGAGTCGCTCGCGATCGACGCCTTGACCAATCGAGTGAGCATTTTCAACGTTCTTGAAGAAGTAGTGATGCCGAGCTTTCCTTCGGCGCTCCCAACCGTCACCGCAATCGCGTGCTGGTACGCCGAACCGGGGGAGAACCCAGAACGGGACTTTCAGGCAAGTTACGTAGCCCACGTACAAGGTGAGCTGGACAGACAGTACGACGTCAATTTCCGACTCCCCCAGCGGCGGGCTCGAACTTACATCCAGTTGCAAGGGTTTCCCGCACAGAGGCCTGGAGAACTGATCTTCGAACTCCGTCTCAACGGAGAACATGTCGCGGAACACCGCATCACCGTGGCACTGGCCCTCACCGCCGAAGCTCCAATAGTCGGGCGGTCCAATTCGTAACTCAATCCTCTACGTCACCCGTCGGACCCGCAACGAAGACGGTCCGCGGCGGGACGGGCGATGCTCGCACGCGTGGCTGGAGATTCGCATAGTTACCCTTCGCCGCCTCCGTTCCCGTCCCGCCCGTCTGGCGCCACGGGAAGGGAACGGGGAACGGCTACCCACCCTCGACCGTCCCGTACGATCAGACCGCTCGCCCTAAGCTCTTCGAGGACTTCGCCCACGCGCTCGCTGCGAACGCCAAGGTGGCGTCGCAGCTCCTCCCGACCGATGCGACCACACTGTTGGATGAATGCAACGGCCCGTCCACGCGTGTCGTCGAGGTCGTTGCGACTTGTACCTGTATCCCCCGCCTTTTCGGCGTGGTCGAGGGCGAGATGCGCGTCGGGCTCACCGGTGAGTTTCAGAAAGATCGGATCCGGGGAAGCCGCCATACGGTGTTCAACACGCAGCACAAGCTGGTCTTGACGGCGCCGCCTCAAGAGAAATGACGCGTCACCCCAGGCATGGAAATCACTGCTACCGCGGATGTTGGCGCCGCCGTTGTCCGGCGTATCCCGCTTGCGGACGTGGTGTGCGACGAGAATGGCGACGTTGCATTGGCGCTGCAGCAGCCGTAGCTGACTCAGCACCCGCGAAACGATACCCGCGTCATTTTCACTTCCCCTGAACATGCGAACAAAGGGATCTAGAATGAGCAACTTGGGGCAGAACTGCCTCACCGTTGCGGCGAGGCGCACAAAATCTGAGGGCCGGATCAAAACGACGGTAGGTGAATCGATGATGTACAAATTGAGATGCGCGAGCTTGAGCTGTCGCGCACGGCAGATGCCGGCGAGGCGCATTTTCAAGTCGGCAAGCCGGTCCTCCGCATTGTATATGAGGACGGGGCCGGAGTCGGGCACCCGATAGTGGCCCAAGAACGGCTGCCCGCTGGCGACGGCGAAACCAATTTCAAGAGTGATCCACGTTTTGCCGACTTTAGGGGACGACGCCACAATACCAACACCCTCGGTCGGCCAAATGTTTTCGACGAGCCATCGACGGTTCTCGTCGCGATCTTGTACATCTGCGATCTTCAAGGCTGCGAACGGTTGCACCTCCTCGGCGCGCTGACGCCTAAGTTCCGGTACGTCGTCCGCCGTGACAGTCACCACGTTTTTCATATTGCACGTCCATTTGTAGTTGGTTCGCCAAACTCGCTGCGACATGGTTTGGTACACCGCGCGGATGTTGGTCTTTTCGTTATTGATCTTGTCTTGCACTTGTTGATGTAGCCGCCCGCCGTTGGAATAGATCTACTTAGGAAGCACGCTGGCGTGGTGGGCGCTCGCCGCGTACCGCGGTAGATGGGGCCGCCCCCATCACCACGGCGATCGTTGAGGGTGATCGCTTGGAAATCACAACGTTAGCCAACGGAAGCGGTCGGCTACTTCGGACCCAATGGTCCGAAGCTGCCCCCTCGGGTCTCCGGGTCCGAGGCCGGGTTGTCCGCGGTGTAACAGTCAGCATGGCCCACTATTCTTCCCACCCCGTGCCTGTGCTGATCTCTATTATCGACCGCCATCCAGACAACCCTCGGCTTGGCACTTACAACCAAACCGTCGCTTCGTTCGCCCAGAAACTGAAGAACGCTGCCGGCGTCTACCCGCCCGAAGCCGCAGTGCGGCTGCGGCGCTTGCCGAACAGGCGCTACCAAATGATCGACGGCAATCACCGACTCGACGGTGCGCTCGGTGCAGGTATGGACTACGTTCTGGCTTTCCTCGCCGAGATGACCGACGACGAGGCGCTCGAACAAGTGCTTCTTGCGAACATCCAACGCGGGTTGACCCCACTCGAGATAGGCTTACATCTACTGAAGATCAAATCCGCCCAAGGGCGTGCCGGGGAGGGCTTGGTGGCGCTTGCGCGCCAACTGGGGCTCAGTCCAGCGCGCGTCCGGCGGTACCGCCATGCGGCCCGTGCTTTCGCCGCGGCGCGGACGCAATTGACACCCGACCAGGTCAACGTGTGCCGGAAGCGTGCCGAGGCGTTGACCGAAATCGCAACGGGCGCGACACCGGACCGCTGGCCCGCGCTCGTCGTACGATGTGCCGTCGAAGGATGGACGGCCGCACGAGCACGAGTTGAGGTCGCGTCCTCGGCCGCGTCAGGTGGCTCGCCGGCGGGCGAGCGACCCTCCCCCAAAGAACGCCCCACATCGAAGCAGGGCAAGGCCAAGGCCAAGCCCGCAGTCAATAGCAAAACACAACTCATCAGCATTCGCGTGCCCCACGAGTTACTCGCGGCATTGAGGAAGGGGGCACGCGCCCGACGCATGCCGTACCAGGCGCTACTGAAGGACGCTCTCCGGGCGGGGCTCCCGCTTGTCGTAAACGGCGTCGGAGACGTAGCGCCCGACCATGTGGACGATTGACGCGGGCGCTGGATAGCGGAACGGACCCCACCCTTATCATTGGCCGCACCCGCACCCGTGAAACCTGGGCGTCGGGCCGACGATGTTTTGGTCGTCGCCTTCGCACTTGCGGCCGGGCACGTGCGCCGACTTGCCGCCTGCATATTCTCGTATTCCAAAGTTTCACCGATGGGTTCATCTTGTCTTGATGATCTTGGTCTTGATGATCTTGGTCTTGATGATCTCGGTTTTGATGATGTAGCCGCGCGCTGCGGTTCGCCTGTGTGCCCGCATCTTGACGGCGCGCAAGCAAATAAAAGAGGATGCCAGTTCGTCGAGGACCGGCGCGTCGTAAGCCTCTCAGGCGAGGCTCATGATTGAAGAGAGGCGGCCTTCTCGCGGACCGGTAGCCCTGGGAAAAGCCCATTTGGGGGCGCCGCCGCCGAAATCATGGCCACCCTCGAGCGCGAAGCGCGTAAATTGGCCCGGCCGAGCCCGCGCTGGCGTCGGGTGGCACACTCGAGGCTCACTGCGTGAAGGTGCCGGTATTTCGGGGCGATTTGGGCACTCGCAACAGATCCGCACTTTCGTTCCCTGTTGCGGCCCCGATCGTGATCCTCAAATATTGTGGTGCCGGCCCCTGGATCCGCTTTAGCCCGGCGTCCCAACTTGTGAGGATCCTGGTGTACACCGTTCGAGGGGTGCCAAGATTCGGCAGCTTACGGGGTGCTGCCCCCTTCTTTCGCGTTTCCTATACATCAAACGGAAACATACAAAGCCGATGAGGCTTTATATTCGTCTTGATCTTGCCCCTCGATCTTGATCTGCCTTTCGGTACTTTCGTTTTCCGCCGCCGACTCGACCGGCGACCCTCGTGGTTGGGCGGCGGCGCTCGGCAAATGCCTCGGACCCATTAGGGAATTTCCGTCGCTCCTGGCGTCTCGACCGGGAGGGTCCCACAAATCGCGTCGCGACCGATTGATTTTCCAGGCTTCGCCCAAGCCGCGCGGTGTGTTTAACGACCAAGGCAAACGCGCCCAGCGATCAACTAAAAGGAGGACCCCGAACATGACCTTCGCCTACATCGATATGTCCAAAGCTTTCGCGTGGCCCGACAAGCCGTTCGTGCACGAGATCGTTATCGTCCAGAATTGCGACGCCAACACCGATGCCGAAGAGAAGTACGGTCACGACGATCACCCCGAGGCGCGAGCGTGGCTCAAGCGCTATCGCAACAGCGAAGTGTGGTTCATCGGGGTCACAGTCGAAGCCGAGGTTCGATTTCGCGTCCCCCGGGAGAAAGCCGGCCGCCGGCAGTGGTTCTCGTCCCCTGGACTCTGGGGTCTCGAGTCGGACGACGATATCTACATCGAGCAGGTCGCCCGCGAGGAGTACGCCTCGCTCCTCGAGACCTTGGCCGTGTTCGGTGTAACAAACACATTCACGTTCGAGCAAGTTCGAACGGCCACACGGTCCCTCGTCTTCAGCGCTCCGTCAGTTTCGGAATTCACGCATCGGACAAGAAAATCAAATCGTAGAACTGGACGGTTATGAGTTCCATGTCCAACTCTGCCCACGAAGGGCTCGCTCAGTAGGCGCACGGACCTCGCACGGTAAGACGCCGTAAATGCGTTTAATAGACTACGGCGATCACTTCACCCTCGACTTTCCCAATCGACGAGCGGCCCCCGACGACCCACCCCCTTGATCGAATCGGGTCCCTCAAAAAGTGAATCTCAAATTATTTTGGTCGGGATATTTTTCAGAATGACGTGAACGATACGCCCGAGGTATCATGGCGTCGTGTGGGCTTCTTGCGCGATTTGCACGAGCCCCGCGACGAGGTCGACCACAGAGATTTGCGGGTTTTTCTGGATGTTGTTGATGAGCGCACGGGTGAGCCGCTCGACGTGGCGCAACCTCACCGTCGGATCGGCACCGCCGAGAATGGCTCGATCGCCATCGGGTAACTGACGCCCTTGCGGGTCGATGAAAACTTCAGCCCAAGAGACCACTTCGTCATCACGGACGCCAGCGTGCAATTCGAGTTTCCCGGAGACAAGTTCGGCCCGCTCGTTCAACGCCTCCCATGCGACTGTGTTGGGAGTGCCCACGAGCGAGCGCCGGAATCGCATCGTGACCAAGGGTCCCAATTCGCGCTCAAGCATGCGCGATAGCGCGACCGCCGAGATCCGTCCGGAGTCGCTGTATTCGATCCGGATGTCCTCGGTCGGAACGTCGCGGAAAACGACGGCTGCATGACGCCGGGCGACGCGGACGGCGAGAGGGTCGAGGGACATGGCTTTCTCCTTCTCGGATCGTATATCGAAGGAATCTCTCCTACCCTTGCTTTTCGTGTCGCCGGAATCTGCACCGTGTCTACCGGCAGTCGGATCACCGTCGCCGCCCGCTCGGCTCGATGACCTTCGTTTGGAGCCCGCCCGAGCCCCGACGCAGTGCCCCTCGATGAGGCTCAGCCATGGGGTCCGGCGAGCAGACTTACAAGATGCCGTTCCTCCGCGTCGTACGTGTGCAGCTCGGCGAGTGCCTTGGTGTGGTTGTTGCTCTGAGCGGCACCGGCGACAGTCCGGCGTTGTACGGTTCGGCGCCAACGCCGAATCTTCATGCGCACGGTCTCTAGCCTTGCGGTCAATGGCTCGTCGGTCATCGCCATCCCCATCCTTCCGGGGGCGGGTCACCCGGCACGTCGCCTTGGCCCCAGCGGGAAGGAGCCCCCTGGTGCCGCTACACCGGCGCGATGACCGTACCGCCGAAATCGTTTGCGACACTCGTGGCGCTGCGCGCTTGCCAGCACCTCGACAAACCTCGCTGGCCCGGATCGCGGCCCCTGTTTTCGTTGATGCCTTGAGCTGCTCGACAAACCTGGTAAGCGCCTCGTTCTCCTCGGCCGTTCGGACGTGCGCCTTCTCGGGTTAAGCCTTGAGCTGCTCGACGAACCGCATGAGCGCGGCGCTCACCGCCCGACAGCACGGGTGACGAGGGCCGCGGTCGCGCTGCCGTCCAGCCGGGGGTCTGGCTCGCCTCCACCGGCGCCCCAAGGCTTCGTAGCCCTGCCAGTGCAACCACTCGATATACGCGCCGGGCATGCCCAGTGGTCCGAAAGGCCTAAACCGGACCGAGAGCAAGACTAGCGCGGCCGGTCAACGGACGAGGCACCGGCGCTCTTCTAGCCTTCGGCGGACCTATTCCTGCGCGGCTTTCGTGTCCGGAGCGTCGCGCTCGAATCCGCGCGTTGGCCGACCAGGGGCACGCCAGCGACGCGGCCGGGCGATGGGCGGCTCGCTGGCCCCTAGCGACCATCTTGCTATTCATTCAAATCCAAATCCGCATCTGATCACGTGCGACACGCCAGCGGGCATCATGCACTCTGCAAGGTAGCAGTTAGCCGTCTCCGGCAAGCCAGCGGGTGAAACTCTCGTGCCTGTGCACGCCGAGGCCGGCCGTAACGGTATCGAGCACGCGGCGCGCGCGCTCTCGCATCGGCAGCGCCACCGCGGCCGCGAGCTCCTGCTCGACCAGGCGCGGCGACGCGAACAGGAACCTCGATCGGTGAAACGTCGTCGTCCAGTACGAAACAAGCCAGCGGGTAGTAACCGTCTGAAGTGCAGCAACGCTGCCCGTCCACAGCCGCGCGATCAGTTGAGACTGGATCGACGCCGCGTCTCGTGGCGGCGCGTCTTCGCTCGTCGCACAGAGCAGGTAGGCACAGTCCCGAAGGATGCCCGGTTCCGCTGCAGCTGAAGCGAAGAGATCAGAGTGAGAAGCCCGAGCGACAAAGGTGCGTTCAAGCAGCTGGGCCCCGCGTTCCCACCCTCCTGCCGAGCGCTCAATCGCCGTCAGGGTTCGAAGTCGTTGCGCAAGTATCACTGCGGTGGTGGACGCATACGCAGGGTCGAGAATGGCCACCTCGGCGAGCCAGATAACGATCGGGACGAGCAATGCGACGCCGAGGGGACCCTCGGGAGAACCGAAATCGACCTCGGTTCCCTCCGGGCGTACCGTCATCCCAAACTGCCTCGCCACGTCGATCGCGCGAACAAGGGCGTCGTCGCGACCGCTCCCAACGAGGTGCGGTAACACAAGAATGCCGATGGATGCAGTCAACGAGCCATCGCTAACGAGCTTCGCGTCGAGGAAACGATTCAACCACCGATTTGCGGCCTCATCGTTCTGAATCGCCGTCGATGCTTCCCACATTTGAAACGCGAACAGGGCTGGAAAGTCTGGGCGCCAGAATTTATGGAGGTTGTCGTTGGACAAGAAATAGCCGCGCTGGGGTGTAGGTGCTTGCACGGCGCGTTTGCGGTTACCGCGTAAACGGGCGGACGCAAGAGCGATCATCGTGATCTGTCCGACGCCGACCATGAGCTCCTTCCACCACTGCCCATCATGGCGATTTTGGGCAATCGCATCTCCGGCTTCCAGCAACACCGCGCACGCGCGATCTGATTGTTGGTGGAGGACTAACGCGATCGCCAGCTCGCCACGGCTGCGGACGCCCTCGACCTCGCTGACCTCGTCGCTCGAGCAGTCGGCAATCTCTACGGCGCGTTCCGCAAAACGGAGCGCTGTTGCGTCGTCTGGAGGACTGAGCAGCGCGGCGGCTCGGCTTGCGTAGTTTGCGGCAAGCCCGCGAACATGGGACTCTTGCGGGGAGCCGGTCTCGATTACTAGCCCGAGTACCGCCAGTGCCTCAGCGAAGCGACGTGCATGGAAGAGCTGCCTGCCGACAACATCGCGAATGAGGGTCACGCAGTGTTGGTCGACAGGTCGGGCAAGGAACTCATCCGCAACGGCCCTTCCTTCCTCGAACTTGCCTGCGAATTCGCAGAGGATGGTGATCACACCCCGGAGTGCGCAGGCCTCTAGGTAGGTGAATCCCATGGCACCCGCGCGTCGCGCGATCTCTTTGAGGTCGTCGTAGCGCTCCGCAAAGCGCCTTTCCTCCACCGGTTTCATCGATTCGTTGACCCAGCAACCATTGGTCACCAGATGGCACGCTGTGCGAGCGCGTTCGCCCGCATCGCCTTCCCAGCATCGTTCGACCGGAGAAAGATGTTCGATTAGGCCGAGCCACGCACGGATGTGGGCACGCGAGGTGACATCGGGAACGATCGTCCAAATGAGAGGAAGGAGATCTGGAACCGCATCAACATAGACGCGACGCAAGTCTAGATTGGACAGCGCGTCAAAGCCGGCACGCATCCACTTGGCCGCCTCGTCCGGCTTTGCCTTGAAGAGCTGGCGGAATCGACGGACGGCGACGAGGACGAGACTCCAACCATCGACCCCATCTACATTCGGAGCGATTCTGTCGATCTCCATCTCAATGTGGCTAGTATCGCGCGCATAGCGAGGCCCTGCTCGTGCCTGGGCGTCACGAACGAAAAGTTGCATCCCGCGTGACATGGCAGCCGGCAAAGGGCTGCTCCACCACAGGTCCAAGAGGAGGCCAGCGGCTGGAGCCTCTCTGGCGTCAACGAGGCGAGTGAGTACCAGCGCGAGCGACATGCCAGCCGCGTCGAAGTCCTCCGCCTGGACGTAGTGCGTTACGACGGAGACGGCGGTGTGCTCGTCGAGCGGTCGACGACGTAGGCTCTGCGCGAGCACACGATGGCATTTGCGACGAACGTCCGGGTTCAATTGGTCCTTTGGGAGGACGGCGAGCATCGGCGACAGTTCGAGACGGTCCTGCCCAACCGGCTGCAACCAAACCCCGCGCAAGGCGTTCACTCGCGCGTCTACGTCGTCGATCGCTGGCGGAACAAGCCCCAGCGCCCGTGCGTCGGTGAGGTCCACTGAGTAACCGGCGAGTTGAACGCGATGCAGCATTTCCCGCGTTCGGGCGTCAGCCGTGAGACGGAACAGCGCAGACAGAGTCTCCTCGTGGGTTACGGAAGCGTAGGAGCCGGAGATGAGCGCAGTGAGTGTTTCGTCATCGAATCGCCATGAGCGCTCTCGCAGCGAGTTGGCCATGGCTGCCAGCAGAGTGGCGTGCCCGCGTGCGACCGCATTGAGTGAAGACACCGTCGTGGCGGCTCGAGCGATTTCCTCGCCACCGTAGGAGCGCAGAATCTCCGCGCATTCCTCATCCGTGAAGGGCGGCGCCTGCACGGTCGCAATGCTCGCCACCTCGCGCACACCTCGAGGCGTCTCGTAGCAGCTCGTTGTGACCAACAAGGACCCTTTCCCTTCAAGGAGCCTCGAAAAGGCGACAAGTGCGTTTGCGAGAGCGTCGCCGACGCTTATGCGCGGCAGATCGTCTGCGACCACGACGCTACCTCGCGGAAGCGCTTGCGCCAGCGCGTCGAGGGAGAGCGACGTCGGAACGATGCCGAGGCCGCGAAACGCCGTCGCAAGCCCAAGTCGTAGGCGCATCACGCCCTGAGAGATGGGTAAGTCGGTGAATCGAAGCCAAGCGAATGCTTTTCCGAATGACACGAGTACGAGCTGCGCAAGGTGCGTCTTGCCTATTCCCACGGGTCCGTAGATCGCGATCCATCCCGCCCCGCCGCGCGTCGCCAGTATAGTCTCGACCGTCCGCGGTCGACGGGACATATGCTCGACCATCGGCGGAGGAGCCACCTCAGGATCGGCATCGGATACGAGTGAACTTGTCGGCATACCGAGCCGTTGCGCAATGACTGCAACCACTTGCCCGACGGCTTGCAATTGCTGCTCGAGTGCGTCGACGCGGACGTCGAAGCCGAGCAACTTGCGCCGGAGCTCTGTCAAGGCAGCTCTGTCCGTCGCGTCCAGACCGTCGCGCCGAAGTTCGACCTGAAGATCAGGCGCAGAGAGGATCTTACGGCCATCCCGTGCAAGCAGTCTGAAGACCCGGAGAAAAAGCTGCTCGTAGAGACGCGTCGCCGCATCGGCGGTCGTGACGAAGCCGGCCACCAGGAGATCTTGAACGACGGTCTCGGAGAGGCGGTCAGGCGGCGGCTGGCCCGTGCTCCATTCGAAGCGCGAAACGACATCTGACCATCGGGCGTGATTCGCGAGCCGCGCTTCGAGGGCGGCCCACGGCTCACTGGGCAGGTCACGCGGGCGCCCTGCGCTTCGCACGATCTCGCGCAGAACGGCGAGAGCTTCTTTCGGTGGAGCTTCTGGCGCGACCCGAGCCTGTTCCCACAGCACGATCCCATGCGGAAGGTCAGCCCGCGGATGTCTGCGCTCTCGTCCGATCGTCGCTGTTGTCGTGAACAGGAAACGCAGATTCAAGTCTGGATTCGTTTCGCAATGGTGAGCAGCGTTCGCGATCGCCTCGAGCGCATCATCGCTGCGAAGGGTGATCGGCTTCCGTCGTGCCTTTACCTGCTCAAGTGTTCGCACGGTCGCCTGGGCCTCAAGGGTCTGCGCGATGTGATCGATGTCTTCCCCGCACTCCAGCTCGAGGTGTCCATCTGCACCGATGGCAAGCCACCGCGCGATGGTCAAGTCCACTTGGTAGACGAAGCCTCGAACGGCGGCCGTCGCGTCGCGATCGCGCGGAGGAACGAATTCGGTCACGGCCCGATTCTATCCGCGTCTGCCGCGTGCGGCCCGTCCGAACCGCCGTCGGTCGCTTGCACATTGCAGGCAGTCGACTTTTCGCAGACAGTCGGCGAAGTAACGCAAAGCCCGTCGGCCGACGAAGAGACGCGGAAACCGCCGCGATCACAAAATCCCTTTGGGGCGTCCGTTGTCACTGGAGATGGTCGGACGGATTTGAGCTTCTTGACCCTTGCGGGCCCGTCCGGATCGATGCGAGTGTGCGACGATGTCGCTTCGGCTCCCGCGCCACGCCTACCGGGATGGGTTCTTTAGCGGACTCGATACGTTTGCACGCCCGAAGGCCGGCGATCTATCGAAGCGCGGACGCTCCCTTCGGGCTCCAAGTTGGGGATTCGAGCCAGGGTGTGGGCCGTGAATTCATGTGCGCCGCAATGCGCCCAATCGAGAAGGCGCCGACTTGGCGACGCTCGCCTCTGGGCGGGGCACGGGGCGCCGCCGTGCGAACCGGTCGAGGACCCGGCGCTCCACGTTCAACTCTCACCGCGCGTGACTTGCGGCAAACAACGCTCTTGAGCTTCGGGAGGCGGCAATGAAACGGACCATCGACGACGGAATGACAGGAAGACGCGCCGGGATGCATCTAAGCGCCGCGCCCTCACCACGGTGGCTCGGCGCCGCGCTCATCGCGCTCGGGCACTCGCCGCCGCAGAGACCTTCGCGCAGACCAGGGTCCAAGGGGGCGTCGGATATTCGTTCGACACAGCCAATTATTGGGGAACAGAGCTCCAGATTCTGAGCATGACCGACCCCCAGGCGTGCGCTTCGGCGTGCGACCGAGAGCCACGTTGCGTGGTCGCCAGCTTTCACGACGCGACCGTCGGCGGGAAGTACAACCTCAAGTGCGTACTGCGCTCCGAGCGGGGATCTCCGCACCCGGAGAACTCCGGCGTTCACTCCTGGTTGAAAGGCAGTGCGCCAGGCGCGCCGGGACTCGGCGCTTCTGAGGCCAAGGCCGATGCGGCCAGGAGTCCCGAGAGGGTTGACCGGGCGGCGCTGAGGGCAGCCTCTGTTCCGGTGAGCACGCCGCTACCGACGGCACAGGTGACCGCACGCTATGGCGCGACCATAGAGGAAACGTTCAAGAAGTTTCCTAATCTCAAGCCGGCCATCCTGTCGCTGGACCCCGCCTTCTTCAATTGGCCCGGCGTACCGGCTCGGAACACGGTGCTCCGCCTTGCCGACGGCAGCGAGGTGCTTCTGATGTCGGGGTGCCGGAACATGGTTCTGTGCAGCTCCACTGGCTATGTTCTGACCGGTGACTTCTCGCACAGCCAGCTGGCTCTCATCGAGGTAGAGAGTGCGTCACCGCCGCAGAGCTATCTGATATTCGGCGGCCCGGCTCCAGCGCTTCGAAGCGTTCTTCTCAGCCAGGCCGCCATCGCATTCGCGAAGGCAGCACCGGACTCCGACGCTGCGCTCCTGAAGGGAGTCACCATGTTGCCCGCTGCGAACGTACCGGACTATGGCGATCCGGGCGGCTTGCCACAATCCCAACCCGAGCTCGCGTCTGCGATCCAGCGTGTTTACGGCGGCGATGTCATGCTCGTCATCGACGGCTACTGCGGCGTCCGCATGGGTGACGGTCGGGAGTTTGTTTTACTGCCTGCCGTGACTCCTGGCGCACAGGGCCGAGTCCCGCACACTATCGCCTACGACAAGACGAGCAAGGTTGCGTTCGTATATCGCTCCGAAGGAGAGCTCGGAAAGGAAGCATGGTTTGGGAATCCCGATAACGCCCTGCGTGGCTTGCTCTCCGTGGCGTCTAACGGGTGCTACAACTTCAGGGCCAAGATGGGGGTTGTCCCAAACGGCCACTATTAAACTAATTGCGGTCAGCCGCCTCCGGCGGAATGCCTTTGTTCACTTTGGGGGTCGCTGGAGGAGTGCTGCCGTCTGCCGCTTCGGGGACTGGCGCGGCGGGCACGTCGAGCGTTGCTACGGCCAGCTTTGTCTCCCCCGCGTCCACGGTCACCGAGACGGTCTTGGTGTGCTGCTGGGCGAAGTCCACGAACGTCACCACGTGCGTTCCCGGGGTCACCGAAACGTTCGTGATGGGCGTGCTGCCGAGCTGGCGTCCGTCGAGGAAGCAAGTCGATGGCGGGATCGAGTTGATCTTGAGAAAGCCCTCGCCGCCCTGAGTCGGAGTCGGCGTCGCGGTTGGCCGAGAAGCGGTACTCGCAGGTAACCGCGCCGCGATGTTCGGGGGCGTCGGAGCCATGCGTTCAGCCACCGATGGCAGAGAGCCGACATCGAACTCAGCCGGAAGGGGCATAAGACGTTCAGGCACACTCGCCGGATCTGCGAAGTGCGTGGCCGCATCAACGTCAGAGGCATGCGGAACTTGGTGAACCAGCACCGGTACGGCGTTGGGCATGCCCTCTTCGATCCAAGGCTTTCGAAGCATAAGCAACCCGCCTATCGCGCCGAGGACGCCGACCACTGCGACGCCTCCAGCAAAGGCCTTGCCTTTCACTAGGTTAGGCAAGCTCGACCAGGGACCCACGGAGCCCGGCGCCAACAGCGTACCCCGCGCTCGCGCCGACGAGTGCAACCCAGGAGCGCTCGTCGAAAGACGCTCGGCGCCGACGATCGCCGAGATCCGCTCCACCAAAGCCCTAGCTCTGACGGATCCAAAGGGCAGCAGCCCGACGGCCAAGTCTGCAACGTGGGCGTATCGCTTTCCGCGCTGCTTCTCGAGACACTTGAAGATTACCGCCTCGAGTCCCGGCGGAGCGTCCGGTCGAAGGCTGCGAATAGGCGGCGGCTGCTTGCGACGTGGATGGCGACTTCGGTGACGGTTTCACCGAGAAAGGGCGCCCGCCCCGTGAGTAACTCGAACAAGATGACGCCCAGCGCCCAAACGTCGGTTTGCGCGTTGACGTCCTTGGACGAGCGCATTTGCTCGGGGGACATGTAGAGCGGCGAGCCCATCAAGGCGCTGGTCTTCGTGACCGACATCCCGGAGGCTCGATCCCCTTCGGGCGTCCTTCTCAGCTTGGAGATCCCGAAGTCAAGAACCTTGACCACGAATTGCCCGTCGGTCCGACGGATGCAGAAGAGATTTGCGGGCTTCAGGTCTCTATGAATGATCCCCAAGCGATGGGCGTCTGCTACCGCGACGCACGCCTGCAAGATGAACTCAACCGCTTGCTCGACGGGCAGGGGTCCTCGCTGCTCCAGCCACGTCGACAGATCCCTGCCCTCGAGGAACTCCATCACCATGTACGGAGCACCGTTATCGAGAGTGCCGACGTCGAGGACCCGGGCTACGTGCTCGTTCTGGATCTGAACAGCTGCTCGTGCCTCGCCGGCGAATCGCGCGACGGCTTCCGGGCTGGCGACCAACTCGGGAAGCAGAAACTTGAGAGCCACCCGACTGTCGAGCTCGATGTGGCGAGCCGCGACGACGACGCCCATGCCCCCTACACCGAGGACACGCTCGATGCGGTACTTGCCACCGAGCACGTCGCCTTGCCGAACACCCGCTGCTAGCTCAAGAACCTGACTCATTGGTGCCCGCCCCGGCCGGCCGGAGGCCGCTGCCCACACTCGCTCCGACGATCGCCCACCTCACCCGCTTTTGCGGACGGCGTCAAGTCGGGGCAGGGCTCAATACGGCGACAGTCGCGTCGGGTGTCATCCTGAGCGCGGAGGGCGTCATCCGATCAACGATCATCCGAACGATATCGATCGCGCCCGACACCACCACGAAAAAGCGCGTGTTCTGGTCGCCCACGTGGACGTCGGCGTGAGCTGGGCGAACATCTGCGCCGCGCGGTCCATGATTGCGCTGGCCATGCCCAAAGTTCTAAGCCCAATCCAGTCGAGTATGGAAGTGGCGGCTGTTGCCGTCGCGCACCGAGCAGCGGACGAATAGGCGTAATCTGGGTAATCCGGCAGAGTCCGGACGCTCGTTCCGCGGCACGGCGCGAGGTCCTCTCAAGGCACAAGGGCCTGGCACGCCCAAGCTGCACGACGGCTCCCGTCGACTACTCCGGAAGCGGAATGAACTCGACGTCGTCCCCGGGCACCTTCGGGAAGGCGCCTTCCTTCCACTCTCGCTTCGCCCGCTCGATGCGCTCCTCCGAGCTCGAGACGAAGTTCCACCAGACGTGCCGCGGTCCGTCGAGGCGCGCGCCGCCGACGAGCAACACGTTTGCTGCGGTCCGGGCGCGTACGATCGTCCGAGTCCCCGACCGGAGTACGACAAGCTGGCCGGGCAAGCGCAGCGCGCCGCCCAACTCGACCTCGCCGTCGACGGCGTACACGGCTCGCTCGGCATGGCCGTCGTCCACGGCGAGCTCGGCGCCGGCATCGAGCCGGACGTGAACGTAGAGTGTGGGCGAGAAGACGCGCACCGGCGACTCCATGCCGTACGCCGTGCCTGCGATGACGCGCAGAAGAGCGCCCGGCTGCTCCTTCACGGGGACGCTGCTTGCTGGGTGATGGTGGAAGCCGGGCTCGACCTCTTCGTCTGCGAGCGGAAGCGCGACCCAGGTCTGGAGGCCGTGGGTACGGCCGCCGCGGACGCGAGCCGCGGCGGGGGTTCGCTCGGAGTGCACGATGCCGCGCCCTGCGGTCATCCAGTTCACGTCGCCGGTGCGGATCACCTGATTGGAGCCAAGGTTGTCGCGGTGCAGAATCTCTCCGTCGAACAGGTAGGTAACGGTCGCGAGGCCGATGTGCGGATGCGGGCGCACATCCAGGCCATCGCCCGGGGCGAGGTCGGCCGGTCCCATGTGATCGAAGAACACGAACGGGCCGACCCCGCGGCGCTGTAGCGACGGCAGGGCGCGACGCACGGGGAAGCCGTCCACGTCGCGCGGGCGAACCTCGATAGCGACGTCGACAAGGGCCGAGTCCGGAGAGGTCATGGCGGCCTCCTCAAGGCAACGCGCGCTGCTTGATGAACGTTCCGCGATCCCGCTCCTCGAACGCCGCGCGCAGCTCCTCCTGCGTGTTCATCCCGATGGGACCACGCCAAGCGATGGCCTCGCCGATGGGCTTTCCCGAGACGAGCAAGAAACGCCCGGTTCGGTGCCGGCGGTGACCACCACGGCGTTTCCGTCGGCGAAGAGCACAACGTGGCGGTCGTCGATGAGTCGATCGCGCTCCTGGTCGAAGTCCATGTCGCCTTCCGCCTCGTAACATGGTTCCGGCATGCACATGAACGCCGATGCCTCCGCGAGAAGACCGAGGCCGTCGAGCTTGGCTTAGGCTCGTTTGCGTCTCAGGGTGAACGAGGGATGCATGGCCTGGCCCTGGGGCCCCGGTACGACCTTTACGCGAACGATCGACTCGGGGATGCTGTTGGGCACAAACCGACAGACCGTATCGATCAGGGCCTGTCGTCGGATCGGGGTTCGAAGCACGGCGTCGCAGCCCGCGGACCGCCCGTCGCAATCCCGCGTCTTTGCAGCGCTGCCGGTCAAGGCGACAACGTGGATCTCGCGAAGCCACGGATCGCGGCGAAGCACGCGAGTCGCCTCCCAGCCGTCCAGTCCCGGAAGGTCCAGATTCATCAGCACGAGCAGAGGCTGATGCATCCGCGTAAGTTCCAGCGCCTCCAGACCATTTGCTGCAACGAAGACTCGGTAGCCTTCCTCGGCGAGCCAGTTGCAATAGTCCGAGCGCAGGCGGGCTTCGCTCTCAACAACAAGAACCAGAGGCGCTTCCTCCCCCATGGTCTCCGCACCGTCGACCGTGCTGCGACGAATGGCAAGATCATCCATGATCGCTGCCGCTGGGTGAGGCCAGATAGTCGCCTGGGGCTCGCTTTTTCCGCGCGCTTTATGTCACGAGCGTTTCCGGACACGGTTGCGGCACTCATAACGGTGCGTGCGATGTGTTCGGCCACGGAGCCTACAGCGTGCTCGTCCCTACGTTCGGGATGGCCGCAACCAGTGCGTGCGGAAACCGTTCTTCGCGGTG
>Ga0116125_1000150_pt1 | contig 31401 bp, 28 predicted proteins | sample June2015DPH_16_1_2_FD_89729 | JGI IMG/M metagenome (GOLD analysis project Ga0116125, IMG submission 89729) | Peatland microbial communities from SPRUCE experiment site at the Marcell Experimental Forest, Minnesota, USA - June2015DPH_16_10 | ecosystem: Environmental > Terrestrial > Soil >...
ACGAGCGTGGCTTCTCCAAATTTGATAGATGCGCGGTGGGAAGATGGACGGCTTTCGCCCCAGAAATCTCGCGCGCCAGAATCTCGCCGTGACCGGTCCAGGGGGTCGACACATCGCGATTCCCAACAATCACTAGCGTTGGCATTTTGATTTCTCCCAGCAGGCTGGTGAGATCCACATCGCGAAGCGCCGCACAGCAACCCGCGTAGCCAATGGGATCGGTTCCAAGGAGCAGAGATCGTATCGATTCCGTGTAGGGATTTTTCTGCGCCAATGGCTCGGCCGAAAAAAAACGCTGCATGACCATATCGACGATCGCCCGCATCCCGCTCTTCAGCACGGTCTCCATGCGCGTGTTCCAATTTGTTGGCGGACCGAATTGAGGCGACGTGTTGGCGAGAACGAGATGAGTCACGCGATCCGGCGCATTTGAAGCGATCCACTGGCCTACGGCCCCGCCTAGCGATACTCCGCAAAATGCAAACTGCGCGATGCCGAGAGCATCGAGCAATCCGAGGGCGTCGCGGCCCAGCAGTTCGATGGAATACTCGCCCTTAGTGGCATCGGAAGCGCCGTGACCCCGCGTGTCGTAGCGGAGGACTTGAAAATAACGCAGCAAGTCCGCCATCTGCGGTTCCCACATTGCATGGTCGGTCCCGATCGAATGTGACAGAACCAGGACCGGCCGCCCTGCCGTGCCTTCCAGGCGATAGAACATGCGTGCGTTTTGAACAGTGGCGAAGGGCAAAGTTGTTACTCCCTTTCGTTTTTGTGAGAATTCGACAGCAGAGCTTTGCGGAAGTCTTCCGCAGAGCCGAGATATTGCTCGGGAACTTCCAGTTGCTGCAATACCGAGCGGTCGAGTTGAGCGCTGATTTCGGGATTTTCTGCCAGCACTTCTTGAAGATGCCTACCCTCGGCGGCACATTTCCTGGTGGCGGCTTCCAGGAGCTTGTGGGCTACATCACGTCCGAGTTTCCACCCAAGCAGCATCATCGCGCGTTCCGCAAAGACGACTCCGTTTGTCTTCTCGATGTTCGCTCTCATGCGTTCTGCATCTACTGAGAGGCCTTCCGCAACTTCGGCCATTGAAGCGACGGCCAACCCGGTCGACTGTAGGACTGCGCTCATGATCGGCCATTCGGCTTGCCAGCCGCCGACTCCGCGCTCGTGCTCCTGCACCATTGCGGAAAGATAGGAGGCAACGAGGCCGGGAACCCGATGAGCCGCCGCCAGCGTCAGTGAGCATGCAATCGGATTGCGCTTATGGGGCATCGTCGAAGAACCGCCGCGGCCTTCGCCGCCGGGTTCGGCGGCTTCGTCCACCTCCATTTGCATAAGCAGGCTGATGTCGCGCGCCATCTTCCCGAGCGATCCAGTGAGTACGCCACAATCGCAAATCAGCCTCGCCCAAAGATCGCGTTGCGTGTGCCAAGGGGCGTCCGGATACCTAAGGGCCAGCTCCTCGGCGAGTGTACTTGCCACCGCTTCCCCTTGATCGCCCAAAGATGCCAGTGTGCCGCTCGCCCCTCCAAACTGCAGAACCGCAGCTTCGGCGAAGCTTGTGCGCAGAGCGTGATCTCCCCGACCCACCGCTCCGAGCCAACCGGCAGCCTTCAGGCCAAATGTGACGGGTGGTGCGCCCTGCAGCAAAGTTCTCCCCAGCATTACGGTTTGCTTGTGCCGCTCGGCTAGCTTGGCGAGGGCGTTCGTCAAGCGAGAAACGTCGCCACACAGAATTGGTTGTGCCCGCTTTAACAGCAGCGAGATCGCGGTATCGGCCACATCCTGGCTGGTCGCTCCCCAGTGAACAAAGCGAGCCGCATCGGCATCCTTTTTACGGACGTGCTCCGTGAGGGCCTTCACCAGCGGGATAGCCGGCGTTCCGGCACGAAGCGTGGCATGAGCGAGGGCGGCAAAATCGAATTTGCTCGCTTGTGCCGAGGCGGCGATTGCATCCGCTGCAGTTTGAGGAATGATGCGCAATCGAGCTTCGGCGCGAGCCAAAGCCACTTCGAACTCCAACATCGCGGCGACGATCGATCCGTCGGAAAACAAATCTGCCATCGCTTCGGTGGTCGCCAGACTGTCAATCAATCGCACGGTCATGGCGCGCTCCGATGTCGGGTATCCGTTCTAGCATGGCTCTTGTTGTGGAGCACTACGGTCATGACTGAATGATTACACACGAAAAAAGGCAGTTTCGCCAACGTTGTAAGATGAAAAATATCCCAAGTGAACGTGCTCGAAAACATTCCGCTGGCGCCGCTGACCACGCTTCAAATCGGGGGCGCCGCAAGGTATTTCATCGATGCAAAGGACGCCGGCGAGGTGCAGGAGGCGGTTGCATTCTCTCGCTCTCGCGATTTGCCTTTGTTTGTGCTGGGCGGCGGCAGCAACCTGGTCGTTGCAGATTCCGGCTGGCCAGGGCTGGTTCTGAAGATTGGGATTCCGGGGATCGAGCGACAGGCGGGACTCGACGAGGAAGGCAGAGCTGTTTTTGTGGCGGGCGCAGGCGAGTCATGGGACAAGTTGGTTTCCCGAGCGGTATCGGACGGGTGCGCCGGAATCGAGTGCCTCAGCGGGATTCCCGGCAGCGTAGGCGGCACGCCCGTGCAGAATGTCGGCGCTTACGGACAGGAAGTATCGGACACGATTGTTTCTGTACAAGTTTTCGACTTGCGGGATGCCCAAGTGCGCGAACTCTGCAATGAGGCCTGTGAGTTTGCTTACCGCTCCAGCATTTTCAACGGCAGCGAGCGCGGGCGTTTCATCGTGCAGCGCGTTACATTTTCTCTGACTCCCGGAGGCACGCCTCACCTAGAATATGCCGATCTCAAGCGCCATTTCGCGGGACGAGAAACTCCTCCGAACCTTGCGGAAACGCGCGAGGCGGTGCGCCACATCCGGGCGTTGAAGGGAATGCTGATTGTGCCCGGCGATCCCGATGGCTTGAGTGCCGGCTCGTTCTTTAAGAATCCGGTGCTCTCCGAGACGGAGCACGAGAGCCTGAAACAACGGGCCACGGCGCGAGGATTAACGGTTCCCAGTTATCCCGCGCTGGAAACGCAGAAGAAAGTTTCCGCGGCATGGCTGGTGGAGCATTCCGGCTTCACGCGGGGGTATGGCACGGGACGCGCCGGCATATCGAGCAAGCACGCGCTAGCTATCGTGAATCGCGGCGGAGCTACAGCCGCGGATGTGGTGGCTTTGAAAGACCAGATCCAGGACCGGGTGGAAGAAATCTGGGACGTGCATCTGGAACCGGAACCGGTGATGGTCGGATTCTAGGTAGCAACTTCTTCTCCCGCAAGCCAAGTCCGTTCCCAGCGTTCTCCTAAAGAAATTCCTGAACAAAAAGCATCTCACGGTGGTCTTCATGATTGAGGGTGAGCGATTGTTAGCAGGAGAGGCAATCCTGGACGAGGCCGTGACAGTACCGAGCGCTCGCGAAAGCAATCAAGACGCGCTCGAAGATCTCGCCCGCCAGCATTCGCGAATGGTTTACCGCATCTCCTATGCCGCGCTGGGAAGCCATGACGAGGCCGAGGATGCCACGCAGGAGACATTTCTTCGCGTGCTTCGGTACCAGCACGCGCTGGCTGCAGTGGAAGACCACAAAACGTGGCTGGCGCGGATCGCCTGGCGTGTTGCGGTTAAGCGGAGTCGGCAACGCGGCCGCGCGCGGGAGATTCCACTGGAAAGTCCGGAGCAGCCAGTCGGAGAAGTGCCCTCGGCAGACATCCCGGTCGATGAGGCGATCCATGGATCGCAGATCGGAGTACTGCTAGGGCGTCTGCTCGCGACCTTGCCGGACAAGTTGCGCCAACCGCTTGTCCTGTCGGCAGTGGAAGAGATGACACCACACAGCGTGGCCGCAATTTTGGGAACAAGCGAAGCCGCCGTGCGGTCACGCGTGTTCCGGGCGCGAAAGATTCTGCGCGAAAGGCTAGCCGAACTCGTCGATCAAAGGAAGAGGTAGGAACATATGACGGACATCAATTCACTCGACTTGGGGAGTCGGCGAGACTTGAAAAGTGATGCGCTAGACCTCGAACTGAATGCCGCTTTGGAAAAGCTCGCGGCGGTCGAGCCTAAGGCTGGGTTGGAACAGCGGGTTCTGGCAAATCTGCGAGCCGAGCAGCCGCGCGCGGCAAGAGGCCTTTGGTGGCAGTGGCCAGCGTTCGCGGCCCTGGCAGCTGTCGCCATAGTGTTAACCGCGTCCGCAATGTGGCGCGCACACGAGCAAGCGAAAAATGTTGTGCCGCATCGCTCTCTCGCGATACCAAGGGTGCCAGAACCGGAGAGGCGTGCTGCGAACCCTAGCGTAAGCGATCCGGTTACGCCACGCCAAGAGGGGTTGGGGAAGCGAAAGATGCTACGAGTGGTCAGCCACTCTGAGACGATCGCTGCCTCTGCTCCGAAGCTCGACCGGTTCCCATCGCCGCGCCCGCTGACCGAGCAGGAAAAGATTCTGCAGAGCTATTTTTCAAACTATCCCAAAGACGCCGTTTTGGTTGCCCGGGCTTTGGCCGAGGCACAGCGCCGGGATGCGCAAGAAGAAATGAGTGATGACGCGGGAACGAGTGAAGAAGACTGACAACAGTAGGAAACCAGCATACAAGGAGAATTCGCAATGTTGAAAAAAATAGTTTTAGCGGCAGTGCTGACATTGGCGTTCGTGGTTAGCGGAGCAGCAGAGAGAACCTCGGCCCAGGAAACGGAAGCCCCGAAGGTGGCTCCTGCGAAGACGGCTGACACAGGCAGAATCGAGGAGAGCGCCTACCGGTTTGATATTTCGATCAACGAACTGGAAGGCGGAAAGAAGGTCAATACGCGACAGTATTCCATAGATGTGAATACCGCTGAGGGCCGGAACGGAGATCTTAAAATCGGCACGCGGGTACCGATCGAACTGAAACAAGGCGAGATCGAGTATTTCGATCTGGGAACAAGGATTTCGGTCCGGATTCAGGAAGGCCATCAGGGAGGGCATAACGGACCGGCCGGTCTTTCAGTGCGCGCAGAGATCAGCAGTCTCGCGGTCCCGGACCAGAACCAGGGGCGCGACTCCCGGCCAATTTTGCGGCAATTTACAATTAACGGCGGTGCGACCTGGGAGGCGGCGATGCTGGGCAAACCACTGGTGATCGGCAGCGTGGATGATCCAGATTCCAAGCGGACCTTCCAGTTGGAAGTGACCGTCACAAAACCGAGGTAGGTTGGAAAATGTATCCGGCGGGAACGAGTAAGGCGCACGCACGACCGAGAAAAAACGATCGGCGCCGCCCCGGTTCGTGACTCGCTTGAAGGCTTGACCCCAGATAAGGGGTGAGTGCAGCGATCCGGCCCCGACGGCGCCTCAATTTATTCATCGGCAAGTTTTGCCGCCTCTTTAAAGATTGCCATAAACATTTCACGCGTGAGTTTTCCGGTTTGCGTATTTTGGTTCGACGGATGGTAAGAGGCGAGTAACACCTTACCATCGGGTAACCGGTAACTGGCGCCATGTTTGAAGAGGAATGACCGGAAGAGGTCACGAGTCCAAAGCGATGCATCACGTTTCGATTGCGCCGCTTGGCGTTTGAGATGGTTCAAATAAGCGTCAAAGCCAATCTTCCCGAACGCAACCACAACCTTCACCTTTTCTAATCCTGCCAGCTCACGATCGAGGTACCACGAACAATTGGCTAGCTCTAGCGGAGTGGGCTTATTGTCAGGCGGAGCGCAGCGCACAGCAGCAGTTATGTAGAGATCCTTTAACGTGAGTCCGTCATTACGGTCTGTGGCATTGGGCTGGCTGGCGAATCCCGTTTCATACAACACGGGATACATGAACTTGCCGGAAGCATCGCCGGTAAATGGCCGTCCGGTGCGGTTGGAGCCATGCGCACCGGGAGCGAGGCCCATGATGAGTACACGAGCATTGGGATCGCCGAACCCCGGGACCGGCTTGCCCCAGTACTCCCAGTCGCGGTACGCACGGCGCTTTTCGCGGGCAACCTGCTCGCGATAGGCAACCAGCCGAGGGCAGCGGGTGCAGGCAATGAGTTCGCGGTTGAGAACTGTCAGCCAGCGCGGAGATGAGCTATTCACTATTTACAGATTATGCGGAGTGAGGGTAATTTTGCGAGTTCGGCTGTGAGGCGAACGTCCAGAGCGAACTTCCTGCGCTTGCAGGTCTGTTTCCTCTCTTGGTCCCAACTGGCGTTTTGACAAAGTTTTGACTTCTCAGTCGCCTACTCTCGGTTAGCCTCACAAATGTGATACTGAAGTAACGCTTTCGAACCGGATGTGCCAATGAAATCTCATCGCGTGGTTGCAGTGGTAGTTTTTCTCCTCACCTTTCTCACCCCATGCTTCGCCCATCACATGGCCGTTGTCGTGAATAAGGACAACCCTGTCGGAACCCTTTCGTCGGCTCACCTGGCCAAGATTTTTCGCTCAGAGGTCAAGAAGTGGGCGGATGGCGAGCCGGTGGTTCTGGTCCTGCACAAAAACTCTGCCGGCGAAACCGAGACTTTGGAGCACCTCATCAAAGTCACTCCCGTCGAATGGAAGGCGCTAATCGAGGCCCACAAAGACTCGATCCAGATCGTGGACTCTGATATGGAGGTGTTGAAGATTGTGCAAGCCACGCCCGGCGCGGTTGGCCTAGTGGATGTACGCGCGGTAGACGGTACGATCAACGTAGTGCGCGTGGATGGAAAATTGCCCATGGAATCGGGATATTTGCCGCATTAGTGCTGCCGTAGCAGGTGGAAGTATCTTCTCGCCTTTTTAACATCGCGCGCAATTTGTTCGCGCAGCGCCTCTACCGAAGGAAACTTGATCTCACCGCGGAGGCGATTAAGGAAACAAACTTCGACTTCGCTGTCTGGCGTTAATTCGATGGGATGAAAGTTCAGTAGGTGGGTTTCGATGGCGAATGAATCCGCGCCGAAAGTCGGACGATTGCCCACGTTCGTAACGGAATCGAAGCGCTCGCTCCCAACGCGCGTGCAGGTGATATAGACGCCATCTTTCGGAACCTGCTCCTCGTAGCGCGCAAGATTGATAGTGGGAACTGTGTACTTCGAGCCGTAACCGCGGCCGCGCCCGGGCGTACCTAGGATGCAGAATGGTCGAGCTAGCAGATGACGAGCACGGCTCACTCTTCCTTCACCCAGCAGCTTGCGGATGTGAGTGCTGGAGACGGGTTCGCCACGCAACTTTTGCTCGGGATAAACCTTCACTTCGAATCCCATTTCGCGTCCGAACTCGGCCAGAAGATTCACATTGCCGGCGGCTTTGTGGCCGAAATGGAAGTTGTAGCCTTCATGCACTTCGCGCGCGTGCAGCTTTTTCTTAAGGATTCGTTCAACAAACTGGCGAGGAGTCATCAGAGAGAGATCGCGCCCAAAGGGCAGAATTAGGACAGCATCAGTCCCCGTCGCTTCCAGAAGGCGGAGTTTCTCCTGCACGGGGGTGAGCAGCCTCAATCCGGAGTCAGGCCGCAGGATACGCATGGGGTGCGGCTCGAAGGTAACGGCCACGGCCTTCGATCCGCTTTGCCGTGCACGCTGCACGATCTCGCCCAACACATGAGCATGAGCGCGGTGAACTCCATCGAAATTTCCCACGCTTAACAGCGAAGGTCCGAAGCTTGCCGGAACATCATCGAGTTTGTGGAAGACTTCCATGTCGCCAAGGCGAAATCAGATTTCGAACTCCAGTTTCAGGCCGTCATAGGACAGCCTTACATGCGATGGCAGCGTCGCATTTGTGGCGTCGTGTGGCAGGTCGTGACAGATGTGGGTGAAGAACGCCCGCTTGGCTTTCACTCGATCGACGATGCGCAGAGAATTTTCTACTGTCGAGTGTGTGGGGTGCGGCTTGTGCCGGAGAGCGTCGAGAAAAAGAACGTCCAGGCCTTCGAGCTGATGAAACGATGCTTCCGGTATCTCGCTGTGATCGGTTAGATAGGCCGCGCTGCCAAAGCGGAATCCGTAGATTTCGGCTTCTCCGTGGATCAAGCGAATCGGGATAAATTTAGCCCCAAATAAATGGACTGGGCCATCGATGGGGACCAGTTCCAGCTGAGGCAGTCCGCCGTATTTGTAATCGGAATCGAAAATGTAGCTGAACATTTTGCGCAGGAAAGCGGCTGCGTCGGGGCGGGCATAGAGCGGCAACCTCCCTGGCTTGTGGCTGTAGCTGAGCGGGCGCAGGTCGTCGATGCCCAAAATGTGGTCGGCGTGCGTGTGGGTGTAGAACACAGCATCGACGCGCGTGATGCGCTCGCGAATCGCCTGCGCATAGAAATCCGGCGTCGTATCAAAGAGCACGACCTTGCCCCCGAACTCCAGCATGATGGAAGGCCGGGTGCGGCGGTCGTGCGGATCGGTGGAATGGCAGACGGCGCAGTCGCAGCCCAGTGTGGGCACACCCATCGACGTGCCGCTGCCCAGCACGGTCAGTGTAGCCTTCATGCGTGAGCCTTGCTCATCGTCCGCTGGTTCCCGTGGCGGCTCCTGGTTGCGGCGGGCGTGACAGCGCGTTGGTCACTTCGACATATGCCATGCGCACTTCGTAGAGACTGTTTTGCAGAAAATTCTGTTCCGTGGATGTGAGATTGCCTTTGGTTTTCTCCGCCAGAAGAGACAGAGTATCGATCGTCTGCCGCGCTCCAATGATGTCTACGCGCGGCTGCTCACCCTGCTGGTGCATCAGTCCCAACTGCAGCATCGCAGTCATGTAGAGCGAGGCCAGGAAGCGCTCGAAGGTCATCTCAAATTCTTTGGTTGAGTGGCCGCTGAGTTCCACGCGCGTGTCCACTTCTTTGTTCGATTTGTGATAGGCGTCCTCTTGCGCTTGTTGCTCAGCCGCCGTCGGCAAGGGTGGCACATCGGGTTGTGCGTTGCCATCTGCGCCGGGAAACGGCGTCACGGAGGCAGAGGATGGCGTGGTATCGCTTGGCGACGAGGCATCGGCCTTGGGTTTTTCTTCTTCCTGCGAAACCCGCGTGCGCAACTCGCCATCTTCTGTGAATTTGCGGCGGTCGGTTACGGTGAAACTTGATTCCTGTTTTTTTTCAGCCATAGCAAGTGTCCTTATCGCAGCTTCAAATCAGAGTTTGCGAAAGTTCGAGCCGCGCTTTCAAGCTTAGTTCAGAACGGCATCTTCGGCGTGTCGGTCTACCATGCTGTCCAGTGGAGGTTGGGCCACGGTTGCCTTATGTCCTCCGATCAACACTTCGCGTCCCGGTACTCCCACTTCTCGCCGAATGTATCCCAAGGCGACGGTTTGTTCACCCGAATGCGTGCGCAGAACCGTTATGCTTGTGATCTCGCCCACCTCTTTTTCAGCAGACGAAATTTTGTCGCCAGCGGAAACGCCGGGAGCACCATCAATCACGAAGGCGGAAAACTTGCGATGAACACTGCCGCGCGAGCGAATACGCTCGACAATTTCCTGTCCAACGTAGCAGCCCTTGTTGAAGTTGAGGGCTCGCATCTGCTCGGTCTCCTGCGGCAGGTCGCGTTCGCGGATGTCCACGCCAAAGAGCGGAATACCCAGCGCAATACGCTGCATCTCCATCGCCTCACTGCCCACTGAAGTCGCACCTGCGGCGATCAGCGCGTTCCAGGTTTTGTAAACATCGTTTGGCGCAAGCCAGACTTCGTACGATTCGCCCTGCGCATCGTCACTGCGTATCACAGTGCATTCAACGCAGCCGCAATCGCAGTGGCATTTTGCAACGTGGGTCTGCAAAGGCTGCAATTCCGGAACCTCAATGCGAGCAGCGCCCACGATGGCGCGCGACTTCGGTCCAGCTACGCCCAAAGAAGTCCACAAAGCGCTGATATCGGCCACTTCCACGTCGTCCATAATGATGTAGTGGTCAAAGGTCGCCAAGATCTTCTCAACCTGAATGCGATCGGTCTCCACCTCGAGAGTTTCACCCATGTTGAACACAGTCATATCCGCGAGAATGCGGCCTTGCGGGTTGAGCATAAAAGCGTAAACCCCGCGGCCTACAGCCAGATCCCGGATGTTATTCGTAACCATCCCGTTCAGCCAACGCACCCGGTCGCTACCCTTGAGCGAGATTCTGGCACGGAAACCCAGGTCGTAAACTGCACCGCTGTTTGACAGGTCCTCGAATTCCCGCTGCGGATCAGAGAATCTCACTGCGGTTTCGGCCCCGCGATACTCAGCCACCGCCGCTGGCCGAATGCCACCGGCCTGCTCTCGGAGAGCGATTTGTAAGGGTGTAAGTCCCATCTCAATATTGATTATAGCGAACGGTCTCGTGATTCATCGCCAATGCGCCGGCGGTGCGCGTTGTGTTAGCTTTCCGCTGTGGATACTCAAAAGCCCTCGAAGAAGCGTGTCGCGGTCATCCCGGGGGATGGGATTGGCCAGGAAGTGATACCGCAAGCTCTTAAAGCGATTCGCGCTTCAGGCGCGGAGGTTGAGATCAGCGAATTCGACTGGGGAGCTGACCGTTATCTGCGCGACGGAATGACCGTTCCTCCCGATGGGTTTGCCATGCTGGACCGCGATTTCGACGCCATTCTCGCGGGTGCATTCGGCGATCCTCGCGTGAAGACGAATATTCATGCTAAAGAAATTCTGCTCGGCATGCGATTCAAAATGGATCTCTACGCCAACGTGCGGCCGGTGCGGTTGCTGGATGCGGCGCTGTGCCCGCTCAAAGGAGTCGAGCCGAAGGATGTGGATTTTGTGGTGGTCCGCGAAAACACGGAGGGCGTTTACACCGACGCAGGTGGAGTGTTCAAGCAGGGCACGGCGGATGAAATCGCGATCCAGGAAGACATCAACACGCGGAAGGGCGTCGAGAGGATCATCCGCTACGCGTTCGAGTACTGTGAGCAGCATCGGAAAATCGATGGCTCGCCGCGACGCCGAGTGCTCATGTGCGATAAGTCGAATGCCATGACCCACGCTGGAGGCCTGTGGCAGCGCGTGTTCAAAGAAGTGAGCGGCGAGTTTCCGCAGATCAAAACGCAGCACATGTACGTCGACGCGCTGTGCATGCAGATGGTGCGCGACCCGCGGGGATTCGACGTGATTGTGACCAATAACATGTTCGGCGACATCATCACCGACCTCGCCGCCGGGCTGCAGGGCGGGCTGGGGATGGCCGCCAGCGGCAATATTCATCCGGGGAAGACATCGATGTTCGAGCCAGTGCACGGCTCCGCGCCGCCGATTGCGGGGAAGAATCTGGCGAATCCGTTTGGCGCGATTCTGACCGCGGCGATGATGCTGGCGCATTTGGGATTGACTCGCGAGGCGGAGAAGATTGAGGGCGCCGTGCTGGAGGCGGTGCGGCAGAAAAAGACTACTCAGGATATTGGCGGGACGCTGGGGACGCGGGAGGCGGGAGAGTGGGTAGCCCAAGAGGTCAGCCGCGGATAGATGCGGATCCGTTGGTTATTGTTTCCGGCCCATCATCAGCGCCAACTCCCGCCACTTCCAGTGGCAATCCACATCGACAAATCCGATTTCACGCAACCATCGAAGTTGCGTTTCAAGATCCAACAACTTGTTGGAGGGGTCTTCGGTTTCGGGCGTAATGCCTAGAGCATGCAGAAATTCTTCATGCAGCCGTTGCGTGGGCGAGGCGACATGCTCAAGATTGCAGAAGACGCCGCCGGGAGTGAGCAGCGCGTGGACCTCTGCATAGAGATCGCGCTTGCGCCCGTGCACCAGATGATGAATGGCGAAGCTGGAGACAGCCGCATCGAACTTGCCAAGCGCGGGTAGCGGGTAGTCGAGATTGTGGGTCACGATGGTAACGGAAGAGTCTCCAGCGAAGCGCTTGGCGGCGGCCTCCAGCATGGCAGGCGAAAAATCGACGGCCACGGCTTCCACTCTCAAATGCAAATGCTCCTTCTCTTCCGATGCCCCAGCCAACGATTCCTTCACCAGCGCGAGCAGCCTTCCGCTGCCGGTGCCGAGGTCGAGAATACGACGCGATCTAGAGGGAACGAATTCGAGCAACGTGGCCTCGCCCTCGGCGCGGTGGGGAATGGAATCTGCACGACCCAGATAGTCGGCGGCGTGTTCGGCTGTGTTCCACAGATTGACTGCAGCGTTCCTCGGCATGTTCGTCCTAAGTCTTTGGAAAAGATTTGTTCTTGAAGGGAGTATAGGCAATCAGGATAGACTCGTTGCTAATGATTACCTTTAATCGGCTTTGCCCAAGGTTTGTGGGGCGACTTTTCGCGGTCGGGCTGCTGGTTACGATAACCGTCGCAACCCAGCTTCAGGCGCAAGGGCAGCAGTCGCAGGAGAGTCAGGGTCAAAATCAGCCGGACAACCCTGCCGTGAGTGGAGCCGAAGGGAGTGCCCAACCCACGCAAGCAAATCCCACACAGGATCAAAAGTCTGCTGGCGCGGACGCAAGCGTTACTCAACCAAAACCAGAAGTCAAAATCACTCCGCGGGAAGCCGAGGAGTTGTTTCATTCCGTCGATGAAATACTGGCGTTTGACAGCAAGCAAACCGGGCTGCCGATCAAGAAGCAGATCAAGCGGCGCCTGACCAGCCGCGATGAGGTCGTTGGCTATCTCACCAAGCACATGAAGGACGAAGACGTAAAGCGACTGCAGCGCTCCGAGCTGGTGCTGAAAAAATTCGGTCTGCTGCCACATGATTTCGATCTGGAAAAACTGCTGGTGGCGTTGCTGCGCGAACAGGTCGCTGGATACTATGATCCGAAGACCAAGACGGTGAATCTCCTCGACTGGGTTCCGATCGAAGAGCAGGAGCCGGTAATGGCTCACGAGTTGACGCATGCCTTGCAAGATCAGGATGTTGGCCTTGATAAATGGATGAAGCGCGGCGAGAAAGATTTGGGCGAGATAAAAAGAGACCCGACCTCCGCCGACATTGAGAACGATGAAATCGACGATACGCGCGAAGCTGTTGTCGAGGGCCAGGCCGAAGCGGTGATGCTGCAGTACGAACTGGTTCCCGTGGGCCGGTCGATTACCGATTCCCCGGACTTGGTCGATGCCATGGAATCCCAGATGGAGAACGGAACAGAAGACTCCGCCGTTTTCAAGGATGCGCCGATTTTTCTTCGAGAGTCGCTCACGTTCCCCTACAGCTACGGTTTGAAGTTTGAAGTGAAGTTGCTGCAGGAAGGAGGAAAGCAAAAGGCGTTTGCCGACGTGCTGGCGAACCCTCCGCACACCACGCGGCAGATCATGCAACCGGAAACTTACTTGTCCGGCGAGCAGATTCCGCCCATGCCGGTGGTCGAGTTCAAACGCGATTTTAAAGATTATGTGAAGTTCGATATCGGAGCGATGGGCGAGTTCGATGTTGCGGTTCTGATCGAGCAATACGCCGGCAAGAAATTGTCGGAGCGGTTGTATCCGGAGTGGCGCGGCGGATACTATTATGCAGCACGGCCAAAGAGCGATCCGAAAGCACCACTTGGGTTGTTCTACGTCTCGCGCTGGTCAGATGGTGAGAAGGCGGCTGAATTTGCAAACATTTACGCCCGCTCGCTGCAAAAAAGATATAAGAAGGCGGAAATAGTGGGCGAGAACGGAAGTGAGACGTCGTTGATGCATGCCAAGTACAGGATCGAACTTCTGCAAGGCCGCCACGAGTGGTCCACGGACGAGGGCGCGGTCGTCATTGAGGAGCGCGGCGAAACAGTCTTCGTTAGCGAGAGCCTGGACGCTGCAACGACTAACACTCTCGAGAAGGAAGTGTTCGGAAAGTAATCGGCGACGTTCTCGACGTACTTATTTCTTCTTGCCCGATTTTTTTGACTGATCCTCTTCGCTGTCACCAAGAAAATGCTGCACCTTCGCTACCACCAAGAAATGTTTTCCCTTGCGCTCGATCGTCAGTTTCCGTTCTTGTCCGGGCGAACCTTCGAGCAAAGACCAGACCTGTCCCATGGTTGAGTCGGGAACCGGAATATCATCGACCGCGACAAGATGATCGCCAGCCTGAACCTCGGGCACTGAGGATTTGCCCTCGAAATCGGCAACTCCGAGGATAGTGAAACGCGTATCGTCCTCAGGGCGAAGAATAAGTCCAACCACATCGAAGTCAGGAAACTTGAAGGTCCGCCCAATATCGAAATAGACCATGGAGTGGGCGTAATCGAGGCCGACCCGGTAATTCATCAAGGCTTCCGCTCCCAGCAGTCCCGCTGTCGGCACTTCAGCACGCTTTCCGAACCAACTCCCGTAATCTTTAGAAAACTCAACTACGGGTGCGTCAGTGAGAAATAGTGGACCGTACTGCACGCGGTCGAGGCGCATCAGTCGCCACTTGGGTTCGTCGGGCAATCCCCACATGTTGGCAGCGCCAACGGCGCCGGTCATGTGCGGCCAGTTTGGATGGGCGATCGCCAGTTGGCCGAATAAATCATCGGGAAGAAAACTGATGGAAGATCCGAGGTCGAGACCGAGGTTGTATTTTTTATTCTCAATCTTGCTGGGAATTTGAATGAAGCCGGTGCTTGCGTCGACGAGCATCTTGCTGCTCACACCCTTGAAATTCAGGCTTCCGGGCTGGCCGATGCTGAACTCGCGATCAGGAAAATCAACCAATACATCGTAGTTGCGAAGCACAGACGAAGGAATCTTGATCTCGGCGCTCATGCCAGGAACCATTCCGGAATCGCCTATCGGAACCCAAATCCTCCGCATTGCAGGCAGGAAGATCTTCATTCCTCCGACGGAGACTTCGAGTGAAACAACTTGTGGTGTCGCCCTTCCAGTACAAATTTGACCGTCGCAGCTGATACTGAGTCCCATCCACCCAGCCACTCGCTGGCTCATCCAAAGGTCAGCGTCGCCGTTGTCGACCCACGCTCGAATCCGCTTGGTTGAACCATCGGGTAAGGAGACGTATACGTCGATAATTACGCGGTCGTGATCGAGCGTGATGGGAACAGTGGCCGATTTTGGCTCTGGCGGAGCCTTGGTGGCAGTTTGAGGCGAAGCCGCGCAAACCAGCACTGCCACCGCGGTGCAGAGAATGATCGAGAATCGCATAAGAGGATTGTAACGGGTAAGAAGATTCGTTCGCCCGTGTCGCGGAGAACATTAACAACGCCTTGGTATAATCACCGGTTTGGCTGTGGCAAAGAAAACCTCAGTAGCGCACTCGCGGGGGACGATTGGCAAAAGCGGAAATTGGGATTATCGGCGGCAGCGGCCTTTATTCCATGCCGGGTTTGACGAAGGTGAAGGAGGTCCGCGTGCGGACGCCGTTCGGCGCGCCTTCCGACGCCTATGTTTGCGGAATGCTGGAAGGGCGGAAAGTGGCGTTTTTGGCGCGGCATGGACGCGGGCATCGCATTCTTCCGAGCGAGTTGAATTTCCGCGCCAATATTCATGGTTTTAAGCAACTGGGGGTTGAGCGGATCGTTTCGATTTCCGCCGTCGGATCGTTGAAAGAAGAACATAAGCCGCTGGATTTTGTGATTCCCGATCAGTTTTTCGATCGCACGCGTCATCGTGTAGACACTTTTTTCGGCAACGGAGTGGTGGCGCACATCGCTTTTGCCGATCCTGTATGTGGAGAACTGGCTCGAGTAGTGGAGAGCGCCTGCAACAATATCGGCGTGAATGGCAAGCGCGGCGGGACCTACCTCTGCATGGAGGGTCCGCAATTTTCCACCAAGGCGGAGTCGAACGTCTATCGCGGCCTGGGCATGGATGTGATCGGCATGACCAACCTGCAGGAGGCGAAGCTGGCGCGTGAAGCGGAGATTTGTTACGTCACCGTGGCGATGGTGACCGACTACGATTGCTGGCATCCGCATCATGATTCGGTGACCGTGGACCAGATTGTGGCTGTGCTGGTGAAGAATGCCGAGAACGCCTGCACGGTTGTGCGCGAGACGGTTTCCGCGATGCCGCGGGAGAGATCGTGCAAATGCGGGTCGGCCCTGGCGCACGCAATTTTGACCGATCGCAAAGTGATTCCGGCAGCCACCAAGAAAAAGCTGAAGTTGATTCTGGGTAAATATTTGCAGGCGAAAAAATAAATTCTCGCGTGGCGAAAGGGAAATAGGACTCGCGAATGAGTATTGTCGTTGTGGGATCGGTTGCGTTCGATGACATTAAGTCGCCTTCGGGGAGTGTGAAGGGCATTCTCGGCGGAGCCGCCACTTACTTTTCGCTGGCGGCCAGCTATTTCACCCAGGTGCGCGTGGTCGCTGTGGTCGGGGACGATTTCAGCGCCCAGCATGAAAATGTCCTGAAGAAGAGAAGCGTCGATACTCGGGGCATTGAACGCACCGCCGGTAAGACGTTTCGCTGGGGCGGTACATATACCGATAACCTCAACGAAGCCAAAACCGACTTCACTGATCTGAACGTGTTTGAGAAATTCAATCCGCGACTCCCGCAGGAGTACGAAGACACCGAATTTCTTTTCCTCGCGAATATTCAACCGACACTCCAGGCCAACGTTCGACGCAAGATGAACGGGGTTCGCCTCACGGGTTGCGACACGATGAATTACTGGATCAGAGGCGCGCGTCCTGAACTCGCCGAGACTTTGAAACTGGTCGACGTGCTGCTGATCAACGATACGGAAACGAAGATGCTCGCCAACGAACCCAACCTGCCGCGGGCTGCGCAGAAAGTGCTCATGATGGGGCCAAAGGCGCTGGTGATCAAGCACGGCGAATACGGCGCCACTATTTTTTTTCGCGAAGGCGCGTTCGGCCTTGGGCGGCATCCATTTCGCGCTCCAACCTTGCCGCTGGCTGAAGTCAAGGATCCGACCGGCGCGGGCGACTCCTTTGCCGGAGGATTCATGGGCTACGTCGCGTCGCAGCCGGAGTTGAATCGCGAAGTGTTGAAGCGCGCGCTATTCTATGGTGGAGTCATGGGATCGTTTGCCGTGGAGAGTTTTGGCACGGAGCGTCTGCAGTCGCTGACGCGGGAAGAGATTGACGCCCGCTTTCAGATTTTTCGCGAGCTTACTCACCTCGAATGAAGCGCCCACGTTCGTCTGCGCAGCCCCGCTCCTCCAACATTGAAATCGTTCGCCTTGTCTGGCTGGCGATCTTCATCTCAGTTTTTTCTTTTATGTTTTATCAGCGCCAGGGAGACATCTTGCTCTACGGGGATGCTGTGGCGCACATTAACATCGCGCGGCGCGTCTTCGATTCCAGAACGCCCGGACTGCTGCAATTGGGAACGGTCTGGCTGCCATTGCCGCATCTGTTGATCATGCCCTTCGTCATCTCGGTGAAGATGTGGCAGAGCGGCACAGGCGGTTCAATTCCCTCGATGGCGGCGTTCGTGCTCGGGACGCTGGGGATTTTTCGACTGGTTCGGACTGTACTCAGGGCAGGCGAGAAGACGGATGTGGCCGCGCGAATCGCGTGCTGGGCGTCGGCGATTATTTACGCTGCCAATCCAAATTTGATTTACATGCAGTCGACCGCAATGGGCGAGCCGCTGTATTTGGCATTCTTTATCTGGTCGATTGCTTACTTCGCCGAATTCGCGCGTGGGAATATTAAGTCTCTCGCCAGATGCGGCCTGTGCCTTGCGGCAGCGTGCTTGACTCGATACGACGGATGGTTTCTAGCGGCTGTGCTAGTAGCGTTGGTACTTCTGACAAAGTCTCGCGCATTCGGAGGTCAGGCCTCCGAGCTTGCCAGTGGGCTACCGCGCGGGGTTGTGCTCAAATTCGTCTTGATCGCATCCGCAGCATTAATTTTATGGCTCGCCTATAACGCGGCCGTATATCGAAATCCGCTGGAGTTCGTGAACGGGCCATACTCGGCGAAGGCCATCGAGCGGAAGACCGCCACGGTGAATCCGGCGAAAGGGAATCTGATCGCGGCAGGATCTTACTTTCTCAAGGCTGCCGAATTGAACGTCGGGCAATCGACTTGGCCTGGACGCTTGTGGCTTGCGCTGGCTGTGATTGGCAGCCTGGCAGCGTGGATTAACCGGCGCCGCGTCCTGCTGCTTCTTTGGACCCCGCTTCTGTTTTACGCACTCTCCATTGCTTATGGAAGCGTGCCTATATTCGTGCCGACATGGTGGCCGTTTTCCTATTACAACGTGAGGTACGGGCTGCAATTGCTCCCTGCGTTTGCCGTATTCGTGCCGATGGGGATTTCTTTTCTCGTCCAATCCGCGACGAAGATGCCGAGAGTAGAGCTTTCCCTGCGACCGTGGGCGAATACCGTCACTATGCTGGTAATCTTGCTGCTCGCGGCTTTGAGCTATGGGGCAATCTGGCGGGCCGATCCCATCTGTTATCGTGAAGCCGAAGCCAATATGCGCGGACGCGTTGCGCTCGACAAGCAGCTCGGCGTATGGATGAAGTCTTTTCCGGCGAACTCAACCTTGCTGATGTATCTCGGCGAACATGTGGGCGCTCTGGAACAAGCCGGCATTCCACTGCAGCGTACGATTAACGAAGGAAATCACCGCGTGTGGAAGCAACCGTTCGATCCCGATGGCTTGTGGGAGCGGGCTCTGGCGGACCCGGACAAGTATGCGGATTTTGTTATCGCCTCGGAGGGCGATCCCGTTTGGGCGGTGGCGAGGGACCGACATCTGACGGCGTTGGTCGAAATCCATACCACCGGCCAGCCGCCAACGGCTATTTTTCAGGCGCGAACTCTTTCCTTGAGGTAATCAGAGAGGTTAATGTGGCGGACCAGCGCCCGGAACTGGCGATGATAGAATCCGGCCATTGCTAGCTTTACGCAGGTTTTGCCGCGCACGAGCCATTTATGGACTGGCAACACATCAGCAACTTGCTGCAGCGGGAGATGGCAAGCGGGATCGTTGGGAGTTCGCTGGCGCGCCTGGTGCTGGCGGCGATGCTGGGCGGCGTGATTGGCTTGGAACGTGAACTGAAACATCGCCCGGCCGGACTGCGCACGAATATGTTCATCTGCTTCGGCGCGGCTCTGTTTACCATTCTTTCGGACGTGCTCGCGGTCGAGCACATCGGAGACCACACTCGTATTTCCGCGCAGATTATTCCCGGGATCGGTTTCATTGGCGCCGGATCGATTCTGCATACTCGCGGTTTGACTACTGGGTTGACCACGGCGTCGACCCTCTTTGTAGTGGCATCGGTGGGGATGGCTACCGGAGGCGGACTCTACCTGACTGCGATTTTTGCTACCGGCGTGGTTCTGGCTGCGTTATTTTCGCTCGGCCATCTCGAACGGACCTTCAACCTTAAAACATTGCTCGTCAGCTACGAAGTCACCGGCGCCAGCGTGGAAGGCATTACTCAGGAGGTGAACCGCATCCTGGAAAGCCGCCATCGCATGATGCAAAATGTCTTGTCCGGCAACACGGGGCAGCATGTCCGAGTGCAGTTCGATTTGTCCGGATGCAATCGCGAACAGAAGGAGGTTCTGCGCGAACTGCAGGCGTCGGCGGTGCTGGGCGGCGTCGCGTCTTTGGGCCCGGTGGAGCTGGAGTGAGCCTGCCGCAGGTGGTGATTCCATTTGTAAAAGCGAATGCTTGCGGGAACGATTTTCTTCTAATCGATTCCGCGGCTCTTCGGCGCGGGACAAATTTGGCCGAACTCACGCGACGCATGTGCGATCGACACGCAGGCGTGGGAGCCGACGGAGTCGAATGGATGTCCCCTCACAGCTCGGCCGACGTTGAGATTCGCCTAATCAATGCGGATGGCTCGGAGGCGGAGATTTCCGGTAACGGCACGCGCTGCGTCGCGGCCTATATCTGCGCCACGCAAGAAAAAGAGAGAATTACAATTCAAACCGGAGCAGGCTTAAAAGTTTGTGTGCTCACGGGCCGAAGCGAATCCGAGTACGAGTTCGAGACTGAGATGGGCGAAGCCGAGGTGGGAGCGCCGTTCACGGTTCCCACATCTGCAGGAATCGTAGACGGGATTCCGGTATCGATAGGGAATCCGCACTATGTCCTCTTCGTGAAAGAGTTCGCGCCGGATTGGCAGAGGCAGGCAGGGGAAATCCAGCGCAGCTCCCAGTTCACGCACGGTGTGAATGTCGAGATAGTTATCGCCGATAACCAGGATGACGTCCGGGTTCGATTTTTTGAACGAGGTGTCGGCGAAACGAAGTCTTCCGGCACCGGCTCTTGCGCGTCGGCCGTGGCGGCCATCGCGAGTGGGAAGGCCGTGTCTCCAGTTCGGGTGCATGCTATTGGTGGTACGCAAACGGTGCGCGTGGGTGAAGGGCGGGTGTTTCTTCGTGGTCCCGCGAAGTTGGTTTGCAGTGGAGAATTTTTTTGATCCTCTGTTGCGGGTGTTCGTGCTTATAGACAGGATTCCCAATTGATCTCATCCTTGAACACCTCGCTGATCAAACCGCACGCTCTTCGGCTGGGAGATACGGTCGGCATTGTGGCTCCGGCAAGCAACATCAAGCGTAAGGATTTGGAAGTTGGTTGCGAGGCTTTGCGCCAGGCAGGATATCGGCCGGTGTATCTTGATTCGATACTCGATCAGGATCTCTACTTTGCCGGGTCCGTGGAGCGCCGGGCTCGCGAACTCGAAACCATGTTCGCGCGGGAGGATGTGAAAGCCGTCATCTGCGCGCGTGGTGGTTATGGCGCGAACTATTTGCTTGAAGCGCTCGCTCTTGAGGCCATCAAGACACATCCAAAGATTTTTGTCGGCTATAGCGACTTGACGACGTTAATGACTTGTTTTTCCAGTGCGGGCGGGTTCGTGACCTTCCACGGCCCGATGGTTGCGAAGGATTGGGCCCATGAGAACGGCATAGATTTTTCCTCATGGCGTGCGATGCTGAGCGGATCGGACGAAGAGTTCGTGCTGAACGCAGACTCCGGCATAACTGGCTTGTGCCATGGTGATGCGGAAGGAATTCTTTACGGAGGGTGCCTTTCGATTCTGGTTGCATCTCTTGGGACGCCCTGGGAGATCGATACAACCAACAGGATTTTGTTCCTTGAGGATGTAGGCGCGAAGCCTTATCAGGTTGATCGCATGCTGATGCAGTTGAAACTGGCAGGTAAGTTCGAAGGCGTGCGCGGAATTATTTTCGGTGAGATGCGGGAATGCGTTCAAACCGCTAATCAGGGCTACACACTCGAAGAAGTCATTCAGCGAATTGTGAGCCCGCTGCGAGTGCCGGTCGCTTACGGCCTGCGATCAGGACACGTGACAGCACAAAATATTACACTGCCTATCGGGGTGAAGGCGGGGCTGACGGTCCATGGCGGTGCCGCAAATTTGAAATTTCTGGAGTCGGCGGTGACCTTGTAGGTCACCCTAAGAAAATCATGAGTCAGAGTAAGCACATTCACCTAATCGGAATCTGCGGAACGGCGATGGCTTCGCTGGCGGGAATGCTGAAGGAGCGGGGATTTCGCGTGACGGGCTCGGATGCGGCGGCCTATCCACCGATGTCCGATTTTCTGGCGGAACTCGGAATACCCCTGGCTCAACCGTTTGACGGCCGAAACCTGGAGCCTGCACCCGATCTCGTGGTTGTGGGCAATGCGATTTCGCGCGGAAATGTCGAGCTTGAGCATATTCTCGACCGCCGCATTCCATTTTGTTCCCTGCCGCATATACTGCACGACGAATTCCTGCGCGGCAAGGAAGTGCTGGTGGTTGCTGGGACGCACGGCAAAACTACGACCACTTCCATGCTGGCATGGATTTTTCATTCTGCCGGCATGGACCCCTCGTTTCTGATCGGCGGCATTGCAGAAAATTTTGGATCGAGCTTCCACTTAGGACTTGGAAAATATTTCATTGTCGAAGGCGACGAGTACGACACCGCATTCTTCGACAAGGGACCTAAATTTCTGCACTATTTTCCGGATGCGATCATTCTCACCTCGGTGGAGTTCGATCACGCGGACATTTACAAGGATCTCGACGCGGTAGAAACCGCCTTCAAAAGGCTGGTGAACCTGATCCCGCGACGGGGGCGCATTATCGCCTTCGACGGAGTCGCGGGGGAAGCTTCCGACAGTGCCAGCCTGGAGCGGTGTTTGAAGAAAGCGTTTTGTCCGGTGGAAAGATACGGCGCTGGTTCCAAGTCGGGATGGAAGATTACCGATCTGAAATTCGCGCCCGGACAAACCTCGTGGACGGTGTACCGCGATGGACGCGTGTGGGCGAATCTCGAGTTTCCACTCGCGGGCGAATACAACGTCTGGAACGCGACGGCGGCGGCGGCGGCGGCTACAGCCTATGGCATTTCTAAAGAAGAAATCTCCGCCGCGCTTAAGACTTTCAAGAGCGTGAAGCGGCGTCTCGAAGTGAAGGCGCACGTCGATGGCATCACCATCATCGACGACTTCGCGCACCATCCCACAGCCATAGCTGGCACTCTCAGGGCTCTGCGCGCGCGCTATCCAGGGTCTCGGCTCTGGGCGATTCTGGAACCACGGTCGAATACGCTGAGGCGGCGCGTGCTGCAAACAGACTTGGCGCGCAGTCTGGCGATCGCAGATGAAGTTATTGTGGCTGGCGTCTTCCGCTCCGATGCGGTGCCGGAGAATGAACGACTGGATTTAACTACGCTTGCCTCTGACATTCACCAACATGGCAAGCGCGCCCGGTTGATCGACGACGCCGATGGAATCGTCGAAACCGTCGCCACAGAGATGCAGAGCGGCGATGTCGTCGCAATCCTGTCCAACGGTGGCTTTGGCTTGATCTATGAAAAGTTGCCGGCAAGATTAAAGTCGCTGGCTGAAGCGGTGACTTCTAAGTCGGCCAACGCGGCGGCGAAATGATGATGCGCCTCGTTCTTCGGCGAGGACGCTTATTCTCGACTTTTCTGCTGGCCCTTTTTGTGCTGGGCAGCCTCGGCCGTTCAATCGCATCAACCGACTACACAATTTCTCTGGTGAATCCCGGACAGCATCTGGTAGAGGTACAAATCACCCTTCCTAAGGGAGCAGCGGATCGAGAGTTGCAGCTTCCGGCCTGGAACGCGCTTTATCAGATTCGCGATTTTGCGCAGCACGTGAATTGGGTGCGAGCGAAAGATGCAGCAGGACGCGGCCTTACCACCCGCAAGCTTGAAAAAGGCCTCTGGCAAGTTTCGGGCGCAGAAAGTGGAGCGATGGTCGAATATCAGATCTATCTTGACTCCGCGGGCCCGTTCGGCGCTCAACTCAGCCCGCAACATGCATTCTTCAATCTCGCGCAGCTCTTGATGTATCCGGTGAACGCCCGCACCGAACCGGCGGTGGTGCGTTTCAGCGATCTTCCCGAAGGATGGCGTATCGCCACTCCACTGAAGTCGTTGCCGGATGGGAGATTCGGCGCAGAGAATTATGACCGGCTCGTCGATTCGCCAGTCGAGATCGGAACGTTTCAGGAATCCGATTTCGAGGAGGGTGGCGCTCGCTATCGTGTGATCGTTGACGCGGAGCCCGGCGACTTCGACATGGCGAAGATCGATGCAACGCTGCGGAAAATTGCCGCCTCGGCGGTCAGTTGGATGGATGATCGTCCATTCCAGAGCTATATGTTTCTTTATCACTTCCCGCGCGGTCCAGCGGGCGGCGGCATGGAGCACTCCTATTCGACCGCGATTGATGTGAGTGCCGATGCGCTGGCGCGGTCCCCAGAACTTCTATCCGGTGTGACTGCACACGAGTTTTTTCATCTGTGGAATGTGAAGCGCATCCGTCCGCAAACCCTGGAGCCTGTGGATTACACGAGGGAGAACTACACGCGGGCGCTGTGGTTCAGTGAAGGGTGCACGAGTACTGCGGCCGATTTTATCCAGTTGCGTGCCGGACTCGTCGATGAGCGCGAGTTCGAACGCGAATTGGCGTCGGCGATCACCGAACTCGAACGGCGTCCCGCCCACCTCACGCAGTCGGCGGAAGAATCCAGCCTCGATGCCTGGTTAGAAGGTTATCCCTATTACAGGCGTTCGGACCGGAGCGTTTCCTACTACAACAAGGGCGAGCTATTGGGCATCATGCTCGATCTTGCGGTGCGCGAGGCCAGCCATGGACAAGCTTCGTTGCGCGAAGTTTTTCAATGGATGAATCAAAATTACGCGAAGCGAGGCCGCTTTTTCCCCGACTCTGAGGGAGCGCGTCGCGCGGCCGAAGCAGTGAGTCATTCCGATCTGGGCTGGTTTTTCGCAAAGTACGTAGCCGGCACTGAAGAAATTCCGTGGAACGATTTCTTTCGCAGTGTGGGGCTGCAACTTGTGCAACAAAAGGTCATGGTCGTCGATCCGGGATTTTCCGCCTCGCGAAATTTCGACGGTCCCATGAATGTGGAATCGGTCGCCCCGGGCAGCGAGGCCGAAAAGGCCGGCCTTCAGCCCGGCGACATTATTTTGCAAATCAATGGCGCGCCAGCCGGACAGGAATCTGCGGAGCAGATCGCCGGCTTCAGTCAGGGCGATACGATCTCCGTAAAAGTACAAGGCAGGCATCGCGGCGAGCATGAGATCAAGTGGAAGTTAGGCGCTCGCGAAGAGTCCTCGTACGAACTCAAAGACATGGAGAATATTACCGGCGACGAGCGCGAGCGCCGCGCAGCCTGGTTGAAGGGGGAGTCACAGACTCTGCCAATGCACGTCTCGCCTTAGCTTTATGCTGGAAGGCACGCTTACGCATTCATGATCCGAACTCTCACTATGCTGATGTTCTGGTCGCTGGCCGCTCCGGTAGCGGCGCTGATCGGCTTCCCTTGGACTTTTATCACGGGTGACATTCGCTTGCTGTATCGCATGTTCATGATCGGCGCATGGACGGGTGTGCGCCTGACTGGGGTACGCGTAGAAACCGTCGGGCTGGAAAAACTCGACCCGAACCGTAATTACATCTTCATGTCGAATCATGTTTCGAACGTGGATCCGCCCATAACCGTCCCACTGATTCCAAAACGTACCTCGGTGATGGTGAAGAAAGAGCTGTTTGGCTATCCGATTCTGGGGCAGGCGATGCGAATGGGGTCGCTGGTGCCGGTGGATCGCGGCAACCGTGACGCTGGAATCGAGTCGGTCCGGATTGCGAAGCAGGTCGTCGTCGAACAGGGATTAAACATGACCATCTACATCGAAGGCAAACGATCGTTCGATGGTAAGTTGCTGCCGTTCAAAAAGGGACCATTCTATCTCGCAATGGAGTGCGGAGTGCCTGTAGTTCCGATCACCATCACTGGCACACACTACGTGATGCCGAAAGGCAGATTCGCGATAAAGCCGGGGCTGGTTCGAGTAAATTTCCACGCGCCGATCGAGGCGGAAGATTTCGGGAGCCGCGAATGCTTGATGGAGAAAGTGAGAGCTGCGATCGAGAGCGGGTTGCCGGAGGAGCATCGGCAGGACGTGGCTCCGGCATAGCGTTTTCCTCGAAAGAAGCTGGTGCAACTCCAACTGCTTCTGCTTACTCTTTCGAAATCCTGTCTTTTGACATCCTGGCTCGCAGAGCCCGCGCCATCTCCGGCAGTTTGGGCAAAAGCGCCGAATATTTCAGCCACAATTTGTGATCGACGGCGGGTGCGCCGCTGACGAGCGCCCCGGCGGGAATATCATGCGCGACGCCGCTTTGAGGAGTAACAATAGCGGCTTCGCCTACCTTGCAGTGACCCACCACTCCGACCTGGCCCGTCAAAATTACTTTTCGGCCAATCTCTGTGGACCCGGCCAGGCCGACCTGCGAGCACAGCAAAGCATCTTCGCCTACTTGAGAACCATGCCCAACCTGCACCAGATTGTCGATCTTTACGCCGCGGCCAATGCGAGTTTCGCCCACGCTGGCCCGGTCAATGCAGGAGTTCGCCTGAATCTCCACGTCATCTTCAATGACCACGGGCGCGGGTTGAGGGATCTTGTGCCACTTCCCTTCCCCAGTCTTGGCAAAACCGAAACCGTCGGAGCCGATCACGACGCCGTTGTGCAGCAGCACGCGATTGCCGATGCGGCAATTCTCCCGGACCACGGCGTGCGCGTGAGCGAAGAAGCCGTCGCCGACCTTCACTCCGCGATAGATGACGACATGCGCAAGGAGCACGGCATTCGCGCCAATCTCAACGCCTTCATCGATCACAACATAAGGACCGATGTGGGCGTTAGGTCCGATCTTCGCCGTGGGATCGATAATCGCCGTGGGATGAACACCGGGCTCATATCGTAGCGGCTGACGGAAGAGTTCGAGCGCGTGCGCGAAGCTCAGATAAGGATCTTGCACGCGCAAGGTCGTGGCAGGAATTGCAGGAAAATTCTCCGCCACAATCACAGCGCCAGCATTGGTGAGTCGAGCAGCGGCAACATACTTGGGGTTAGCTACAAAGCTAATCTCAAACGGCCCAGCTTGTTCAATCCCGTTGAGGCCTGTGATTTCGACGTCGGGCGAGCCGTTTTCCAGGCGCGCGTTTAGGGCAGATGCGATCGCGGAAAGTTTCATTGGTGTGGACTGGGACGAGTAAATCGTACACCACACGAATGCCGTCGAGACGCACCCCCGAACACGCCAGGTGACTACTGGACCACGAGCACAAAGCCGCTGCTCGAGGTTGACGCTCCGCTGGTTGCATTTACGGTGACGTTGTAGGTTCCCGCCGGAGTCGGGGTGACCTGCGGCGGTGGTGGCGTGGTCGTAGTGTGGCTTCCTCCGCCACCACAAGCGGGGATAAAAATAATCAGCATGACTAGTCCGAGCAAGAACTGCGCGCGCCGCTGGCGGCGACTGCCGATCAGCATTACGCCAAAGAACATAAAGCCGCCTACAGCTACCCAATGTCTCAAAGACGGACGTAAAGATGGCTGCAGCGTGGCGGTGGCCGCAGTAGTCGTCACGGTGATAGTGGAAGTGTTGGTGGCAATCGTGCCCGACGCAGCAATCGTTGCAGGCGAGAATTGGCAAGCCGCTCCTGTCGGAAGACCCGAGCAGGCCAGGATGATCGTGCCGGTAAAGCCCGTCGAGTTTGAAACCGATATCGAACTCTGTCCGGAACCGCCCGGCGCAGAAACTATCACGGTCGACGCCGCCGTTGGAATGACAGCAAAAAATCCCGCTGTGATCGTAAATGTCTGGGACGCGGCTGAAGCGCTGGCATTGAAGCTGGCATCACCGCTGTAGCTGGCGGAGATGGTGTGGGTGCCGGTGTCGAATGTAACTCCGTTGGGAGTCGCCGTGTTGCTGCCGGCCTGGAATTGATCACCGGAATTCAACGTAAATATGTTGCCACCCGGGATTGCCCCAAAAGTGTCGCTAAAGGTTACGCTTCCGGTAGGTGTGCCGTGACCGGAGGCGCCGGCGATATCAGCGCGAAGGTAAACGAAACTGCCGAAAGGACCGCTGGTGAAGTTGAACTGCGACCCGCTGGAAGTGAAGCCGAGCACGGAAAGTGCGGTCGTGCTTGATTCGGGAGTCACGATTACCTGAAATGGGGTCGATGTGCTGGGAGCGTAGGTCGAGTCGCCCGCGTAATTCGCCGTCACGTTATAGGGGCCCCCGCCAGGCAGATTGCTCGTGGATTGCGAAACTGCACCGTTCGCCAGCGTGAAATTGGCTACGCTGCTGGTGCCAGTGAGTCCAGTTCCGGTGGCGGCTAGGAGAGAAATTAGCCCAGTGGGTGTGCCTGTTCCGCTGCTGGGGGCAACAGAAATAGTCGCGGTGACCGGGCTTCCGTGGACGATAGCCGCAGGGTTCAAGGCGAGTGTAGTCGTAGTTGGATTAAACGTGACGGTGTTCCATTGGCTGACCAGATTGGCAACGTTCACCGAGCCAAGTCCCGTTGTCAGGTCGTAACCGGCAGTCGCCTGGTAATTGGTCCCGACCTCGCCCGGAACCACGTTGTCGCCCATGGTTACGTCATTGAAGATGCAAGTGCTGACTGGAAAAGCGGCTGTGTTCGATGCGTTGCATTGCGCGGGGTAAGCGGTCTGAGATGCAGCGAGACGATAGAGCACATAATTGGCCTGCCCCTGTCTTCCTCCCATCTGCTGGTCGATGAGAGCCATGATCCCCGCGAATGAAGGGGCCGACGCCGATGTTCCGCTCACGAAATAGATGAAGATTTCGCCGGTGCTGTCCGGGACACAGGACCCATCGAGACACAGAAGGTACGGATCGTGGCTTGCAGCCGTTAGCGAAACATCGGGCAGATCTCGGACGCCGTCGACGGGGATTCCAGGAACACCAGACTGCCAGGAAGGTTTGGTGACGCCCGGCGTCGTTCCCCCTGACCCGATATTCCCAGCGCTGGCGCCGCCGCTTCCGGCCCACAGACCATTGGTGAGGCTGCTCTCGTTCCAGACATCTTCCGGTATGTACGAAATTGCCGACTCCTGCACCGGCGGTTCGCTTCCCCAATATTTGCTGGTATCTCCATTCTCGTTAAACATAGTGCCGCCTACGGCAACGTTGAATGGAGTCGACGCAAGAAGGTTGACAGAGACCGGCCCGCTTGCGGGTGGGCTCGAAGGATCGTCGCAGCCTTCTGCACCGGAGTCGCCGGTTGAAACAAAGTAAGTGATGCCCTGAGCCGCAGCTTGCTGCGCCAGAGCATTTGTGCCAGCCAGTTGCGCGTCCGTTGCGAAAGCTTCGCAACTGCTGAAACTCTCCGTCATGATGTCGGCCAGATTATTTTCGATAATGTAAATTTCCGACAAATCTGTGCCATCCGATGTATTGGTGGAAGCCGAAACAACCAGATCTACCGTGGCATTCGGCGCGATAGCGCCTGACCATGTGGAATCGAGTGTGGCCTCAGCCTCTTCGCCGCCGCCCAAGTCCCCCGGGTCGGGACCGTTGAGCACGATGTTGTTTGGTTCGAAAACGGAACAACAGAGGACGAAGGCAATGGTTTGGAAATCCTGTACGTCCTCGCCGCTGCTAAATAAATTACTTCTTCCAACCACGCCAATCGTTACCCCAGCACCGCTGATATTGTCCGTGTAGGTGGGGCCGATGTTGTAAATGACGGCGTAGTCCTGCGGCGCAAGCGCGTTGGTAATAGGCTGGCCATTCTGTGCGGGGAAGGTAACTTGTGGTTTCTTTCCCTTTACAAGCTGAGCTGCGGCGGGCTGGCTGACTACATGAATCTGTGGCTTCTTCAGAAAATTATGCAGCGTCAGCACTCCTGCAACGGCCGGTGTCAGAGCTGTCGGAATCGAAGGATCGCTCGAGTTGGCCCAATGCTGCTCGCCGTTCACGATGTATTTGTGAATGGCAGTGTGGAAAACCTGCTGCACCTGGCTGGCGGAGCCGGAGAACTCGAGAACCGTCCGGCCTTTCGTGGTGCCCACTTGAAAGCCATGGGATTGCAGCCATCCGGTAACGGTTTGGATGTCGGCGTCCGTAGGTCCGAACTGCTGACCGAATTGCGTGGGCGTAAGCCACTTGTGATAGCTCGGCGAATGCTTGTCTTGCTGATCGTCGAGAAGTTTGCGCAGCGCGTATTCCTGGTCGGAGCTGCGCTTCAGCACTAATTGCATGCGCAGCATGGGGAGCGTCGCGGGGGCTGTGCCCAAGTCGAATTGCGGACGAGCCAGAGGATGCGTGTTGCCCTTGAGAACGGTGAGTTGGGCTTCGTCGATGGCCTCGACAATCAACGAATGCGGCGCCGCCGTGACGCCGGAAGCGGCCTCCTGCGCCAAAACTGAAGCTGACAAGCCTGCGATTACGGTGACAAAGTTCGCAGCAAACAATGTGAGCGTCGCCATGAGCGGGACGATTGAGGAGGAGCGGAGTCGATTTCTCATAAAACTGGCACCTAAATTGGGACGAAATGGCCTGGGGAATCGGGTTGGGGGAGGGCTGCCCGATCTGTGGGCTGAGTCGCACTTCGCTGTGTTCGCGAAGCAGCCTTTTTATCGCAACTTCCCGTAAATTACAACTTCAATGTGCTAAGTTCCGCAGAAGGAAGTAATTACTCGATCACTACGTGCAGAAAAAGCCCCGCATTACTGCGGACTGAGGATGGTTGAAACCTCGCAGGATTTTCGCGGCTGTGTGTCCCCCGTGTGGCTCAAACTCACCATCAGCGGACTGCGCTCGACACACCGATTGCCCATTTGGGCAAAACGTCACTGACCAAGTAGAATGGCAATTGCTTTCCGTGCCGCGGTTTTTATCGGAAAATACTGCATCGTCCAGAGAATGGGAACCATCCAAAACAAACTAGAGGGGCCTGTCACCGATGAGCTAACGCTCGTGCGGGCCGCCAAAGAAGGCGACGACGGGGCGTTCGAAGAACTGGTTCGCCGTTACGATCGTAACGTCTTTCGCATCGCGCAGCACATTACGCAGAATCGCGAAGATGCGGAGGATGTGGTCCAGGAGGCTTTTCTTAAGGCCTACAGTAATCTGGCGAAATTTCAGGAGCAGTCTAAATTCTATACGTGGCTGGTACGGATCGCTGTCAACGAAGCGTTGATGAAGTTGCGGCGCAAGAAGCCGGAACGCACCGTATCGCTGGATGAAGACATCAAAACGGAAGACGACTCGCTGCCGCGGGAGATCGCGGACTGGAGCCCGAATCCGGAGCAGCAATACACGCAAGCTGAACTGCGTGAGATTTTGAGCAAGACGATCCAGGGCCTTCCCCCAGGCTTCCGGACGGTGTTTGTGTTGCGAGATGTGGAAGGACTGTCGACCGAAGAAACCGCGGCGGCGCTGGAGTTGAGCGTGCCCGCGGTGAAATCACGGTTGCTGCGCGCGCGGCTACAGCTTCGCGAACGGTTGGGACGGTTCTTTCAACGACGCGAGAATGGAGATAAACGTGATACTGGAGATGGCGACCGGTGAAATGCTCTGAGTTTTTGCACGAGCTGACCAATTACCTGGACGGCGTGATCGACGAACCTACCAAGGTGGAGTTGGAGAACCACCTTTCCTGGTGCCACAACTGCTATGTGGTTTGCGACACGACCAAGAAAACCATCGAAATTTACCGCGACTCCCAACTTTACGAACTGCCCGACGACCTTCGCACCCGCCTCCGCTCCGCCATCATGAAAAAGTGCCAGCAGCACAAGAAGCGGCCGCCGGAAAGCGCCTAAGGGAAACTAAAGTAGCGACAACCTACCTGTCCTTGCTGCCATCGCATATAATCGTTGGCAACACGGTGGTGCGGCATGCGATATCCTCGGAGTTCGGCCTCCCTCGCCCTTCTTAGCCTTTTCGCTTCAACGTTCCTGTGCGGCCAGGATAGTGATCCGGGCAAGCTGCGGACCTCTGTGACGCGTCCATCGACGCAGCCGACAGGCGATTCGCCCTCGCCCATTCAGCTATCAACGGTGCCGATCCCTCCCGACGCGCCTCACATCGTTAAGCAGACGCGCTTTGAAATCGTTCGCGATTTCGAAACTCAAATCGTCTACGCTCGCACTGCCTTTCCTATGGGAACCAAAGGTCTGATCCTGAGAAACGGTGTACTCTCCCCAAACGGCGAAGAACTGCAGCAGACGCT
>Ga0116125_1000153_pt1 | contig 31304 bp, 22 predicted proteins | sample June2015DPH_16_1_2_FD_89729 | JGI IMG/M metagenome (GOLD analysis project Ga0116125, IMG submission 89729) | Peatland microbial communities from SPRUCE experiment site at the Marcell Experimental Forest, Minnesota, USA - June2015DPH_16_10 | ecosystem: Environmental > Terrestrial > Soil >...
GACACCTGGATGACCGTAGCCGCTTCGCCGGGGTCAACCTGCATGAGCCTCCCAAGCAGGAAGTCCTGCGGTGGAAGCAGGGCGATCCATTCCGGCGGGAGGCTCTGGCCATCATCAAGCTGGGCAGAAAGACGTTCGAGGCCGTGGTGGACGTGGCGAATCGCAAGCTGATCTCGTGGACCGAAATCAAAAGCGTGGAACCGATGCTCATCCCAGACGAGTCCGACGGAATCGATCAGCAAGTGAAAGCCAATCCCGACGTGCAGGCCGCTCTGCGCAAGCGCGGCATCACGAATTTCGAGGCGGTGAGCTGCGATGGCAGCTCGCCAGGCTACTTCGGAACACCAGAAGAGCAAGGTCGCCGGCTGCAACGAGTGATCTGTTCCTATGGGCTCGGCCATTCCAACCCCGGCGCATATCCCATTGAAGGACTCGTCATAGTTTTCGATTCCGAGGAACAGAAAATCCTGCGAGTAATCGACACCGGCGTGGTGCCGATACCGTCCGGCAATGCCGACTACATGGGCAACTCTATTTCACCGCGACAGGTCCCCGGGCCGATCACTACGCAACAGCCGGTGCATGGCTTCGCCCTCGAAGGTAACCAGGTAAGTTGGCAGAACTGGCATTTCCACTTCCGCATCGATCCCCGAGTTGGCGTGGTAGTAACCAACGTAGCTTACGAGGATGGCGGCAAACTGCGCTCCGTTCTTTACGAAGGTTCGCTCTCAGAAATCTTCGTGCCGTATCAGGATCCCGCGGAGGGGTGGTATCACTGGACTTTTATCGATATGGGCGAGGGCAACACGTGGGGCAGCGCGGCCAGCAGGCTGGACAATTCGGATTGCCCGGACAATGCCGTGTTCTTTGACTCAGTGGTTGCCAGTTCGCGCGGCATTCCCCGGAACTGGCCCCGGACCGCTTGTCTATTCGAACGCGAGAGCGGCGATTTTGCCTGGCGCCACAAGGCCGGCGGAGTGATTGGGGAGGGCCGTCGCCGCCGGGATCTGGTGCTGCGCATGATCACTACATATGGAAACTACGATTACGCGTTGGATTGGACATTCCAGCAGGATGGAAGCATCAAGATCGGCGTGGGCGCTACTGGGAGCATCGAAGTGAAGGCTGTGCGCAGTAAGACTGTAGCCGAAGACACCGACGGCAGAGACCGGCGCTACGGTCATTTCGTCGCGGATAACACGGTTGGAGTCAATCACGATCACTACTTCTGTTTCCGGCTGGATCTGGACGTGGATGGACCGGCGAATAGCTTTTTGAAAGAGCAGCTAAAGACCCAGAAGCTGACTGGCGATTCGCCGCGCAAGAGTATATGGGTAACGGAGCCCAAAATCGCCAAGGTAGAGGAAGACGCCGAGCTAACGATGATGATGGAACATCCCGCGCTGTGGCGCGTCATCAATCCAAATGTCACAAGCCCGCTCGGGTATCCCACTGGCTACGAAATCGCTCCGATGCACAACGCCGTTTCGTTGATGACCGATGACGATTATCCGCAACGGCGCGCGGGCTTCATTCTTCACAATCTCTGGGTGACACCCTACCGCGAAGATGAACGCTACGCCGCCGGCGATTATCCAACGCAGAGCCACGGCGGCGACGGACTACCGGCGTGGGCCAAGAACAACAGGTCAATCGAAAATACCGACATCGTGGTGTGGTAAACGCTAGGCTTCCACCACGTTCCGCGTCCGGAGGACTTCCCGATTATGCCGACTGCCTGGCATGAATTCGAGCTCCGGCCGTTCGATTTCTTTTCAAGAAATCCGGCTGTCGACTTGCCCCGAACGAAGTAGGTGGGGCAGGCGCTTCCGCCTGCCAACTGTTTCTTAGAAAATGAACTTCAACGCGAACTGAATCTGCCGCCCCGGCTGCGCCGCTGTGTACGACCCGGCGCCCGGAGAATCGAAACTGCTTATCAGGCTGTTGGCGCGGAAATTCGCATGGTTGGTCATGTTGAAGACCTCCGCCCGGAATTGCACCTTCGCGCGCTCGCGAATCGCGAAGTCCTTGAACAGTGAAGTATCAAGCTGCAATTGAGGCGCAGTCCAGATGATATTGCGGCCCGAGTTGCCGTAGGTGCCGAATGGCTGCAGGACGAACGCCGCCGGGTTGTACGCACTGCTCACAGCCGGACCCGACGGATACAACGGCGCGCCCGCCACTCTATCCGGGTGTTCCTCAGTATCGCCGAGATTGTTGTTACCATCAACCGCCTCCGTGATCGTATACGGCAACCCGCTCGACCAGGATTGAATGCCCTGCAACTCCCAGCCGCCAATCAGCGCGTTGCCCACCCCGTGCAAATTGCCCAAAACTGCTCTGCCCTGGCCAATCGGCAGCGAGTACGACAAGCTGTTGACGAACCGGTACTTCTGGTCGTAATCCGACGGCCCTTTTTCCCACTCTGGATTATTGTTGTCGCGGAAGCCTCCGCCGTTGTGGAAACCGAGCGAAGCCTGGGACTGCTCGTCGATCGATTTGCCGTACGTAAAAGCCGTCAGGAAACTCAGGCCGTTCGAGAGGCGCTTTTCCAGCTTAGTTTGCAGAGCGCTGTAGGTCGAACTGTCGCACGAGCACCAGAACGTAAGGTCGGTGCCCAGATAAGGGCGCAGGCGCTCGTCGTTGTAATTTGCACTCGGGTTCGTGGACGCCGGGATCTCGTTGAGGTTGCGGAACTCATAGAGGTGCGTTCCTTTTGACCCGGCGTAAGCCACCTCCAGTATCGTGTTCCATCCCAAATCCTGCTGGATGCTGACCTGCCAGTGCTGCACGTTCGGATTGGTGAAGTGTGGATCGAGAGCAAATAGCCCCGGCGCCGATGGATTCGACAGAGCGTTGAGTGGAAATCCCTGCGAAAGATTGCTGACGATCGGGTTCGGAACCAAGGGGCCCAGCACGTTGTAGTTCGATTGGTTAAAGAATGGCGGGTTATTCCCCGGGTTTGGAATGCTCAGCGGTCCCGCCTCATAGGAGGAGTAGAAAACCCCGTACCCGGCGCGCAGCACTGTCTTGTTGAACAAGTTGTAGGCAACACCGATTCGGGGCGCAAAGTCATCTTTCTGGTTCGGTACCAGACTGGCGGGGGCACCCCGAGTGACCGCGATCTCCGGGAAGAAACTCGGCGGCAGAGGATCCTGCCGGTTCCCCGCGATCTGCAGCGTATTGGTATCGACGTTGAAATTCGCCTCTGCGCTGTACCGCTCTTTAGCGTGCTCTACGAACTCGTAACGCAGCCCAAGATTCAAGGTCAGCTTCCGGTTTACCTTGATGTCATCCTGGCCGTAGTAGAACTGGCCAGGCTGCTGAAATTGATCGTTGATGAACGAGGAGATATTCGCGCCTCCCGACACCGCGCCGAGCAGGAAGTCGGCCGTACCCAGGCCGGTGGTTGACTCGTTCTCTATGTTTTGCGCCGTGTTCGTCCCGCCAAACCCGAAATATCCGCGGGGCACCGGCGGCTGCAAGATCGAAAAGTCCACCCGTGGCTTCAACTCGGCGCCGAACTTTATCGTGTGCCGGCCATGAATCAGCGTCAGACTGTCGATGAACTGTTCGATCACCTGTTTTTCCACCGTGGGCTGATATTCCGAACTGCCAAATCCGCTGAGCCCGCTAACGCCGAACTGCGGCAACCCGCCGTTGTTCGAAGCGAAGGGAATACCGGGAATACCAAACTGCGCGGACTCATTGATCGTGGAGTTGAACTGCAGCCGATCCGACTCGGCTTGCGTGTACCCCGCGCGAAACTCGTTGATCAGGTGCGGATTGAAAATATGCGTTTCGCTCAGCACGACGTTGCGTGGCTTTTGCAGGAACACGCCCGAGGAAAACGACGCCGCGTCCAACGGAGGAGGAATGTCACCTGGGGGAACGTCCCTTGTGTTTGACCAGCTGAACCGCCCGAAAATCGAATCGGAATCGGAAATCCTATGGTCGACGCGCAGATCGAGTTGATTGGTATTATTCGGCTCAACGGGGTTGCTCAGATAATTGTTCGCCGGTCCAAAATTGTTCACCTGGCCGGCCGTGTCCGGCTGGGGGAACAGACTCAACAGCTTCGACGCAATCGGATTCCAGAGCGATTGCGGAATCACATTTCCCGGGAACGGCGTGCGTCCCACCGCGTCGCCGGAGCTGTTGATGCTACCTGTGTTTGGGTTGTAAATCGTATTGAATGCAACCCCGTTTTCGCCTGAAAAATTACCCTGCCGCATGGCGTCCGTCGGCACAGTAGCCAGCTCCGTTTGCCCGGTGCGGATACGCGTCCCCTGATAATCGAAGAAGAAAAACGTCCGGTTCTTTCCGTTGTAGATTTTTGGGATGTAGATTGGCGCGCCGACGCTGAACCCGAACTGATTCTGCTTGAAGGGGGCAATCGGAGCCCCGTTCGCGTTATTGAAGAAATTATTGGCATCCAGATCGCTGTTGCGTAGAAACTCATATGCGGTTCCGTGCAGAGCGTTGGTGCCGGACTTGATGGTCACGTTGAGCACTGCACCGCCCGATCGGCCGAATTCCGCGCTCATGGAGTTGGTCTGTACCTTGAACTCCTGAATGGCGTCCGGCGGCGGTCCGACTACGAAACTGGTCTGGCTGCTCAGATCTTCGGAGAGGCTGTTGTTATCCACGCCGTCCAGAATGTAATTGTTCTGATATGGCCGCACTCCGTTGGCGCTGAATCCGCCGGTGTTTTCGTCGCGCGCGCCCGCTGGCGTCGGCGCCGTCCCGGCCGTCAGCACCGCCAAGCGCGTAAAGAACCGCCCGTTGAGCGGCAGGTCCACAATGCGCTGGCTGTCGACGACTTCGCCGAGGTAAGAGGTGTCCGTTTCCAGGATCGGCGCGGCATCGCGGACCTCGACCGTTTCCGTCGCTTTGCCGACTTCCAGTTTCGCGTCGACACGCACGCGGTCCTGCACGTTCACTTGAATATCGGGCCGTATCGAACGCTTAAATCCCGTAGCCTCCACCGCTACCGCATACTTGCCCACCTCCAGCGGCGTGACGACATACTCGCCTGACGAATCCGATGTCGTCTTGACCGCGATATTGGTGCCCATGTTGGTGATTGTGACGGTGGCGCCCGCGACAATCGCGCCGCTGGGATCCGTCACCGTCCCAACTATTGAACCCGCAGTGGTCTGCGCGCTGAGCGGTGCTACTGGCGCCAAACCCACAACCATCGACAAAACCATCCAAACAAAAATTGCACAAAGTGTACGCCGTGACATGCTTTGAGTGTTGCCTCCTCGTTTGGGTGATTATAGCCTAACCTTTTCGTTTCCGATAGAAAAATTTTTGGATCGACCTCAGTCGCCGGGTATGTTACTCCGTACTGGTCTATTGCTCTAGCTCTCGAAGTGACTTGCTCGCGGCCGCGCTCGAAGGGCTCCGAGTTAGTAACTGGCGCAGGATGTCGCGCGCTTTCACTCGATCGCCTGCGCGGGCGTAGACACGCGCCAGATTGAGATATGAAATTTCATCATCAGGCGCAACCTCTATCCCGTATTTGAAAGCCGCAACGGCATCGTCCACCTTGCGCATCTGCATGTAGAGCACGCCGAGATTGTTGATGGCCGACACGTGGTCGCGCTGCACCGTTATGGCTTTTTGAAACGCCTCGCGCGCTTCCTCCAAGCGGTTCTGGCGAGCCAACAGAAGACCCAGTTGTGTGGCCGCGTCTGCGGCGCTGCCGTGATTCTCAATCGCGCGGCGGAACAGTGATTCTGCGGCCCCATCGTCCCCCATTGCAGCGCGCGTCTGGCCTGCGCTCAGCATGGCGAAAGACGATTTTGGATCTAGCGCGAGCGCCTTCTCGAAATCCTTCAGCGCAGCGCCATACTGCTTGACGGTTGTCTCCAGACGGCCCAGATAAATCCAGGCGTTGGGGTCGTTGGGAAGAATCAGAACAGCGCGCTCGAGATGCTCACGCGCGGCTTCAGCGCGCCCAGCTTCCAGGTGGATGTATCCCACCGCCAACTGCGCTTTCCCATTGTCAGGCTGCTCGCGAATCACCGCATCCAGGTACACTAACGCCTGCTCCGGATAGCCGGCCCAAAAGAACGCGGCGCCCAGACGAAAATCATTACGCTGTGGCTCGTTGTAGTATTCACCCGAAAATGGAACAGCCAAACGCTGGCGGTCTTTCGCTCTCAAAAGCCGCAAGTCCTCGATCAAATGGCTTTCGCTGGGGACGGCCGGATAGACCTTGTGCGCCAAACCAAATTCGTCAATGAGTATCAGCATGGGCAACAGCAGCGGCGCCCGATAGTCGAACAAGTAACGGCGGAACAGCGAATAACTTGCAGCGACGTCCGGCGATTCTCGGCTCAAATCCAACACTTGGCCGGGAACCCCGGAAGGAAGAGCAATTTTGCCATCGGCCGACAACAAAACGAACCCAGGCCCGCGGCGCCGTTCAGGAATCGGTACGGGAAGCAGGAGCCAGGTCTCTTCAAACGGGGGCTGATTGTCGGGCGAGATGGCCGGGCCCTGCTGCCGTTCGCGGCGAATCGCAAATGGCTCGCGGCGTGGCTGCGCGTCTCCCTCGGTGATGTGATAGCAGAAGCCGGCATCGAAATCGCGGAACTCCTGGCGGAGCCCGGAAGGCCACTGTATGGCGATTCTCTCGGCGCGCGCGGCGGTTCCCAATCCGAAATGCAGCGTCTTGGTATGTTGAGAGAGATAGCCGGAGCCGGCTTGCACGAATGCCACGCTGCGCCGGCCGTCGTGATCCACGGTAACCGATGCGCCGATGGCGTCGCGATTGGATTTCGTACCGGTCAATCGGAAGGCGAGCGCGCGGCGCGTGGTTCCCCATTCGTTGCGCAGCGCTCGAACCTGCGGCCCGAGGCGGCTCTTCAGAAACAGGTCGATATTACCGTCGCCATCGAAATCGGTTACAGCAAACGCCCGGCTATCGTCGGCAAAGTCTATGCCTGACACACCCGAAAAATCGTAGTAGCGCTCTCCGCGGCGCGCAAACAGCACATTCGGCTCGCGCCCGTTCCAACTGCAATCCTCGCGGATGAATTGATTGATGGCGTTCCATCCGTTCTCGTAAGCTGCCGCCGGCGCTTGCCGTGGCGGTGAATTCGCCACCACCTGCCGCCAGAAAAAGCTGGCCGCGTCTCGCTCCGACGGATTGGTGAGCATTCCACAAGCGACGTAGATTTCAGGAGCGCCGTCATTGTCGAAATCAAAGCCATCGGCGGACCAGGCCCAACGGCCCATTTCCACCCTTTCGCGCTCGCTCGTCTCCTCAAATGCCCCGTCACCGCGATTGCGAAAGAGCGAATTGCCCTTCGTGTGCCGGCGATAAGCGTCGATTAGCCCGTCCTTGGCTACCGGAGAGAAGTTTTCATCCGCAACCAACCGCTGCCCAGGAGCGGTCCACATATTGCTCACGTAGAGATCCGGACGGCCGTCGCCGTCATAATCGAACCAGGCCGCGCTCATTCCCGGCCCCATGTCCTCTACGCCGGCGGCCTGCGCGACATCGCGAAAGTGACCGGCTTCGTTCTTGTACAAATTCTTGCGTCCGAAATCGTTGGCGACATAGAGATCCGGCCAGCCGTCGCCGTTGTAATCGCACCAGGCGGGGGCGAAACTGTACCGGTTGTTGTTTTCGTTGATCCCCGTGGAACCTGTTACGTCTTCGAAGAAGCCATCACCATCCGCCGTCAGCCGATTGCGGAAAAGATAGTTAGGCGGGCCATTTTGAGCGTCATGATAGGGCGCGGGATAGCGATATTGATCCTCGCTCTGAAAGTAGACATACGTGCACAGGTAAAGATCGAGCCGGCCATCCCGATCGTAATCTGCCGCGGCCATGCCGGTGAAAGTTCCTTGCGCCGGATTCTCGAATCGGAACGCGCTGGGCTTGTGCTTCAACGTTGCGCCGCCGTTGATGAAGAGCAAAGGACCTGATGTGGTAAGCACCACCAGATCCTGGCGGCCCGAGTTGCGTAAGTCGAGAATAAGTGCGGCGGTGGAATCATCCAACACGCCAACGCCCCAACGCTCGGTGATATCTTCCATGCGGCCGTTTTGATCCAGCTTGTAAAGCCGGTTTGGAAGACCACCCGGCTGGCAGACGTACACCTCGTCCTTGCCATCGCCATCAATATCGCCTACAGCGATCCCATTGTTGCCGTATACGTCGATTCCAGATGCGGAATCCAGCCGTCCGCGCCAATACGGAACGCCTTTCAGAAGCTGCTCCTGAAACGATGAAGCTGCGCCGAACATCTCGGCGGTGACATCGCGGAATAGCAGACGCGGCGAGGTAACTAGCGTTTCTTCCAACGGCTCAAATTCGGCAAGCTGTTCGCCGTGCCACACTTGCTTCCACAAACCAACGCGATAATACAGGAGGCCGCCGGAAGTGCTAGCAATTTCGAAGCGCAGGCGATCGCCTGCGAGCACCATGAAGCGCGCGCTGCGGATGCTGCCCAGTTTCGCGATCCACTGTTTGAGACCGCTCTCGAATCCGTGATCCAATTTATCGAATTCGGCGACAGCAACTCCCTCAGCGATGTTCTTGTAGCTCTTAGCTAATGGCGAAGATCCGCGAAACCCTTCCGCCATCGGCAGCGAACCTGTGCCGATGGACCGATTCCAGCGCTCGGTGATCGCAGCCGCTTGCACCTCGACGGCGAATGCATCGTGGCCAGGCTCGAGCAACGGTCGGAGTTTTTCATATGGATTCGCCTTCCGATACTGGACCGGAAACGGTACGGGCTCGCCTTTTGCGCTGATCGGCCACGACCAAACGAACCCGGCCGCGGCCGTACTGCTCAAAAACGTCCGGCGCGTCATACCATCAGTTGTAGCGCACGCACACTCCCCAGAAAACTAGCCAATCCACGGTTAATGGTGTAAGATCCAATACGTGAGGCTACCTATTCGAGGATTCATCTTATTCGGGGTGGCTCTCGCGACCACGTTCGCCGCGGATCAGCCTACTCTCGACAAAGAAATGAAGTTCATCGGCGCGCGCGCAAAGTACTGGGCCTTTCAAAAAGTCGTCCGGCCCGCGGTGCCCGAGGTCTCGAGTCCCTGGGTGCGAACGCCCATCGACGCATTTATCCTGAGCGTGCTCCAAGCCAACAAGCTCGCGCCGTCGGAACCCGCGGATCGTATTCACCTGATTCGCCGCGTGACGTTCGATCTCATCGGATTGCCGCCTACGCCGGCAGAAGTGGACGCGTTTGTTAGAGACAAGTCTCCGGACGCTTATGAGAAAGTTGTGGACCGCTTGCTCGCCTCACCGCACTATGGCGAGCGCTGGGCACTGAAATGGCTGGACGTGGTCCGCTACGCCGAAACCAACGGATTTGAATTGGATGCCGACCGTCCGCATGCCTGGCGCTATCGCGATTATGTAATCGACGCCTTCAATCGCGACAAGCCGTATGGCCAGTTCATCAAGGAACAGATAGCCGGAGACGAAATGTTTCCGGGCAACAAGGAAGCGCTGATCGCCACCGGTTACCTTCGCGCAGGTCAAGAGCACCTGGTGGCTGGAAATATCGATCCGGAAATGAGCCGCGAAGAAGTTCTCACCGAGATCGCGACTTCCGTGGGCCAGACTTTCCTGGGATTAACGGTCAACTGCGCGCGCTGCCACAATCACAAGTTCGATCCAATTCTGCAGGCGGACTATTACCGCATGCAAGCCATTTTTGGAGGGGCGTCTGGCCAGGAAGTGGACATCGCGGCCGATGCGGAAAGATCGGCGTGGGAAGCAGCGGACAAAGCGTACAAAGAGCGGCTCAAGCCCGTGACGGATGCGCTGGAGCAACTCAGCAAACCGTACACGGACCGGATAGTCGCGGAACGTCTCTCGAAGCTTGATCCGAAGTTGCAGGAAGCCTGGAAAATTCCCAAGGACAAACGCACTCCGGAACAGGCCGTTTTGGCGGAGAATGCCAATTCGCAGGTTGAGCCCACCTGGGACATTGTGGTGGCTGCGATGACGCCGGAAGATCGCGCGAAGCGAGCCGCACTGCGCGTCCGGTTGCACGAAATTGAAACGACTGAGCCAGATCCGCTGCCGAAAGCTTATGCATACGTGAATAATAAAGAAGCCGCGCCACAAGCTTATGTGCTGCGCATGGGTGATCCCAAAAATCGTCTGGATCCGGTGGAACCGTCCGTGCCGAGGGTGCTTAAGGCCTCTTACGAGATCCCGAGCGAGAGCGTGGGCCGGCGCACGGCGCTCGCCAATTGGCTAGCGTCAACCGATAATCCGCTAACCGCGCGAGTGATGGTGAATCGCATCTGGCAATTCCGCATGGGAACTGGAATCATTCGGACGCCCAACGATTTCGGCGTGATGGGTGACCGTCCCTCGAATCAAGCTTTGTTGGATTGGCTGGCGTCTGAGTTCATAGCGAAGGGATGGAGCGTGAAGAGTCTCGATCGCATGCTGGTGACGTCGAGCGTGTATCGCCAAAGCGCGCAGCCGGACAAAGCTCGCGAGACTAGCGATCCGGAGAATCGATGGTACTGGCGCATGAATCGCAAGCGCATGGACGGTGAGACGATGCGCGATGCCATTCTCGCCGCAACTGGTACCTTGAATCCGAAGCTCGGCGGACGGCCCGTGCGCATCCCGATTGAGCCGGAAGTGTACGACCTGATTTTTACCGAACATGAACGCGACGGATTGTGGCCCGTCAATCCCGACAAAAGCGTGCAAGATCGCCGCAGCATTTATCTCTATAACAAGCGAAGCGTGCGTCTCCCTTTGCTGACATCCTTCGATCAACCGGATGCCATCACATCCTGCCCGGTGCGCCCGGTCAGCACGCATCCGCTTCAGGCTCTTTCGTTGTTAAACAGCGATTTTATGCAGGAACAGTCGCAAGCGTTTGCCGATCGCTTGACTAAAGAATGCAAGACGGATTCGACCTGCGCGGTCCAGACGGCATGGCATCTGACGCTATCCCGAACGCCATCGCCCCAGGAACAGAAACTTGCAAAAACATTTTTCGCTTCCGGCGGAAGCGTGGCCGATATGTGTCTAGCACTGTTGAATAGGAACGAGTTCGTCTATGTCCAATAAGTTCCCCGAGTTGAATGACGCGCATTTGAGAAGAGCAGTGACGCGGCGCGATGTGCTGGTCCGTTCCGCCCACGGGTTTGGAGCTATCGCATTAGCATCCATGTTGCCGGCGCCCGTATCCGCGGTCCAACGAGTGAATGCGCTGGCAGCCAAGCCGCCGCATTTCAAACCGAAAGCGAAGTCAGTAATTTTCCTGTTCATGGTGGGCGCACCCAGCCATATCGATACGTTCGATCCAAAGCCCGCGCTCGAAAAATACGACGGTCAGTTGTTGCCGCCCAGTTACGGAACAGTGGTGAGCGAGTTCACCAAGGGCGATACGCCGCTGCTGAAGAGTCCGTGGAAGTTCAGCAAGTACGGCCAATGCGGACGGGACGTATCCACTCTCTTTCCGCATATGGCGCAGAACGTGGACGACATGTGCTTCGTGCGATCGTTTTACACGGAGAGCACGGTCCACGCCCCGGCAATGTATCAGGTCAACACGGGGCGCATCCTGATGGGCTATCCGAGCATGGGTTCGTGGATCACATATGGGCTGGGGAGCGAGAGCGAGAACCTACCCGCGTACGTGGTGATGCCGCAGCCCGAAGGAACACCCGAGGGTGGTACGCCATGCTGGGGAGCCGGCTTTTTGCCAGCGGTGTACCAAGGCACCGTGTTCCGTCCAGGTCCGAACCCAATCGTCAATCTTCGCCCGCCGGCTGGAGTCACGCCGGAGCGGCAGCGCCGCACGCTGGATTTCCTGCAGAGCATGAACGAAATGGACACGCTAGACTCCGACACCGAGATGGCTGCGCGCATCAGCTCCTACGAACTGGCGTTTCGGATGCAGAGCCACGCTCCCGAAGCCGTAGATATTTCGAAAGAAAACGCAGCCACGCGCAAGCTCTACGGCCTGGATGAAAAACATACCTCCGAGTTTGGCACGCGCTGCCTGCTCGCGCGCCGGTTGGTGGAGCGCGGCGTCCGGTTCGTGCAGATTTATTCTGGCGGCGGGCCGGTATCGGTGCAATGGGATGCCCACAGCAACTTGGTGGAAAATCACGAGAAGATGTGCGGCATGACGGATCTGCCCATCGCGGGACTGCTCCAAGATCTGAAACAGCGCGGATTGTTGGAAGACACGCTGGTGATTTGGGGCGCTGAGTTCGGGCGCCTACCCATGTCACAAGGCGGAAACGGCCGCGATCACAATCCGCACGGTTTCACCATGTGGTTCGCCGGCGGCGGAGTAAAGGCCGGAGCTTCCATCGGAGAAACCGATGAATTGGGTCTGCGCGCGTTAGATAAACGATTGCACATGCGCGATTTCCACGCGACTATCCTGCAATTGCTGGGCCTCGATCAGAATCGCTTGTGGTTCTTGCACAATGGCAGGAACGAAAAGCTCACGGATTTCGGCGGTAACGTGATTCAAGAGATGCTCGCCTAGAATTTTTGTCCGCTCTTCTTCCGGAAAAACCATCCCCTCGCTTGTTCTATTGTTAGAAAGCGCGATGGCAATAGTTTCATGAGTGGCGATTCGGTTCCGTTCACCCTATCAGCATCGGCCTTCTCCAGCGACTCTACGGAGGCGACCAAACTGTTTGAGGAACTGCGCAAGCCTTTGCTGCGATACCTGGTTTGTCTGGGATTGTCGCCGGACGAAGCGCAAGACATCGCTCAGGATGCCTTTCTGAGCTTGCATCGCCATATAACATCTGGAAACGCCCAAGAGAATATTCGTAGCTGGCTGTTTCGCGTGGCGCACAATCAAGCAAGAAACCGGCAAACCAGCTACGATCGCCGCTTCGCCACTCCGTTCGACGCTTCGCGCGACGAGATGTTGGATCATCGAACGCCGGAGCGGGAGCTGCTGAACAAAGAGAAATTCCGGCAATTGCGCACCGCCGTTCGATCCTTGACTGAAGCAGAGCGGGAATGCCTGTTGCTGCGTGCCGAAGGTTTGCGGTATCGGGAAATCGGAGAAGTTTTGGGGATGGCGACGTCCACAGTGGCTGACAGCGTGGACCGTGCTATCCGAAAGTTAGCGGAGAAGTGCAATGTGTGAATTCTCATCGAAGTTAATCGCTTGGCTGGATCATGAACTGCCTGACGCGGATGCAGCCGCAATGGGCCATCACGTCGCTGCATGCCTCGAGTGCCGCGAGCAAGCGGACGCGTTCCGCGGCGTGAGTCGCGCCTTTGCGGTCTACGCGAGAGCTGTGCCTCTACGCGCGGCTCGCTCACCCCGGCGTTGGTTACTGGTGCCTGCGGCAGTCGCGGCCGCTGTGCTGGCGGTGTTCTTGCTCTGGCCTCGCCGGCTCTCGATCATACAGCCGGAAGTACAGCGGCGTGCCGCAGCTACGCCGACGGCGATATCAACGGCGGTCCCGCGCAAGGCTGCCGTGACTATCGCATCCGTGCGACATGCTCGTGCGCCAAAGCGGATACAGAAGCAGGTCTCCGCCTGGCAGACTGCCGAGCCGACGATTCAGGTAATTATTCCAGCCGACGCGCTCTTTCCGCCAGGCGCGTTTCCCGAAGGTGTTGGTTTTGTTGCCGATCTCAGACTTGCCGCGGATGGCTCCGCGGGCGGCCTTGTTGTTCGGCCTTGACTTAAATTGATAAAGGAGTGAATTAACCATGCAACGTACTATCTTTTTCTTGACTCTGTCCTCCAGCGTGCTCTTCGCCCAGTTGGACCTGAAGCAGCAAGCAGAGGCGAAGCAGCAGGCGGAGACGCGCCAGCTCGCCATTCAAGGAGGCAGCGCCGTAGGCGCTTTCGCAGGCTCCGCTCATCCGGTATTGGGCGCGCCCTATTCCGCGACGGTGGTCAACGAGTCCGTGCAGACACTCGCTGACGGAAATCGGATCGTCCAAAAATCAACCGGCACTACTGCTCGAGATTCCGAAGGCCGCACGCGTAATGACGCCGCCCTGCCCATGATTGGCAACATGTCGCCCACGGGCGCGCCGCATCTTGTGTTTATCGTGGATCCGGTAGCGCAAACGTCCTACACCCTAAACCTCGATGAGAAGACCGCGCACGGGATGCTAGGCAAGATCGTCACGGACCAAACGCCCGGCGGCCCGGACGTCGCCGCCGCGAAGTGGTTCGCCCGGACATCGGCTCTTCCAGCAACTTTGTCCACCATGCCTCCGCCTCCTCCGCCGATCGGCGGCCCCATGGGTCCCGTGACAGTGAGTATCAGCGGGCAGAAATTGGATCTCGACAAGGAACAAGCCGAGAGCCGGACGGAAGATCTTGGTATTCAAGTAATTGAGGGTGTCAATGCGCAAGGAGTCCGTAGCACGCGCACAATTACAACCGGTGAAATCGGCAACGAGAAACCAATCGAAATAGTAACCGAAGTCTGGACCTCGCCCGATTTGAAGACTATCGTGATGAGCAAGCGCACCGACCCGCGTTCCGGTGAACAAACTTTCCGCCTCACCAATATCACGCGGTCCGAACCCGACCCGGCGCTGTTTACGGTCCCGGCTGATTTTAAGACTGTCGAAGCAGGAAAGGACAAGATCTTCTTCTATCAGTCCAAGGAATAAGTTAGGAACCGGGTTTCTCACGAATCGTGATTACCCGGTTGATCTCCAGATCAGTCTCCACTTGATGCGCGCCGGATGGCCAATCAATCTCCACACGGTTGATACGGCGCGCAGTTCCCACACCGAAGTGCAAGCGCAGATCGTTCTGCGACAGGTAACTGCCTCCACTACGCACTTCGTCGGATTGCGTTCGATCGCCGGCAGTCAATCGCACGCGTGCCCCGATTGCGCTGCGGTTGGATTTCACTCCCTCCAGTTTGAGTAAGACCCAGTTACCGGCCGGCTTCGTGGACTGCTTCAGCAGCGTAGGCGTTTCGTTTTGATTGTTGACCAGCACCTCCACTGCGCCGTCGTTGTCATAATCGCCAAATGCGGCCCCTCGAGCCGAATGCTTTTCGAGAATTCCTGGGCCGGACGACTCCGAGATATCCACGAATTTCCCCGCGCCGGTGTTGCGGTAAAGAATGGCCCGATCTTTAAAGTGGACGTCAATGCCAAGCCGGTCCACTTCCGGGAAGACGTGGCCGTTCACCAGAAGCAGATCCTTCCAGCCACGATTGTCGATGTCCAGGAATCCGCAGCCCCAACCCACGAAGCGTGTATTGAGCGCCATGCCGGCTGCGAGCGTCACATCGTCGAATTCTGCGTCTCCACGATTGTGATAAAGCGTCTCACGTTCGTCCGAAAAATTTGAGCGGAAGATATCGGTCCAGCCATCGCCGTCGTAATCGGCCGCGGCCACGCCCATGCCGGAGAGAGCCTTGCCATTGTCGTCGAAGGCGGCGCCGCGCGGCAGTGCCTCATCTGTGAACGTTCCATTGCCATGGTTGATATAGAGGATGGAGGCGGTCCGGTCGGAAGCCACATAAATGTCGGTTAGCCCGTCGTGATTGAAATCGCCCGTAAGCACGCTGAGCGAGTAGTTGTGATCGGGCTTCGAAATTCCGGATGCGTCCGAAACATCTTTGAACGTGCCGTTTCCATTGTTGTGATAGAGAATGTTGCGATCGAACGGAAGGCCGCGCGGACCACACGCCACCGGCAGGTCGCGATACCAGCAATAGGAGTTCTCGCCCGGCTTGGGCGCGCTCGCAAAATCAAACTTCAGATAATTGGCGACGAATAGATCCAGATGCCCGTCATTGTCGTAATCCAGGAATGCGCAGCCGGTGTTGTAGCGGACGCGGTCCTGCTTCAGGCCAGCCTTGGCCGTGACATCCTCGAAGCCGCGCCCGGCGCGATTGCGATAGAGAACATTCGCTCCCCAGTAAGTAACGAATAAGTCCGTGTAACCGTCATTGTCAAAATCGCCCGTGCAAACGCCCTGTCCCCACCCGGTGTGTTCCAGGCCCATCTCTTTGGTGACATCCGCGAATTTTCCGTTTCCCAAGTTGTGATAGAGACGATTCGTGCCGCCAGGTCCCGAAACCAGGAAGATATCCAGCAATCCATCATTGTCGTAATCCAGAAATGCCGCGCCGCTCCCCGTTGTTTCGATAATGTATCTCTTAGATTGCACGCCGCCGTTCGGAATTGAATCCGTGAGACCGGCTTCGTGCGCGACGTTTTGGAAATTAACGGCTGCTGCTCCCAGGCAGAACAGAGCCGCCACGGCAATGGAACGGATCACTGCTTGGGAGCCTTCTCTCCCAGCTTTTTTAGAAAATCCGTGAATTCTCCCTGTGGCGATTTCTGCAGTTTGTCGAGTTCCGCCTGCTCGCGTGCGGCATCGGCGGCCCGGCCAGCGTTGCGATAGGCCAGCATCAGGCTATAGTGAGCGGACTCGTTCGCGGGCTGTAAACGTACGACGTTCTCGAGCAGAGCAATCGCCTCCGCGTACTGTGTGGCTTCCAGGTGAAGCTTGGCCAGAGCTTGCAACGCCTCCGGGAAGTTGGGAGTAATGGCGACGGCGCGCTCAAAATGTTTGACCGCTTCTTGCGCCTGCTGGCTGGCAAGCAGAATTTGTCCGGTTTCGTATTCGGCTGCGGCATCAGCCGGATTCAGCGCCAGCTCCGCTTCAAACTCGCGCCGCGCCAACTCCAGATTTTCCGGCGAATGCGATTCCAGCAGCAGCGCCCGGCCCCTGCGGAAATGCAGGTTCAGAGCTGCGGGAGCTTTCTCGATCGCCTTGCGATATTCCGAGATCGCGTCCGGATAACGATTCTGGATTTCGAAGATCTCCGCCGAGATCTGGTTCACACGATAAGAGCCCGGCGTCTTCCGGAACATTTCATAAAGCGTATCGTTCCATGCTTTCATGTGCAGCCGCGCGCATTGGTAGAGCACGTCGGCGTCATCAGGATGAAGCGCCTTCAGGCGCGCCAGCACTGGAACGGCGTCATCGTAATCTCCCCCGGCCAGCATGCATTGTGTGAGGGCTAGGCCCGTCAGGCGTCCCAGGTCTGATGCTGCGTCCTTTGCGAACTCAGCGGCCAGTTCTTCTCGCGCGGTATCGCAGTGGCCGGTAGCTGCATGCGTCAGGGCTAGAAACGCCCGTCGCTGGGGGCTGTCCGGCGCCTTTTCGAGCGATGCCTGAGCAGCAGCGTACTGTCCGTGGTTGAACGCCGCGATGCCTTTTTGTAAAGGATCATCCTGGGCGCGAGCCAAGAAAGCCGACAGCACAAGAGCGGTGCTAATGACCCGCATCATCGATCACCAGATCCAGCCCCCCGAAACGATGCCGCTCCTGCCCTTCGAAAAACCGGAAGCTAAGCAGCGGCGGAGCACCCGGAGCAATTTGCGGCGGGGACGCAATCCGCTCGGATGGCGTTACGGCGAGTTCCAGTACGCGGCCCGATGTCGCTACTTGTTGAATCAGCAACTGGTTTTGGTTGGCTAACAAAAAGAGCAACCCAACTGCAATCATGACGTGCCTATTTTAGCGCTTTCGAAATATCAGAACCGGCCGCTTCGGCAGCCGGATGTAGAAACAGCCGTGATTGGACAACCAGGTTCGTCAGATAATTGCCTGAGTCGTCCAACCGGCATTTTGTGCGGAAAAAACAGTGGATTTTGTCTGCTCCCTTACCGAACTGTTTGGGAATAAAGGCGAATCGTCAACGCCGCCTTTCCCCCAAGCGGATCGCCGGCCAACGCGAAAGTGGCGCCGCGGCGAGTGGCATCCACTTTGTGCAGAATATTGTCCGATGGCAGGCAGAGCAGGCCCTGGGCGCTCTTCGCGCTTGACGCGTAGACCACTATCTCAAGCTTCGTCCAATCCAACTGCGCCGTGGACTGCGCAGGCTGCATCTGCGCGATCACAGCACCGTCCCGTACCAGCATCACAATCGGAATCTGTCCAGCCTCAATGTGATGCCAGCCGCCAGCGTATAGCTTGCCGGTCTGATAGTCGATCCATTGTCCCTGCGGCAAATACACATCGCGCCCCGCGGTTTGTGTCTCGAGCAGCGGCGCAACTAGGATGTCGGCGCCGAACAGGTATTCGTCTTCCACCTGCCACGCTCCTGGATCGCTCGGATACTCGATGAACAGCGCGCGCAGCATCGGTAGACCGCGCTCGCTGGAATCCTTCGCCTGCGCGTAAATGTACGGCATCAGCCGGTACTTCAATTCGTCGGCACGCCGGAAATCGTCCAGGAAAGCCGCGCTGTACTCCCAGGGTTCCCTGGGCGGAGCGCCGTGGCAACGGCTGTGCGACGTCAACATCCCGAACGGCACCCAACGGCGGTAAAGCTCCTCCGGAGATTTCTGCGCGAATCCGCCGATGTCGTGGCTCCAAAAAGAAAACCCGCTCAGCCCCAACGAAAGGCCGCCGCGCAAAGTGGCCGCCATGCTGGTGTCCGTGTTGCCGGAATCGCCGCCCCAGTGCAGCGGATAGCGCTGGCTGCCAGCCCAGGCGCTGCGCGCCCAAATGATGTTTTCGCCTGTCACCTTGCGCGTGATATCAGCAACCGTTTTGTTATATCGCAGTGGATACAAATTGTGCTCATAGAATCCACTGCGTCCGTTGGCGTAGATTCCCGTCAATGGAGCCGCTTCCCCGAAATCCACCTTGATTGCGCCCACTCCCATACGCAGCAGTCCGGCGATTTTCTCCTGATACCATTCCACCGCCGCTGGATTGGTGAAATCCAGCACCGCGTCCTCGTAAGGCAGGTTGCCCTTGCCATCCTTCACTGCCAGGCCCTTGGCGACGATTTCCGGAAATAACGAATTCTTCGGGACGAAGTAGGGAAGCTGCCACAGCGAGATATGAAAGCCATCCTGCTTCAGGTCGCTGATCATTTTTTGAGGATCTTTGAAGCGCGACGGGGAGAACTTGTAGTCGCAGCGCCAATCGGTTTCAAACCAGCCTGTGTCCAGATGAATCACATCAGATGGAATGCGGTTCTGCCGCAGCTTTGCGGCCACGTTTCGCACTTCGTCTTCTGAAAAATATGAGATGCGGCTCATCCACAATCCGAACGACCACAGCGGAGGCATTGCCGTTTTCCCGGTGAGGTTGGTGTATTCGTTCAGAATGTCCTTGGGCTCTCCCAGGAAAACGAAAAGATCCAATTCGTCGTCGCCCAGAAGAAGTGCGTTCGAGAAACTGTAAGTGGCGCCGAAGTCGAATGAAGCTGGCGCCGATGTGTGTACGAACATTCCGTATCCTCGGTTGCTCATGAAGAACGGGATGGGCTTGTACATGCGTGCGCTTTCCACGCCATTCGCGTCGTTGGCCCACAACACAATTTTCTGACCGCGCTTATTAAGCTGCGTGAAAGACTCCCCGCACCCGAACAGCTTCTCGCCGGGGGAGAGCGAAAAAACGGCCGCGACACTGCGGGAATAATCGGACGGCCGGCGGATGAAAGAAAACGGCAGCGCCGGATCGAGCGACGTGCGATAGTCGGACGCGTGATTGGTCCTGGTAAGCAGACGGCCCGCGGGATCGCGTAGCTCGATGTGCCAGGGATTCTCCATGATAGTGATAGACCCGGCACTGCTCGTATAGCGATGGCCGCCGGTGATCTTTTCGTATTTCCAGGAATTGCTGCGTGGTGGATCGCCCACCAGCATCAAGGATGGCGCGTCGGGACGAACCGGCAGTCCGGTCTTCATGCGAATCCGCACCGTTCTTGCCGAAACAAACTGGATCGAAAAAGGCAGCACCGGATCCACTGCGTATTCTCGCTCCGGAAACGTCAGGCCGCCGAAGGGACGCAGTCCCGGTTCCATGTTGTCGAAAGCGATGCGCGGCGCCAGCTCATTGCGCCGCCATAGGACAGTGCCCTCCGCTTTCACCGGATCGAAAGCGGTAAGGCGATCCGCCAAAAAGTACGTGGTGCTGAAGTCGTGAAAGTCGCCGCTGATATCCACGGGGTCGCTGAGCAGGCGGGGCGCCTCATCGGCGAAAGCGCGGCCGAGAATCACTACGGCAAGAAGCGATGTAACCCGGCTGAGACGGTTCATAAATTGAGTTTCTCCTCCACGCTCCGAACCTTGTCTTCCATGGTCTGCTCGCGATCGGTGCGGGTTCCGAATCGCATAGTGCTGGAGATTCGCGGCACGCCCGCGGCATGCAAAGCTTCATGACATTGCTTCACGGCGGCGAAGACCTGATCCCAATCGCCTTCGATATTGGTGCCGTACGCGTGCAAGTGCGTTTTCAGCCCGGCGGCTGTCAGAATGCGCTCGCAGATAGCGACTTCCTTCGAAACCGAAAGGCCGGCGCCAATCGGAACTACGCACAGATCCGCAATCACTTTCATCCCCAGTAAACCTCGCCGTCTGCCAAATTCTGCTTCAGAAACTCAGTGTTGATTTCCAGCCCCAAACCCGGCCCGGCAGGAACTTTGAGCAACCCCTTGCGGACGTCCGGCGCGCTGCCCGCAGCCATTCCTTCGATATAGTGCCCAGGCCGTCCAAGCTGGCTTTCCGATCGATAAAAGTTCTGAATGGATGCGCCGAAATGCGCGTTGGCATATGTCAGCACCAGCGATCCGACATTATGGAGTGCCACCGGAATGCGGAACTGCGCCGCGTAATCCGCGATTTTTCGTGTCCCTGTAATCCCTCCCGCGAATGCCAGATCGGGATGGATAAAGTCCACCGCCTGGTTATCCAGGAATGGCTTGAATCCGCGGACCATTTCGAGCTTCTCCCCAGTCAGCAGCGGCACACGCGTGGAGCGGCGCAGCGCCATCCACGCCTCGGAGTACGGGGGATTCAGCGCGTCCTCGATGAACAACGGATTCATCGGCTCAACAACCTTGGCTACGGCTATCGCGCTGGGCGTATCTAGTTCGTTATGGCAATGGACCGCGATGTCGATGTCGTCACCCGCGGCCTCGCGGCAATTGGCGTACCCGCGCGCCACGTTGCGGAGTTGCTGGGTGGTGAGCGTAGATGTGAATCGCGCCGGGGGCACACCCAACAACGGATCGATATTATTCTTGAACGCGGTAAAGCCCTCGGGCATTTCTTTGATGCGCTGCGCCCAGTCGCGACAGGAGGATTTGTCCAGCATGTCCAAGTTGATGCCGTGCGAGTACATCGGAATAGCATCACGGAACGGCCCACCCAGTAGCGTTGAGACCGGTGCACCGAGCAGCTTTCCCGCCAGGTCCCACAATGCCATGTCGATGCCGCTGATGGTCGGGATATGCGCCATGTAGGTATGCATCAGGGTGGTCATATTGTGGAAGTGCACCTCGATCGTCAACGGGTCCTTCCCGATCAGCAGAGCCTTCATCGTTTCGATGCGTGCCCGCGCCATCGGCCCCGTTGCCCCGGCTTCGCCAAAGCCTGACAGGCCGCTGTCGGTGTCGATCCGGATGAGGCAATTTCCAGCGATGTTTTTGATGGCCATGGCGCAAACGTTGGTGATCTTCACCCGATTCACGTTCGGCGCCGCCATCGAGTTGTAACGGGCGAAGAGCCCGGCGGCGGGAAGTGTCACAGCCATCCGCAGCAGATCCCGGCGGGACAGAGATGCTAGCATGAAATATTCCCTTCAGACCGCACTATACACCAGCTTCACGGATTGTCGCCGCATGCTCCTCGAGCTCTGGAATTGGGAAGTCCGCGCTTTGCAGCTCGATCATTAGAGCGACATTGTTCCTGTTCGCCAACCTGGCCGCCGGTTGGAAGTTGGCCACCGCAGCGATGCTGGCCGAGTTCCTGTACCGGGCCGCGACGGCTGGATTTTACGGCTCCATTAACCAGGCGATTCGCAAAGCCGAGCCGGCCTGGGCCGGCAGAGTAGCGGCCATCGTGCTCCTGCCCGGCGTTTCCCATATTCTGGAGTCGGTGGTGCATGTGCTCAGAGGCACGCCGCACATCGTAACCAGTCTGGCCACTTCAGTTTGCTTCACCATTCTCTCCACTCTGTTCAAGCTCTACGCGATGCAGCGGGGAGCCCTGGTGATAGGTGCCGAAGCTCTTCCTCCCAGCGCTGATCTCCGCCGGATACCCGAACTCATCGGCGGGTTCCTGATGGCCGGCGGGACATCCTTGGCCTGGTACTTTCAAAGACGTTACAAATAGTCCCGGAACGCATCTAACGTTCATGCTGATGAGGCTTCAGTGGACCCTATGTGTTGCCCCGCTCCTGTTGGTTCTGACTTTCCCTTTATTGGCGCAGCCGCCTGCCGACCCGCAACTGTTGACGTTTGACGAAATCGTTCAACTTTATCAGCAGCCAGATCCATCCCCCCCACTGCGGGACAAACTGAATAAGCTACTGACGACTCCGTTTGTCCGCAACACCGCATCCGACGCTGGCCGCGCACCTTTGAAGCCGAGCTCGGCCGGTACCCGAAGAATTTTGAGAACCGTGCAGTGGAACATCGAGCGCGGACTGGAGTTCGATGCCATTCGACTTGCCTTCACCGATCCGAACGCCTTCAATGCTCTGATCACAGATAAAGGCTCCAAGGCATCTGAAAGCGAGCGGGCACGAATTCGCGAGCAAATCGGCTATATCGAGCAGACCGATCTGCTGGTATTGAACGAAGTGGATTGGGGCATGAACCGGACATTGTTCCGCAACGTGGCAGCAGAGCTGGCAGACGCGCTAGGAATGAACTACGCATATGGAGTGGAATTTGTTGAAGTAGATCCCATCACGATGGGCCTCGACCAACAAGTGATCATACAAGAGGTCGAGGAAGCTTATGCGGAACCGAATGCCAGCCGGTCCGAGATGGTCGAACGTGTCAAAGAGATAATGAAACCGGATCCGCAACGGTATCGGGGCATGCATGGCACGGCCATACTCAGCCGCTATCGATTGCAAAACGTGCGGTTGATTCCATTCCGGGCCCAGGGTCATGATTGGTACACCGACGAGAAGAAACTCTCGATCGCGATTAAGGCGGAAGGCAAAGTGAGCGCGGCGATATTTAAAGAGCAACTCATTCGGCAGGTCCGACGAGGCGGACGGATGATGCTCTTAGCCGATATTGTTGACCCCGACCTTCCTTCCGGCTCAGTGACGGTAGTTGCCACGCACCTGGAAGACGTCACGACGCCCGCCACGCGGCGAAAGCAGCTGGAAGAAATACTCGACCAGGTGGCGGATATTCAACACCCTGTTATATTAGCCGGCGACATGAACACATCCACTCACAATGGCGTCCCTGTTAGTGTGACGCGCGCTCTAAAGCAGCGATTCGGAAACGGAAAGTGGTGGGCCGAAGAAGGCGCCACCGAAGCCATTCGGTATGCGACGCCGTTTGGATGGGCCTACAACGTCACCCTGGGAATGGTAGGATTCGCTCGAAAGGTGGATGACCCCACCAGAGCGAGCATTCCGCTGATGGGCGAGAATCCAGAAGCAAAGTTCTTCTCGACTTTAGAAAAGTTTCGATTCACAGACGGAAACAACTTTGACTTCCACGGAGATAAAGAACATTCCTTCAACGGCCACACGGGAACGCTGGCCAACTCCAACGAGCGCGGCAAAAAGGGATTTGTCGCGACTAACGAGCTTGGAAAAACTTACGGCCCCGTCGGCCGCTACAAGCTCGACTGGATATTTGTCCGGCCGGCTGGAACGGCGCGGCCAAATGAGATTTGGGAGGAACCGCCTCTCACCCCTTACTACGGGCGGACACTTTCCGAACTGAATCATAGTATTCCAGAAAGAATCTCAGACCATAATCCCATCACAGTGGATCTGACATTGCGAGAAACGCGCTCTCCGGTGAATGCCAGCACCGCTTCAAAGTGATTCCGGTTTTCGTTTTAGCCTCAGCGCGCTGATCATAATTTTTCCGAAGACTCCCCGGCGGCGCTGGTCGAGAAAGAGCCACGCCAACACCTTGACCGCGGCCGGAGGTCGAAAGTTCGGATCCACGTCGCGGCGCCGGTCCAGAATTCCGGCCAGAGTTTCCCGCGGGCGCTCGCGAAATTCATCGAGCATGGCGGTTTGATGGACGCACGAAATAGTGCAGAACGGCGCGCAGCCTTTGGGACGGGCGGCCTCGCGCCGGATGTCCTCCACCGTGTAATCATCCAAGGGAATACCCGGACGTCCACGTTGTTGCGAGCAATAATGCACCAATCCGTCCTCGCAGATATACAGGAACCGGCCGCCGGCGCGGCAGTGCCAGTCCGTGGGCAGACCCCGCCCGATGTTCTCTTGAAAATGATCGAAATGCGCGAACGAAAACAGTGCCGTTCCGAGTCGCCGGAAACGATCGTAAACGCTCTGTTGCTCGGCCGCGAGCGGCTGCAGTTGTCCGCCTGGATCATGCAAAATCCCGACGGTGCTGGTAAAGCCCAGTTGCCGGGCGCGTTCCCCCACCACAATCGCATCTCCCGGATTGCGAACACCCGCACCCAACACCGAGTTTATAGTGACTCCGAACTCGGCGTAACGCGCCAGCCATTCGAGCTTCTTATCGAGCACCCGCAAACTCTTTTTCGAAACGTCGTCCGGCGCGACGTTGTCGATGCTGATCTGCAAGTAATCCAGACCAGCGATTAAGGGCTCGAATGCGGTCAGGAGTTAGAAGCAGGCCGTTGGTGATCAGAGTTGCGATCGCGCCACGGGCGCGGATGCGGCGGATGATGGCGTCGAGATCGGGATGCAGCGTCGGCTCGCCGCCGCTCAGCGTAATGATGGTAGTACCGAGATCGGCCAGGCGGTCGATCCGCCGAAGCATGCTTTCGAGCGGCACCGGCGCCGAGGTTTTGTCGTACTCGTTGCAGTAAGAGCAATCCAGATTGCAGCGCCGGATGGGAATGATCTGCGCGAGAATCGGGTGCGACGCAGACTGCATGGCGCGCACGAACATACGCGTCTCGCGGAACTTCCGATCCACCTGCTTGAGCAGCTTCACTACTAACAGTTTGACCGATTTTTATAAGGCGCGAAGCACTTGTTCCATCACCGATCGCCAGTCGCCGATCTTGGGCTGCCGGAAGAGGCGCATAGTTGGATACCAGGGGCTCTTTTCGCACGCGTCGAGCCAACGCCAGTCAGCCGCGAAGGGCAGCAGAACCCAAACCGGAACACCGAGCGCGCCAGCCAAGTGCGCGGTGGAGTTATCGATTGTTATCACCAGGTCCAACGCCGCGATCTGTGCCGCGAAAACATCAATATCTGACAATTGATCCACCGTACCATCAATAAGGACGGGCGCCCCAGCGGCCACTGCTTGCTCCTCCAACGCGTTGCGATCCCCATATTGAAGGCTGATCCAACGGATGTCCGGCCGCGCGAACAGCGGAGCAAACATCGCTAGATCCATCGAGCGGCTGCGCCCGGTCTTGCGATTGGTTGTATGCCAAGCCAACCCGGCCAGCCGTCTGCCATCCGCGTAGCGGGAGCGAAAACGTTTCCGCTCCGCCGGATCGGCAATCAGATAAGGAGATGTCGTGGCGTCAAATGCAGCATGCGCTGTTCGGAATAGCCGCGGCAAACTGCCACTCGGTAGGTGCGCGGCAATATCTAATTCGGGATCATGGCCCGAGATCATTTCAATGTCAGAAAATGAACGGGCGAAGAGTGGTCTCAGGCGCGCGTTTGAATCCAACACACAACGGTTGCCCGTGCGGATGACATCCGGAAGAAGTCCGGCGAACATGATTTCATCGCCAATCCCCTGCTCTCCCCAAATCAACAGCCGTCCGGAGGCGAATTTTTCGCCCGCCCAGAGAGGTTGCGAATAGTCGCGCATCGGCGTGTCGTGATCTTTGGTTTGCCAGCGCGATTCATAATTGTGCCAGCCAGCGGCGAAGTCGCCTTTACACAGTTGGGCCAACGATTCAGCGAAGCGGGCTTGCGGATAATCTGGTTGAATAGCTAACGCTCTTCGGTGCCGCGCCAACGCTTCATCCACGTTGCCCAACGCGTACTGGACACAACCCATGTTGTGGTGCGCGTTTGCGAAATCCGGCTTGACTCGGAGCGCGCGCTCAAAACAAATTACGGCTTCGTCCAGCTTGTCCTGGGCGTGGAGCGCGGTTCCCAGGTTGGAAAGAACTTCCACACGGTCCGGATTGAGAGCCAGTGCCCGCTCATAACAGGCCACGGCTTCGTCAAGTTTACGATGGGCCTGCAGGACGCTGCCTAAGTTACTGTGCGCCTCGGCATGATTCGGCCTCAGAGCCAGCGCGCGCTCTAAACTTGCCTCGGCTTCATCCAATTTTCCCTGGGTATAAAGCACGCCCCCAAGATTAGTGTGAACCTCAACTAAATCCGGTTTCAGAGCCAGTGCTTTCTCATAACAAACCCGAGCCTCGTCCAGCTTTTCTTGAACCTTGCGGACATTCCCCAGGTTGAAATAGATTTCGGCGCAGTCCGGCTTAAGGGCGAGCGCCCGTTCTTGACATGCCGCAGCCTCATCCAGCTTCCCCTGGGCTTGGAGGATGTTCCCGATGTTATTGTGGACCTCGGCTAAATCCGAGTTCAGAGCGAGTGCCCGTTCAAAGCACCTCAAAGCTTCGTCCAACTTGCCTTGTGCCTGAAGGACGGTGCCAAGATTGGAATGATAGTGAGCCTGCGTCTGGTTGATGGCAATCGCTTTCGAGATCATCTCGACGGCCGCCTCACGCCGTCCGAGCGCATAGGCGATCATGCCGAGCAAGTGCAGGCTGTCTGCATTATCGGCATCCGCGGCTAGAATTTGCTGGTAAATCTGCTCTGCCTCGCGCAACCGCCCGGCTTGGTGGTGCTGAAGGGCATTCCCCAACATTTCTTGGATAACGCGGGTCTGCAATGGCCTCACAAATCCATTCTGCTCTACATGTCGTGATAGGCAATATCGAGGCTGATTCTTACCGCCACCGGTTTCCCGTCCTTCTGGGCCGGCGTGAACCGCCATTGTTCCACCGCTTCGACGGTGCTCTGATCAACGTCGGGATCCAACCCCTTCACCACGCGTACGTCTTTGGGCATCCCCTTGGAGCTGACCACCAGGGCAACGGTGACCGATCCCACCACACGCACGCCGCGGTTGGTGGATCGGCGTGGCGCGATTTGCTTGACGATCCGCGGCGGGACCACGTCCGGCCCAAGGTAGTAAATCTCTTCTTCCTTATCTCCATCATCGCCCTTGCTTTGTGCCGGCGAGGCCGACGCGGCTTGCACCAACATTGCACAGGCCAGTAATCGGACCAGGCCTCGATCAAACACGCGTCGCTCGGTCTCCACGCTCATTTCCCCTCAGCCAACGAAGATGGGAGGATAGACGCTGCGCGGACCCCGCCAGTTACACGGGATTTTGGCGCGGCATTCCTGCCGCTATGGAAGGCGCATCGCCCTCCGAGCATTGGATTCGATGCCTTGGCTCATTGCGTTTCGGGTTTGCCGGAGAGAAACCCAGAGCGATCGTCGCGAAGCCCGGGTTACTAGCGGTTCAATCAGCCATCGAAACGAAGAAGGGATATCGCGGCTCAACGCCATCACCTCGAATTCAATATAAACGCCCCCATCGCGTTCCGCGTAGCGCGTGATGGTCGCAATCCGCCAGATGAGACCGATGCCTTCCCCCGGGTTCAGCAGGCGCTGGCTGGGGGTTGCGTAGTTCTCGATTTCCTGGACTCGCGTGGTCCGGGATACGCGGTATACGCGTTGATTGTCCACACGAACATAGGATGCTTCGTAATCCGCATCCACGGCCGTCTTCAGGAATGCCGATTTGGCGAGCAGCAGCATCGAAAAGCGATCGTTCACTTCCCCGGTAGCAATCACTTTGGAATCGATCACAGCCGGCCTGTACAACTCCTTGTATCGCGCGTAGTCACGCGCCACCTTGAGGACGTCATTGATGCTGACGTGGGGGATGAACACCGCACCAATCCAATCGTGAATCAATCCCGAGGGAACTCTCATGGGACTCTGTAGGCCTACTGGCGAGACCACGATCTCACCAGACCGGACCTTTTGAAGCCGGGCGGGAGCTTCGTCCACCCACAGGAAGGAATTACCTGGATTTAACCGCTGCTCCATCCGCATGTTTGCAGCCTCGACATACTCTGCCCATGCTTTCGAGGTGGTTGGCTCTAGACGGGCCGCATGGACGGTGACTGGAAGCAGAAGGATGCCAGGCGCTAATGCACAGACAAGGCGCTTCACTTCAATACTCCCCACTAACATTATGACGTTAGGCGCTCTGGCAAGGCTGTTCGAGCCGAGCCGCGACCGGCAGGAAGCGCCACCACGAATGCCGCTAGTTTTCTCGTCAGTCGCGCTCCCTCCCGGCCGCGGCTCGGCCCCATGTGCCGTTTGCGGCTGCTTTCGGAGGCGTCGCGCGCCGGCGTCCAAGTGGATTTGTTGGCGGAAGCGACGAAGTTTACTTGGGCTGATGCCCCGCAATTTGTATCGCCGTGTGGAAGTGCTTTTTTCCAATCCGCTCTCGACGCCTGGTTCGCCGCGTCCGGGATGGGCGCTCGTCACATGCAAAGCTATGGAAGCTACACGCCCAAGCCTCCGAGCGGCGAGCACGACAGCCAAGCCTGGTTGCTTGCGCAGCTCAACAATCAGGGGAAAAAACCGGTTCTTGCGATAGCGACTAGCAGTGCAGCGCTGCTCGTCTGGCCACCGAAATTGACTCGCTACGCAAATGGCTCAGTTCAGGGTAACGCGGCAGCGGCCTCGGCTGATTGCTGCCGCTGTAACACCAACATCACTGCCCATCCGATCAAACCTACCAAGACTCCCAGGGCGCCTCCATAAAACCGGCCCGGCTGAACATGCAGAGTATCCAGCCAGATGCGGAATCCGCCGTACACCACGCCATATAAACCTAAATAGAAACCCACCGGGCGCGGACGGCGATCTAATAGCCAAAATGCCGTGACCATTCCAATCAGAAATAGAAATTCGATCAACCCCAAGTCATAGCGCGGACCCTCGGGAAAAGCCACGGCAACCCAACTGGTGGAAGCCAGACCTCGATGGTCATGCGCCAGCGTGCAGCCCAGCCGCCCGATCATCCAGCCGATTGGCAACGCGTACGCAATGACGTCCAGCCTCCGCATGGTCTCGAACGCAGAAAGCCGGTGAACGCGGCACCATACCAGGCCTGCCAGGAATCCACTGCTGATGCCTCCCACCGACCTTACTCCCAGGTTGGCCTTGAAGATGCGAGAGGGATCTGCCAGAAGACCGGGAAAATCGTCCAGCACAGCTTTAGACAAAAACGCGCCCGCCATCGCGCAAATGTAGACCCAAAAACAAAACCGGAACATCTGTTCCACGGGGATTCCCTGCCGATGGGCGCGCACCAGAATCGCGCGGCCTCCCACCACCACTGCAACCGCCGCCAGAACTCCGAACGCGTGGATCTGGAACGGACCCACGTGAAGCACCGGCTGAGGGTAATACGGAAGCATACTACTGCCGAAGACTAATGGACAAACGCGATGCCCGAGGGTAAGGAGTTGCCGCCCAGTTGCGTAGTAGAGACCGCACCTTTCATCAAATCGATCACGGATATCGAGCCTTCCCCATTGTTGTTGATCACCAGGAATTGATCGGCGTAGGACATTTGGATGTCGACTGGATCGAGTCCGACAGTATAGGAAGTGATGGTTTGGTATGAACTTGTGTCAACCACTACCACGCTGCCCGGTATCGTGGCGCTGGTGGTGATGTAAGCGCGAGTGCCGGTGGAGTTGAAAGCGACGTCGCTGGTTTGGGCAATGTTCAGGCCGGTCACACGCGTGTTGGTGAGCGTATCAAAAATATCAACCGAGGCAGCCAAGGGAGACACGACCCAAAGCTGCGACCCGTCCGGCGTCAGCGTAAGGCCTTGGGCATACGAAATAGTGGGAATCGTCGTGGTGATTTGGCGGGTGCCGAGGTCGATCACCGCGATCACTCCGTTGGTGTTGAAGCTGCTGATATAGGCGGTGGTTCCGTCCGGTGAGATGGCGAGTCCGTGCGGGTTAATCGACGGGTCGGTCATCAGCGTATACGTGACCGTGTTTGAGGCGAGATCGATAAAATTCACAGCGTTGTCGAAACTAGTGACTAGCGCGGTTAAGCCATCAGGAGTCATAGCCACCTGGAGCGGCCGAGTGACGACTGGAATGGACACCTTGATTGCAAAAGGACATGTGGAAATGCGCGTCACAAGCGCCTGGGTGTGCACCGTCTGAAAGACGTCGGGGAAGGTTGAATCGCAGCCAGGCGTTGCCGGAGGTGGAACGCGAGGCACGAAAGGCAGTATCCGCAATTGTTGCGGAAGGTAGGCAGCTCCCGAACCCGTCGCGTGGGGTTTTCGTGCATACCCGTTAGGTCCGCTGGGAGTACCAATTGGGAATGCTGGAGCTTGCGAATTCTTGTAATGCGGCGAGTTGGGATGAGAGCAATCCCATTGAGCAGGATTGAAATTAGGCGAGGCGTCGGTGCTGACAATGGTGGGATTGTTCCCGCTGTAACTCATCAAGGCTGGCTGGTTGCCGATGCAAGCCACCCAAAACCCGGGGAATTGGTCTTCCTTGCTTTCATCGCAGTCGCAACTTTCTAACACGAACCAGCCCAGACTGAGAGCGATGCCGGCGCACATGAATTTCGTGGAACCTGAAAGCCGGAACGTCATTGCCACACCACCGTTTTCCCGATGATCGAATAGAAGGATGTCAAACCTACGTCCAGGCCCTTGGCGGCGATGCTCTTTAAGCTGGAGCCGGATAAAGCCATCAGGTAAATGACATCGTTGGACTGGAGTGGATTCAGACGCGTGGCCGGGAGGATTGAAAGCATATCGGTGGGTACTGTAAAACTGGTTGCGCCCGGCGGCGCGATGCAAACGAAAACAGCACTGGAATTGCTGGGAAGGTCATCCCCAAAACCCAGCATCGCAACCACCTGGCCGCTATCGCCGCCGCTCCAGGAAATGGTCAACGGCTGGGTTCGATTCACGACATTGGTCTGGAGCCGGTTGGTCCAGGTCAAAGGCTGAGGGATGGTGAATGATGTGGAGAATGGACCTACATCCGCTCCTCCAAAACCCTGCAGGGTATACGATCCAGGATCTAGAAAAAGAGAGCTGGAAAGAATATTATTCGATATCGAACCGCCCAGGTAACCGGCCTGAGCGCCGAAGAAACCCGCCGAAAGAGTCTTCGATCCATTCGGACCCGTAAGAAGAAATGGAGCGCCCATATCCAGCGGCATGGTGGTTGGCGCCATTCCAGGCAGTGGACTGCCGTTCAGCATGTCGCCCGGGTGGGCGTATGCCGTACAAGTTCCGGAAGGCGGAAA
>Ga0116125_1000157_pt1 | contig 30899 bp, 39 predicted proteins | sample June2015DPH_16_1_2_FD_89729 | JGI IMG/M metagenome (GOLD analysis project Ga0116125, IMG submission 89729) | Peatland microbial communities from SPRUCE experiment site at the Marcell Experimental Forest, Minnesota, USA - June2015DPH_16_10 | ecosystem: Environmental > Terrestrial > Soil >...
AAGCCGGATGTTATGCCGACTACACTGTGTCTGACCGTGGCCTGCACGTTTTGTTCAAGACAACCGAACTGTTGCCTTTGACCTCATATAACGAATTTTTCAGTACGGGAATCCTTGAAATCTTCTGCGAACGCTTCTGTGTTATGACCTGTGATTTACACCTGGACTCGAAACCAGCGGTGGCCGACCTGACCGAATTCGTTCGTGACCGGTTCCCTGGATTGTTTGAGCAGAAACGAGACAGCGTATCTTACTCTTTGAGCACCGGTACCAGCCTCCTATCGGACGATCAGCTTATAACGAAAGCTCTGGCTTCACAGACCGGTCGAGACTTCGGTCTCCTGAAGGACGGACACTACACAATCATCAACCCAACGTGGTCGCCGAGCCACGCTGACTTTAGCTATCTGTGCCATCTTGCGTTCTGGACAAGCGGCGACATGTCACAGATGGATCGACTGTATCGAGCGTCGAGCCTCTATCGCAAGAAGTGGGAAGTCGCTCGCTACCGCAACGGCACTCTCAACAAGGCCCTAATGGTGACCAGAGAACGTTACAGCGGCAGGCGTTAGCGGAGGAATATAGACACAATGACAAACCTAAACCAATGGACATACTCGGAAAGCTGTAACCCTTGGCGCATCGTGAACCGCAGGGTATGCACTGTGTTTGCTTGTGCAGGTGGGTATAAGTACTCCATCACAAAACAAGGAAGCAAAGCGAAGCCCCTTTACAGCCGCACATTCGCCACTGAAGATGAAGCGAAGGCTACGGTCATCGCCTACGCCCAGATTTTGATCTGACAATGCTTTGTAGGCGACCGCACAGCCACCAGTCGGCCAGGTATAAATAATCACGAGAGATCACCATACCTCTGCTGACGTCAACTGGAGCGAACCAATGAAGAAGACGACTGATTCGATTACATTACGTTTTTACGATCCCGCTACGCTCGAACGAATCGACAACGCCGCCAGCGGTTTAAGCATGAGCCGATCCGATTTCATTCGCAGATGCGTAGTTCGTGAGTTGCAACACACTGAAGAATTTGAACTACCATTGCTCCAACACCGAGAGATTCGAAAAGCGCTGGCCAGGTAGGGAATCACAATGATCGCCAAGGCACACTGTACGCTCCTTCATCTTGACAGCAGAATGGACCTCGACCTCGATGCTCTTGCCGACGCCTTCCGGTTGTCAAAGACGGAGACCATCGTTCACATCCTGCGCCGTGCAATTGACGAAGCTTCTTCGTTGGTTTTGGAGGAACGTCGTAGAGCAACATTGGAGCAACACAGTAGCCGCTGAAGGAGCGCTACTATCTCACATTGCCAACGCCCGGATGGATACTGATCGTCGAATCCGTGAACTTGGCGCTACAACCGGAACCACGGGTGGACAGGTAAAACAACAATGACCGCCAATGACCTAACTTTTATCGATCCCCCAAGACTGAGGGATTACTTCTGGTCGCTGGTCGCCCTCAACGATGACCTGGCCCCCAGGACGCAAGCGACCGTCAAGGTCGAGCTTTTCTTACCGCCTGACCTCGCCGAGAAAGTGGACGCTGCAATCCAGCGTCGAGGCAGTTGCTCCCTCACACGTCAACACTTTTTGCTCTCGACGCTACTTTGGGCTTTGGTCAACATCGAAGAGGATGACAGAGCCACTAAAATGGGACTGGACATCGGCGAATGACCGCCGCCGTCATCCAGCGAATACGTGACGCCATCGGAGAAGAACCGCACACCGTCAACGTCATCATCGAGATTTCTCTGCCGCCCGACCTTGTCGAGAGAATGGACACGGCAATCGAGCGTCTAAGCCGTTCTGTAGCGACCAGAGAACAATTTGCGCTTAATGCGATCCAATGGGCGCTGGACAATCTTGCGGCCACCGACGAACTGACGACGATGGGATTGGATATTTGAAACTTCTTTCTTGCGCCAGCTACTTCTCGTTGCGTCAACCAAATCGACGAGCGTTTCTGGCACGTCATCGCCGAATCCTGAAACTCCCCTTTGAAGATCAGGGCCAGCACACATTATCTTGCCTTCGTCCCACATCAATCTGATCTCTCGGGTCCGAATCAGTCTCAGCATGGCACGATTATGCCATGTCGATCATTCCAACTGCGGTGTTACTCGCAATGAAGGCGACTGGTTTTTGTTGGTTCTCGCCACTTGAAAATTGGTACCCTGAGTTCCGGTGCCAGCGAAAAAGCATCACTATGTCCCGGTTTTCTATCAGAAAGGGTTCGCTGATGCGGAAGGTCTGCTCTGGGTTTACGACCGCAAGCTTAAAACCTACAAGCATCTGCACCCGAGGGTCGTTTGTTTCACGGAAGACCTTTACACAGTCCGTCCAGACAATGCGCCGAGGGATCGCCGGATCGAGACTGAGATTCTTAGCCCTATAGAAAGCGATACCGCACCCATAATTCGGAAGCTTGCTCCCGGCGTGGCTCTGAGCGAAGAGGAAACTGCTAAGCTTGCTTTCTTCATCGCATTACAGCGCACTCGTCTTCCATCTTTCGGTAGGGCTGTATCGAGAATGCAGGAAGTGAATATGGAGCAGATGATGAGAATCCAGTTTGCCAACGTTGATAGAGCTACGACCGCTCTAAATGAGTTGGCGGCTCGGACTGGAGAGAAGGTTGACCTTGAACCAGCATCAATGGTGAAAGCTGTATTGAACAGCGAGATCAAAGTCTCTGCCACTGAACGCCCATTCTTCGAGGCCATGTTTGAGCAGGCCAAGAACCTTGCCAAGTGGATGAGTAGAGCACACTGGAGCTTCCTGATGGCACCGGCATCGCACCCATTTATATTGTGCGATCATCCCTTTACTATCGTTCCGCCAGAAGGTGTCATGTTGGACGGAGTCGGCCCAGGACTTCCCGGAGTCGTGAACTATTTTCCGATCAGCAAGCGGTGGTGCCTGAGGCTTTTCTATGGCGAGTTTGACATGAAGTTCTGGGACATCGACTCTCTTTATGTTCGCCTTGTCAACCGAAACGTCGCCGCCAATTCTGAGCGCTTCATTATGGGTTCTAACCAGCAACAGTTAGGGGATATCGTTTTGAGTAGCGGGTGCTTTGAGGGTGAGGCAGTCGAACGCTTTTCAGTCGACGTGTTACGGTCAAATGAGAATGAGTCGTTTGTGAAGTTTAGTAATCGTCCAGGTCGCTACTCCTACGACAAGTAGCTCACAGGTCGCCTCGCATCATCTCACGGAGGTACATCCCGGAGTCATTCTAAGTTTCCTGTGGCGTACAGGCTCTGAAGCGCATCTAGTGCGTTGCCTGGAAGCCCGTAATTGTTCCGCCGTGTATGTTTGCTGTGACATTGTGATTCTCTACTCCCCGTCCTGCGCAGCTTTGCCACTAGCGTTAAAATTGCGATACCTCAGCCATCTTCTGGCAATCGCAAACTCTCGCCGATCATAGCCAGAAGGTTTCGTGTCATCGGATGCTATGCAAGACCGCATCAGCGCATAACCTTCGAGCGTATCCGCTTCCGGTCGTGGTGCTTTACTTGTAGCCAAGTTAATCAAGCGGAGCTCGATATTGAGTTGATCGTTTTCATCCATGAACTCGTAACAGATGTGGATGAGGGTCTGTTTGATTTTCATCAAGATCGTTAGTGTGTCGTTGTGCTTGTCTCGTTGCTGGTCGCTCTTGGCTTTATTACGCTTGGATGTTGCCGTGATAATCGGTGGATCGATGATTTCGAGTTGTGACCTTAGCCGGAGTTCGGCTTGCGAGATTGTGTGTACTGGATCACCACAAGTGTATGTGTATGCCATGTGGATTACTCGGCGTCCGTCGCAGCGTTACCACTAGCGCTAATGTAGTAATACTTATTCTGCTGCACGATTGTACCGGCTTGTGTCAGCCGATAAAGAGCATTTGTGGTCTGTTGCCGGGTAAAGTTACCGTATCCTTTTGCTCTCGCTGCGATCACCGACAATACAGGCCGTACCTTGGGTTGAGTCTCGATTTGTGCGAGTAGAGTAAGTATGATTGTGTCTAGGCTCATTTTATTGCGGGCGTCATGCCCAACCTCATCATTACATCGACTATCGAATTGTCAAGTTACCGAAAGTTCTTTGTGGCGATGTTCGGCCCGTCGAGGTAACTAACGGCCTCGCTCCGCATTGCTACCAAGCAATCCGTTGAAATACGCAAAACCAGATCTGAAGTCGAGGTAACTAGCGGCCCCGCTCCGCATTGCGACACATCATTGGGCTGTTCCAAGGTCGTATGGCATTAGTCGAAGTATTCAGGGCCTTCGCTACCCATTGCTACACAATCCAAGTTCTTCACAACTTGACGTCGCAGTATTGAGGGTCTGCGCTACCCATTGTTACGATACGCCTTACCCAATGTGAGTGTGAGTTCGAGACGAGTCGCAGTATTGAGGGTCTGCGCTACCCATTGTTACTTCTTTACGTTGCACTTCTTTAAGCAATCTTCAAGGTCGCAGTATTGAGGGTCTGCGCTACCTATTGTTACGTTGTGAATCCGAGCATTTCCGCAGTTGAGAGAGAAGTCGCAGTATTGAGGGTCTGCGCTACCCATTGTTACGCCTGACGATCTGGAAGTGGCCGGAACCGTGTACATGTCGCAGTATTGAGGGTCTGCGCTACCCATTGTTACAGCCACCCACACAGGTGCCGCCATGCCAACATCTTACACCGTGATTTCCGAGCGGTCAATGATTTTGAATCAGATTATCAGCACGACTATTCAAGCACCCGTTCTAACACTCACCAACACAACCGCTCATTACTTGCGAGTGACTTCCGTGTTTATCACGTTAGCCAACCACTCGCAAATTCAATTGTCAAAGACCTCAACCAACTTCACCATCCCGGCCAAGCAAGCGCCCGTCAAGCCCAGCCGGGACGGTTGATGCTTCGCCATGAGCGCCAGTGATCGACATCACAGTTAAGCATGTGACTCGATCTCAGCGCCGATCTGACTCAAAGGCAACATGAATTATCAGGTTTAATGTTCAGTACGTGTCAGTCTCAGTCTTACAGGCCAACAGACAGTGTGAAAGTAAAGTCACATATTCCGATGATACGTGACAATAGATCAGTGACATATATGTGTGAGATTAACGAGCGAATGTCGCACACACACCAAACCCAATAACGGCGGGCCTCTGGATGAGATCGCCGTATCTAGTGTGGAGATGAGTTGATGTATCTACTTGAGATAGAAGGAGAGTAACACGAGCTAACGTGTTCTTGTAAACGCCGAACCAAAGGCTTGATGGTTGGTCAAGCATACGCTAAGCTGTCCATGACCCACATGACAAAGAAGACTCGACAGGATGATAGTGGCGCAATGCGCCACCCCCCCGAATCCGAGCAAGACCGTGACCGCCTTGAAGACAAAATCGAAAAACTGAGGCGTCACGCCCTATCCGCCGAGAAGATCGGCAGCCAACCCGAAGCTGAAGCCTTCTTTCAGAAGATCGAGCAACTAGAACACGATGATAGATTTGGTGTAGAGCGGTCCATCGTGGCGCAGATACGAGAGCTTTGGGGAGACACCCGTGAGAAGAACTTAGAGGTTGCCCGACTACTCCTGTTTCTCAAACCAAGAAAAAAGATTTGGAATGATTACGGTCTTCCCTTTGGTCACTCGTGGGGGAAGAAGCTGATGAAGATCGCCAGAGATAGGCGAATCGTAGAGCACTACGATGTCATGCCGGAGTGCTCGAACTGCACTACACGCAATCACACTCATGGGCAACAAGCTGTTCCGGTTGGCGCTATCCGAACGGATCATCCGTCGAGGAGCTTCGAGGGAAGACATACTGGAGTGGGTTCGTTTAAAGATGGGTGTGCCAACTAAAGCTTACGCAGTGTTGACTATTAAATTCGACAAAACAGTTACCAATCCTTGGCCCTTGTTGAACTCCATTGTTGAGGAGATCGGCCACCACCCTAAAGTTAAAGTCAAGCAACGCACGATGCACTTTCCGCCGTACGAAGATGACGAGTACGACGAAGACGAGCAGCCGCTGTGATCCATGAGGGCGAACTATAAGGTGGCGCAGAGCGCCACTATCTCACATTTATCTGACAGTCGCATGTGTTCAGTGAATTCACTTGCCGATAGTAACATTTAGATGAAGCGGAGAAGATGACATCTTATAAAGGATGTAGCTGAAAGTGGCTAGATACAAAGCTATACAATTGACATGTAATATATGACATAAGGCAGTTGCAGAACGATAGATAGGCATCCTAAGCGTGTTAGCCTATGGATGACCAAGAAGACGACCCAAGGCCAATCGGTGCCGCCGTGCGGCACTCTTTGACCCCTCCTGAGAAAAAGTCTTTGATAGACCCGATTCAAACGCTTGTCTGCTGATACGTTAGAGTCGGCCATTGAACGTGGTCACATACTGAAAGCCTTGAAGCTTTCCAAGGCTGACTATAAAGCTAAGAATATTTGCAATTGGCGAACAGGATACAATTTGATTCGACTTTGCGATGATCCACGGATGCAAGAGGATTGGGTAAAGTCGCCGTCCTGGTCCGTGAATGTCGAGATACTGGAGTTGAGGGAGCCTGTCTTCAGGGCTTTGCACGAAGTCGTAGAAGGTAACTTTAGGGAAGTCAGTAGGCCGAAGGTTCGGAAGTTCAGAACCAAGGTGTGGTCCAAACTCCAAAGGGACAAGGCGTCGGCCAAGAGTTCACCCAAACTCCAGAGGGACAAGGGTTCACCCAAACGACGGCCCGTCAAGTCGCAACCCTTTCTGGACACCATCCAACATGGCGATTGCCTGGACCTATTCGCCGGAGTTAAAAAGCGATCTGTCCGATTGATTGTTACTTCACCGCCGTATGCGAACAAACTCGGTGAGCACTACGACACGTGGACACCGGAAGAATACCCGGACAAATTTTGTGAACGTATGGCCAAGGCGCACGAATTCCTCCTTGACGATGGCTCTCTCATTGTGATTATCCGAGCGCACACAGAGAACGAAAGGGTAAACCCATACGTGCGCCGTACAATCGATCAGATGGAATTGTTTCTCTGGGACTTGGTGTACGAGATGATCTGGTACAAACCCGATGGCCCGCCACTCGGAGACCGTCACAAGCCAAGGCAAACATGGGAATTCGTCCTTTGGTTCGCTAAGAAGGGCCAGAAGCCGTTTAGGAATCTCAAAGCGTGTGGAAATCCCACCAAGCGCAAGGGCTTTGAAGGTTCAGAACGAATTCCTGGGCGGTTCAAAGGTTACAGGAAGGCTGAACCCGGCATTGCCCGAATACCGGACGTGTTCACAGCTTACGTTGGGTCAATTGCAAGGGGTATCGATCACCCGGCAATGTATCCGCCCAGCTTGGTCGAGCCGCTCATCCTGACGTTTTCGGAACCCGGTGATGTGGTTCTCGACCCGTTCGCCGGGTCTGGGACCACGCTCCTAAAAGCTCTAGAGCTTGATCGACACATGATCGGGTTCGAGAAGAAGCTAGAGTACGTGGAGTTGATTGAACGCCGGTTGAGAGACAGGAAGCTCTTCTAGGACGCCCACGCCACCCGGCCCCGAGCTTGGCGCAAGGGATAGCGCCGTGGTGGGTTTTGTTAAACATTCTCGATTGAAGATGGTTTGGCAAGATGTCTTGGGATCGCATGTACTTACGATCTGGATTCAGGAAATATGCGATCTATCTGCTTGCCGGTACGTCGAGGAAATGCGATCATGCTCGGTAGGCGGAAACCGATCATGATTACGAGCGTAGCGATTAGGTCCCCCAAGCCACTCTACAGCGGGCAGTCCAGAGTTGGCCGGAGTGGGCAGACTATAACGTTGTTGCCGTCGCACGTCGAACCCAGTCGCTACAGACCATTGACGGGAGTCATCCGAGACACCTTCAACGAGAAGCATTGGAAATATCAAGAAGCCGCCGATCACTTGGCGATCAGCAAGGGTACTTTAAAGCGACTGACAATGATCGAGCTTTCCGAAGGCGCAATCGACATCGGTACCGTTAAAATTGGCCCGAAGAAGGCGCACACGCTATACACTTACACGGATTCCGCTTTGCGCCGGGTCCATAACAGAATGGTTGGCGGCTACTATGGCCGTCCAACTAGGCTATCGACTTCTTGATCGGGACCAGCTTCGGTTTCCCGCCAAAGGCGTCCATCAGAATCTTGGTAAGGCGATCCTGACGTTCGACGACCCATTTGGCGTAATGCTTGGTTATCACCTCTTCGGTATCCCCAACCAATTCTGCTACATCACGAGCAGAGACTCCATTCTGAAGCAAGATGCGTACGAACGTGTAGCGAAAGCGGTGCGGGGTCGGCTTCTGCTCAAATGGCTTGTCCCGTTTTTTCGCAAGGCTAAACTTCTCGGTTTCTGTAAGGTTGAGTTGTTCTTGTTTTGAAAGAGTGATTGCAAGTGTGAAGATGCGATCCAATTTCCTGCGCCAGTTATCCGTGACTGTCTCTAATCGCTCACTATACCCCGTCTTGAAGATCTTGGTGCCAAATCGTTGCTCCCGGTCCTTCAGGCGGTCTCGAATTAAATCTGGCACCCACGTGAAGAGTTCCATGTTGTTCTTCTTGGCACGCACAAAGATGTTGTTCCCGAAGAGTCGCTTCGCAACATCGAAAGTTGCCACGTCCGAAATGCGAAGCCCGGTATAAATTGAGAGAAGAACGAAGTCCTTGGTGTCTTGTCCATCCCAGGAATTTTTGCTAAAACTGTTCTGCCAAACAATCGGCTCAAGCTGGTCGCACGCCCGAAAGAGGAGAGCCAGTTCGTCGTCGGTGAATGGTAAACGGTCAGCGGCTTCATTTGCCCCGAGCGGACTCTTGATGTCGGACACACCAAGATCGTTCGTGATCCACTTTTTTTTCAACCAGAATCTAACGAGTTGCCGGAAATGCCCCAGCTTCTTCCCGGCTGCTTTTGGTCCGTCTTTCCAACTTCGATAGAACGGTCGGCCATCCTCTTCGGTAAGTTGGGCGGTCATCACGTAGCCTCGTCCGTGGCAGAACGCCTGGAACTGCTTCGTGAACGTCTTGTACTTCCGCAAAGTAGCCTTCTTGATGGTGTCTTCGTGTAGTTCGATGAAATCACTCAGAGCATCCTCGATTGTTTTGAGCAATGCAGAATTCGGATTCCGCTGCGCCGGTTCCGCCTTTGGTGTTGCCCTAAGGGATGAAGCCGCCCAAGCGCCAGCCGCTTCCCACGCTTGAACCCGGCTCTCGGCTTCAGGCCATGTTGTGCATCCGGTTTTCTTGCGCCGGAATCCGTCTCGCAAAGTTCCCGATACGTAAATCGGACAGTCGCACCGCTTCCAACCGAAGCGTGGGGCTTCTTCCGCTTTGCGATTATGCAGCCGCACTCGGCGCTTCTGGGAGCAGGTTCCAGTGTGTTCTCGGTATAGGTTCAGCGGCACGCAATCCCCCTGGAGAACCGTTGCTCTCCAGGATTAATATACCAAAGGTATTGCTTCCGATTGCTTCCGAAAACGTATTTTTCTTGTAACTATCTGATTCTAATCTGGCGGTGAGGGTGGGATTCGAACCCACGGAACCCGCAAAGGTTCAACGGTTTTCGAGACCGCCCGATTCAACCACTCTCGCACCTCACCGTATCCTTATTCTACCTGGTTTCCATCACTTACGGACACTGTCACCACGCGATTTTAGCGCGCGATGGGCAGTGTCACCAATTTGGCACCATTTCCTGCATTCAACCCAACCGCCTGCCTTTTTGCATCGCGGTTCGTGTGGGCGTAGCGCATCTTCACGGATACTGACGAATGGCCGAGCAGTTCCTTCACCGTCGCTAGGTCCGCACCATTTCTGGTGAGCCTTGAGGCGAAGGTATGCCGAAAGGTGTGCCACGTCACATCATTGAGACCCGCCTTGCGGCAAGCCTTCTTTAGTCCGAGCCAGAGATCTTTCCACTGTCCTCCGGTTTCGGGGTTGTAAAAAACGTATTCACATTTGCGCAAGCCGGACCAGCCGTTCACAACAGCAAGAGCCCTGTCGTTCAGCGGGACTTCCAGCATGCGCCGATTCTTCCGCACCAGCATTTTGATGGCGGCGTTCTCCAGATCTACCTCCTCCCATTTCAGATTTAGAATTTCGCCGAGTCGAAACCCGGTATTGATCGCGAACGTGACAAGGTCTTCCAGATACGGAGAACAACACTGAAGAAGATTCTCTTCATCCGCTTCCGAGAACGAGCGGATCTGCAGATTGTCCTCTTCCAGGAACCTCACCCCTCTGACGGGATTCCTTCCGAAGAACAACTGCCAGTGCTCGGCCATGTTGAACATATGCTTCAGCAACGCCGCTTCACGATTGACCGTCGCCGGACTGGCAGATTGGTTCAGCAATCCAGCTTGTATCGCTCGATCTGTAATGCCCCGATGTTCCCAAGCAGCGTCGTGCGCAAAGACGTATTCAGATGTGTCATGATCTGTTCGTCCCTGAGCCATGAACGCTTGTTGGCCTTAGCATAGTCCATGTACTGCTGACCGAATTGCGCCAACGTGATCTTCGCGGACTTAGTATATTCACCCCGCTCGACTTCCGATAAACGCAACGCACAGAACTTCTCCGCCTTCCTGCGATCTGAAGCGCCGGTGCTTTCCCGCACCCGCTTCCCTCGCACGTAAACGTCAAATACCAGACCCGGCCTCGTTGGTAGTGTTTCATCAGATGATCCTTCTCCGCTTACCGATGTGTCGACGATAGGGTATTGGTGGAGAGCTTTCAAAACCTGCCCGTAGTTGAAACGCACGCAATGACTGGCCTTCACGAACGGAATTCGGTGCAAATATACCCAGTTGTAGAGCGCTCCCCTGGCAACGCTGAGTCAGCGTGAAAGCTCGGTGTCGATGAGCTAGTACATCGTCCAGTTAGTCCTCTTTAGTATTAGCTTTAGTCTTCCGTTGTTCTGGCTGCTTCGGGTGGGCGGCCTGGCGCTCCTTGGTGGCTTCGATGATGCACTGGAAGTGTTCCGGCCCTTTGGTCCAGGTGAACGGCGTCAGATTCTCTGCTCGGCTCGGACACCACGCCTACTTGACGCGAGAGATCCTTCTTGTGCAGCATTTGAAAAATGCACCGCCTCCGTGGGTGCCGCGGAGAACTGGCAGACCGGGAAAGAGACAAGCCCGAGTCCTGCCCATCATGCCGTAAGTAACGTAGGTCATCCCTTCGGGGCTCGATGACTTCTCGTGGTTACGTTCGCAAACCATGTGCCATGTTGCAGAAGCTCATGACAAACGAGCTCTGCAATCCGCGGCTGAAGGCGAGCTTTTGAGGTCGAGGATCTGTTCGACCTGTTCGAGAAGGCAGAGCCCGCAAACCGGGAGAGATTCATAGGGGCGGTGTAACCCGCGCGGCGGGGGCGGAACGCCGCAACGGAACGAAGGGTGCAGAACCATTCCGGGATTTTTCGGCGGGAGGATTTGTTCGCGAAGAAATGGATCACATCCGAGAGGGTAAACGCGGAGCCCGTTCGACAAAACAGGCGGTCGCGATCGGCCTCTCGAAAGCTCGGAGGGCAGGAGTAAACCTGCCGCCGCCTAAGGAAGGTAAAGCCCAGTCGAAGACGCGCCAACAAGCGGCCAGAGATTACCAGAAGGGACAAGAGTCGCCCAAGAAACAGCCGGCTCAAAAGCGGTCGCGACCCGTCCAATCAGCCCTGAAGCGCGAAGGCAAACAAGCTGCCTCCCGGAAAACCCTTTCCAGGCAGGCAAGCTCCAGCGCCAGAAGCGGAGCGCGGCAGATCGTAAAACCGCAGCTCGCAAAGCGGTCCGAACGAGGCGAAAGACGGGTTGAAGAGTGCGGCCCGGAAGGCAGCGCGCACAGGCAACGAAGGACACCAAATGATCCGGAAACTGAAATCCGGTGATTACCGGCTCCACTCGAGAAAGAAAGATTTTAAGGACGGAAGACGGCGCAATCTTGGCACTTTCAAGAGCCGCGAACAAGCCGAGCAGCACGAACGTGAAGTGCAGTACTTCAAGCGCCATTGAATTGTGAACGGACTGCATGGCTGCCATAATCCAACTGTCTGACCCACACACATAAGTTGTGCAATAGCACGTGAACGTATAGGTTGAACTTGGAGAGGTCGGGTATCGGGAAACCAGTTCAGATGCAAATATTGCCCATCGAACCGAAATTCTTACCAATGGCGGACTGGCAACCCGTGGCGGCCTAGGCGGAAGTGCGGCCGGTCAAGGCTTAACCACCTCTGGATGCAAGGGGTCTTTACCAGGACAGGCTGCGTAGGCGTGAGGCGCATCCTTGTGCCGCAGTCGATGTCTAATAACGAGGCTCGGTTCCACTTTACAAACTGGATCAGAGCAGATTGGTCTGCCGTCGCTTCACCTGGGAATCGCACGGGCGCCGAGAGGAGCACCCATCGAAGATCACGCACTGTCATTCGTGGAGAAGCTCGCAGTTAGGGACGCAGGGCCCGCTCTCGTTTGACATGGACCAATGGCTGTGGCAGTCAATGACACGGCCAGCGTAACCCTGCTCGAATCCGCGAAGGAGCGATTTCGAATTTGGACTTTTAGTCTGCAAAAAGTACGGAAGCCTAAACAATGGTGTCAATTTGCACTGTGAAGTGCTTTTTAGCGCGCAATCAACCCCACCGCCCGCCCGTCTATCTGTTTCGCGGTTCGAGTGGACGAACCGCTTCGTCACAATCTGGTGACCTTCCGGTCTCTTCACCAAGTCTTTAGGCGAGACTTCCAATGTGAACCTAGAACGATTATCGGGTTTAGTGCATCTTATGCAATAGCGAGCTGAGGTACCGGACGCAGTTGCGCATAGACTCAAAATGGAAAGAACCGATCAAAACAGACTCAGGGCTGTATTTGTGTTGAACTCCGAACCAGGCCGAACTGCCGTATACGCCGCCGCGCTGAGCGTGCTCGTCCCGGCGAGACGGGACCTTGGATTGTTGGACTTCGGAGAAGACCAAATACCGGCGTGCTTGGTGTTCGGCCAGCCTTCCGTTCGGGATGCCATTGGAGCTGGAGCGATCTTTGAGTTAACCGACTGATGCCTTCCGTGAAGCGCAACTCGATGCTACTCCTCTCAATAGCCCTTGCTACCAGTCATCTCGAAAGTCAAGAAAGGATCAAGGCACCCATGTCGCAGCACGTCTTCTATCGCACGGTGAAGGTTGACGGACTCTCAATTTTCTATCGGGAAGCGGGACCGAAGGACGCGCCAACCCTCCTGCTGCTCCACGGATTGCCCTCTTCGTCGCGAATGTTTGAGCCTCTCTTCGCCCGGCTTTCGGATCGCTATCACCTGATCGCGCCCGACTATCCAGGGTTCGGACACAGCGACTGGCCGGACCCAAAGAAATTCGCCTACACGTTCGACCACATATCTGAGGTCGTGAATCATTTCACCGAAGCGCTGGGGCTCTCGCGCTACACGCTTTACATGCAGGATTACGGCGGCCCCGTGGGTTTCCGTATGGCCTTGGCCCATCCCGACCGGATTGAGGCTCTCATCGTGCAGGATGCTGTGGCGCACAACGAAGGCCTGGGGGCGAATTGGAAGACGCGGAGGGCCTTTTGGGCCGATCGCGCTGCCTACGAAAGTGCGCTTCGCACCAACCTGCTGTCGCTTGCCACCACGCGGACGCGGCATGCCGGAAATGATCCGAACGTGGAACGCTATGATCCGGACCTCTGGACCGATGAATTTGCCTTTCTCAGCCAGCCCGGGCAGGCGGACATTCAAAGCGACCTGTTCTACGACTATCGCACCAACGTGGAGGCCTACCCGAAATGGCAGGCCTGGATGCGTGAAAAGCAGCCGCGCCTCCTGGTCATCTGGGGGAAGTATGAGTCCTCGTTTGACCCCTCGGAGCCGCAAGCCTACGCCCGAGATGTGCCGAAGGCTCAAGTTCACATTGTCGACGGCGGTCATTTCGCATTGGACACGGCTGCCGATGAGATCGCCGCATTGGTCCGGGGCTTCGTCAGTGCTTCACGTTGAGGAAAGGAGAATGGTTTACAGCGCGTGGCCCAATCGCTTCTCAAGCTGGACGCGATAAGTTCTGCTCACCCGCGCCCTCGATCCATTCTTCAACACCGCCTCAAACTCGCCGTGCGAGATGGGATCGAGTTGAATAATGCTGTCAATATTGACGATGGCGGATCGATGCACACGCACAAAGTGCAACGGGTCTAGTTTTCCTTCCAGTTCACTCAGGGAGGCTCGATACAGCAGCTCCTTGCCGGCAACGTGCAGGTTGACGTAGACGCCGGCAGCCTCAATCCAGTCGATGTCCAACACGCGGACGAAGCGAGTGGTGCCGCCGGATTTCACCACCAGCCGATCCAACCAGTGATCCGGCGGCGCGGCAGTCTCGGAAACCATGCGAAGAATGCGTTGTCCGAATTCCCGCATGCTACGGCCGTCCATGCGGGCTCTGAAGCGCGCCATGGTGGCCTCGTAACGCTCGTCGCTAAATGGTTTCAGCAGGTAATCCAGCGCATTGGCTTCGAACGCCCGAATGGCATGTTGATCGTACGCGGTCACAAAAACGGTGAGAGGCATCTGGTCGGCGCCCACTGCATCAATGACTCCCAGTCCATCCAATTCCGGCATTTGTACATCCAGAAAAACCAGGTCCGGATGCTGTTGTTGGATGGCATTCATTGCTGTCATTCCGTTTTCAGCTTCGAGGATGCTCGCCACATGAGCATCTTTGCGAAGAAGATCCACCAATCGCTGCCGCGCCGGCGCTTCATCATCCACAACCAGTACCCGGATACGCTCAGGTGGGAGTGGGGACATGCACCTCTTCTCCGATCATACGTAGAGGCAGCAGGATCTCGGCTTCTGTTCCACCAGCTGCTCGCGGGCGCACGGCGAAGTGGCTTCGTCCATCGGGGTGAAGCCCTTTTATCCGTTCTCGCGTTACAGACAAGCCAACGCCGCTGGATGCTTCGAGCGTCCAGCCCGGTGGCAGCCCAACACCGTCATCCAGCACTCGGATTTCGAGTTGGCCCTTAGCCCGCTGTGCAGAAATCGTCAGCGTTCCGCCCGAGGAGCGCCGCGAGATTCCGTGGCGAATTGCGTTCTCCACCAGCGGCTGGACAAGCAAGCACGGTACGGACGCGTACTTCACGTCGGGCGCAATATTGATCTCGATTCGTAAGTGATCGGCAAACCGGATCTTCTGGATGGCCAGGTAATGGTCCAGAAAAGCCATCTCCTCAGAGAGTGGAACTTCCTGCCTGTCCTTCGATTCGATGGACAAGCGCAGAAGATCTCCCAGATGTTCGATCATTCCGCGCGCCAACCTGGGATCGCGCTCCACCTGCGAAGAAATAGTATTCAAAGCGTTGAAGAGGAAATGCGGATCGAGCTGCATGCGTAGCGCATTCAAGCGAGCTTCCGAGAAGCTCCTCTCTAATCGTTCTCTGCGCAGCTCGCTCGACAAGTAGCGTTCGTAATATTGGTGTACCTGCCAGCCGCCGAGGATCAGCCAATAAACCAGCCAGCTCCACAGAAACATCCCGCGCAGGGTGGCGAGGAGGGTCTGTGCATGCAATACCGCGCTCCAGTTCCCCAAACCAACCAGTGCCAGGGCCGCTGCAAAAACATACATGTAGACTGAAGTGAACACCAGACTAGGCAGAACGTGGGCAGCGATCCGCCGCGGAAGTTGGCGCTCGGAAAACGGTAACCGGCGATCAAACGCCAGGATGAAGGGCGTCACTAATCCCCAGGACCACCATTGCGTGAGGGACGCGAGTAGAGCCCGATTCCAGTTTCCGCTCGCCAGGTAGGGCAGCGAGAAGACCGTGCCAATCGCGGTCCAGGCCAAGGCCGCAACCACGAATCGGGTAATCCTATTCCGCATCAGCGCACTCGATTGGTATTGTATCGTGCGGCCAATGAGGGAGCTCTACTTCGTTTCTAAACGAACACCATTCACGTCATCGAGGCGCATGATGAGTCCCCATCCGTAGAAGTTGCTGGCGATCGCTACCTCGACTTCATTGACACCAGCTTTAAGCGGCAGTTCGAAGTATCCGTTCTCGAGCGAGCATCGGCCATCCGGCGTTTTTCTTGCGGACGGAGGTTGATAGAAGTTCTTGTCCGCGTAAACTTGTTGTCCATTCACAAAGACCCACACTTCCCGGAGCCATCCGATGGACACCTTCTTGGTCTGATTCCCCTCAGACATGATGGTAGTTTTCAACCAGGCCACCGGCCGGTCCGGCTTGCCTTGCATTGGAACTCCATACGGCCGGCTGAGGTTAACGAATCCATTGCGTTCGGCGGCAAGATTTGTCCACGCAGCTGTGGGGCCGGGCAGATCCGCGGCGCTCGGTTCTTTGCCGGCTTCGAGTGAGTAGAACGGCGTCACCTTCCAATTGCGAACGTAACGGCGGTCGCCTGCTGTCGGATCCTTGGCCGGTTCGGGGGGAAGACCATCGACGGCGTCCGGCGTCACGGTAACGTTGGCAAAAAATCCGGGACCCGAGAGCAACAACCCACCTTCCGATGTGTCGCCTTCCAGCCGGCCTACTTCGAGCGTCGGAGATTTTGCGCCGTTCACGAATATGTTCATCCGTTGCCCGGAGACCATCAGCTTCACATGGTTCCACTCGCCATCCCGCAGCGGCGCCGGCGCCTGAAATTGCGGCAGAACGTCCCACAGCAGGACGCCATGCGTTTGCGGAGCGTACTGGATGCAATCCACAGCTTCCGCGCAATTGGCCTGCGGTCTCAAGTAGAAATACTCGAAGTTCTCGGATTTGTCATTGTCGCGCCGGAACGCGATCCCGGTTCCCATGGACCACGGCTTGTCGACGTCGAATTCGATGGTCCCGTTGCGGAATGAAATACCAATGGGACTGGCGTTTCCAGGTAGAGTTTTCGTCGCGCGGTCGTACGGTTTCAGTTCCAGCGCGTCAAATCCATCGTGCTTGACGAACTCCGCGCCGCCGTTTGTTTTCCAGTGCTCGGGTGTCATTGGAACTTTGATTGGTTCGGCACCCCAGGCGCACGCGGATAAGAGACCCAGCCCGATCACAGATTTGCGGGAAGCGATTTTGTTCTCTCTCATGACCGCAAGCATATTCGCCGAACACTGTTTTGGCGATGGAAATGTCGCAGTAAGGACGTGGCTGATGCAGGACGGTTTTTTGCGCTGTGGGCTGGTTTGCCAGTTAGGGCATGCGCAGTCGCTTGATCACGTCTGGCCCGCATTGTGAATAGTGCCGGCCATTCCAACTGTAGATCGCCTTGGCCTGAGCCTTGATGGCGCAATGTGCAAGCATGGCGTCATAGATTCCACCGCCGACGATGCCCACCGCGGCCGAGGCCTCTAACGCACGGGCATATTCATCGCCGCTGAGCGCGATGAGGGCCAGACGTTCACGGATGCTTCCGATGAACAGCATGGCTTGTTCGGCGCTGATCCGGTGCTTTCCGGGCATTCGAGTCAGCGTGGAGTAGACTTCCGCTAAACTGTGAGCGCCACAACAGCCGGTGGATTTGTCGAATTGGATGAAGAGCGCCAAGCTGGCTGGATGGTGGACGTGATCTCCGTAGAACACCGGCACAAGAACCGATGTATCGAAAAATGCCTTCATCTGCTTTTACGGCTTTTCTCGAGATTGGCGACGTCGCGATCTTCGCGGATCTGCCTCAGCATTTCGTCCGTTGCCGACGCGGAAAGGGGTTGACCTGTTTGAAACACCCATACGCCATGCTTCTTCGTGAGGGGCCCTGTCCCTCGAACGGGGCGCAGGGTTATTTGCTCGCCGGCGCTCTCCATTTCCAGAGTGTCGCCGGGTTCCAAATGCAATTCTTCGCGCAGCGGCTTAGGTATTACGACGCGGCCGGCTTTGTCCATAGTGAGACGAGTGTTCATTCTGGTATTGGATTGTGGGTGCAACCACCAATCCCTACCATTATAGATCTTCACAACGCTGCGGCTGAGCGGCGACACAACAGCGCAAACCCACCAAACCAATTGACTAGTACTGCGGACCCCTGAATTGGAACCCTTGGCCGGTATTCACGGCTTACGCATTCCGATTGAATGGGAAGTGCATGAACCCGAAATTGGGTGCGGTCCTTCTTCTGACTGCGACAACTCTCGCGGCGCAATCCAGCTCAGCACTTTTGTTCTCCGAGTGTTCGGATTCGTCCGAAGTGAAGCGCATCGTTCAAAGCTCGGACACGGTGGTAGTCCGACACAGCCTGGACGGAGGACCGCAAACTTGTTATTCCGTCTCCATATCGAGCGAAAACGGAAATGTAATGAACGGATTTCTGCTGGGATCCTCGCATCCAGCCGTCAGTGCGTTCGAGCGCAAGGAGCAGGATTACATCGCGCAAACATTCAGCGGCCCAACCGAAGCCAAGAAGCAAGACCATTCCAAACCAGTGGCGCGCGCCAAGCCGTTTAAGCTCTGGAATCCTTTCGGTTCACGATAGCTGCGACAATGGATGTGGGCCTGTTAGACGGATGGCCGCTCGGTAGTGGATTTCGATTCGCCGCCGGGAGGAAAGTCCGGTCTCCAAAGGGCAGCATGCCGGCTAACGGCCGGGGAGGCTCGCTCAAAGCGAGTTTTACGGAAAGTGCCACAGAAAATATACCGCCCGTGGCGCGGGCTTTCGAGCCTGTGCTGGGGGTAAGGGTGAAAAGGTGCGGTAAGAGCGCACCGCGGCAGGAGCAATCCGTGCCGGCAGGGTAAACCCCATGCGGAGCAAGACCAAATAGGAGGGGAGGAGCTGCCCGCTCCGTTCGACTCTCGGGTAGGTCGCTAGAGCCAGGCAGAAATGCGTGGCCCAGATGAATGGCCATCGCCCTTTATCGGGTACAGAAACCGGCTTACAGTCGACAGGTCCATTGCGTTTCTTCGTAGGACAAGCTTCTGGTTTGTCCACCGGCAAGCCGGAGGCTTGCCCCACGGGAATTCCTAGTATTCTCGTAGTTAGTGCTCCGCATTTGGTCCCGCTTCCATTCCTCGCTCGATCTCGGCATGCGCCAGCAGGTGACGCGCCTGGGCTTGCTATTTACCATGGCGTGCGTGATTGTGGCTTTGGGCGCATTCGCCTCCGCCAACAATCTGCTGTTTCTCATCCTGGCCATTATGCTGGCCACATTCATGGTTTCCGGATTTATCAGCCGCCTGTCGCTGGCCGGCCTGGAGCTGGATTTCCTGTTGCCCGAACATATCTCCGCGCGCCGGAAATTGTTCGCGCGCATCGTCATTCGCAACACCAAGGGCTGGATGCCGTCATTCTCCATCCACGTAACTGCGTCCGGCGATAGCGGCCTCTCGTTCCCGCTCTACTTTCCTGTCATCCCCGGCGGCGAGCGCGTGGAAGAACCCGTGGAGCTTTTGTTTGCTCACCGCGGTTCGTATCGCCAGAACAGCTTTCGCTTCTCCACTCGATTCCCGTTCGGATTCACGGAGCGTAGAATTAACGTTCCTCTGCTGCGCGAAGTATTGATTTATCCATCCGTCGATCCGCAACCCGGTTTTGAAGATCTGCTGCTCTCGCTCGATGGTGAGATCGCGTCCTTCTACCGCGGCCAGGGTCACGACTTCTATCGGATTCGCCCTTACGAAGTATTGGAGAGCGCGCGCCACGTAGATTGGAAAGCTACCGCTCATACCGGCGACCTGCAAGTTCGTGAATTCGCCCGTGAGAAAGAGCAGGCGGTAGCGTTCTTTCTGGATTTAGATGTCCCCGAGGAACAGGCCGCCTGGTTTGAGACCGCCGTGGATCGCTGCGCGTTTCTCGCCTGGAACATGTCGCAGCGCGGCTCGCGCGTGCGATTCTGCACTCAGGACGTGGATTGGCAGCTTCCGGAAGAAGCCGATGTGTATACCATCCTGAAGTATCTGGCGCTAGTTTTCCCCAGGCCAGGCAAGCCCTTGACTGCTTCGAACGACCGCAACGTTTTTCAGATAATATTCAGCGCCTCACCGGACCGTCTTCCCGAAGCCGGCTGGGACCTGAGCGGCAGCAATGTTCGTTTGCTAACGCCGGACGCAGTGGAGCAGCGCCATGCGGTCCCTACTGTGCAATCCGAAAAGTAGTCCACGCGTGCGCGTCCAGATCGCGCAGCGCATCCTTTTCCCACTCAAATCCGGAATGCTCCTTCAAATGTTTAGCGGCCTTGAAGCTCAGCCCGCATGAATGCCCCATCGCAGCAGTGAACGCCATTTGATCTACCATCGATCCATTGGCTGCCTTGTTCTGCACTGCGCCCGCCGGGCCATATTCCGGCTGCCAGGGCTTCGATCCACGCGGCGAAAGATCAATGTGGCCACAGAGTGTCCGCTCGCTCGGCTCAATCCTTTTATCGAATGTATCGTAGTGATCGGCTAGAAAACGCTGCGCGGCGTCCACGTCGATCTTGCCTTTATTCTCAGCCATCAACTGGTCCCAACGGACGTGCCGCGCGTTGGCGCTTATGCTCATGTCATTCGCCGGGAAATTGCCGGCCTCATCGCGAATCAATTCCGGATTCGCCGGGAAATTGGCGCCGACAAAGTAACCATCCTTGGTACGCTCCAGCGTTACATGCTTCAGTCCTAATTCCAGGCTGGCCACCTCATTGTTTTTGTTGTCGGCGACAAGCCACGTATTGGCGTAGCCTCCGTTGTTGCCCTCCTTCATAATTCGGGCGAAGTCATCGATCGAAGCCGCGTACTGCATGGCTTTGCGCGCGCGAACGAATTCCGGAACACCGCTGGGATCGAATCCTTCGAAACTGCCAATGGTGGTCTCCGTGATAGCCAAGCCGGCGCTGTTCACGCCGAAATCGTCACCGCTGTGGATCAGACCCGGCATGCCGTCCATCAGCATGCGATGGCCTTTCAAAGGCACGATATCGAAAATCACGTTCCAGCGCGAACCTTCTTTGTATTCGCTCCAATTGTTATGCGCGATGATGATCTTCCCGTCCGTGGTGTAGCTGCCCGTAGCGACAAACGCGCTGCAATGATCCGAAACCGGGCGCAACTCGGAAACCAGTTTATGTTCTTTGTCGTACCAATTCGTGTAGTAGGGCGACAGTTCCAGCCACGCGTTCAGCGCCACTACGTCCCAAAGATCCAGCGCGACACCTTTGGCCTTCAGGCCCTCTGTTATGCCCTTCAACTCCTCGCGATACTGCGCTTCGACGCGAGGCCATAGCACCTTCTCGGCGGCCGCGCGGAAGAATGCATATTCTTTCTTGGTATCGTGCGCCAGACCGAGCGCTATCACTTTTTGCACATCCTCAATCTCCGGCGCCAACAGATATCCGTGCTGATATCCGATCTCCGACGGTGTCCCTTCCAAATGCACAAAGATCCAACCATTCTGCTCCGGCCGGCGAAAAGCCTTCTTCAGCCGCGAATCCGTCTGCGGATCGCGAGCCGGAGGCGCCGCGCTCAGCAAGAAACTGAAGGCAAGCAATAACCCAGCGATTTTGGCCATGATTAAAGAGGATAGCAGGTAGCGCGTTAAGGCTCAAAACGCAAATCGATGACTGTAATGGCTGCCTGCGCGGTGTTCTCGCCCGTCATGAAATCGTAAATCCGAAATGGCTCATACCGCCATCGCGCTACAGCCGCACGCGCCAAGGGCACAAGCTCGGGCGGACCATTCAGAAACATGATCTCAGAGACGCTGCCGCCTTCGAGAATCCTGCACTTCAACTGCACGGTCTGAACGCCGAGATAGCGTAGGTGTGCCGGGTAGAGTGGCCTTTCCATGTGCAGCAACCGCCTTGGGCTGTTTGAAATTCCGACAAAAATGGGAAGGCCCAGAGGCTTGGGCCCGTGTAGTTCCAATTTCTCGGGCTTGCGGCAGGAAACTGACAGCAACACCGCTCCTACCGCCAGAATCAGTCGCACTATGGCTTTGACTCCACCGTTGCTGCATCTGTTCCCCCGTGGGGCCGCCTCCCGGCCTGGGTTGTCACGGCCTTGGGCTTGCGCCGATTACCAATCGGCGCGTAGCAGGCGTCACAATCACGAAGACACGCGGGCATTGGATGTAACATAGTTCAATGTCTATGAAGCTGCTGTTGTGCGCCTCCACGCTGGCGGTTCTCCTCTGCCTGCCGGCGAGCCCTGCCTCGCTTCCGCCGCCCGAGTATCAAAAACTAACGCACGACATTTACAAGCAGCTCATCGAAATCAACACTTCGTTCAGCACGGGCGCCACCACGCCGGCAGCGCAAGCCGTCGCTGAGCGGTTGAAGGCGGAAGGCTTCGCGGAATCCGACATCCAAGTGCTGGGCGCCGCTCCGCACAAGATGAATGTGGTGGTGCGCTATCACGGCACCGGCCAGCGCAAACCTCTGCTGCTGCTCGCGCATCTGGACGTGGTGGAAGCCAAGCGCTCCGACTGGTCGATGGATCCTTTCGTGCTCACCGAAAAGGACGGCTTCTACTATGGGCGCGGAACCATCGATGACAAAGCGCAAGCTGCCATCTGGGTCGCCAACCTGATTCGCTATAAGCGCGAGGGCTGGAAGCCGGATCGCGATATCATCGTCGCGCTCACAGCGGACGAAGAAGGCGGCGGCCCCTACAACGGCGTAGCCTGGCTGCTGAAAAATCATCGCGACCTGATTGATGCCGAATTCTGCTTGAACGAGGGCGGATGGGGCTACATGGCGAATGGCAAGCGTGTCTCGAACAATGTGCAGGTGAGCGAGAAGTACGTCGGCAACTATCGGCTGGAAGTGAAAAACAAAGGCGGTCACAGCTCGTTACCGGTTCCCGACAACGCCATCTACCGTCTGGCGGAAGCATTGGTTCGCTTGTCGAAATACAAGTTTCCGGTTCACACCAACGATGTCACCAAAGCATTTCTCGAACAAATGGCCAAGATTCAGCCGGAGCCGGTGTCATCTCAGATGAAAGCTGCGTCGGAGGGGTCCGAGGACGCGATGGAAAAACTGTCGGCCGGTTCGACCGAATTGAACGCGATGCTCCGGACCACCTGCGTCGCCACAATGTTGGACGGCGGCCACGCCTTGAACGCTCTGCCGCAAACCGCCGGGGCGATGGTGAACTGCCGCATTCTGCCGGAAACGAAACCGGAAGAAGTGCTCGCGACTTTGAAGAAAGTGGTTGCCGACGATCAGGTATCCATTACCGTGACGCGCGAAATGGAGGCTGGCCCGCCATCGCCGATGCGTCCGGATCTTTTCCGAGCGGCCTCTCGCATCACTGACAGCATGTGGCCGGGAGTGCTGGCAATTCCGACAATGGTAATGGGTGCTACCGACGGCCTGTACTTGCGCAGCGCCGGCATTCCAACTTATGGAGTCCAAGGAATTTTCATCGACGATTTTCGCGCGCATGGCCGCGACGAGCGCGTTGGGATCAATGAGTTTTATGAGGGCTCGGCATTCCTATACGAACTAGTGAAATCTCTAGCGCAAAACTGAGCCGCGACCGGAAGGAAGCGCCGCACGGCAGCCGAGCTACAATAAGAATTCCCTCCTATGCTGAAAACGGTCCCCGACATCCTGGCCCAAATTGTCGAGCATAAGAAAGCGGAGCTGGTCCATCGCGTAGGTGGGATCGCGCGCGCCGCCGAGAACTCTATCGCCCACCGCCGGGATTTCCTCGAAGCCCTCACCAGCCGCCAGCCGGCAATCATCGCTGAAGTCAAGAAAGCGTCGCCCAGCGCGGGCGTGCTGCGAGAGGATTTCGACCCGGTTTCACTCGCGCAAGCGTACCAGCAAGGAGGCGCTGCCGCCTTGTCGGTCCTCACCGACGTAAAACATTTCAAGGGCAGTTTGGCGGATCTCGAATCTGCGCGATCCGCGGTGGCCCTGCCGGTCCTACGCAAGGATTTCACCATTGACAGCTACCACGTACATCAGGCAGCCGCGCACGGCTCGGATGCGATTTTGCTGATTGCTGCGATCCTCACTGAGTGCCAAATGCGCGAATTCCGTGAATTGGCCGAAAGCTACCGCATGTCCGCGTTGGTAGAGGTGCACGACGAAGAGGAGCTGAAACCGGCCATCGCATCCGGCGCGCGAATTATTGGCGTGAACAATCGCAATCTGCACACCTTTCAGGTGGATCTCGCCGTTTCGTTGCGCCTCGCCGAAAAGATCCCGGAAGGCATTGTCAAAGTAACCGAGAGCGGCATCCATTCCTCGGGAGATATCAAACGCCTGCGCGTGGCCGGCTACCGGGCATTCCTAGTCGGCGAGCATTTGATCAAATCGGGCGACCCGCAAGCAGCGCTGCGGGCCTTGTTGTCATGATGGTCAAGATTTGTGGCATCACCAATCGCGATGATGCAATGGCCGCGGTTGACGCGGGAGCCTCCGCCATCGGCTTCAACTTTTACCACGAAAGTCCGCGGTATATTTCGCCGACGGGCGCGGCATTGATCGCCGGGAAGATTCCGACCAACGTTTGGAAGGTTGGCGTTTTCGTTGACGAAACCGCGGAAACCGTTGCTAAGATCGCGCTACGCGTCGGCCTCGACGTGGCGCAGTTGCACGGCATTTCCGAGGCGCGAGGGATTCGAATTTGGCACGCTGCGAAGGCCGGGGATCCAGACGGCCTCGCCTTATTTGCGGCCGACGAAACAATCGAAGCATTTCTGCTGGACACGCCATCTGATCGTCTGCACGGCGGAACGGGCACTACGTTCGATTGGTCAATTGCCAAAGGCCTGCCCCATAAAATTATCGTTGCCGGCGGGCTGGATGGGGAAAACGTCGCTCAGGCCATAGCTGAAGCGCAACCGTGGGGTGTGGATGCGTGCTCCCGCCTGGAGAAATCTCCCGGCCTGAAGGATCATTTCAAAATGCGCAAATTCATAATAGCGGCGCTGGAGCCACAGTGACATCCCAACCCGATTTGCGTGGCCACTTCGGTCCCTACGGCGGCCGCTATGTCCCCGAAGTCCTGATGGCGCCGCTCGAGCAGCTGGAGCAGGCCTATCTCGAAGCGCGTCTTGATCCCGGGTTTCAATCTGAGCTCAAGGATCTGCTCGCGAACTACGCTGGTCGACCGACGCCTCTCTATCACGCCAAGCGGCTGAGTGAATTTTCCGGCGGGGCGAACATCTATATCAAGCGCGAAGATCTGTTGCACACCGGCGCGCACAAGATCAACAACTGCCTGGGACAAGCTCTGCTCGCCCGGCGCATGGGCAAGAAACGCATCGTCGCTGAAACAGGCGCAGGCCAGCATGGCGTGGCGAGCGCGACGGTCTGCGCGCTTTTCGGTCTGGAATGCATCGTCTACATGGGCGAAGAGGATATGCGTCGCCAGCGTCTGAATGTCTTCCGAATGCGGATGCTCGGCGCAACGGTGGTCGGCGTGGCTAGCGGCAGCCGCACCTTGAAGGATGCTATCAGCGAAGCCATGCGGGACTGGGTGACGAATGTGGAAAGCACGCACTATCTCCTCGGCTCCGCACTCGGTGCACATCCCTATCCGATGATGGTCCGGGATTTTCACAGAGTGATCGGAGAAGAGACACGCCGGCAGATTTTGGAGCGCGAGCATCGGCTGCCGGATTCGATTTTCGCTTGCGTAGGCGGCGGCAGCAATGCCATCGGAATCTTCCATGCGTTTCTCGGCGACGCGGGCGTTCGTTTGGTTGGAGTGGAGGCCGGCGGGCGCAGTGCTGAACTAGGGTGTCATGCCGCACGCTTCTCCGGAGGATCGCCCGGCGTTCTTCACGGCGCTTACAGCTATCTTTTGCAAGATACGGACGGCCAAGTATCTCTTACGCACTCAGTCTCCGCGGGCCTGGACTACGCGCTGGTGGGGCCTGAGCATGCCTGGCTACGGGATCAGGGCCGCACCGAGTACGTTTCCGCAACAGATCAAGAGGCGCTCGAAGCCGCGCGAACATTGGCTCATCTCGAAGGAATTATTCCGGCGCTCGAATCCGCCCACGCAGTGGCCGAAGCCGTGCGCCGCGCTCCAGCGTGCAAGGATCAACTCTTCGTCATCAATCTTTCCGGACGCGGCGACAAAGACACGGACATTTATCGCGAAAACCTCAAGGAGCTCGATGAGCCAGACCAGAATCGGCCGGCTCTTTGAACGGCTGCGGACGACGGAACGCCGTCCGGCTTTGATCGCGTACATCACTGCGGGAGATCCCTCGCCCGATCGCACACCGGAATTGGTTGCCGCGCTCGAACGGGGTGGTGCGGACCTGATCGAACTCGGTGTTCCATTTTCGGATCCCATTGCTGACGGCCCCGTGATCCAGCGTGGATCGGATCGCGCGCTGAAGGCCGGTACCCGAGTCTCCACGGTGCTGGATATAGCCGCCGAAATTCGCAAACGCTCCGAGATTCCGTTGCTGCTTTTTACCTATATGAATCCGGTGTTGCATTACGGTTTGGAGTCGCTCGCACGCGATGCAGTCGCGCGTGGAATCGATGGGTGCCTGCTTATCGACCTGAGCGCTGAAGAGGCCGAGCCTTATATGGGCGCCATGCGGAGCGCCGGACTCGATACGGTTTTCCTGGCCGCCCCTACCAGCACCCAGCGCCGTCTTGAGTTAGTTGCGAAGTATTCCACCGGTTTCGTTTATCTGGTTTCGAGAACCGGTGTCACTGGTGAGCGGTCCACTGTTTCAGACGCTGTCACGCCGCTGGTGAACGCCATGCGAGCGGTTACCGAGTTGCCGCTCGCGGTTGGATTCGGAATTTCCACCGCCGATCAGGTACGAACCGTCGGCGAAGTTGCGGATGGCGTGATCGTTGGCACAGCCGTGGTGCGCGTGGTGGAACAGAACGCCGTGAGCGCCGATCTTCCAGCCAAGCTCGAAGCCCTAGCCCGCGAGCTTTCGAGTGGTTTACCATCGAAGAATCCATGAGCATGGAAGCGCTGGCCGAGTGCCGCAAGCGAATCGACGTCCTGGACGTAAAAATCCTGGGACTCCTAAATGAACGGACCCGCGTGGTGGAAGAGATCGGGCGAATCAAGCAGACGCTCAACCTGCCCATCTACGAACCCAAGCGTGAGGACCAGGTGTTCCACAATGTCACAGTTCACAACCACGGCCCGCTGAGCCCAGAGGCCGTGAAGCGCGTGTTCGAGCGCATCATCGATGAAATGCGCAATATCCAACGTGACAAAATGTTGTAGTGGGGCAGGCGCTTTCGGCTGCCAACGAGTTTAGAATCCAAGGAGGTTTCCGCTCAACCATGGCAGCCCTACTGGCAGATTTCAAACAAGGCACCAGATCCGCCTGGAAGGACCGCCGTTTCACGGCCATGGTTGTTCTGACGCTCGCGATCTGCATCGGCGCCAACACGGCCTTATTCACCATCGTCTATTCTGTCCTTCTGCAACCGCTGCCGGTGCCTGACGCGGATGCGATCATCCTGATGTCCAATCGGTATCCCAAGGCGGGAGTCGCCGATTCGAACTTTAGTGGCGCGGGGGATTACTACGATCGCAAGCGTGCAGTCACCGCTTTTGAGGAGCAGGCCATGTTCAAAAACACGGCTTTTACTCTGAACGAGAATGGCGCCGCCGAGCGGATCACCGGCACCGCGGCCACGCCGTCGGTATTTCGGCTCTTGCGTGTCGCCCCAGCCCTTGGCCGCACTTTTACCGATAACGAAGGCGAGATCGGCGCAGAGCAAAAAGTGATCCTCAGCTACGCGCTATGGCAGAAACTCTACGCAGGAAATCCATCGGCGCTGGGCCGCGCACTGCGGCTCAATGGGCGTCCCTACACGATTGTTGGAGTTATGCCTCGTGGCTTTCTCTTCGTCGATTCCGACGCCCGCTTCTGGGTGCCTCTTGCGTTTACGCCTGATGAAAAGCACAGCTTCCATAACAACAACTGGTACAACATTGGACGGCTGAAACCGGGTGCCACACTCGCGCAGGCACAAGCGCAGATCAACGCTCTAAATGCTGCCAATATGGAACGGCTGCCGCAGCTCAAACCGTTGCTGATCGCCGCCGGGTTTCACACTACTGCGGCGCCTTTGAAAGACCTCCTGGTGAAAGATGTCCGCGGAACCCTCTATTTGCTGTGGGGCGGGGCGCTATTCGTGTTGTTGATCGGCGCCGTGAACATTACGAACCTGGCGCTGGCGCGCGCCAACGCCCGAACCAAGGAGTTCGCCACACGGCTGACGCTCGGCGCCAGCCATTCTCAAATTGCACGGCAACTTATCGTCGAAAACAGCATCCTCGCGCTGGCCGGCGGCCTGGCGGGCTTGGTGCTGGGCGCGGAGATTATCGACGTGCTGGGCAGGGTTGGGCTGGATAGATTCCCGCGTGCTTCTGAAGTGCACGCCGGTGGCTCCGCTATTGCATTCGCACTGGGCGTCTCGCTACTCACTGGAATCTTCATCGCGCTGGTTCCCTTGGCCGGCATCTTCAAGGCGAACCTGACCACGGCTCTCCGCGAGAATAGCCGCACTGGGACCAGTGGAAGGCGATCGCGCATGGCGCGTCAGACTCTGGTAGTAGCGCAGATCGGACTTGCGTTTATGTTGCTGGCGGGCGCTGGATTGCTGCTGGCCAGTTTTCGGCAGCTCCTGAACGTGAATCCCGGATTCAAGACCGAGGATATCCTGACAGCTTCGCTAAGTGCGCCGGCGTCCAAGTACAGCAGCGACGGCGAGTTGAGAGACTTGATGAATCGATCGCTCGAAGCGATTCATGAGATTCCCGGTGTCTCGGGCGTGGGAGCTACAACCACCATCCCGTTGAATGGAGATTTCAGCGATGGCGTGATTTTCGCTGAGGGTTACCAAATGAAGCAGGGCGAATCGATGATTTCGCCTCTGCATATCGTGGTCACGCCCGGCTATATGCAAACCATGGGCATGGCCTTGGTACGTGGACGTTACTTCGACGAGCGCGACCGGGATGGATCGCCGCGCGTGGTGATTGTCGACGAACGCCTGGCGAAGAAATTCTGGCCCCATCAAGATCCCATCGGTCGCCGAATGTTCCAGCCCTCCGGTCCCAACCTGACGAAGGTGGATGAGCATACCGATTGGCTGGAGGTAATCGGCGTAGTACGCAATGCACGCATTCAGGACTTGGCGGGACGCGGTAACCAAACCGGAATTTATTATTTCCCCTATGCCCAAGCACCACGACGCTCCTATACTTTTGCCATCAGCGCTAGTACCTCCGTTTCCTCGATTGTTCCAACGGTTCGCGATGCCCTCGCCAGAGTTGATCCTACGCTGGCGTTATTTGAAATCGATACTATGCAGGAGCGCAAGGAGCTTTCGCTTTCTTCCCGGCGGACCGCGATGTCGTTGGGGTTGGCATTCGGTGGCCTGGCGCTGTTCCTTTCCGCTGTCGGAATCTACAGCGTGCTCTCGTATCTTCTGGGGCAGCGTCGACGGGAAATCGGAATAAGGCTTGCAGTGGGTTCGAGTCCTGCCGGAATTTTCCAGCTCTTTCTTCGCGAAGGAATACTGCTGGTCGGATGCGGCTTGTGCTTGGGCTTGGTAGGTTCGACCGCACTGCGAAAGGCGGTCGAGAACCAAATTTATGGAGTCCGGCCGCTGGATCCACTCGTCTTAGGGATGGTCGCCGCGCTACTCGGCGGAGTGGCGCTCGCCGCTTGCCTGCGCCCGGCGCAGCTAGCCACCAAGGTGGATCCGCTACTGGTATTGAACGAGCAATAACCTTACTTCAACACAAACGGCAATACCATTACGATCAGAAATCCAGCCACCATTAGCCACGCGGGCACTTGACCGAAATTCACGGTATAGCCCGGTCCCGTACGCTTCTCGACGAGCAGTGCCGGGTCGTCGGGGTTGTAGTACAACATTCCCCACCGCCACGCTTCGTCGGGAGTGCGATCTCCCAGGGAGTGCCCAACCACGGATACCAGATTAGTGTTTTCCCTACGTCTCAAAATCATTATGTATGCAATGTGTACCGCGAGCGCCGCAATGATCGACGCCAGAGCCACACGTTGCTCGATCTTGTCCACCACGCGGCCAAACGCGCCCATGTTCACCACCCACGCCCCAAATGCGGCGAAGGCCACATTGAAGAGAACCATATTGCGCAGCATCACTCGCCGGTAGTTTGTGATTCCCGCGGGATTTCGGCGCGTGCCGAACCGGAACACTAGTATCCCGACCAATGTACCGGCGCAGGCGCCCACAGCGAAACCAAAAGGTTTGGCCACCAGGGCGTTGACGGCATTCCAGCGCGACACGATTGCGGCCCATCCGGCCAGGAACGGTACCTGCCCGGTTGAATCGGGAATCAGAAACGCCAGCAGAAATCCAGCCGCGAGGATCAATGGTCCGGTCAACAACGTCAGCGGATCCTCAGCGCCTTTACGCGCAGCTGGCAGCAACTCCGCTTCCCGTATGCCGCTCGCTGGTATTGCATGGGCGCGAATGGAATGGTGGGCTTTTGCAAACGCGACAGCGCTTGCCAGGCAGAATAGGAGCAGTCCACTCGGCCACAACACCCCCATGTTTAACTTCATCGACCAAAGAAAAATCTGCAAGTTGATCAACGCGATGCCGACCAAAATAACTCGCGTCTGGTATCGCCGGATAATCCGGCGCGCGTCCGGAGTATCGCGGAAATCCGGCGTAACGGTGGCTCCAAACAACAAATCTCGCCTCATCAGGTAGGGCGCCCACCAACTCGCCAATGTAAGTAAGGCAAGCATACCGAGTCCAATCCAATTCATACGTCCAACCCTTTCATTACCAAGTTCAACTCCCGCCGAATGTCCTCGAGTCGCACTCCGTCGGCTTTCAGTTCGGCAATCATCTCCCGCAGGCGCCGCGCAAATTGCTCGCGTTTCTGCGGATCGGCCGCCCTCTTTCGCCGCTCCAACACTTGCGCGCCGCGCCGCCGCTTCAGGTCCA
>Ga0116125_1000161_pt1 | contig 30244 bp, 30 predicted proteins | sample June2015DPH_16_1_2_FD_89729 | JGI IMG/M metagenome (GOLD analysis project Ga0116125, IMG submission 89729) | Peatland microbial communities from SPRUCE experiment site at the Marcell Experimental Forest, Minnesota, USA - June2015DPH_16_10 | ecosystem: Environmental > Terrestrial > Soil >...
AAGTGATGGTGGAAGTGGCGGGCAAGACGGAAACCATCGAAGTGTACGGCGACCACAAGCTGGCGGCGGGCGCGGAGATTCTGCTGTTCGACCCGGAGAAGCACGGGGAAGGCAGCGGGATATTGGCGCAGGTGGCACGGCTGGCGCTGGTGGGCGAGTCGAAGTCGCTGGGCGGACGGATCATGTTGCGAGTGGGATTCTTCCGAGTATCGGGAGGCAGCATGGGCGAAGGCGGAGAAGCGAGTTTGGCGGCAGCGAGATATCCGGCAGAAATGCATTTCGATGCGAGTTTCGAAATGATGACGCCGGACAGCGTGCTGTATGCCGACGATCCGATGCACTTGTTCGGCAAGATTGCCGATCTGGAAGCGAGCGGGACGGAACTGGCGACGGAAGGACCGGGGTCGGTGCTGGTGACGGCGGACGGACAGAAGAAGGGCCGCCTGGCGCAGGTGCGGTTGCAGCTGGGAGAAGCGACGGTAGGACGGGAAGCGTACGTTACGCTGGGCACGGTAGTGGCCTGAGCATGGCGTTGCCGATCACAGCCAAGGCAGAGAGCCATGACAAGAGCGGAGCCGCGGACCTGCGGCTCCTGCTCATGCACCAGGTCTGCTCGCGGTCACAACAAGAGTGTTAGTCGTTTAACGACAAATCAAAATGGAGAAGAAAAAATGAACAGCGTTATTGTTGAAAGCGTCAGCGTACAGGCAGGCGGAAGGGTGCTGGAGTTCAAGCGCCTACTGAATGCCGCGCCACAAGCAGTTTGGGCCGCACTCACTGAACCAGAGAAAGTCGTGCAGTGGTACGCCAAGATCAGTGATTACCCCGTCCAGGGTAAGAAACTGGAGTTGAGTTTTAACAACAGCAATACCGTGGCCGAGACGACGGTGACAGCTCTGGTAAGGCCTTCGGTGCTTGAGTACACCTGGGACAGCCAACGACCGGCGAAATCGCCGGCGTCGCTGGTGGGCAGCGTCGTGCGGTTTGAGCTCAGCCCGCATGAAGGCGGCACCGTGTTGACCTTGGACCATATATTCACCACCGACAGCGTGCCGACTGCCGAAGTCCTCGGCGGATGGCAAGTGCACTTGGACGAGTTGGCGAAGAGCCTTCACAGCAGGGGATTCACAGCTTCTGCCACACCGCTTGCTGCAGATTTCCTGGCAGCTTGCGCAGATGAAAGCTCGGCTTACGCTGAGGCGCTGGGAGCGGCTTCGTAAACTTTTCCCACTTCTCGCGGAAGAGGTTAGAGGTTGGCATTCCACCAAAAACGCACTGTGCGTGAAAACCCTGCACCTGCGAATCAAGTTTTCGTCGCAGGTGTCAGGCTCGAGGCAGGAGACGGAGATCGCATCGGCATACTTGCTTGCGAGTGGCGACATTATTTTTGCTCGAACCGCAACCATATGGTTTGAGAATGTACGCTGTACCTCTCTAGCAGGAGTGAGGTTTGATAGTGGCTCGCATTGACCCAGATTCGACGCCGCTCTCGGCCGCACAAGACGAGGCTCTCCGTCCCCTCTTTTTTTATGAGCGGAAAGACTTGCTCGCTGCATATTGGCTTGTGCGGGATCGACCGGATGGGCCAAAACTGGAGATTGAAGAGCCTACGGTCTTGCGTTTTCTCGGCAATCTCCGCGGCCGAACCGTGCTCGACCTGGGGTGCGGAGACGCTCGCTTTGGCCGTTACGCTCTCGAACAAGGGGCGCTCTGCTACCTCGGACTTGACGGGAGCACGGAAATGGTCGGACTTGCTAAACAAGTCTTGATGGGAACAGCCGGAGAAGTAAATCTCCAGGATCTGGAATCGTGGCCCGGTGATTGTAACCGGCGCTTTGATGTCGTGGTCTCGCAGTTAGCGCTGCAATACATGGAAAATATTCCGCGCCTGTTCGAAGTGATTCGTAATCAACTTCAACCTCATGGGACATTCGTTTTCTCCACTGAACATCCAATTATTACTTCGAGCTATGAGGGAGAAAACTCGGACGGAATTGCTACCAGTTGGCGCGTCCGCGATTACTTTCGCGAAGGGCGTAGAGTTGACCGATGGCTCAACGCAGCAGTCGTCAAACAGCACCGTACTCTTGAGACATATGTGTCGGAGCTGCGCCGTTGCGGATTTCAGATTGACCGTTTCTCCGAAGGGCGGCCGGACATCACTCGATTTGTGAATCAAACTGTCTACGAGCGACGGTTGGAAGTTCCGATTTGTGCGATCTTTCGGTGCATCGCGGACTCTTGAGTGCGGCGGTATTCCAAGATGACCATCGGCTCCGAGTCCCTGCGTAATTCGCCAGTCGCTGAGGATCTTTACAGCGGTATAAAAAAACGGCTCATCTCGCGCAGCAACATCTTACACATGGACGCGGGCAGTGTCGGCGCCCAATTGTCTGGTCCGCTTGATCGCGATGAATCGGTGTGCAGTACTTTCGCCGACGCTCGCCGCTGCATTGCGCCAGGATTCGGTTGTGACGCCAGCGAACTGGTGATCACGCACAGCACAACGGACGGCCTGTGCAGGATCATAGCTGGGCTGGATCTCCGGGAAGGCGACGAAATCCTTACAACGAATAATGAACACTACGGGACGCTTGCGCCGCTGGCGATGATTCGTGACCGGCGCGGTGTCGTTATCAGGAAAATCAGCTTGCCGGTCGGCGATAATCATTGCGCGGAAGACTACATTTCTCTGTTCGATTCTGGCTTCACCGAAAAGACAAGGATCCTGTGGTTTTCAGCTCCGACTTCCACCCTCGGAGCGATGCTACCGATCACCATGTTGGCTCGACTCGCACAGCACCACGGGTGCGTATGCGTCGTCGATGGGGCCCACATCCCCGGAATGCTGCATTGCAAATTCGAGGAACTCGGAGTCGATTTTCTCGCCGGTTCAGGGACCAAGTGGCAATGCGGACCACCGGGCACCGGGATCCTTTATATCCGCAACAGAGTTCTGCCGCGATTTAATCCCCGGCCGCTTCCGGCATTCTGGCCCGTGATCTCGATTTGGTATCCCCTGGAAGGTGGTTTGCCCCCTCGGACTACCTGGGCGAAACCGTCCTACGACATTGCGGAATATCTTCAGACCTGCGGCAGTTCGAGTCTGTTGCGCGTGCAGGCGTTTCAAGCGGCCTGCGAAGTCTGGGATCAGCTCGGGCGGGATCGCATCGAACATTACCTCCTCGATCTGAATTCCTACCTCAAGGACCGAATTGTTGACGTCTGGGGCAGGGCATCTTTGTATTCACCAAGAAGCGACCGCCGCCTCCACTCAGCTATTGCAGCCTTTGACCCATTCAAGAACGCATGTGACGGGTGGGACGAGAACAAGTTCAGGACGTTTGTTGCCCGCCTTGAAAGCGATCACCGCATCCTGGTGCGGTACACGGAGGTTCGAGTGCCGAGTTCCAATGCACCGCGTCACGCAATTCGCATCGCCACTCGGATTCTTCACAATCGCGCTGACGTCGATCGCTTAATCGTCGCGATGGAAAAAGTCTCCGCGAGCATGTAACTCCGTAATTCTTCCCGATCGTATTTTGGGCAATCGAGGAGAAGACTGCCTGTTCTCGCATCTCCTAGAGTGGTCATCGAGATTTAGATACGCGGGAGGAGGTTCACACCATGAGCGTCAAGCAGAATTCATCTTTAATCGACACCCCCACCGAACCCTCACAGACAAATCGTCAACCCAAGTTTGGGGGCACCTTACATATGTACGGGCCGGGCGGCCCGGATCACATGGATACCGCGAGCGCATATTATGCGACCTCCGGCCAGATCTTGCGCGCGTTGACTCGGCAGCTCTTTGCCTATCCCGCATCGAAGGATCTGTCGGATCCTAAGCAGGCTTTCACCCCGATGCCGGATATGGCAACAGAGATCCCCGCGCTGGAGAATGGTGGGTTGAGCAAAGATCGGCTGGTTTATACCATCCGGCTTCGTTCCGGCGTACTTTGGGATAGCACGCCTCCACGCGAAGTTACTGCGCAGGATTTCGTTCGTGGACTAAAGCGATTGGCAAATCCAGTAGCGGGAGCAGGCGCAAGGCACTTCTTCACCAGCACGATCGTGGGCATGAGCGAATACTGCGAGGCTTATGATCGGGCCTTCGCAGGCAAGCGCCCAACTGCCAAAGAACTTGCCGCCTTCCAAAACACTGACGATGTTGCAGGATTGACTGCCCCGGACGACAAGACTCTCATCATCACTTTGAAACAACCCGCCTCCGACTTTCTCAACATCCTTGCGATGGGTTTTGCTTCCGCCGCTCCACAAGAATACGACGAGTATTTGCCCGACAGCGAAGAGTTTCGCCAGCACATGTTATCCAACGGCCCTTATCGCATCGCCAAGTATGGCGCGAAAAAGATTGTGCTCGAGCGGAACCCTGTATGGGACAAGGCGGTCGATCCCATCCGAGGCCAGTACGTGAAATCCATCGACATTCAGGTTGCCAGTGAAAAACCGGATGTGATGCTCCGCAAACTTGATTCCTCTGAAATCGATTTGGCATGGTCGTTCACTGTAGTTTCCTGGGCCAAGCCCGGACCTGGCCGGGTTGAGTTTCCACGGAGTTATCCGGGGTTCGCGCTCAACCCTTATCTCGTTCTTAATCTGCAGAGTCCGAATGCGGGCGGAGCACTTCAAAATCTAAAGGTGCGACAAGCGATTGCCTATGCAATCGATAAAATCGCGATCAGTGACATCCTGGGGGTTTTGGAGGGTGTGCCAAATAAGCCACTGCACTCGGCGATCCCTCCCGGTAGCATTGGCCACCGAGATTTCAATCTGTATCCCACGCCCGGCGATCGTGGTGACGCCAACAAAGCGCGCCAGTTGCTGGCCGAGGCTGGCTACGGCAACGGGTTTAACCTGATCGCCGCGGTTAGAAAAGTTGACCTGCATCTGTCGGTGATGCAATCCGTGGCGAGAAGCCTCGCCGCATGTAACATTACTCTGCTCATCAATACTTATAGCCAGGCAGAGTACTACGGCTCTTTGTTATCCGATCCTGAAAAAGCCAAAGCTGGCGTTTGGGACATTGCTGAGCCGGGATGGACGCCAGACTGGTTTGGCAATAACGGACGGGCGATCGTGCAACCGCTCTTCCAGACCAATCGCAGCGCCGGCACAACGAACTATGGCGGCTATAGCAATCCGGAAGTCGACCGACTGATTGAGCAGGCGCTTCGGGAAAGCGATCCCGCTGGAGCAGAGGAACTTTGGCATCAGATCGATGTCCTTGTCATGAAGGACGTACCGATCGTGCCGATCCTCGCTTTTGCTGCGATGACGTCTCGGTATCACAGTCCTCGCGTGAAAAACGCTGTTCATGTGCCGCAGATCGAGTTCTTTGACATCACCAACTTGTGGCTGGATCCGGCGGTTTGAGTTTGCTAGTTCAGAACATGCACTGCGCGCATTGGCAATTTCCGACCCGAGCGGTGTGAGCACTGATCCCATCCGCGCGCCGAGACAAGGCAATGGAAAAGGAAGTCTTACTGCGAGTGAGGGAGGCATTCCTTCACGGCATGAGGCAGTCTCCCTCAAAAGCGTACACCGCCCCGGGGCGGCTGTTTGCTGATCGGCTGACGGCAGAGATCAACAGCAGATTGCCGGAAAAAGAAGTCGAAATCATAAATTCCTGTTTGGCGCGGCAACATCGCGCCCTTGTGGCAGCGCGAAAAGGTGACCTTGATCAATCCTTGCAAGAGTTGCAGAATGTGCGATCACAACTCGCCGCGAGTTACCTTTCGCAGGAAAGCATTTTATTAATCGAAGTGCTTGTAGACCCCGTGGAGGCATATTGTCGCTACAGAGTTGACGATTACGGCGGAGCTCGCGCCCTGATACTCAGTGCTGTGCACACTAACCAGCTACTTAGCACCGATTACGGCTATGAGATCCTCAGCGCTCAACGAATGCAATTGTGTCATAATATGCTGCGAATAACTTCCCGAGAAGGACGCCACAACGACACTGTTATTCTGGCGGCCGCTTTTCTTGACTACTTAGAGTTTGGTGCTGACTCTCTTCCAGAGGATATTGCCTGGGCGCATGTAATACGCGATGCCGTTCCGGAAAGTATTATGGAGTACTACTTCGATCAGATCTGTGGCGAGGGGGCTCTGGCCATCGCCGGGAGCAACGACTGCAAGTTGTTTGAACACATCGCTCACCATGCAAATCCGCCCGGCTGTGCCAAGACCTTCGCTCCTCACGCCCACAAATGGGTGGCTGCCAAGCACGCGTCGCTTCGTGCCGATGTCGAGAAATACTTGTGCCAAGCCTGCAAACTGCTTGAATATGGCAAGGCATCCGAACTCTCCCTTTGGTTCGCGACTATCATCGATGTGGTGATAGCTTGCAGGTCCCTCGGCAACGAGGGTATCAAAGTAGCGAACAATATTTTCGACGAGGCCTCCAGGATGCCGGACGCGCCGCTTCAATTACGCTCCCTGGCAGCGCCTTTGTGAGTAGGGAGAAGAATCATTGACCGTGACACTCGCCGGCAAAACGGCTGTCATCACCGGGTCCACTTCGGGCATCGGCTATGCCATTGCCAAGGCTCTCGCCGAAGCCGGAGCATCGGTCGTCATAAACGGCCGGCAGGCCGAACGACTATCCACCGCCGTCACGAGGCTTCGCCGGGAGGTCCCCGGCGCACAGGTAACCGGCGTTGCCGCGGATCTAGGCAGTTCCGCGGGCGCCGATCGAATCATCGAGAGTTCTCCCCACGTCGAGATTTTGGTAAACAATGTGGCGATATTCTCGCCCAAAGATTTCTACGACATTACAGATGAAGAATGGGAGCAATATTTTCAAGTCAATGTGATGTCGGGGGTTCGTTTATCGCGCCATTACGCGCGCTGGATGACTGAAAAAGGTTGGGGGCGGATTCTGTTCAATGCCAGCGTCACCGGCGGATTCATCCCCGGTGAGATGGTTCATTATGGTGCGACCAAGGCGGCGTTGCTAGGACTCTCACGGACTCTTGCAGAATTCCTGGCCGGCACCGGAGTTACGGTAAACTCATTTCTTCCCGGTCCTACGTATACGGAGAAGACGGAAGCATTTCTTAAAGCCAGCGGCAAGAAAAGCGGCAAAAGAGAAGACGAGCAAGAGAAAGAAGTATTTGAGCATCATTTGCCGTCGTCTTTGATCAAGCGTTTTATTCGTCCATCCGAAGTGGCGGACTTAGTCGTGTTTCTCGCTTCCGAACAGGCGTCAGCCATCACGGGCGCTGGCCTGCGTGTCGATGGCGGTATTATTCGGTCACTTCTGTAAGTCCTTTCTGCGGTATCAGTTCAACTTACTACCAGCACTTATACCCGACTAACTGAGTTGTGTAAAAGCGCAGTCCGCAATCGCGGTCCGCAATCGGGGAGAAGATCGCTCCATGCTCTGGTGTTACTAATCAAGTGGTCGCTTGATTCTGGCCACAGGATACCGTTTATGGCTTTTGAGAAGCGAGTTTCTCTCCATCGAAGCGGGAAGAAAGCGCTCCGGGGAGCGCGCGCAGTGGGTGCGGTTCCAGACGACGAAACAGTGCGCGTCACAATCCTGCTGCGGCGCAGAGCCGAGCCCAAGACAGCTCCGGAAAGCGGCGGATTCAAGAGCATGACTCACGAACAGTTTGCGCAATTCCACGGTGCAGAGCCCAAAGATCTGGCTCTGGTCAATGCATTTGCGCAGGCATTTCAGTTGAAGGTCGTCGAGAGCCACGCGAGAAAGCGCCGCGTGGTTTTGACGGGAACCGCGGCTACGATGTCGAGAGCGTTCGGCACGAGCCTGCAGAAGTACGTTGTGGAGGGGACGGGCCAGGCTTTTCGCGGGCGCACCGGCGTTCTAACCATCCCGAGCGAACTACAGGACATTGTGGAGGCAGTGATGGGACTCGATACTCGGTCGGCCGTGCAACCCCACTTCCGAATACACGATGCGAGCGCCGCCGCTGTGGGCTTCACTCCGCAACAGATTGGCTCGTTCTATAACTTCCCGACTGGCGTGAACGGCACGGGTCAAACCATCGGAATACTCGAGTTTGGCGGAGGATACAATGCGTCGGATTTAGAGACGTACTTCAACAAACTAAATATTCCAGTGCCTAACTTAGCATCCGTCTCCGTGGACGAAGGACAAAACTTACCCGGATCGAGCGTAGACGTCGAGGTGATGCTGGATATAGAAGTTGCGGGAACTATCGCCAACGGATCGAATATCGCTGTGTACTTTGGTCCGAACACCGATCAGGGTTTTGTCGATGCGATCCTGGACGCCGTTCATGATACGACTCGCAACCCTTCCGTAATTTCCATAAGCTGGGGCGGTCAGGAGGACTCCTGGACACAACAGGCGCTTTCGGCGATAAACTCCGCCCTTCAGGACGCAGCGATGCTCGGTATCACGGTAGCGATTTCATCGGGAGACAGAGGTTCTGCCGATGGCGAAACGGATGGGCAGTTGCACGTCGACTTTCCGGCCTCCAGCCCTTACGCGCTTGCGTGCGGCGGGACGTCGTTAACTGTATCGGGAAACGCGATTTCTTCTGAAGTTGTATGGAACGACGGTGCAGGTTCGACGGGCGGAGGAGTCAGCACTTTCTTCGCGCTACCTACTTACCAGACCTCCGCGGGAGTTCCGAGTCAACCGCAAACTGGTTTTGTGGGACGCGGAGTACCGGATGTAGCTGGAAATGCCGACCCTTTTACGGGATATCAGGTTCGCGTCGATGGACAGGATATTCTGATCGGAGGAACAAGTGCGGTAGCGCCCTTGTGGGCGGCACTGGTCGCTCTGATAAATCAGAAACTGGGCAAGTCTATCGGATACATCAACCCCTCGCTCTACGCGATCGCCCAGCCGGCTTTCCAGGATGTCATACAAGGTGACAATGACAGCAGCACCCTCGGCTCTTACGCGGCGGATCCCGGATGGGATCCGTGCACGGGTTTGGGCAGCCCGAATGGGGGAGCGCTCTTAAGTGCACTTCAATCTTCGCCAGCTGATTAGAATCAGTTTCCCTTGTCTCTTGTCACTGCGTTTAGCTGGTCTGATGGGAGTTCTTGCAAGAGCTCGACGAACACGCCGTTGGTCCAGCCAAATCCGATAACATTGTCGCCGTAACCCGCCTTCACATTCGTATCTAGCGAACGCGTGACCACGTTATACTTTTCGCGCAATGTTTTGTCCTGCTCGAAATTCTGCAGCACCATCGACAGGAATTTTGTCGAAATGCGGTCGGCGTCGGCGTTGAATCCGTAGTGGCGCATGCCCTCGACCGCGATCAACTGAATCGGCGCCCAGCCGAAAGGATAATCCCACTGTCCCTCGCTCTGGCGCTCGCTCATGACGATGCCACCGGGCTTCTCGAACGTACTCAGGGTTGTCATGATGGCGCGGGCTTGCGCCAGCGTCGCCAGACCGGCCCATAGCGGGTAGAAGACAGCTGCATAACGGTAGGTCGATCGTTTGCCCTCGTCCAACTCGTAATCGACAAACATCCCTTGCGACTCATCCCATAAATACTTTTCAATTGCCCGCCGACGCGCCTCTGCCATTTTGTGCCAACCGTCCGCTTCTGATCTCTTTTTGAGCAGACGGGCTATCTCTTCAAGGTCACGCTCGGTTTTGAAGAGAAGACTGTTCAGGCAGACCGGAGCGTAGTGGTGCGTGGCGGCGCCGTATGGGCCGAAGCGAAAGGAGATGTCGAAGCCCGATTCGCGCATGGAGCGGTCGCCTTTATAGTAGTCGGGCGTCAAGTTGATAAGATGCGCCGGTTCACACCGCACACCTACCGCATCGCAGACGCGCACGGAGTACGAAGAACCCGGCGCCTTATCGCTGTCGTCACTGGCAGGTTCGTACTCGGCCATAGAGGGATGCGAAACAAAATACGACGCCACCTGCATATAAATGTCGTTCTCATCCTTCATAGCTTCCGGCGCTGGACCCTCACCGAAGTCGTAATAGCGGGAAAGACCGGTGTTACCGGCAAGATGCGGCGGGGAAGTCCACATTTCATGGTCGCGCTTCACATAAGAATAGGCAGTCTCCAACCATGCCCGATCGTCCTGACCTGCCGATTTTTGTGCTTCGTGAACTGCCATTACCATCGAACTCAAGAACGGCGGATGGGAGCGCGTCAGGTAGTAGGTGCGATTGGCGTTGAGCAGTGCGCCGTAGTTTTCTATCTCAAAGAAAAAATTATCGACCATTCCGCGAGCCAGCGCGAGTCGTCCATCGCGCAGCAAACCGCGAATGATGAAATAGCTGTCCCATCCGTACATCTCGTTAAAACGGCCGCCCGGCACGACATATTTATTTTGGAGATACAACAGTCCCGGCGGTTCAATGGACTCGACCTTCTTGCCGCCGAGTTTGTGGATCACAACCGGCAAATGCGCAATCGTGACATTGCATTCGCGCCGCATTTGATCGAGTTCCTTCGGCTCCGGGAAGTTGGCTGGGAGATAAACCGCCGGAGGAGCGGTGAGCTTGGGGTCGACAACTGCAGCGCAGGAACTGGTGGAGCGCGTCAGGGAATCCCATCCGGAGTGGATATACGCAAGAATGTCATTCAGGCGAGCCGGTGCAGTTTCGCGGCCTGGCGACGCTTGCGCCGAGACTGAAATCGGGAGGCTCGCCACGACCACTACAACGAGAAAGGATTTCAAAGAACCGATTTGGCGTCGGCGACGAGCTCGCTGCCACGAGTTACGCGACTCAATCATTTTCAGCTTTCGCAGCATAAGTCCGGACAAATCAGTCGTTTTCAATTCTGCCCGCCCATTCCTCATCGCTCCTGCAACAGGCGGTGTTCCCATCTTGCGATGAGACGGTGCCAGTGATCAAGCTTGTTGACTCGCGGCAGTCAGCGACGGGGTTCACTGCAGTCTTCTTGAAGGCGCTCGCGTGGATATTCACTTCATGCGGGATGCACTTTCGGTAGACGTACCGAGTAACCCACGGCCAGAAGGCAATCGAAGCGGCCCATCCCGCTTTCATTTTCTACTGCCGCCGGGCAGCTCACGCAGGACTTTTGCGCCTCGCCGCAAGAATTGCCCGCGCCAGCTTTCTAGCGTATGTTCGAACTAATCGCCTCCTTCACTTAATCACTTTTAACAATCGCGCTTGTCACCAAACGGAACTAAAGGACATCCAAATTCCATGCAAATCTACCGGGCTCTTCGGTTCATCCTCGCCTTCTATGCAACTGCCATAGCACAACAAAGCGGAGCTTTGCGTCCGGTGGAAGACATTACCTCCGAACAAATTGTGAGCCGCTTGGCGGAGAACAACGGCAAGCGCCAGCACCTGTTGCGCTCCTACACCGGGCAGCGTGAATATCATCTGCTCTATACGGGCTTCCCCGGCCGGCACGAGGCCGACCTTGTGGTAGACGTCAGGTACCGGTCTCCCGACAGCAAAGAGTTCACCGTCATTTCCGAGAGCGGCGCCCACTGGATCGTCAACCGTGTATTCAAGAAGATTCTGGACACAGAGAAGGAGGCGGCCGATCAACGCGCCCAGGCGAGCACCGCTCTCACCGACCAGAATTACAAATTCGAACTGTTGGGTGAAGAAGACGTTGACGGGCGTCCTGCCTACGTCTTTCACGTCGACCCCAAAACGGACAACCGGCTACTTTACCGAGGCCGGATTTGGGTCGACGCCGCCGACTTCGCTTTGTGCAAGATAGAAGGTGAGCCAGCTAAACGCCCGTCGATGTGGATCAGCAAGATCCAGGTGCACCACTCCTACGAGAAAATCGGAGATTTCTGGTTGCCCGTGGACAACGAGTCGGACACGGAGGTTCGACTCGGAGGCCATGCGGCACTGTCAATCCATTACCGTGACTACAGCGTCATTTCCGAGGACGGCTCGCCGGCCTTGAGCACTCCCGCCGAACCAGCGAAACAAGCCGCGAAACTCGTCAATTCGGGACATTCACACTAGCGCGTGCAAGCAGCGAATAAGTTTCTGGTGCGAAAGGGGGGACTCGAACCCCCACGGTTTTACCCGCCAGATCCTAAGTCTGGTGCGTCTGCCAATTCCGCCACTCTCGCAACGCTTAAGGAATTATACAAAGCGGCTGCAAAGTTGGGCCTTCCTTTTGTCGGTTTTATCGGTTCCGTTGCAAGCCGGCGAGACGAGCCAGTTTCTCCAGAGTACACCCGCGAAGGCGCGGGAAGTCACGCGCCGTCGACCGGCCCGCTAGCGTGAGGCGCGGCTACTGGACCGCGTTCAGGCCCTGATAAATGAACATGCCCAGTAGAACCAGCAGCAGTACGCCGGAACCTGCGCCGAATACCCACACCGGCTTGGTGAGCCGGTTCACCTTCACCAGCAGTTCGGTCTGCTCCTGCTGCATGTGAGAGTTGGCGTCGTCGAGATACAGTTGCTCGTCCTCGTGCATGGTGAGCGTGCTGCGATAGATCAGGAGAATGACCAGGCCGACGGTGAAAACGCCCCACGCGGTCGCTAGCCCAACCATTAAAGGAGTCCAAGTCCAGGTCATAACATCACCTCGACAAATTGCAGGGTTGTTGGGCTACTCGGAAACTTGCAAATACGGCGCCCTGCCAGCCGCATTCGAAATTTCGAAGTGCCCTAACGAAAATCATTATAGCGCTATTTGCAAGTGTGGACGGCGGAATGTCTTTTTCGGCGCTAGTTTTTGCCGGTATGCGACCCACCGGTCTGCGACCGCATCTAAGAGGGGTGATGGGACAGTAAGGCTTTTAATGTGCTTATCAGCTTTTGAAACCTCTGTTATAATTTAAGAATTCCAGAGCCGAGGAGATATTCATGGCCACGACAACTGTTCCTGAAATTGCAAACGCTCCAGCAGTAACCAAGACCGCCCCGATCAGCCTGACGCCCAATGCGGTTGCCAAGGTAAAGGAGATCATGGGACAACAGAACCCCGCGCCTGCCGGTCTGCGCGTTGGCGTGGTCGGCGGCGGCTGTTCCGGCTTCTCCTATTCCATGCAGTTCGAGAATGGCGCCGGCATGATGGACAAGACCTTTGATATGGACGGATTGAAGGTGTTCGTTGACGCGACCTCGGTCATGTACTTGAATGGGTGCATCGTGGATTACGTCGAGACTCTGGAAGGCGCTGGCTTCAAGTTCGAGAATCCGAACGTGAAGAGCACCTGCGGTTGCGGGTCCTCGTTCAGCGTTTAGCTGTAGCGAGCACAAGTTCGCAGCAAACGAAACGGCCTCAGCGATGGGGCCGTTTCATTTTGCAGATGGAAATCTTCAGTTAGTTTTGAGGGCTTGACGGCGGCGGGGTGGGGGCCTGGTTTCCTGAGCCGGAGTTGCCGAATCCTGTGTTCCCTCCGAAGCTTGCCCCCCCGCCAAAGCTCGAGTTGCCACCGAAGCTCGAGTTCCCTCCTCCGAAACCCGAATTGTTGCCGAAACCAGTGGGCTGGCCTGTGGTGTTTGCGGGCTGTCCGTTCGGCCCCATCTGATTGTTGGCGAAAGCCTGTGAGAGGGGTTGATAGGGCGTCAAAATCAAGCCACCGCGGTCGGTGGTGGGATCGTAGACAAACTGCCATTCGTTGTACTTCTTTTTCTTGTTGTACTCGCGGATGGTCTTGTCTTTGCTATTGCTGGCTACGCCGATGATCGGTCCGCCGCCAAACACCTGGTTGTTTCCCTGGCCGTTCGAGTTTCCGTTCCCACTCGGTGTCGTGCTTCCGTCCGGCGATGCGCCGGGCTGCGACGCATCGGGACTGCCGGGCTGACTGGGGTTGTTTGAGTTGGTGGTGTTGGACGTTCCCGACGTTGGCGAGTTATTGCCGCCGCCGGAGCTGCTGTTGGAATTTCCGCCGAGGCCGCCCGAACTTCCCCCGAAACTGCTGGAGTTGCCGCCGAAACTGGAGTTGCCGCCGAAACCGCCGGAGCTACCTCCGAAGCTGGAATTGCCGCCGAAGCTCGATGATCCACCGCCGCCAAATGCGGAACCATTCGAAGCCGCATTCATCTGCCCCACTGTGTTGGAGCCAGCAATTTGCCCGCCGCCAAAGCTCATGCCGAGCGTGACGCCGGGATCGCCATAGTGAAGCATTTTGAAATCCTGATTCTTGTTGAGGGGGTCTTTATAGTGCTTGCGCAGATAGCGAAGATTGTTGGTGTTGTCGAGATCCTCGAGCTTGGTCGGATAGCGGCCAAACTTCTTGTAGTAATTGCGAATGGAGCGGGAGTATTGCACTCCGCGGTGAATCATTTCCATCTCGCGATCGCGGCGGATTTCGAAGGCGATGGTAGGAGCGGCTATGGCGAAACCGATCACCAGTACCGTCACCATCATCATCAGGAAGATGAGAAAATAGCCCTCTTCGCTGCGCCGGCGCATGCGGCATGCATTGCGCCACGCGGGATGCGGGGCTTCCCGATGACGACGGATTTCTCTGCGGATACTTGAATCGAACTGCGCCACTTCTTACCTCTGGACGTCTTAACTATCCCTGCGTGAGCGGAATGCTTTGCGGCGGACCGCTGCCTACTACATCTTGAATCTCGACGGAGGTGGGAGCGATTCTTACCACCTTATAGCGGCGATCAATGATCTCACCCTCGCCGGCGATGAACACGTCCTCGCCTTTGGAAAGGAAAATTCTCTTAGGTTCGCCCGGTTGGTTGGCGAAGCCAAAAAATTTCAGAGGAATCGGAGTTGGCGCGGCCTGCGCGGGTGGCGTGTATATTTTCGACTCCTCGCTCTTGCCTCCCGACCCCAGGGCGCCCGATGCAACTGGCGTTGGAATTATTGGCTCGGCTTCCGACACGAAGACATTTCTTCCCGAGCCTTCATACTTGATTTGTTCGATCACCGCGAGTCGCTGTAACTGCAAGGTGGGGTCGAGACTCTGCTGCGGCTTTTCCTTTTTGCCGGACGCCGAAATGGCGCCACGCCGCGAGGGGCGAGGAGCGAGAGCGAGCGGCGTGCTTGCAGCTGTGCCGGTGGAAGCGTTGGTCGAAGATGAAGGAAAAAACTGGTAGGCGAGAATTAAGACGAGGATCGCTCCCAGCACACCCGCCACGATCAGCTGCTTTCGATTTTCAACTCCCAGCTTCACTCCTGCCCCGCCTTCAAATAAGTTTCCACCTTCATCTGTAGTTTAATCGGTCCTTTTTGTTCGCCGGCAAGGCTGATGTTGCTGATGACGAAGAGCATGTCATCGCGCTCCAGCGCATTAATGAAACGCGCGAGCGAAACGTAAGTGCCGGAGAGATCGGCTTCCACCTCAACCGGCTGCAGGCGGCCGAGTTGAATCTCATCTCCTTTGTATTTTGCACCCTCGATAATGACACCGTTGGCCACGGCGAGTTTGCCAAACTCCGTGAGAATCTCCGAGTCTTGCGAGGGGAAGCGCTTCTTATAAAAATCGGTGATTTGCAGGCTGGCCGTGTGCACTTTGTCCGGCAGATTTTTCAGCGGCTCGACCTGGCGAGTTTTTACTTGCAGTTCACCCCAAAGCTGGTTCAGTTCCTGCTTGCGAGATGCGGTCGAACCCACGAGCGGCGAAAGCAGGACGACGAGGGCGATCACATCGATGCCCACCAGGGCCCCAAGCGCGATCTTGATCTTTTTCCGGGTTTGCCGCAAATCTGGCATCAGCGCATGGTCCTCTCGGAAATTTCTGTCGTCTTCGTTTCTCCGTTCACGGTTGTTGTTTTCGTCTTGGGACTCGGTATTGGAACCGTCTCAGGAACGTAAATAGCCTCTATGGTGCACTGGAACGGGTCTATGTTGTTCGTGTTTTCCGTCTTGTAAGTCTCACTGATTACTCGAGTGGTGGTGAAGCGCCGCGAATCTTCCATGCGCCGGGCCAATTCGAGGGCCCGATCTCGCGAATCGCCCGCAACGGAAAGCTTCAACAGCAGCTGATTCTCATCATCCAGCTCGGGATGGATGGAAACTAAATGCACCCGGGCGGGCATGACTTTTTCCAGATCTTCCAGAACCCGCGTCCAGGAAAACGACTTGCGCTCAATCAGTTCGTTGAGAAATTGCGACTGGTCGCGCGTGCTGCGATTTTCCGGACGATTCAGGAAGTCTTCCGCCAGCTGGCGGGCGCGGTCGCGCTGCGCGATTTCGCCTTTCAGCTTGGCAATGTCGGTATGGTCGCGCCGCGCCACAAACCAACCGGAAACCGTAGTAACGATCAGGGCCAATGACAGGATGCTCGCGATGGCGAGGCCCGTGCCCCAGCGCATCCAGAACTGCCGCGCATCTTCATAGGGCTGGCTGGCGAGATTGATGTTCAGGCGCATATTACGAAATCAATGCTCCCACGACTCCGGCCATTCTCCAACGCGGCACGGAACCTCCAGTGCTCGCGCCTAACTGCGACGAACTGACCAATTCCTGCACATCCGCGCCGGTTTGCGCCTTTAGCGCGGGCGCGGCGCTGCCTGTGTCGGACAATCCGGCAACGAAAATTCTTTCGATATTCAGATGATAAGTGTCCTGGAAGAAGACTACGGACGGATAAACTTCTTCGGCCAGCTGTTCTCCGGTAATGGTGACGCCGCGCGTATTTTCCAGGGTGCGGAAAAGCTGAAGCTGATCGGCATCGAGAATGGCGATGCTAGTCGTGCGGGCATCAACTTTTACTACCAGCGTGGGCCTCTGGCCTTCGGCCGCGCCGAGTGCAGCGAGCATTGAAGGCAGAACTACGCCGGGGCTGAAGCCCGCTTCGCGAAATGCGGCTTCATAGTCCTCGACAACGGTCGCGAGGGCTACGGCCGCAACCACGCGAACCCCGGCAGCGGTTTTCTGCGCGTGGTAGGAGACTCTCGCTTTATCCACATCGAAGGGCAGTGACTTCTTCATGCGAAACCGCACCACGCTGATGGCTTCTTCAGGGTCGGAGGGGAGCGTGTCGAATTCCAGCAGCACAACTCTGACTGCGGCATCTGGAACCACCGCAATCACATCGTGCGTGCGGCCGGCGACGCTGCTCAGAGTCTCGTGAATGGCATCGCTGACCGCGCCGCGCTGGCGCAGGTTGTTCTCGACGAGGTCGGGAATCACGCTGCCGGGGGCAAGTTCGCGCGCAGCGCAGACTTCCAAGCTGCGGCGATCTTCGGCTAACCGGCCTACAAGCACGCGGTCGGCGGCAATTTCACAAGCCAGCTTCGGCCTTACCGGATTGGACCCAGAACTCATCTGAAATTCGCTTTCCCCACGACCGAAACTAATAGAAAAACACCGGCGAGGCCACCTGCGAACAAAGTTTCAAGTCCGGTCCACAGCGCGTACTCATACTTATTTGGCACCGTGCTAAGCCGGCGCCAAGCGCGCCAAAAGTGCAGCGGAACAACCGTAACACTGGCGCCAGCCCACACAACCGCGATTACCTTCAGGTAGGGCTGGGCAAACCTCAACGCAGCCAATGCCAAGCTCAACAGCGACGTCAACCAGAGCGCGCCCTCCAAGTGTCGCCACATATTTCCTTTACCGCATGGCCTCGATGAACGTGACCTTATTGATCTCCTTCAACGTGGTAAGCCCGAGTCTCACCTTGTCGAGTGCCGACTCGCGCAGGAATCTCATGCCTTCGTCGCGCGCAGCGCGGCGGATTTCCGAAGTCGGCTTTTTGGCCAAAATCATTTCGCGGATGCGATCGCTTAGATCGAGCAGCTCGTGAATAGCGGTTCGTCCGCGGAAGCCGGTGCCGGCGCACTCGATGCAGCCGGGACCATCATACAAAGGGACCTTCGACCATTGCGCCGGGTCAAGACCGCTGGCTTCCAGCACGTCCGCAGGATAGTGAACCGGAGTGCGGCACGATTCGCAGATCAAGCGCACCAACCGTTGCGCCAGAATGCAGTTCAGCGCCGAAACAAAGTTGTACGGCTCGACGCCCATGTTCAGGAAGCGGCCAATGACATCGACCACGTTATTCGCGTGCACCGTAGTAAATACAAGGTGTCCGGTAAGAGCCGACTGGATGGCGATCTGAGCCGTTTCTGCGTCGCGGATTTCTCCGACCATGATTTTGTCGGGGTCGTGGCGCAAAATCGAACGCAAACCGCGAGCGAAGGTTAATCCTTTTTTCTCGTTGACCGGAATCTGGGTAATACCGCGCAGTTGGTATTCAACCGGATCTTCAATGGTGATGATTTTGTCTTCGTCTGTCTTGATTTCGTTGACGGCGGCGTAAAGCGTGGTCGTCTTACCGCTTCCGGTCGGTCCGGTAACCAGGACCATGCCGTACGGTTCTTTGATGTAGCGGCGAAAGCGGCGAATGTCGTCTTCATCAAAACCAACCACGTCCAAAGTCAGGGTGCGGAACTTCTCGCTCATCGACTCTTTGTCGAGCACGCGGAGCACCGCGTCCTCGCCGTGAATCGAGGGCATGATGGAGACGCGGAAATCGATCGCGCGGCCGTTGTACTTCACCCGGAAGCGGCCATCTTGAGGCACGCGGCGCTCGGAAATGTCTAGCTCGCTCATGACCTTGATGCGCGAGATGACGGTCGAATGATGTTCTTTGCCAATAGGCGGCATGGCCTGCGTGAGCACCCCGTCAATACGGAACTTGATCATCACGGAATCGTCACGAGTTTCAATGTGAATATCGGAAGCGCGCCGCTGCAGAGCGGTGAAGATGGTCGTATCGACGAGGCGGATGATCGGGCTGGTGTCGCCGGCCGCGGTGAGCTTGTCGATGGTCAGCGTTTCTTCGGCGCCGGTGGCTTCGTCCTCACGGATGATCTGGAAGCCTTCGCTGGCCTCTTCGAGAACCCGCTGCGACTGCTCGGTCTTCTTGAGGATGTCGGAGATCTGCTTCAGCGTTGCCACTTTGGTGACAATGCGTTTCTGCAGAAGCAGGCTGATCTCGTCGATCATCATCAGTTGGCTGGGATCGGCGATGGCAATGGCGAGTTTGCCGTCTGTGGTTTCTTCGAGCGGCACGAAGTTGTAGCGGAACATCAGCTCCGGCGAGAACTTTTTAAACAGCTCGTGGTGGAGTTGGAAGTCAGTAAGGTCGACGAACTCGCAGCGATAGCGCCGCGCCACGTCCTGCGCGCGCTCCAGGTCGGTGACCGGATTGCCGGTGGTTACCACCTGCCCGCCGTTCTCACCGTGTACGAAAAGTGATTTCTTCTCCGCCATTGCCATTTCTCAAACCCCGCTTTTCTGCCGAACTAATGGACTCCCAAAGTGAAGATCGGCAGATACAGCGAGATCAACACTCCGCCCACAAACACAGCCATGATCATCAGAATCAACGGCTCAATCAAGGCCATGGAAGCCCCGAGCGCCGTCTGCACATCTTCCTCGTAGAACTCCGCCACAGAATTCAGCATTGCCGGAAGTGCGCCTGTGGACTCACCCACCTCCAGCATTTCAACGGCAAGGTCCGGGAAAATGCCTTGCTCTTCCAGGCTGGCGGCCAGCCCCTGGCCTTCGCGCACGCGGACGCTGGCGCGCATCACACCTTTTAGAATGCGCTTGCTGCTCATGGAACCGCCGGCAGTTTCCATGGAAGGCACCAGAGGCAGACCGCCTTGCAGCAAGGTCGAGAGCATGCGCGAAAAAGTAGCAACCTGGTGCTTGAGCCGGATATCGCCCAGCAAGGGCAAACTCAGGATGAAGCGGTCGATCTGGTCGGAGCCGCGATCGGTTTTACGCCATCGCCAAAAGACAAAGCCGAAGAGCGCCAATCCGATTATGACGAACGGGAAGTATTTCTGTGCGCCCTGACCTACCGCCAGCATGAACAGCGTGATGGTCGGCAGTTTCGCATCGAGGCTGTTGAACAGGTCTGCAAATTTCGGTACCACGTACGTGAAAAGAAACAACACCATGATCGTAACAACGGATACCAGAAGCGTGGGATAGATCAGCGATACAGCAAGCTTTTTGCGGAACGTCATGGACAGGCGCTGGAAATTGATATAGCGGGTCAACACTTCGTCGATGTTTCCGCTCTTCTCGCCCGCCATCAGCGTCGTCGTGTAAATTTTCGGAATGATGGCGTGCGAGGCGAAGGCGTCGGAGAGCAATTCGCCCCCTTTTACGCGCTCGCGTACGTTCTCCAGAATTTGACGCAGGTTTGCGTCTTTTTGACGCTTGATGAGTAGATCGAGCGAATTCAGAATCGGCAAGCCGGCTTTGATCAGTGTGAGGAACTGCTGGTTATAGACCAGGAAAGAACTCTGCTTTAGCTTGCGGCGGCGACCGGAGAAGCCGCCGGAAAACAGGCCCTGCGGCTTTACCCAGTAGACAAGGTAACCTTGCGAGGCAAAGCGGTCGCGCACCTCGGCTACGGAGTAACCCTGCTCTACCTGCTGGAGCATGCGGCCCCGTTCGTCAGCGATTTTTACGACAAATTCCGCCATGGATTGCTTCTCTGAGTTCGATGCCGGGCAGGAGCCTTACGGGTCAGTCTAACATCGCCGCTTGCCATCTCAAGCGCCGATCCTCGCAAGTCACCATGTTTCCAGTATCGCAAGTAACCCCGGCGGCAAACAAGAATTGCGGGCTCGCCTGGTTACCGTAAGTCTATGTACGTCAGGTTAATAACCTGAGGCAGCCTTAACCCTCGGTGCGCCTTCTGGGTGCTGACAAAACCGTCCGGTTCTATTGCCCGCCTTGCAAATCGCCCTCGACGGTCTCGGTACCAGCTGGCGGTCTGAATTCGAACTGTCCCGCCGGAATCACTACATTCTCTTTCTGATCTTTAAAGCGATATTCCGTCGTCGATCCATCCACATCGTCGATCAAAATTCGCGCAATCTGGTGCTCCGGTGTTACTTCCAACACGATCTCGCTGATCCGGTCAGGGAAGGCCTGCGGCACGCCGCGCAGGACTATGTTGCCCGGGGCCAGCGGAACGATGTCCGGAGCCCGGGACAACCCTTGTAACTCCTTCACGAGCTTGGTCTTACCCAGCAGAAAAGCCAGCGGCGAGCGGACATCGTCGAGCTTTCGGGCTTCCGTTTTTCTCACTTGCCGATCCCCCGGGACGTAAAACCACGCATCTTTCCCATCGCTCACAAAGAGCTTTGCCTTGGGAGAACGATATTCCCAGCGCATCTTGCCAGGTTTTTTGAGACCGCCTTTTTCCAGCCACAGGGTTCCGGACTCGGTCCGCTCCATGCCTGAGCCGATATAGAGTTCGGTAAATTCCGCCTGCAAGGTGCGGAGATGATTGTAGTGGTCGTCGACGGCCTGGGCGACAGAGTGGACGGCGTCAATCGCGGCCACGCTGGCCGTCGCCGCGATCAGGACCGCGGCAAAGATAACTGCAGAACGTCCGCACCTCGCTTTGACCATCGAGTTGATTCTAAATGAGGCTCCGGGTCCGGGGAGAATAGGGCGGCAGTTTGAGGGGGTTTGAGCATCAGTATTGAGAATGCCCATTGAGAGCGGCCAAACTGTTTCTGGTACCCTAGCCGGTTGCTTGATTCTCTGTCTTCAAAGGTTCTCCTTATATCTGTGAGGTGACTCGTGTCAGGAGGTTTGCGCTTGATCTGGACGCTCTCTTCGTTGTGTCTATTGGCGGCTGCGGTATATGCGGCCGATGATGTTCGGTCCTCGAGCACTGCTCCCAGTGGTCCGCCCAAGGCGGAGAAGCGGCCGCTCTCGGAGACGCTGCATGGGATTGAGGTTATTGACAATTATCGTTGGCTTGAGGATGGAGCATCTCCGGAAACACAGAAGTGGGTTGAGCAGGAGTTGGCTTATACGCGATCGATTCTTGATCCTCTGCCTGGCCGCGAGGCGATTCATAAGCGGCTTACAGAGTTGTTGGGGATCGGCAACATCAGCCAGCCGGAGATTGGCGGGAAATATTATTTCTACACGAAGCGCGAGGGGATGCAGAATCAGCCGGTGCTTTATGTGCGCGAAGGAGTGGACGGAAAAGATCGCGTGCTGGTGGATGTGAATCAACTGGCGGCAGATGGAACGATTGCGCTGGATTGGTATCAAGCTTCGGAGAATGGCAAGTATCTAGCCTATGGGACTTCACCCAGCGGATCGGAGATGAGCACTTTGCACATCATCGAGACGAAGACTGGCAACGCTCTGCCCGACACGATTGAGCGCACGCGGGCCTGCAGCATTGCTTGGTTGCCGGACAACTCCGGGTTTTATTACACGCGCTATCCGAAGAAGGGCGATGTGCCGGAAGGCCAGGAGATGTACAACCGGCATGTGTTTTTTCATCCGCTGGGAACGGATCCGGCTGGCGACGACAAGATATTCGGCGAAGGGCGCGATGCAGAGGACTGGCCCAATGTGAGTCTGGATAATGACGGGCGGTTGTTGGTGATTGAGGTTGAGGAAGGTTGGACCAAGAGCGAGTTGTATTTGAAGGACGTGAAAAAGGACACGCCGCCGGAGCGGATTACTACCGGCAAGAATTTTCTTTATAGCGCTACGGCTTACAACGGGCGGCTTTACATCACTACTAATGAGGATGCTCCGCGGTACCGGATGTTCATGGCGGAGGCGGGAAATTACGAGCGCGATGACTGGAAGGAAATTATTCCGCAGAGCGACGCTGTGTTGCAGGGCGTTGGAGTGTGGGGCGGGAAGTTGTTTACGCAGTACGAGCAGAATGCCAGCTCGCAGTTGAAGATTTTCGATATTGACGGAACACACCTCGCCAACTTGCAGCTTCCGGCGCTGGGCTCGGTGTATGGCTCGGAGGGGAAATGGGACCGCGATGAGATTTTTTATGGATTTCTATCGTTTACCGTGCCGCCTACGGTTTATCGCTACGACTTGAAGACGAGCAAGACTACGGAGTGGGCGAAAGTGGATGTGCCTTCGATTGATCCTTCTGCTTATGAGGTGCAGCAGGAGTGGTTCCACTCGAAGGATGGAACGAAGGTGCCGATGTTTGTGGTTTACAAGAAGGGGCTGAAGAAAGACGGGCGGAATCCGGCGCTGCTCACAGGTTATGGAGGGTTCAACGTTAGCCTTACGCCCGCGTTCAGCCGCACGGCTTATTTGTGGATGGAGCACGGCGGAGTTTATGCGGTGGCAAACTTGCGCGGCGGGGCGGAGTTTGGCGAGGACTGGCATCGGGCGGGGATGCTGGGCAACAAGCAGAATGTTTTTGATGACATGATTGCGGCGGCGGAGCATTTGATCGCGGAGAAATACACAGATAAGGATCATCTGGCGGTGCAGGGCGGGTCGAATGGCGGGTTGCTGATGGGGGCGATGATCACGCAGAGGCCGGATTTGTTTCGCGCGGTGGTGTGCCAGGTTCCGTTGCTCGATATGCTGCGCTATCAGAATTTTCAGATCGCCAAGCTGTGGATTCCGGAGTACGGCAGCCCGGACAATCCTGAGCAGTTCAAGTGGCTGTATGCTTACTCGCCTTATCATCACGTGAAGGCGGAGGTGGAGTATCCGGCGATTTTATTTATGACCGCCGACACCGACACGCGCGTCGATCCGATGCACGCTAAGAAGATGGCGGCGGAGATGCAGGCTGAAGCTAAGAATGGAGCTAGCAAGACTCGACCGATATTGTTGCGGATTGAGACGAAGGCGGGGCACGGGGCGGGGAAGCCGGTAACGAAACAGATTGAGGAGTTCACGGACGTTTATTCGTTTTTATTTTGGCAGTTGGGAGTGAGGGAGTAGGGAAAGAGGAAACTCGAGAATTGCCCTCGTCGGGCTTAGTGGTTAACTCCTCATTGTCGTGACCATCGTCAGGAGTGTCGTCTGACCAGAGAGCGCCTATGAAGTTAACCGTTGCGTCACCCGAGAGGCTTATGATCAAAAGCCGGACGGACTGCTCGTCCATCTTAAGGGCAGAGGCTAGGCTGTCGACGGCTTGATCGTGGGTCATATCTCCGAAGAACTCAGGATCGTCCCTCGACCAGTTGATTTCTGCAAGCTCGACCGCGCTCCTGATTCCGAGCGGACGCAACTTTTCGATGTCCTCTCCAATGTAAAGAATCAGCATCGCCTGATCGCTCAAATCGAGAATGACTCGCCAGTCTAGGTTCGAGCGCAGGAATAGCTGAAACTGGTTCGTGCACGCCAATTCTTCGACTGAGAAGATCTTTGCGCGTGTGAGTTTTTCTAAAAGTTCGTCGTTCCATCCCTGCAGGGCAGTGAAAGATGGCTTCGCCTTCACCGTGGAGGGATCTGGGAGGCGCAGGGCCTTTCTCGCGCGACCCGCGACGAATGTTCTGACTGCCGACATCGGGAGCGCTCCAAGGGCGAATGCGACAGGCCAGGCAAGTCGGTCGTTCATGAGCGCTCCGACTACGGCGCCGACGGCACCAAGAACGAGCAACCTCGCACTAAGTGTGAAGAGTGCATCAGGCGGGAAATCCTCTGAGCGATACCGTTCGCATCACTCATATGTTCCCCAGATAAGGGCGCCCACGCCGCCGGCAATCACATCCCTCAGGTAACTATTGCCCGCCAAAACATTCTGCAGCGGTAGTCCGAGAGGAACTCCTGCGAACGACAGTACCAGCACCATGAGAAGCGAGTTCGCCCCCATGCTGAATGCTATGGCTGGCAGGTACTCGAGCGTCGAATATCGTAGTCGAAAAATCTGATCCACAATGCTTGCGATCAATTCCTCACGCGCTTCTTTGCTGGGGACGCCAGCGTTCTGCTGGGGTCCGCCGTAAGCGGAGAGGTATTTGGTGAGCGCTTCGCCCCGTTCTAACAGCATCCGCATTTCGAACTTCTTGGAGACGAGCACCCTGCGGAAGGCGAAATACACTAGTAGCAGCGGCACCGACGGAATAAGCGTTAGGAGCCAACAGAATATGAGCTTCGGCATTTCCTAATTTCTTTCCAATCCAATGCGACTATTACTGCGGCTGGAGAGCCGCCTTAACGTTGAGGTCGCTTCCCTCGGTCACGCTGACTGTCCGTTTCCAATCCACAAACCTGGAAGCCTTCACTTCCACCGTGTGATCGCCCGCAGCCAGCGGCACGGTTGACGGGGCGTTGCCAACGAATTTGCCGTCGATATAGACGTCGGCGTCTGGAACAGAACTGACGACTTGGAGTCTTCCCTTCTGGCCTTCCGTTGGTGGCTGCCGGGGGAAAAACCGCTGCACAACGCTCAGGATATCTTGAGCGCTGAGTGCAAATCCGATTCCCTGAACGTCCGCCTTCACAATCTTTACTGTGTTCATTCCAATAACGTCGCCCTGGGCATTTAGGAGCGGGCCTCCACTGTTTCCGGGATTGATCGAGGCATCTGTTTGGATCCAGGTCCCTGGCCCAAGCTCTGGGTAGGAGCCGACGGCGCTGACAATTCCTCTTGTCACCGTGTTCTGCAGCCCCATTCCCGGGTTACCGATCGCGATGACGGACTGACCTACCCTGAGCGAAACTATTGGACTTAGAGGCAAAGACGGTGTGTGGTCCACGTCCAACTTAACGATCGCGAGATCTAACGACGGATCTCGATAAACGACCTTCCCGTTGAATTGCTGTTGTTGCAGATTCTTGGCCGTCACGTCGTTATTTGATCCGACCACATGGGCATTCGTCACAACAACGCCGGTGCTCGTGATCAGAAAGCCCGAACCCCACCCTTCCGAGCTTGATAGCTTCAAGACCGCGGAGGAGGTCTGCTCGACTAGGTCCTCGATCGGAACCTCTCCGCTCGCGAGCTTTACCGATGAGCTAGCCGCAGTAGATGCGACAAGAGTTCCGGTAAAGACCTTTGCTTCTGGTTGCAAGGCGATTGTGATGACTTTGTCCCTCAGCAGATAGTAGTCGCCGTGGTAGGTGCCATTTAGGGCAATCCATTTCATTGGGCCAACTGTTAGGTCTAGGTCCTGAGTGATATAGCCTGGCAATGTCACCCGCGCGTGGATTGGTCGCTCTAAACGGGCACCAAAGACAGTGGACGTCTTGTGGAAGTACCCGCCCGGTAGTTTCTTCGAAGTATACGGGGTTGTTCCGACCGCCTTGCCGTCGATCTCGACTGTTGCCCCAGGCGGCGTTGATACGATCCGCAGTTCTTCGGCCAAGAGAGAGATGTGAATTAGGCAGAGGGAAACTACTAGTGAGGACAGAAAATTGCGCCTCATAGTCGTGGATGCCTCCTTTCCTTTGCCAGATATCCCCGGGAAGTGTTCGGCCCAACGGCTACGCTTGTGGCGAGAAAATATTACTCACCGAGTACGGTGTTGTCTGTAGCACGTTCTTACCCTGCCGTAGCACACTAGTGTCGTTGGCGAGCGGAGAGTCTCCTTCCTGGGGAAGCCGTCCCGGACACCTTAGGTATTGTGCCATCTCTGACTATGATTCATTCGCAAAGCGAAGGGACCTGCCGCTGATGAGAGGGACGCTTGATCGCAGCGCTAACGGCTGCTCCACCCAAAATCTCTCCCTCACTTCATATTGTCCAAGATGGAGCCTACGATTCCGCCGACCACGCCACCCTCCACCGTCTGCCTGCGAACTTCGTGCGGCAGATATTTTTCTATGGCGTGGGCCAGTCTGGCTATGGGTAGAGTCTGCAGCCAGATTCGGCCGGGGCCGGTTAGGGCAGCTAGAAAGATTCCGTCGCCGCCGAAGATCATGTTCTTGATGCCGGGGACCGTCGTGATTTGAAACGACACGCTGGATTGGAATGCGCCTACGTGGCCGGGGTGGACGCGGAGGGTTTCACCGGGTTGCAGGTCGCGGATTACCAGTTCGCCGGAGAGTTCCAGCCAGGCGGTGCCTTGTCCGCTGAGGTGTTGCAGTAAGAAGCCGTCGCCGCCGAAGATGCCTGCGCCCAGCGATTGCTGGAAGCCTACGCTGATTTGAATTTGCGGCGTGGCGCAGAGGAAGCCGTGGCGGTGGATCATGTAGTCGTGCGCGGAGGAGACTTCTACGGGGACGATGTGGCCGGGGAGTTTGGTGGCGAAGGCTAGTTCGCCGACGGCACCCAAGGAGCGGTATTCGGTCATGAAGATGGAGCCGCCGCCGGCTACGCGCTTGAGGACGCCGAAGAGGCCTCCGCCGCCGGCGAATTGGGTGTGCGTGGTCATTTGGATGGAGCCGCCCATCCAGGAAAGTTCTCCGGCTTCGGAGATGATGGACTCGTTGGGCTCGAGCAGAAACTCGAGAACTGGCATTGTGGTGCCGGTGATGCGGCTTTGCATGAGTGCGCTCCTATATTCAAGGATGATACGGCAGGGAGTGCTTGGCAGTTCCTAGACGACCGTTCGAGTATACATTCGCGCGGATTGAGTACAGGAAACGCCCTGAGTTCAGTACTATGATTTCGTCATGGCGCGAACGAACATTCTCTCTCTCTTGGAGGGCGGCGACCGGCGGATGATCGGGCGTGCGGATGAAGTCGCGGCGATGGTTTCGAAGCAGCCCCAGCTTTTTCCCGAACTCATGGCAGGGTTATGGTCGAGCGACCCGCTGGTGTGCATGCGCGCCGCCGATGCGGTGGAGAAGATCACGCGGGAGCGGCGTGAGTTGCTCCAGCCTTACAGGAAAAAGTTGTTGCAGTTGATGAATGAGGCGAGTCAACAGGAGTTGCGGTGGCATCTGGCGCTGATGGTTCCGCGGCTGCGGTTAAATGCCGGCGAGTTGCGGACAGCAGTTTTTGCGCTGAGTGCTTATCTGGAAGATCGCAGTTCGATCGTCAAGACGTGTGCGCTTCAGGGACTGGCTGAACTGGCTGAAGGCGCAGAGGAGATTCGGCCGGCTGTAGTGAAGGTGTTGCGGCGGGCTGCGCAGAGTGGTACCCCGGCCATGAAAGCTCGCAGTCTGAAATTATTGCACCGATTGCGGACGGAGAGGACTTATGAACGATGTGATTCTGAAACGGTTTGAGCATGCGGACGAGGTGCGAACCTTTGAGAAAGGGAAATTTGAGATCGTGCATGTGGGCGGAATGACGATTGGGCGCGCGACCTATCAGCCGGGATGGAAGTGGTCGGAGCATGTGGGGAAGGCGGCGGGAACTAAGAGTTGCATGGTGGAGCACGTTGGGCTGGTAGTTGCGGGACGGGCAACGGCGGCAATGGATGATGGGCGCGTGATCGAGATGAACACGGGCGATCTCTTCTATATTGCGCCGGGGCACGATAGTTGGGTGGTGGGCGACGAGGATTATGTGTCGTTGCACTTTATGGGCGCTGAGAAATATGCGGCGCACAAGAAGTAGGCGCGCAAAGTGAGAGTTGCGTGCTACGCAAAAGCCGCGATTAACGTCGCGGCTTTTGCGTTTTTAATTGTGCGTTCTTCACCCCAGGCCGTCCACACGAGCGCTGTCAGCCTTCAGTTTCTTCGCGGCGCCAAGTTGTCAATCCTGGCATGCCTAAGGCAAGCAGGCATAGGCTTGGTGCCTTTGAATCCGCTGGCCGCGCCAAGAGAGCGTTGTCCGCCGTGCCCGATGTTTGGCCGGTCAGGATTGGAGTGTTGGCCACGGTCTCATACGCGTAGCCGGTAAGCAATACATGTGCGGCGCCGCGGGTAAAACATGTTACGCTCAGGCGTGCCCATCCAAAGTGCACTTCCCCATTGATCTCGAATCTGAGCCCGAGATATTTGTTCTGGGCCTCCTTCCATGGGCCTTGGCAGTTACCGACAGGAAAATCATCGTTCGCCATGCCCAAGCTTTGTGCCGGGTGAAACCTACCGTTGGATCCAATGGCAACGCCGGCAGGAATGGCGGCGGCATAACCGGCGCCGTTGGAAAAAATCTCGTTACCGATTTGCTCCGGGGAAACCCATACGTTCAGGAGTGCGCTGGTTGTGCTGTAAAAGTTGACGATTAAGAAATCGTTGATGCCATCGTGATTGAGATCGAGGAAGAAACCGGTGCCGCCGCGGTTTGGTCGAATGTCATGGTCGGCGGGCGTGTAGACAATTTCAGCGGTCGCAGGCGGGGTGATAGCCAACGCGGCAACTCCGGCAGCGGTTGCGCCGAGCGCATAGGCGTTGAGATTTTTGTGGAGTATGCAGGAAAACCGAAAAGGGGTGCGGGTCGGTCGTGTGGTGCGTTGCATAAATGCCTCCTGGGCGAATTCCGCCGGCTGTCGGTCAGGGAATTGATCCCGGTCGATCTAGTTATTGGGTCAGTTTATCCTCGCGGCGCCACACGGCTAATCCAGGCGACCCCAGGGCAAGCAAGGCCAACGGCACTGCGGGGCGCAGGTTTTCAGTTGGGAGAGTGAGCGAAGCACTGGCGGCTGTGCCCGAGGTTTGTCCGGTTAGGATTGGCGCGTTGGCTTCGGTTTCGTAGGCGTAGCCGGTGAGTGTTGCGTGTACGGCTTCGTGGTGCTTGTTGGCTATGACAGTCAGGCGAGCCCAGCCGAAATGAACTTCGCCGTCGATGATGAAGCGAAGTCCCAGAAAACGGTTGGTGGCGTTCTTCCATGGGCCACCGCTGACGTAAGTTAAGGCGGTCAGGCTGGCGTAGGCCATGTTCACAATCTGAAACGCGAACGGCTTGCCAGAGCCGACGCGAACTCCGGTGGCCAAGGCAGCAGCGGTTAGTTGGAGATACTGCTCTCGCGGGCCTTGCCAGATCGCGTTTCCTTTGGCCGCGGGAACGATGTTTAGATCGTCGCCGAACGGGGTCGTGGAGTTGTGGAAGTCGTTCTCCAGGGTGAAATCGATCACGCCGTCGTGGTTGAGGTCGAGGGCGTATTTCGCGCCTTCGGCGATTACTCCATTGACGGGGGTGAAGATGACTTCGGCTTCGCTCGTAGGAGCGGCGGCGAGGATGGCTACTCCCGCGGCCGCAGCGCTGATGGCGTAAGCATTCAGTTTATTGTGAAGAGATGAGGAAAATTGACAAGGCGGGCGGCGTTGCATAGAGAGCCTCCTGCAGGGTCTACATTATGTTTCCGAACGGTTCGGGTGTCAACGGGGGATGTCTCTCTCTGAGTGGATAGGAAGTCAAGATCCCGTCCCCTTCGGCAGGCTCTGGCTCTGCAAAGAACGCAGAGACGAGGACGGGAAAGCCCTCGTCTCTTTAAATTACTATTACTTCATTCGTTCGGCGATGGTGATCACCCAGCCTTCGGGGTCTTCGAAGGCGAATTCACGCATGCCGTAGAACTGTTCCTTTAACGGCATGGTGATTCTTGCTCCGCTCTTGTTTACGGCGGCCAGGACCTCTTCGATTCCTTCTACTTCGATGAACAGAGTCAGGCTGCCGCCGATTGCCTTGGCTCCTAGCGCGGGATACTCTGCGACTACGGCTTTTTGGTCGTTGAAGAAGATTTCTACCGCACCGTTTGTGATAGCGCCGAATAC
>Ga0116125_1000164_pt1 | contig 30092 bp, 28 predicted proteins | sample June2015DPH_16_1_2_FD_89729 | JGI IMG/M metagenome (GOLD analysis project Ga0116125, IMG submission 89729) | Peatland microbial communities from SPRUCE experiment site at the Marcell Experimental Forest, Minnesota, USA - June2015DPH_16_10 | ecosystem: Environmental > Terrestrial > Soil >...
CGATATCAAGACGCACCAGCGTTGGCGCGCCGTTGATGTTGCGCAGGTGGACGACGGCACTCGTGCGCAGGGATTCCGGCGCGTGACCTGCCGCACTAAGCGCGGCGCTAAGCGCCATGGTGAAACAAGCAGCCTGCGCAGCCGCAATGAGTTGTTCCGGATTGGTTCCCGCGTCCTCGCCGAAGCGAGTCCCGAAGGAGTAGGTGCCTTTAAAGACGCCGTCGCCAACCGTGACGGTCCCCGAGCCGCTCTTGATATCGCCGCGCCAATCGGCGCTTCCATTTCGTGAAGTCATGTGAATCTCCTTTTCCCTCTCAAGTGTGTTTCAGTGTTCTTACCACTTACCGTTGTGCATCCCTGCGTCCACGTGCAACACCTCTCCGGTTACGTAGCGAGCTTCGGCCAGATAGATCACCGCTTCGACAATGTCGTCTACGCCCGGTAGCGTTCCCATCGGTGACAAGCTTTTCAAGGACTCCCTGGAGTCCCCGGCATGCATCGGCGTATCGACAACCCCTGGAGCCACTGCGTTGAAGCGAATACCTTCTTTCGCATACTCCATCGCAAGACTGCGCGTGATCGCTTCCAGCCCACCCTTCGTCATCATCGGCAGGGACGCGTTTACGCCTGCGATGGGATGTTCCACCATCGCGCTCGAGATGCAGGTGACGCTGCCGCCCGTCTTTTGCGCCAGCATCTGCTTCACAGCAAGCTGGGTGATGTAGATGTAACCCTCGAGATTCGTTTCCGACAGCCGTTCAAAATCATCCGCGGTGTAGTCGGTAAACGGTTTCGAGAAATAGATGCCGGCGTTATTGACGACGCCATCAATAGAGCCGAAATTGGTGATGGCTGTCTCGGCAATTTTAGAAGCGGTTGCAGGCTTCCCAATGTCTCCTTCCACCAACGCCAGCTTTTCGCTCGGCGCAAACGCCGCGTTTGTCAAATGCAAAGAGTTGGCGACGACATTGTAACCTCGGTCGAGGAACGCTTTGGTGACGCCGGCGCCGATTCCTTGAGACGCACCCGTCACGATCATGGTCCGTGCGTTAGCCATAGGCTTCCTAACTTGCAAGCGAGGTGCCAACCATGCGCGCTTGCAGAATCAGTGGATCAGAATGGGAATGTGTCCATCCGGCGTCAGGTTTGGGCACGGCGAGACGACTTATCGACTTGTACACACGCGATCCCGCAAGCGCAAGGCCAATTCCGCTTCATGAACCGTCCCTGCTGGTTGAATTCGAATCGGAGAATGCGAGTAGAAACGCTCCGGCCGATGCGCTAAACACAGAACCAACCAGCTGGGCCACGACGTGGGAAAGATCGCCCCAAGCGACGTGCGGTTGCCCATAGGCTCAGGCTGCAACTTGCAGCACAATCTTGCCGCGCTTGTGCGGCGAGCCGCCGAGCATTTCGTGGGCCGTGCGCGCATCGGTCGATGGAAGATACCACCCGGCTTCAGGACGCTGAGGGACGATCTCCACGCCGCTTGTTGTTCGGCGCTCCGCTTCTTTACTTCCCGCCGACCGCGACCGAACCAAGTTCCTGCACCATCTTCATGGCCACTACCGCGCCTAACGGATCGAAGTACGGATTCTGGCTCAACGCCTGATACAGCGTCCTGCGGGCCTCGCCGATGTCGCCACCTTTCGCGAGTATCAGACCCCTGTGGTAAAAGAACAGCGCCTCCGGAGTATTCTGGCTTAGCGCCTTTGAGCTATACTTCCTTGCTTCCGGGATGCGTCCGTTTTTGTAGTAGCACCAAGCCAGCGTATCCGCTCCGTAAACAGTCGGACGAGTCTTGTACTCGGCTTCGGCGAGCCGCAGAGCTCCGTCCAAATCTCTGTCATGATCCGCTAAAAACTGCGCCATCTGCAGGTCGCCGGTCACGCCATTCGCTTTATTCAGCTTACGGAGGACATCCACCAATGCATATTGCCGGTTAGCGTCTTCAGTTCGCCCCGCGAGCGTGTACAAATCGCCGAGGGCAACCACCACTTCGTGCTGCGGCACAATGGCCTGCGCTCCCTTGTAATATTCAACCGCGGCTGGAAAGTCCTTCTGTGCCGCCTTTACCTTGCCCATGGCCGCCAGCAAATGATAATTGCTGGGAGTCTCCTTCAATGCTTGACTCAGGAGCTGTTCGGCAGGTACATAGGCGCCTTGCGCGAAATCGAGTAGCGCCAGCTGCGCGATGCACCAAGCCCTATTCTCGGGGTACGCGCCACCAGATCCGATGGCCTTCGACATCAACAGCGTGGCTTTCCTGAAGCCGCCAGTAACAAACAAGAGATGCGCCGCGCGGCTATAGGAAGCGATATCGGGCTTAAGATCGAGCATCTTCTGGTAGTGCTCGAACGCGGAATCGTAATCGCCCATTTCGGTGGCCGCATCGCCCAGAAGCCCGTACGCGTCGGCCCTGTTCGGTTCCGCCTTCAGTGCCTTCGCGGCCCACTCGATGCTTTGCTCGAACTCGTGACGCCCGCTCAACACCCAGGCGACGCCAACCAGTGCATTCGCGTAGTTGGGATTCAAAGTCAGGGCCTCGCGATAGGAGGCCTCGGCGCGGCCATAGTAGGACAGGTCCATGGTTTCGCGCGCTTTCTGCATATACGCATCGCCCAATCGAGACCAAGCTGCGCTGGTTGGGCGAGACCGCGCGATGGCCGAAGCTTTTTCGATTTCATCGTCGCTTGCCGGGCGCGCCGATTGGGCCGGCAAAAGAACCGGACCAATCAGCAGTGCCGCGATAAGCGTCAGACCGGTAGGTTGACGCATAACGGTTCTAATTCGTGCTCCCGGTAGACCCGACGGGATCCTTCGAGTTCTTCGTGCCAGCGTTGGGCGTGGCGGCGTAGGGGAACACGAAGTTGTAGGTTTGGTCGTTGGCGTTGATGTTATCGCCGAGCAGGAAGATCGAACTGAACTTCGGGCCGCTGGCGGTTGCCGTCAGCGCGATATCCACAACGTCGTCTCCCAAGCGCCGGCCGTTCGGCCAGCCGCTCCACTTGCCGTTCGTCAAGTCGCCGCCTAGACCGCTCAGGCGATTGCCGCCCTCTCCGATCAGAGGCACCGCTCCGGTAGTGGTATCTACCCGGAGAACGTCCGGAATGTACACCGCAACCAGATCGCTCCGGCCCGATGTAGCGAAGTTGGTCCCGAACACCAGATTAATGTTGCTCGCAAGCTCGGGGGTCGAGGCGTACTTGGCGTATTTGGCCGCGTCGTTGGTCGGAACATCGCGGTTGTAGTTGTCCTTGTCCTGAATGGCTACCAGAACCTCGTTGAACAACGGATTGCCGAGGCGGTTGATCTGAATCCATGGTCCTGAGTTGGTATTGTCGCCAGAGGCGCTACGCAGCGTTATGCGTTGGCGGCTAACAGAGGCGTAAATTCCCACGCCGTGCGAGGAGCCCGTGAAGGCATCGGTATAGGCGATCGGCGCGGGCAAGTTGGCGAGCGGAATCTGGATGGCGAACGTCAGGACATTGTACCCCTTGAAACCGTCCACGCCATTTCCGGTCTGGCCGTGTCCATCCGTACCCAGGATGCGCGGGTCGAGCAGGTCGAAGATGCCGGGGGCATCGGCGAAGAAGCTGTCTTCGCGCGAACCGGCGAAGACCAGTTCGCCCGTAGGCGCTGTGAATACCGATTCCCGGGTGTAGGTGTCGAGCGCAGCCGAAGTGGTGGCGCCCGAGACAGCGAAGCCGGTAGAGGCGTTATTGTAGTGTGGAGTGACCCGCAATCCCGTGTTCGGCGGCGGGACCGTGAAGGACGAGCCGAGCACAGTGCTGCTGGAAGTGGCCGCGTTTACCGCGGTCACCGAATACGTCTGCGTGAAGTTCTGATGGGAATCGCCGACGGTTTGAATGGCTCCGACCGCTGTTCCGATGCCATACGAGAAAGCCGTGCCCTTATTCTTGTAGCTTCCCGCCGCGGAGGAAACCGGGCTGAACTGGAAATCGTAGGTCACGAGCAACTGGCCGGTTACCGGGTTCGCGATGTTAATGCTGTAGAGCGCATCATCGGCAAACCGATCGTACATGATGCCGTCGCCTGGTTCGGAGAAGGGCCGGCAGTTGACCACGATGGTGAGCGTGTTGCCGGGAGTCACGAACGCGTAGACGTCGGTGAGGTTGGTCTGCGGATCCTGCTTGCTCAACGGCGCGTCGCTGTGACTGGAGGCGAACATTTGGCCACAGAGGAGCGAGAACGCACCTGCGACCGAAGTCAAACGATGTATTGTTCTTTTCATTTTTTCGAGTTCCTTTTTGAATGGGTAATCAGACGATTATCGGGGGCGAGAAGCCAGCGATCTCTTCCGCCAGAACAGTAGAGCTGCTCCGCATAAGGCGCAGAGCGCGAGCGACCTAGGTTCGGGGGTGGCAGCCGCAACGGGACCCTGGACGCTACCAGATCCCGTGGTGCCGTCAAAAAGCGTGACGCCAAAGGTGCTGGGGCGGGGAGCAACGGGACTGTCGAAAATAAAACCAGATTCGGGCGTGGCGTTGAATATCCCGTCGTTCTCAATGAACGACACGAACTCCTCCAACCCACTCGGGGTATTCACGGTATCAGTTTCAGCGTCGAAAGCGCTACCGGGCGTATTAACCCCACCAGGAGCTGCAAAATTGGTAATGGAAATACCAGGCGTAACGGCAATGTCGAGGACCGCCAGTTGCCCGGTTCCGTCTGTAATGGTGTAGTCGTATTGAAACAAGCCAGCGGTCGGGTCATTCGGGGTGACGAAGTCTGTAACAGTGATGGTCCCTTCCGGGACAGAGACGGTTCCTGCCCGTGCGATGCCTAAGGCGATGATGGAAAGGGCCAAGGTCCGAAGGATTCGGACCGTTCGAAGTGTTGACATGAACTACCTCCTTGAACGAAAACAGTTGAGACGATTCAACCGTCGTGAATAGACTCCGGCGCAGTTGCTCCCCGAAGCCTATGTATCGAAGTTACGTGGCCACATGGGCAAACGGATTTCGTAAATGAGAACATTCACAAAATATTTACAATCAGCATCGACCCAAACAAAAACGCCGGCAGGATGATCCTCCCATCGTGTGGAAACGATCCCGCCCAACCGCGCGAGATAATACAGCCATGTCCAAAATCGAAATCGAACGCGAAATGGCGGGCCGTAAGATGTCCGGGCGCTGGTCGTTGTGGTTACTGATCGTAGGCACGCTCGCCGGCTCGGCGGTTGCGCAGCCGACAGACTCTTCCGACGTCTCCTCCCAGTTGCGCGGGATGGCTTCGGCCGGCCAACTGCCCGAACTTCGATGGCCGAATTTCTCCGACTACCGCGAGCACGTGCAGAACTTCTACCAGCCTTCGGCCTACACGCCAGCGTGGATTCGGGACGGCCAGCCGACTCCGCAGGCGCTGGCGATCATAAACCTGCTGAAGCAGGCTGACACCCAGGGTCTGGACGCTGAAGATTATGATGGCTCACGCTGGGCTGACCGGCTGGTTCGCATGCAAAACCCTCATGAAGCCAGCCAGGATGCAATTTTCGATGCGTCCCTTACGGTTTGCGTGATGCGCTACATCTCAGATTGCCACATCGGAAAGGTCAATCCTCAACACTTCAAGTTCGGACTCAGTGTCGAAGAAAAGAAGTACGAGTTACCCACGTTTCTACGTGAACGGCTGGTCAATGGCCGGGATGTGAATACGGAACTGGCGCACATCGGGCCACCCTTTGCCGGCTACAACCGCACCCTCGTAGCGTTGCAGCAATACCTGCAACTGGCGCGGCAAGACTCGGGCGAGAAGCTTCCGGTTGCGAGCAAACCCATCGCGCCCGGAAGTCCGTACGATAGTATTCCGCGATTAACGCACCTGCTGCGCCTCGTGGGCGATTTGCCCGCGAACACACCGATTCCCGAAGATTCCAATTTGTACCAAGGCGCGCTGGTGGACGCGGTTAAGAGCTTTCAGAGCCGCCATGGGCTGAAGCCGGACGGAAGATTAGATGAGCAAACTTTGAGAAACCTGAATACGCCTCTGAACCAGCGCCTCGACCAATTGCGCCTAACCCTGGAGCGTTGGCGCTGGCTGCCCGACCGGTTCAACGAGCCGCGCATCGTCGTCAACATCCCGGAGTTCCGCCTCCGAGCTTATGACAACAGCGGAAACCCCGCGCTCTCCATGAACGTGATTGTCGGCAAGGCCTTCCACCACAAGACGCCCATCTTCGAAAAGGACATGCGGTTTGTGATTTTCCGTCCGTACTGGAATGTTCCGCCCAGCATCCAGCGCTCGGAGATCGTGCCGGCCATACAGAAAGACCGCGATTACATTGCCAAGAAGGGATTCGAGGTGGTCACGCCGGCCGGGCAGGTGGTCACCTCAGGCGCAATCACGGATGAAGTGCTGGCGCAATTGCGCGCCGGAAAGCTGGAGGTGCGGCAGAAGCCAGGACCAACCAATGCACTGGGCCTGGTGAAATTGATGTTCCCTAACGAGTACAACGTTTACCTGCACAGTACACCATCGCAGCAATTGTTCTCACAGACTCGCCGGGATTTCAGTCACGGCTGCATCCGGGTGGAGCATCCCGCGGAACTGGCGGCGTGGGTGCTGCGCGACAAGCCCGATTGGGACGTTCAACGAGCGCAGGCGGCCATGCAGAGTGGCAAGGACAACGAACAGGTAAACCTCACCAACCCAGTTCCGGTGCTGATTCTGTACGGCACCGCGATTGTTGAGCCGAGCGGCCAGGTGCACTTTTTCGATGATATCTATGGCTACGATGACGAACTCAAGCAGGTGCTAGCGAAGGGCTACCCGTATCCCGGGTGAAAGCTGAATTACCAGTGCCGTACGCGTCCCACATCCACATGGACGAAGTTGGAATCGCGATAATAACCCACGCCCCCGCGTTCCAGGCGCAGCGCGGCGTCCCGCACGGCGGAGGTGGGAATCCCTGGTAAGCGAATGTCGATGGCTTCCGCCTGCATGTGAAGGCTATGGACAGCTACGCCAGTGTGGGCACTGCGGGTACGCAGGAATTCGTTGCTCCAGGGCGTTCGGTATCCACAGATCACGTCGATCTCGCCGCCGGAATCGTTCACCGAACGTGTCAGGTCGTAGAGCAGGTCGAACAGATGGGGATCGAAATGACGTACCTCGCCGGTACGATGGTCGCGGAGATAGCGATCGAGCTCGGCCAACGCATCCGGCAAGTAATTTTCGCCGCGCCGGTAAACGATATCGAGCCGCTCGTTGGTATGGGTGTGATAAAAACGAAGCCGGTATTCGCGCGGGGCGGGAGTGGCGGACCCTAAGGTTTGCCCCAGTGGTGCGATAAGCAAAAGCAGCGTGAGTATTTCTGAACGCATCTTTCCTTAGTCAAGCACAAACCGGCGCGCGGCTGCCAGCTTGCCCCACGTCATGTCAATCTTTTCGCGTGTACGGCACCGCAGAAGCGCGCGGCCAGTCCGCTGGAGCCGGTGGCCCGCTGACTGGCGCGCGCTGTCCCGCGGCGCAGAGGCGAACGTTTATTGCTCGCCCTTTACCGTTATGCTAGCCAGCAATTTTCCCCGGTCGCCCCGGGTGAAATCGAACAACTGGAACGTGTAAGTGGTGTGGTGAGAGATCCAGGGTGCGCGGCAACGGTCGCCTTCACAACTGCGCTCGGTGCTGAACAGATGTTCTTTTTCTTCCTTCCGGCCTACGGAAGTAACGAACACTTTGGCTCTTTCCACACCTCGCGTGTGCCAGATGATATGTGTGGTGCACTCTTCGCGGCCGGGCTCGATCCTACAAGGATTCGGCTCGGCTCGCATTTCTCCCCAGGGTTCCTCCGCCGTTATGACTGCGGGGATCAGGAACACGCCCAGCCCCGCTAACAAGATCAAGAGTCTTTTTTGCAAGTACATCTCCTTTCCCAGAAGACTCTTATTCTATCGCGATCGTTTCTATCAGTTTTAGGGCTGGGCGGAGGCGGCTGGTCAGCATCGCGATGTGTTGTCCATTTAACGCTTTAGAGAGAAAACGCCGATAGGAGAAGCGTGCACTTCGCGTCGACTCGCGTCGCACTGGCCCTGTGCTGCGCTGGGATCTGCCTGGCCCAGCAGCCTACTGCGCGACTTCCCACACTCACGCACGTCATACAGGCTCATAAACTGAGTGAGGCGCAGGCCAAGCAAAAATACCCCGTTCACTTTCGTGTGGTCGTGACTTATTCCACTGCCGGCGATTTGTTCATCCAGGACTCGACGGGTGGCATTTGGGTGTCCCGGCCTGCCGGCATGACGCCACCCCGCAGGGGACAGTTGCTGGATCTGGAGGGTGTCACCACGCAGACGGACTTCGCGCCGGACATTGCGGAACCGCATTGGCGGGTGATCGGGGAGGCACCGATGCCGGCGCCACGGCGCCCCACTTATGATGAAATGGCTTCCACGTCGGAGGATTCGAAATGGGTGGAGTTTGACGGTACGGTGCGTTCCGCTGTCGAGATTCCCTCCGATGCAGCCAACAGCCGCCGGCTCCGTCTCAACCTGGTTGTCGAGGGCAGTCGGCTCATGGTTGAAGTACAGGATTACGTCACGCGGCGGGAACAGTGGGTGGGCGCAAAGGTTCGAGTGCAAGGTGTCTGCGCAGCGCTCTTCAACGACAATAACCAACTCATCGGTCTCCTCATTCACACGCCCAGTCCTGAGTACATCAGAATATTACGGTCTGGTCCTGTGGAGGATTTTGCCATCCCGGTGAGCCGCATCTCGGGAATCCAGAGATTTACGTTCAGTGGGACTCCCAGCCAACGGGTACGCGTGCAGGGAGTGGTGACCGCCTACATCGCTAATCGGGCGTTTTACCTGACAGATCAATCCGGCAGCCTGTACGTGGAGTCCAATCAAGCCGCACTCCTCCGGCCGGGAGATCGCGTCGACGTGGTGGGCTTCCGGGGAATTGTCGACACGCGGCCGGCTCTTCAAGATGCAGTGTTCCAACAAATAGGATTAGCGCCCACTCCTGAGCCGGTGCGGACCACTCCCGCCGAAGCACTCCAGAAAATGCAGGACCGGCTGGTGAGCCTGGAGGGACGGCTGACGGCCGTCTCGCTGCTTCCTCGCGAAAAGGTCTTGATGCTACAGAACGGCAATACGGTGTTCACCGCGATCCTGGCCGATGACATCGGCAAATTGCGGCCGGCCATGCTGCGCGAGGGCAGCCTGCTGCGCGTAACGGGGATCTGTCTGGTGGATCGAGATGTCTCCGGCGGCCAGACTCCGGCTGGCGGAGTCGAGCGAACGACGTTCAAGATTCGGCTGCGCTCGCCCGAGGATGTAGAGGTGCTGGAATATCCTGCCTGGCTGACAGGCAACCGCGCCCTGGGGATTCTGGGGATTCTGGGTGCGGCGATTGCGGGCGCGCTCAGTTGGGTATCTATCCTGAGGCGGCGCGTCCGGGGCCAGACCGAGATTATCCGGACTACGCTCGAATCCACCGCGGATGGGATTCTTGTGGTGGATTCTCAGGCGAAGGTGGTTACCTACAATCAGAAGTTCATCGAGATGTGGAAGGTGCCGGAGGAGGTGCTGGCCACTCGTGACGCGAACGTATTCCTCATCCAGGCAGTGGCTCAGCTCAAGGATCCGGACCAACATCTGAAAGGGGTCCGGCAACTGTATGCCAATCCCGAGGCGCAGAGCGACGACTTGATCGAGTTCAAGGATGGCCGTGTGTTCGAGCGGCACTCGGAGCCTCAGCGAATCGGCGGCAAGAGTGTGGGTCGAGTTTGGGGATTTCGAGACATTACCGAACGCCAGCGATTTCAGGCCGAGCTCGAAGGGGCGAGAGAGGCTGCCGAAGCCGCCAGCCAAGCCAAGAGCGAATTCCTGGCGAATATGAGCCACGAGATCCGGACGCCGATGAACGGCATCATAGGAATGACGGAACTGGCGCTCGGAACCGAACTCGACCTGGAGCAGCGCGAATATCTGGATGTAGTGAAGCACTCCGCTAGCTCCCTGCTGGGCGTGATCAACGAGATTCTGGACTTCTCCAAGATTGAGGTGGGCAAGCTGAGTTTGGAGCCGGTGGTTTTCGACCTGCGGGACCACCTGGGGCAAGCCATGAAGACGCTGGCGGTCCGAGCGTATCAGAAGAATCTGGAACTAGCTTACTATGTTCCGCCCGAGCTGCCGGAGATGGTGGAAGGTGACGCGACCCGGCTTCGTCAAATCATCTTGAACCTGGTTGGCAATGCGATCAAATTTACCGAGCGAGGAGAAGTGGTGGTGCGAGTGGCGATGGAAGCGCGGGATTTCGCCGGTGTATCTTTGCACTTTACGATTTCAGACACAGGGATTGGAATTCCAGTCGAGAAGCAGAAGCTAATCTTCGAACCCTTCACCCAGGCCGATGCGTCCACCACGCGCCAATATGGCGGATCCGGCTTGGGCTTATCCATTTCGGCGCGATTGATTGAAATGATGCGGGGGCGAATCTGGTTGGAGAGCGAAGTGGGGAAGGGGTCGACATTCCACTTCACGGTACCGTTCGGCTTGCCGGCCGCTGAAACTCAAACAACGCCCGACGCGGACACTACGATCTTCAAGAACATGCGCGTGCTGGTGGTAGACGACAATGCCACCAACCGTCAAATTCTCGAGAAGATTCTGACCCACTGGCGCATGCGACCCTCTACAGCCGACGGCGCCAAGACAGGGCTAGCTTTGCTGAAACAGGCGCTGGAGGCCAAGGATCCGTTCAGCTTGATGCTTACGGACCGGCATATGCCGGAGATGGACGGATTCATGCTGGTGGAACAGCTTCAAAAAATTCCGGAGCTGGCCGGGATGCCAACCGTCATGTTGACTTCAGGTGGGCAACGCGGCGATGGCGCGCGGTGCACGGAGTTGGGAATCGCGGCCTACCTCATGAAACCAGTCCTGCAGTCGGATTTGTTGGACGCACTTTCGAGGGTCTTCCGTTCGCGTATCGAGACTCCTGAAGTGCCGCAGCTGGTGACCGGCCAGACTCTGCAGGAAGGCCGCGCGCCTTTGCGGGTGCTGCTGGCGGAGGACAATCCGGTGAATCAGCGAGTGGCGGCACGGCTACTGGATAAACGGGGTCACGTAGTGGTGCTGGCCGGGAACGGCGCGCTCGCCCTGGAGGCGCTGGAACAACAGAGCTTTGACCTGATCCTGATGGATGTGCAGATGCCGGTGATGGATGGGGTGCAAGCTACCGCAGCCATCCGGCAACGGGAGAGAATCACAGGCACCCACATTCCCATCATTGCCATGACGGCTCACGCGATGGAGGGTGACCGGGAGCGGTTTCTCGGAAACGGCATGGACGGATATATTTCGAAGCCGGTCCAACCGCGGGAACTGTTCGAGGTCATCGAGAGCCTGCTGGGGCTAAACGCCGCCTTGGTGGGCGGAGGGCCTGATGCCGAGCCGAAGCTCTGAACAAATTTTCCCGTGGCGCTTCGGGCAGAGCCATTTTCGTCCTTGCTTGCAACTACAAAGGTAGCTATTCTGTTGGATGATATACGAATATGGAACTGCTCACTCCTGACGAGATCATTCGTTTGACGCCCCCGGAACGTCTGGCTCTTATCGCGCAGCTTTGGGATAGTCTCGAACATGAGCAGCTTCCCTTGACCATCGAGCAGGAAGCGGAGCTTGAACGACGTCTCACTTCGCTCGACCAAGATAGGCGCAATGGCGTGACGTGGGCATCCTTGAAAGCTGAACTTGAGCAACGTTGCCCGTAGTGTATTCGGTTATTTTCACTCAGGCCGCGCGCGCGGAGCTGATCGAGGCCCAGGATTGGTATGAAGGCGAAGCCATCGGGCTAGGCCGACGTTTCCGCCAAGTGGTTGATGCCCTGATCGAGCGGATGAGCGATAATCCCCTGCAGTTTCCCATCGTCTTTAAAAATGTTCGCCGCGCCCTCTTGCGCCGCTTTCCGTACTCGCTGTTTTTTGTCGTCGAAGATGCCGCCCTGATCGTAATTGCCTGTTTTCACGCCAGCCGCGATCCGTCGCACTGGCAAAAGCGGACCTGACTTAATCTCCGCGCAGTGTGCGGCTCCGGGGCGTCTTGAATAGCAAAATAAAGAATCAGCGCCAAAGGTAAGTTTTGACCCGCAGCCGGAAGGCTCGCCAATCGCGGGATGGAGGTGCGTCAAATGTCAGAGCTCAAGATGGTAATTTCGCCGTCGCCGTTCTCGCCAGAAACGCAACGCGCCACAACAGGTGAGCGCCGTCCCCAGCAAAGCTAAACTGCTCGGCTCCGGCCGTTCGTTCATTACCGGGTCAATGGTGGTCTGCGTCGAGAAGTCCGCAACGGTTGTTGAGCCGTCGAGGTTGACGCCTATTGTGGCGGCAAATCCGTCAGTCGTCTCGGTCGTCAGGACGGGAACCGTTCCCGCTGCATCGGAGAACATGCTAAAACCGAACGTGCTACCCGAAGTCGATACCCCATCAGGCGAACTCAACGCAGGCCCGGACAGATCAACGCTGAACGATAGGACCGAACCAAACGTGAACCCCTCAAAGTAGTCATTGAAGGCGCTCCCATTATCAAGGGTCACCATCGCGGGCAACGTTCCGCTGACATCCCCAGTTAACGTAGGACTACCCGCAAGCGATCCACCGGAGAAACCCAGGATTTGGAGCGAAGCTGCCTGAGTTACTAAGGGGCCTGGATTGAAGTTAATGCCTCAAAGGTCAGGTGTAATTTGTGAAATATTCCCGCAGCAAGATTGCCTTAAAGAAAACCAGGCCCAGCAGCACTAACTCACTATTTCAACTCTACGTACACACACTTCTCTACTCCAAGTGTGCGGCACTGGCAAGCTAAACATCTAAGAAACGAATCTTGAACATGTAGGGGCCGCCGCTTTTGCTTAAATAATAATTTTGCTAGTTTTCCCGTGATCCGTGATAGGATTGAGACCCTGGAGGTTCCATGCGTCTGCGTCGCGTTGCATTTGTGCTTCTATTTCTCTCGACTGTTGCGCTAAATGCGAACTTCGTTGGGGTCTCGGTCAACGGTGTATGCGAAGGCGGAAGCTGTCCCGCGACGCCGATTCCGGTCACTTCCACCGCGACCTTGCCTTTTGATTTTACTGATATTTTGCCGAACGGCGATAGGTATCTGATTTACGGTTCGTTCACCTTGAACGGTTCCAGTGAGTCAAACATCTTCGCTTTTCAAGTTGATTATGAAGGGAATGCAAGCGGCGGACCCTCGGCGGCCGACACAATAACGGTGGAACGGTACGCGGCTTTTCAGGCATCAGCCAGCTCGCTTCTTTTCAACACGGAATTGTTGGGCGCATTCGGTCCTACAATTGCCGCATCTAGCTCCGCCAGCACATGTTTCGGGGGAACGCTCGCGTGCCTAGGTCCCGTTAGCCCGCCCGGATCGTTCAATCAGAGTACTACATTTCTCATACCCAATGTTGACGGCTCCTACACGGACGACAAGACTTTCACGAACAACTTTGGCGCGGGTTCGCCAGTCGGCTCCTATATTGTTTGGGGGCGGACCGCAGCTTTACCCCCGCCCGTGCCAGAGCCCGCTTATCTTGTCCTGCTTTCGTTGGGCCTAGGCGGGATAATCTCACTACACGCTCGTCGCCTTCGCAACGAGCCACGCGACCAAAGCCTCCAGAGATGAGCGTCGCCCAACGAAAACACCAGCCCACTCGTGGTCGCAAAATCGGTAAGGCCTGACACGACGCCGGAACCCGTGCCAATCGCGGGTTTGACTCTTTCAAATATCAGGGTCAAAAATGGGCCGCGTCGCACAGGCCATGTTGAACCTGAAGAACTCGAGCAAGCACCAGGCGGCCCGCTCGGCTACCTTCGCAATCCGCGCCGGTGTAGGTGCGAGGAAGACGCGGTTGAAGGAGCGCCGCCGCTGTCATAGCTGAACCAGATTGACGCCCGGCGGGAACTATTCGAGGCGATTGAGAACTTGCTGGGGCTGAGCGCGGCGGTGGAAAACTGAACCGCGACGGGAAGGGAGCGTGGAAGATCATGGTGGCGCTCCCTCCCGGTCGCGGCTCGGAATGGGCGTTCGAAACAATCCGAGCAGTTGAATTCACACAATGCGGGATTGTCAGTAATGAAATCTGTAACGGAATTCCACGTAGATTTGCCGCGGGTCGTTAAAGTGGAAGCCCCCAAAAGTCAGGCTGTTGTCGAGTAATACCCGGCGATTCGCCACATTCAGAGCGGTCAACGAGAGCCTGTATCTCTCGCGCTCGCCAAAGCTCTTTCCCATGGAAATGTCGAACGTGGTGTGCTGCCTCAGATAGTTTCCCGGATACTGCGCGTCCGGCGCCCCGTTTGTGAATCCTGAGCCGTAGTACACATTGGTGGAAGCGAACGCCTGCCAGGGAAGCATTGTGTTGGCGCCGAAGTTCAACGTGTTTCTCTGATCGTGGTCCACTGGCGCGTATCCCGGCGGGATAGCCACTGGGCATGCCGGCGACACGGGAAGAGGGCAGACCACTCCTCCGGTGATGGGCGAGGTTGCCTGGGCGATCTGGTTCGCGTAGGCCAGGTGGACCTGAGCGCGGTGCCAGAGTCGCGGGGAACGAAGCGTGGTTTCCCAGCCCTGAATCAGAGCGGCAGTCCAGGTGATTGGCCAGAAGATGTTCGACTCACCGATATTATTGTGGTCCAGCCAATTCCGCGCGCGCGTCTGAAATGTATCTTCCTCGAGCACCCAGCCGTGAAAGGGAATGGAGACGCCCAATTGATATTCTTTGTCGCGCTCTCCTTTGAGGGGGGCGAAAGTCAAAGTCTGGCTGGTGGCTAAGTTGAGCAATGGACCAGTAGCAGTCAGGAGTGGAGGCGCTTGATAAAAGCGGCCGTAGAAGCCATGCAAAACCAAGTTCACGCGCGGGATGCGGACGGCAACGCCAAAGCGCGGATCGGTTGCATTTTCGACGGCTCCCGGAGTGGTGAAGTGTGATTCGCGAAGGCCGGCAATGAGCGTCAACCACGAGGTCACTTTGAACCGGTCGCTGACGTATTCTTCGATCAGACCGCCGGTTACTGCAGCCGTGGACGCGCCGAAGTTCTGACAGTTCGGTGCGCAATCCGTGAAAACGTTGTTGAAGTAGTTGCTCTGGTGCTGGGCGAATCCGTACACGCCCACTTGAACGTCATTGTTCTTTACAGAAGTTACGTTCAGGCTGGCCTGGGCGCCGGCGTAATTGGCGGTCTGATCCACGGTTGATATCACTGGCACGTCGTTCGGGCTGCCGGTATAGCTGGCCTGGTTGTAGTGATAAAAAGGTGAAACCGTCAACAGCAAGTTCGGAGAGAATGTGTGCAGCCATGAGAAAGTGACATAACCATCGGGTTCACGTTCACTATCGCGCAGGCCGTAACTAGGGTAGACCTGATTTCCGGTTGAGTTGGGGTTCGGGTCGATGGGGATCTGGTAATAATCCCGGCGCAGAGACGCGACCAGCCGGAATTGGTTGGAGGGACTGGCGTTGAATATGAAGGACGCGAATCCGCCGTAACCGTTCTCCGCGTCGTGAACTACTTGCCCGATTGGAGGTTGCAGGCCGTAGTTGCTGCGATTTCCGTTTATGCTCACGTAGTATGCGAAGCGCCTGGTGTGCCCTCCGAAATTCAACTGATCGTTGGTTTGGTACCAATTTCCGAAACTGGTGACGAGTTCCGCTTCATTGTCGCGCTCGAAGCCGGTACGGGGAACGATGTTGAAAATTCCATAGGTGCGGTCGCCGTACTCCGCGTCGTAGCTGCCTCGCTGAACTTCGAGATAATCAATGTCCTTGGGATCAATCTGCGGGCCCAGATTGGTGGCGATGTTGGTGTTGGGTATGGGTACGCCGTCAATCAGCCAATCCACTTGATGGCCTCCGCGCATGTGCAGCATGTCGTGGGTTACGTACGCACCGGGAGTGTAGTCGGTGATCATAGCCATGCTGTTGGTGCGGTCGGCGCCGGGAGTTTGGGCGATGTCTTCGCGATCGATCAGCGTGGTGGGTGTTACCGAATCCATGTTGGCCATTTCTGGCTGACCGACAACGACGGTACTTTCGTTCAACGGCGCGATGGCCAGTTGAAAGTGAAGAACCGGTGAAGATCCGGAAGCCACTGTGGCGCCCTGCTGCGTGGTTTCGAACTTGGACTGAGCGACGGTGATTTTGTAGTCGCCGACCGGTACGGCAGTGAACGAGAACTCGCCGTTATCGTCCGTTTGCGCGGTTTGCGACCAATCCGAAGTAGTTGCCTGGAGCCTTACCGATGCTGCAGCCACAGGGCGATGCTGAGGATCATGGACGATTCCTTGTACTCTTCCAAAAATTGTTGCGTGGAGTGGGGAACCAAAACTTACGATTATTGCCAGACACGAACAGAACACGAGTGTTCGCACAAAACCTCCTGCAAAGTTTCTCGAGATCGGGCTTGCGTTAGGAGATTGAGGCGGGAGGTCCGCGCTTCTGACCCGCGCGGCTATAGGAGCTTAGACAAAGGGCTTCGCTCCTTGCAAGAAGAGCTGAATGAAGCCGGGGTCCGGTAAAGATGGCCTGGAAAAACTCAGGTAAACTTACGGCGGGACCGGCTTGGACGGCGGAGGTGGATGGAAAAAGAGCGCATCTGCCGGCCTGCAGAGAAGGACCTGACGGCGATTCCGATTGCATCGCCATCATCGCGCAATGATGCTTTCCACCGCGCCGGCAACATGCGGGAAGCTTTGAATCCGGATCGGAGGCGAACGCCGCGGGACCGATCAGCGAAAAGCTGAACAGAGCCATCAGCAACGATGCCAACGCGCGGCGCATTGGCACTATTGTAGCTGAGGACTGGCTAACCTGGCCCGGCGGGCGCAAGCTGCAAGTTATCGTTGACGCTCACTACTTTTGGCACGTCCTGCGCGATGGAGATAGCTTTGGATTTCTCGTCGGCGTTATGAGCTGTGCCTGTCAGCGTGACCACTCCGTTGGTGACGTTGACGGAAATATTGGTTACCGTGGTTGCACCTAATCCTTCGGCCAGCTTGGCCTTGACCGATGCCAAAATCTCGGCATCCTTGACTTGGGATTCCGGCGTTTCGTTGGTGCGACAAGCTACGGCGCCCAGCAGCAGAAGTACTAATAAGAATCTCATCAACGGCGATCTTGCAAGGGAATCGCCATTCACGTCCAGATAGACTATGCGGCTCCTAGAACTCGAAAGAATATGTAAATCTTTCCGTACTGCGGTATGTTTTCGCCGCCGCAAAGGATAGAATGACTGAACTGCGGATGGCCGTGCTTACGCAGCCGAATCGTTCAGGACGCTCTGTTCCCGCTCGTTCGCGGGAAGAATGCGCTGGTCCAGCTCGTCGAACAAACCGTATCCGAAATAGGGCACGACATCGGAAAGCATGATCTTATACCAGTCGCGTTGCCGCGCCGTGAATCCCGCGACGACTTCGGAGATTGACTGCGCGCCATGGGTTCGCTGATTCACGCGCCGTTGGGAAGCCTGTTCAATGAGCGCTCGGCTGTAGTGTAAACCGGTGAGCGATTTGAGTATGATTTGGCAATTCTCAACCTCTCGCATATCCTCGATGCGAATTAGGAGGCCCGCTTTATCGAGCGCCCAGATGTGGGAAGCGAAGATAAACGCATCATGCAAAAAGATTTGGTCGATCGGGTCGTGGTCTTGAATGTCAATCCCCCAGATCCTGCGGATCGTGGTCCGCGATTCGGGTGGAATCTCGGTGAACGACTGGTCCCGAGCATAGACCGCCAGGCGCGTGTTGAGAATTCGTGCCGGATGGCGCACCAGGAGGGCCGTTGCAAAAGAAGGCAGGCAAGCCAAATGGTCCGACCAGACTGAGCCAACATCACCGAGCACCTGGTACGCCTCATGCTTTGCGTCCCAAGCGAAATATTCAATGAATCGGAGAACATCCTGGCGAGTATACTGACTGGCAGGATAAACGTGCGCCAGAACGCCTTCGTGAGTGCAGTGCACGTCCGGGTGCGCGTTCAACAGTTTCGCAAGCCAGCCTGAGCCCGTCGAGCCCATCCTGCTAATAACAAAGCGCTTGACGTTGCCGTTGATTTTGAGGTTCGCGAGGCACGACTCAACCTCTGAATGCGCGGCGGCATTTGCCCGGTCAACGACCGAGACTACCTCGCGGCATATCGACGATGCCGAAAGTGTCATCCTAGTGACTCTAACACGGGAGGGAGGCGTCGTGGGTGTTATTTTACTTACCCTTAAGGTCCAAGTGAATCTCCCAGGATTGACAGAAGCGCCAGGGCTTCGTATGCTCAATCGAGTTTTTCGAATGGCGAAGTGTATCTACTGCGGAGCCGAAACAGAGTTGCAGGTGATGGGTCGTCCGGTTTGTGTCAATTGCGTGAAAGACAAAGAGGACGGAAGAGAACCATCGGGCACGGCTACCGAGCTTCGCCCATCCGCCTGATTTCGCGCGAAATCCAAACCCTCGCGGAATCCGTAATACTGGTTTGAAGATGGCGGTGGGATGCTCCCGATATTTCTAGCGATTTACGCGGGGCCCGAGGAACGCGCGCTCATTTCACGCTTGCAGCGCCGCGATCCGAAGGCGCTGGCGGAATTGTACGATAGCTACGGCCGCGCGGCGTATGCGCTGGTGCTGCGCGTGGTGCGGGACAGAGCCATCGCGGAGGATCTGGTTCAGGAGACGTTTCTGCGGGTATGGAACCGGGTGCATCAGATGGACTCGGAGAAGGGCGCGCTGGGTCCCTGGCTGTTGGCCATCGCCCGTAATCGGGCGATCGACTATTTGCGATCTTCCGCCGGCCGGGAGCGCAACGCCGTGGAACTGAGCGAAACCGATCACGCTCCCTTGTATCACGAGATGGAGGCTGAGATTCTGATTTCCGATCAGGCGCGGCGCGTGCGGGCGGCCATGGATCGGCTGGCCCCGAATTACCGGACCGTGATGGAACTGGCCTATTTCGAGGGCCTCTCGCAATCGGAGATGTCGGAGAAGATGGGGCAGCCGCTGGGCACTATCAAGACCTGGGTGCGGACGGCGTTGCAAAGCCTGCGGAACGAGTTGGGAGTGGCGGTGCCGTCATGAACTGCGACGAACTCCGCGAGCATTATGATCTGTACGCGCTGGACATCGCCGAAGAACCGGAGCGCGGCGAGATCCGCGTTCACCTCAACCGGGGATGCGAGGTGTGCATGGCCCAAGTGAAGCGTTCGTTGGGAACTGCAGCGATGATCGGCGCTAGCGCGCCCGCGGCTGAGCCTTCGGCCCAGCTTCGCACTCGTATTTTGGCGTCGGTGGGATTAGAAGATCGGCGGGCGGGCTGGTTCCCCGGGTGGGTTTCGGCGCTCGCGATTGCCGCGCTCTGCGTCGTTGCGGTGTATCTTGGTTTCACTGGCCAACAGTATGCGCAAACCGCCGCCCGCTTACGTTCCCAGATGCGGGAGCAGGCCGCGCAAATTGCCGGCTTAACGGAGGCGTTTGCCATCTTATCTGGTCCCAATACTACCGAGACATCTTTCGGCGGAGCGCAACCGCGGCCGCCGCAGGGCAAAGTGTTCCTGAATCCGGCGCGCGGCGTATTGCTGATTGCATCCAATTTGCCTCCTGCGCCCGCGAGCAAAATTTATGAGATGTGGATTATACCGAAGGGCGCCAAACCAGTTCCCGCAGGCTTGTTCCAATCGCAGGCGAGTGGTAGTGCGATGCACGTTCATGCGGGAGCGGTGGACATGGCGTCCACGGCAGCAGTGGCCGTTACGGTGGAGAACGAAGCGGGTGCGGATCAGCCTACCACCCAGCCGTTGATCGTCGCTGCGGTTCCGGCGGCGCCACGATGAGTGGAACTGTGGGGCAGGTCCCCGACGTCCCCGACCTGCCAATGTGAGACCACTGGTCAAAAGGGCACTACTCCCTATCTTTACCGGATATTTCTGACGATGAGGAACTGTGAGCCAACTAACGTCTGAGCACTGTGAGATCTGCAAAACCGAGACGAAACGGTGCGAATACTATCCCAAGGGTCGAAGTCGGCAGCATGGCAAGTGCCTCAAGTGCGACGCCGCAGACCCAACACACCCGGAAGGTTACAAGAGCCGGGATACTAGATATTGTTATGAGTGTGACCGGGCGTGTGTAATCGAAAAAAGGATTCGCGACGGCGTTCCAGTCTGAATTATTCCCTTCGTACAATCTGTTTACACCACTTTTACATCTGAGGGGAAACAATGCACCGGGTCGGGTCGTCAATCCGACATGCGTAAACTGTGCCTGCTCCTTTTTGTTGTTGTTGCTTCTCTCTCAGCCCAGAACAGTTACTTTGTTCACAATTTGGTTTCTGACCTAACGGGGATGGCGGATTATGTCGACCCCAACCTGATAAATCCGTGGGGAAACGGGTTCAGTTCTGGTAGTCCGTTCTGGATAGGCAACAACGGAACCGGGACATCTACGCTTTATGGCGATACCGGCGCGCCGATTCCCCTGGTGGTGAAGATACCGGCAGCCGGCGGCGCGACCACTCCGGGGAAGGTGACGGGAGTGATTTACAACGGAAATGCAAATTCATTCCTAGTCAGTGGACAAACACCTTCGTTCATATTCTGCTCCGAAGACGGGGTCATTTCCGGATGGAGTTCTAAAGTAGACATGACGGCCGCCAAGGTTCTCGTGGATAATTCGGCGTCCGGAGCTAGTTACAAGGGATGTGCATTGGGTGGAACTGCGACTGCGCCGATGCTTTACGCAGCCGACTACGGCACCGGCAAAGTGATTGCGTGGGACATGAACATGAACCCCGTTACAGTCGGCTTCGTCAACTCGGCGATTCCGGCTGGATTCGCGCCGTTCAATATTCAAAATCTTGGCGGAACGCTGTATGTGGCTTATGCCGCCCAGCCCACCTCGACGAGTGCGGCTGCGTCGGGATACGCCGTCGCGGGCGGCGGATATGTCTCCACGTACGACATGACGGGAGCGGTGGTGGCGAACTTGAGCGGCGCCGGAACTCTCAATTATCCCTGGGGATTGGCGATTGCTCCCGCGACCTTCGGAAAATACGCCAGCATGGTCCTGGTCGGAAATTTTGGGGACGGCACCATTCACGCTTTCGATCCGACGTCGGGCGCGTTGATGGGGACTTTGGAGGATGCATCGAGTAATCCGATCACAATCGATGGGCTCTGGTCGTTGAACTTCGGGAATGGCAAGGCGTCGGATTCGGCTACGCTTTACTTTACCGCCGGGATTCAAGCCCAGGCGCACGGTTTATTCGGCAGCATTCAGGCCGCGCCGTCATTCACCGCGGCGGGAATTGAGAACGCCGCGAGTTCCGGCGCCACCATCGCTCCGAATTCGTTTGTCTCCATTTTTGGCGGCGGCTTGGCTGCGACCACACATATGTGGGGCGGGACAGATTTTGTAAACAACGCGCTGCCCACAACATTACAAGGCGTCAGCGTAAGTATCAATGGAGAACCAGCATACGTTGATTACATCAGCCCGGTCCAGATCAACATTCTGGTGCCACCCGATATTCCAGCGGGTCCGGTGCAGATTCAGGTGACCAATAATGGTCTGGCGAGCGCGACGATATCGGCCACCATGAGTGCTGTGGCGCCGGCGTTCTTCGACTTCGGTCCGGTGAATGCGGCCGGCAATCAGTACATCGCTGCCACACATGCCAACGGCACGCCGGGTGGGCCGCCTAACTACGTGACGGGTGTTACCAGCACGCCGTTCACGGAAGGCGAGATCATCATACTTTACGGCACCGGTTTCGGCCCGACCAATCCTCCGGTTCCCAAGGGGCAATTGATCACCACGGCGGCGCCGCTGGCTACAACGCCCGCGGTGACTATTGGAGGCCTCACGGCTCAGGTGCAGTTCGCGGGCGTATCGGAAGCGGGCCTGTACCAGTTCAACGTGGTGGTTCCGATGGGGTTGACCCCAGGCACCACCCCGAATGTCGATGTTCCGGTGGTGATTGATCTGGGCGGCGGAGCGAAAACGCAGTCCAACGCGGTGATTTCGGTCACTGTGAGCCAGTAATCTGTGGTTGCTTAGCGCGCGGGGCTGCAAAACGAACCCAATGGTTCGATGCAGCCCCGATTTATTGATGGCTTCTCGCGGTGGTGACCTTGAAACACAGATAATCTTCAGCGTAATTTCAGCCATTTACCCAAATCCTGCCCTGTGCGCCGGAATTCTGCTGCTACACCTGAAGTAGTTCAGAATTCTTCACGGAGCAATCACTCGATGCGTTACAGGCAAGCCGTCCTTGCGTCAGTTGTTTTCGCCCATGCGGCAATTGGACAGACGCTGGTAGATCTAAGAACCCAGTCCAAGAGCGTCGACTTTACCGGGGCCACCAGCACCAAACCGTTCCAGGCCGGTACGGTTCTTCCCGCTACTTGTACGGTTGGGCAAGCTTTTTTTCAGACCAATGCGCCGGCCGGTGAGAACTTGTACATGTGCACCGCATTGAACGCGTGGACGCTGCAGGTGGGGACGCCAGGAGCTACCGGTCCGGCGGGCGCGAATGGCGCTGTCTCGCACATTCAAAATGCGGGTACGGCATTGCCGGTGGAAGCCGCTCTGAACTTCACGGGCGGCGGTTGCACCGATGACCCCACCAACGGCCGGACGGATTGCAATGGCGCTGGAATATCCGGGTTAAACATCGACGTCAACGGAGCGGCGCAAGGCTCTCAACCGACGCTGAATCTGATCTCCGGAACTGGAATAACGCAGGTATGCGTCAATAATTCAGGCGCGAATCGCGTGGATTGCACGCCCAGCCTCAACACGGCGGTGGCGCTGACGATCGCTACTTCGCAGGCAGGCAAGCCGGATTTTTGTAACTCCACCACTGGCTCCGACGCATATACCTGTAGCCTGAACGCTTCCGCTGTTTTGACCGCATACACTCCCGGAATGCATCTGACTCTGGACGTAGACACATCCAACATCGGCGCAGCGACGCTAAATGTCGACGGCGTGGGGCTCAAGAACATCAAGCAGTCCGATGGAGCAACCGATCCAACGACAGGACAGATCGTGGCCGGGCGCCCCGTAACGCTGTATTTCGATGGCACGGTGTGGAGGCTTCCGGCAAACGCGGGAGTGGGCACCTGCGACAACCTGCACGCCATTAGCGGCTCCGGCAACTGTATCTCGACGCCCAACATTTTGGGCAGCGTGGCGCTCACTTCTCAAACAGCTTCGATCGGTACGACAGCTGTGGTTCCCACAGATCCGGGCATGTATTGGGTGGTTAGCATCGCGCAGACCACCACGGCGGCAACCGCGGGTACGGGATGTACGCTACAAGTCACAATCAGTTATACGGACAGCGCCGGAGCCGCCGCGACCAATGTCGTCAACGGACTATCGTTGGCCGCGCTCGGCAGGTCCCAAAGCGGGTTGCCCCTGATGGTGGCGAGCGGGCCCATAAACTATACGACAACGCGGACGGCCGGGACTTGCAGCGGCGATCAATACTCGCTGAACATCGTCGCCGAAAAGCTCCAGTAGCTCGAAGAGAGGCAAGGCATGACCGACATTTCCCAGGCAACCTTGGAAAATCTTCTGAGTCAGCAGACCCAGACTATTATAGCGGCAATCAATAAACAAGGAGAAACAATCGTGAGTACACAATCGACGAGTATTACGGACATCCAGAATTCTCTGGCTGCCCTGACCACGGCTCAGCAGCAGGTTTCGACGGACATCAGTTCCGCCGTCACCGATATCACGGCGCTCAGTGCGCAAGTGGCCTCGTTGCAGGCGCAGGGCGGGGCCACACCACAACAATTGGGCGATATAAAGACGTCTATCGACCAGATCACTACCAATCTCACCGGAGCCTCATCGGGCCTGGAGGCCGTGCTGCCGGCGCCAGCGACGACCACTCCGCCTGTTACCACTCCACCCACAACGCCGCCCGCCACGCCGGCGACACCCGCGACTACGTAGTAGCTTCGAATGGCTACAGCCGCACAAGCTTTAGCCGACCTGCAAAAGTCCGTCGCGAACCTGGCTGCTGCCGCCCAAACGGAGGAGCAGCTAGGTTCGGCGGGCTTAGTATCGGTCGCACTGGTGAATGGGTCCGCTAACTTCACTGTGACTCCGCAACTGATCGAGGCCCTACAAATCCAGGTGAACCGGGACTTCGCGCCGCTGTGGGGCGTGCACGTTCGTCTCAGCACGGCACAGACCCCGGCATCCGTCGAAGCCGGTTCTTACTATCTGCTCATCACAGACAACTCCGACCAGGCGGGGGCGCTCGGATGGCACGATCAAACCGGCGGCCGGCCTTATGGCGAGGTGTTCGTTCTGCCGGCTCAACAGGGCAACGTGGCGCTTAGCACGGTACTCAGCCACGAGCTTCTGGAAATGCTCGCGGATCCGTGGGTGGATTCTCTGGTCGAATACCAAGACGCACAGGGCGCCCAGAATTTAGCGCCGCTGGAGGTTTGCGATCCGGTGGAGAACGACGAGTACAATGTCGTGACTTCCGACGGCACTTCCGTGGCGGTGTCCAACTTCGTTGCGCCTGGCTATTTCAATCAATCCACCAAAGCTCCGGCACTCTTGGATTTCATGAAAAAGCTCACCGGACCGATCCCGGCGATGACGGCCGGGGGATATATCAGCTATTTGCCGATCACTACTAACGGGACGTGGCAGCAGCTTGGCGTTAGGTTGGCGGGGACGAGTTGAAACCCGTTTCTGGTTTCTTGTTTCTGGTTTCTGGTTGGGTCGGTTATGCTTTGCGGGGGATGAAGCTTAGGGATGATTCGTTGATGCAGTAGCGGAGATTGGTGGGAGGGGGACCGTCGTCGAAGACGTGTCCCAGGTGCGCGTCGCAGCGGGTGCAGAGCACTTCTATGCGCTGCATCAAAAGACTTGTGTCTGAGCGCTTGCGAACGTTCTGTTCCGCGATTGGAGCCCAGAAGCTGGGCCAGCCGGTGCCTGAGTCAAACTTTGCTTCTGAACTGAATAGTGCATTGGCGCAGCAGCTGCAGCGGAAAAGGCCGGGTTCGTGGATCTGATAATAGGTTCCCGTGAAGGCCATGTCTGTGCTTCCATGACGCGTCACGTAATACTGTTCAGAGTTGAGGAGCTTGCGCCATTCGACGTCGGAATGAACCACTTTCTTCACGCGTGCCGTTTCCAACTTCTCGCCGGCATCGTTGAATTGGACAATCGTGACGTCACCGGCGCTATCGTTGGCAGCCGTGGTGTCTTGAGACCGACGGGACCAGACGGCAACCAGTCCCGCGAACGCAAACGGCGTGATCCACAGTGCGCGGCGGCGCGTGATTTCTTCCCTGAGGCTTTGGAGCACTAACTTCATTTTCGCACGCGGCGTGTTACGATACCCGCTGATATGCGATTTGGCTTGATCTTTTTTGCCGCGCTCTCGGCCTGGGCGCAGACTTCGAACGCCAGAATTGTCAGCGGGCATCGCTACCCGCGCCTGATTATCCGCAATGCCATCATCATCGAGGGCAACGGGACGCCGGCGGCGGGGCCGAAGGACATCGTGATTGAGAACGGGCGCATTACCAGCATTATTCCGCTGGATCCGGTGGCAGTTGGCCGCGGAACTGCTCAAAGGCCGCAGGGTGATGTGGAGATTGACGCGGCCGGGAAATACGTGATGCCTGGACTCATCAACGCCCACGCGCACGTCCAGGAAGAGCGCGGCGGGATTCCACAGCCGCTGGATTATGAGCTGAAGATGTGGCTGGCGTGCGGAATCACGACGGTTCGCGACGTCGGCAGCAACACGCAAAAGACGTTGCAGCTCCGCCAGCAAAGCGCGGCGGGTGAAGTAGCGGCTCCTCGCATTTTCGTTTATCCGATGTTCAATGTGCCATCCACTCCTCAGAATGCGGACGACGCGCGCGCCCGCATTCGCGAATACAAAGCGATGGGGGCGGATGGGGTGAAAATCCTGGGAGTGTATCGCGAGGTGATGGAGGCGCTGGAAGACGAAGCGCACAAGCTGGGGCTGCGGGTGGCGCATCACACGGGCGTTGAAGAGACCAACGCGTGGGACGATATCAAGTTCGGAACCACCAGCATCGAGCATTGGTACGGTATCCCGGACGCGGCCATCGAGAGCGGACGGCAGGATTTTCCCGCTAGCTACAACTACAACAATGAGACCGACCGTTTCCGTTATGCCGGGCGATTGTGGCGCGAAGCGAACTGGGATTTGTTGATGAAGGTTTTCGACGGCATGGTGGAGGCGCACGTGGCTTGGGATCCCACGCTGGATATTTATGAAGCCAGCCGCGATCTGCAGCGTGCGCAGAATCAGCCCTGGTTCCGCGACTATCTGCATCCGACGCTGGCGAAATATTTTGAACCGAATCCGGCGAATCATGGATCGTACTTTATTGGTTGGACATCCACTGACGAAGCTTTTTGGAAAGAGAACTACCGGATCGAAATGGCGGCGCTCCAGGAATTCGAGAAGCGCGGCGGCTTAATCGGCTGCGGCGATGACGCGGGCTTCATTTATCAGATGTACGGTTTCGGATTAATCCGCGAGCTGGAGCTGCATCAGGAAGCTGGATTCCAACCGTTGATTGTGATCCAGCACGCCACTGCGAACAACGCGAAGATTCTCGGCCAGGAGACGCGGATCGGCCGCGTGCGGACAGGATATCTGGCCGATATTCTGGTGGTGAACGGCAATCCGCTGGAGAATCTGAAGGTGCTGTATCCCGGCGGGTTCGACGATTTGCGGGATGGCAAGGTAGTGCATACCGGCGGCGTGGAATGGACCATTAAGGATGGGATTCCGTATCATGCTCCGACGTTAGCGGCCGGGGTGAGGGAGATTGTCGCGAAGGCGAGAGCGGCGGCTAAATAGATGCCGGCTAGTAGCGCCAATCCTGGCTGGAGAAGAGGGTCCTCCATTGGTCGGCTTCAGGATCTTCTTGGTTGCAGCCAGCGAAGGGCTTAGCGCTGATGTTCATCATGGTGAAGTGATAAGGGGGACGCCAGCGGACTAGGAAGTAGACTTCGGGCTCCGGGACGAATTCCTTCTGGACGTTCTTGAGCTCAACGGTGACCTGCCATAGATCGGGAATCTCGCAGCGCATGGTGGCATCGACGAAATCTCCGGCGACAAAGTCAGCGTGAAGCTTGCGGTGCCACTCCTGAAGACTGGGAGAGGCCGACCATGTGGCGATTTCGCTCCAAGGGCGCGTCAGCCATTCATCCACGAAATCGCGCGGGCTGAGCGCGACCGGATCTACACGGCGGACTTGATCTCCCTCGATCAAGAAGTGGCGTATGGCCTCGCGATTGTGGACTCCGGCGTCGATACTTCCTTGCGTGAATTCAATCAGAACGTCAACTGGTGCGTTGCCTTCTCTAAAGTCCCGTCCGATGCTTCCAGTAGTGTAGGTGTCCGTCCTCAGCCAAGCACTTTCAGAACGGTCGATCAAGAGTTTCGAGGTGGATGTGTCAACTCGCCAAACGCGGTAATGGACTGGATGCCAACGTGATGCGCAGCCCCAGCCGTGCCCGAGCGTCAGCAGAAACAGTGGACCATCCTTGTGGCCGTAGTTGTGCGCCTGCCAGACGTGCACTGCCTCTATGAGCTGAGGAGCGTACTTTTTCGGTGAGTAGTCATTTTGCTCCGATTCCCAAACTCGTTGCCAGTGGTCGCTAACGCGCTTGTACGCATAAACCGATTCGTCGTATTGGCAGACGATGCCGATTGCTGTGGTGACAATCAAGTATCCCGATTCCATGCTGAGCCGAACCTCGCCGAGAGAACCTGGCGCATTCTGCTCATCGGAATCTTTCACCTCCACGCGCTTTAGAGCAGCGTTGATTTGGATCGACAGCGCTTTCTCGCTGGCGTCATCTTTCAGCGAGCCGAGCTGTGATTCGATCCAGTCCCGAAGCTGGTGCTTGGCGACGGTAAGCTCCGGACGTGCTCCAAGGTTCTCTAGATTTGCCTGCGCAACGTGCGAGTGCAAGGTTACCAGAGTCGCATGTAGATCACGCAATTGTGGTTCCTGAGCGAAAGCGGTCGCGGCCATACAGAGAGCTACCGCCAAAGCAATGGGCCGCATGGGTTTGATTATATCGAGGCGCCCATTCAGCTCTCCGCTCTCTCAAATGTCCGCAATTCGTCGATCTCCCGTTGAAGCTTGTTCTGGCCGCGCTTCTTTAGGTAAAGGAAAGCGACAAACCATACGGTGAGAAGCGCGAAAAAAGGTACCGTATTCACCAGGAGGCGTGGGTTGTGGAGTGAGTCGATCAACCCGGGCGCTAATGCCATGGCTAGTCCCAAAAAGCAAAACGTTAGGCCCGACCGACGCCAGCCATGCAGGCTGTAATCGCGGCGTCTCTCTAGCTCGCTTCTGTAAAACTCGATCGAAGTGCTCACCGGGGAATCCGGCGGAAGATCGCTGGGCCATATCCATTTGTACGCCTGATATCCGAAATAGATTCCACAGACACTCAGCAGTCCAAACCCCATCCGCGAAAGCACTTCTTGGGCTCTGATACAGTTCCATCCAAAGAAAACGCAAATGCTGAGCCCGATCGTTATCGAGTAGACCACCTTGAAACGGGCCTTCATTTGAAACCGTTGCGCCCTCAGGCGCATTTCGTCTACTGACATTCTGAATGGCTCCTTGGGTTGGTTTTGCCAGATAGTCCTGGGATCGTTCATAGGCCTCCTTCGCCGAACCAGCGCTTCAGAATGTTTTTGATGCGATGAACTTTCATCGAGATGTTCGCAGCCGACAGTCCGGTAATTTCGCCGATAGAGCTTGCGTCCATATCTTCGAGATACGAAACAATGATCTGACGGTCCAGCGGTTTCAAACGCTGGATCAGCGTGGACAGACGCCCGAGCGCTTCGGTCTGACTGGCGGCGAGCTCCGCTTGATCCGGGCCCGGCATAAAATCGAAATTCTCGATGTTCACAAGTCTGTCCCTAATCCTGCGCTGCCGCATCACATGTTTGGTGGCTACGTTGTGAGCTACACGGTAGACCCAAGTTCTGAGCGAACAGCGCTGGTCGAAATATGCGAAGCTGCGCCAGAGCTGTAGATGAATGTCCTGCAGTAGGTCACGGCGGGCCTCGGCATCCAGCTCGTAGGCTCGGGCCAGCCGGTCGAGCGCGGGGCCGAAGGTTTCCGCTACCTGCTCATACAGCGAAGTTTGGCTCGCGTTCTGCACCGCAGTGGACTGCATTTCTCCCACATCCAAGGTAGTCGCTGCACGCTGAGCTTTCTAACAGGTGAATTTCAGCGCGTCTGGGTTGACTACATTGATTGGCCTGCCGGAGACGTAGGCGATGATCTGATCGAAAATGTCGGAGAACTGGATTTCGTATTCTTCCCGCGTGACGTAACCGATGTGGGGCGTGACTACCGCGTTTTCGATCCCGAGAAGTGGATGGTGCGGGTCGAGGACTGGCTCTTCCTCAAAGACGTCCACCGCGGCCATGCCCGGACGCCCGGCCTGCAGGGCGCCTACGAGCGCTCCGGGTTCGATCAGTTGCGCACGGCTGGTATTTACGATCAGGGCGGTTGGCTTCATGCTGGCCAAGTCGCTCGCGGTCACGATTCCGCGCGTTCGATCGACCAGGCGGATATGTATGGAGATGACGTCGCACTCTTCGAAGAACGCTTGTTTGCTGTCGGCTGTCGAGTGACCGTCCGCACGCGCCCGCGTCCGCGAATCTTCGCTCGACCATACCAGCACCTTCATTCCGAACGCGGCGCCGTATCCCGCGACTACCTGGCCGATCCGGCCGTAGCCGAAGATTCCGAGAGTTTTGCCACGCAGCGTGTTACCGACGCCGATTTGCCATTTCCCATTTTTCAGCGCGGCCATCTGCTGCGGAATCTGGCGCATAACGGCAAGGATCAGCCCCCAAGTCAACTCCGCGGTCGCGTAGGACGGAGTGCCTGCGTGCAGGTTTGAAGACACGATGACGCCGCGCCGGGTGCAGGCTTCGATATCGATGTGCGGGTACACGCTGCGCTGACTGATCAGCTTCAATTTAGGGAGCCGGTCCAGCAGCGGGGCGCGAATCTTGGTCCG
>Ga0116125_1000167_pt1 | contig 29942 bp, 26 predicted proteins | sample June2015DPH_16_1_2_FD_89729 | JGI IMG/M metagenome (GOLD analysis project Ga0116125, IMG submission 89729) | Peatland microbial communities from SPRUCE experiment site at the Marcell Experimental Forest, Minnesota, USA - June2015DPH_16_10 | ecosystem: Environmental > Terrestrial > Soil >...
CCACCGAGCCAGGCTTCTTCCGCAAACTCGAACTGCCCGAGGGCGTCTCCATTACGCATATTCTTCCGGAGTTGCCAGAGAATCCCGATGCGCCGCGAGTATTTATGCTCTATCCCGGTGGCGCGCCACCACGCTTCGGAGTCCAGCTCATAAACCGCAAGAATGTGGAACGGATCGTGCGCGTGGACCCCATCACAGGTGTTCCGCGCGTGGAGCAGCCGCAATGAAGCAGCGCGGATTCACGCTGCTGGAAGTGCTGGTGGCTACGCTCGTCCTGGCGATAGCGGTGAGTGGACTGATGTCGGCTCTCTCAACATCTATGGCGAACGCCGCACGTCTCACCGATTACGACCGCGCCGCGCTGCTGGGCCGCCAGAAGATGGACGAGTTGCTGATCGCGAGCAAGTTGCCGAAGCTGACGCCCTTTGAAGGAATCTGGGGTCCTGAGGTAGCAGGCGACCTGAAGGCTGGATGGCGTGCGCGCCTCTCTCCGTTCGAAATGCCTCCCACGGCGGGACCAGGCACGCCCTATCTCGAGCGCGTGGAGCTGGAGATCTGGTGGATGAACGGCGAGAAACGCCGGACGCTCAACCTGGAAGCTTTTCGGAGATCAGTAATCACGCTGGAGGATCGGGCGGCGGGGATCGGGCGATGAGGAAAATCGTTGCTGGTGGCTGGTGGCTGGTGGCTGGTTCGGAACGAGAAACGAGAAACGAGAAACGAGAAACGGGTTTTACTTTACTCGAGTTACTGATCGCTATTACTTTATTCAGCTTGCTCTCGGTCGCAATAGTCATCTCGTTGCGCGTGGCCCTGAGCGCGATGAACAAAGTGGACACCCGGCTGATGAGCAACCGGCGCGTGGCCGGGGTGGAGCGCATCCTCGAACAGCAGGTGGCTGGGATTATGCCGGTCACCGCGGATTGCCAGAGCGGCGGCGAGGGACCTTCGGCGCGCATTGCATTTTTTCAGGGCGAGCCGCAGGCCATGCGATTGGTTTCCAGTTACTCCCTGCAGGAAGGTTCGCGGGGGTTGCCGATGATTCTGGAATACCTGGTGATTCCCGGCGAAAATGACGTAGGCGTGCGGCTGGTGGTGAACGAACATTGGTACACCGGACCGCGCGGCGCCGGCCAATTCTGCGCGCCGGGTGGTCCTGGCGCGGTATTTATTCCCATTCAGACAGGACCCACTTCTTTTGTGCTGGCCGATAAGCTGGCCTATTGCCGCTTCAGCTTTCGCGAGCTACTGCCGCCGCCTGAATCCGCTCGCTGGGAGCCGCTCTGGACCAACCAACAGTACCTTCCGAATGCCGTTCGCATCGAGATGGCGCCACTCGATCCCAGCGCGGCGCGGTTGGAGCCGGTGACGCTCAGCATGCCGATTCATGTCACGCGTCTGCCTATGGAGGAGTATGCGTATTGACCGGCGGGGCAGCGCATTATTGGCCGTGCTCTGGCTCACGGCAGCCTTGGCCGCAATCGCTTTCTCAGTGGCCAGCACGGTGCGAGCGGAGACCGAACGCACCTCCACGGCGGTGGACTCCCTCCACGCCTATTACCTGGCGACCGGCGCCATCAGCCGGGCGATGCTTCGGATCGAGTGGGGGCCGGCCTTCCGAAATCCGGACGGTACGTCGATGTTCGACGGATCACGCCCGGTAGTCGCAATGCGATTCGAATTTCCTACTGGCTCGGCAGTGGTGAAGCTGATTCCGGAGACGGCCAAGCTGAACGTGAACCAGGCGCCGGCCGAGCAGTTGATGAACCTGCTGATGGCGCTGGGGACCACGCCCGCGCAGGCGCAGGCCATCACCCTCGGCATCCTGGACTGGCGGTCCGGCTCGCCCGGCGGGTCCTTCACCGAGTTCGACCAATATTATCTGACGCTCACGCCGTCTTTTCGGGCCCGGCATGCGTCTTTTCAGGAGATTGAAGAATTACTGCTGGTGCGCGGGGTAACACGGGACTTGTTTTACGGAAGCTACATACACGATCCACAAGGGAACCTGGTGCGCCGCGCGGGGCTCCGGGATTGTCTTTCGGTTTACGGATCGTCGGCCATGATCGACGTGAACACGGCTGAACCGGCGGTGATGCAGGCCATTGGAGTGAGTGCCGGAGCGGTGGCTGCCATCGTGGCGCTGCGAAAGACTACGCCGATTGCGTCGTCCGATCAAATCTCCGGATTCTCGGATGGCTCAACGGGATTCTCACGGCTGCAGCGAACCCAGACGACCATGGCCACTCTCCGCGCCACGGCCAGAGTGCGCCTGGCCGACGGGCAATACTCCGATTTGAGCCGATCTGTTGAGGCGCTGGTGAAATTTCTCGGACCCGAATGGAATCCACCATTCCACATCATGCGCTGGTATGACCAGGTTTGGTCAGATCAGGTTTGGTCAGATCAGGTTTGGTCAGATCAGGTTTTATCAAATCAGGCGGCTGCCTCGCAATGACGATTACCGACTTCAAGAAGTGGCTCGCCATCGGGACGGGCATCGGGATCGAGATCAGCGGTGATAGCCTGACGGTCACCGTGGTTCGCGTGCGGCCGTCCGGAGTAAGAGTGCTGGGCGAGTTGGCGATTACGCGATTCTCCGAACAGCCCGCCAGCGAGTGGGGCGCCACCTACGCAAATTTCTTGAAGAAATTGGGAGTGGCGCATCTTTCGGCCGGGGTGTTGTTGCCGCGCGATGAAGTGATCGTGCGGCAGATAATGCTTCCGGGCGTTTCGGATAAGGATCTAGCTGCCGCCATCCGATTCGAGATTGATTCACTCAATCCGTATTCTGAAGAAGAAGCGGTTTTTGACTGGGCGCGGATTGGTAAGAGTTCGTCCATCCTGGTGGGCATCACGCGGCGCGCGGTATTGGAACGCTACGGCACGCGGTTTGCTGAGGCAGGTGTGAAAGTGGCATCTTTCACTTTTTCGGCGCCGTCCATCTATACCGCGGTGCGGATATTTTCCAATCCGCCTTCCCAGGGATTTCTGGTATTGGAAGAATCGGGCGATGAGCTGGAGGTTTATGGCGAGAGTCCGGCGCGTCCGATATTTTCAGCGCGGGTAGACCGGTCGGCCGCGAGCGCGTGTACGCTGGCCATAGCGGAGCTGCGGCTTCCTCCTGAAACTGAACCCGCGGCTCTGCACGACAAACTTCCTCAACCGCTGGCCGCGCCCGCGGACTACGATCTTCCTCGTTCTGCGCTGGCCTATGCCACGGCGCTGGCTGGTGCATGCGTGCTGCGCCCCCTGGCCGTGAATCTGCTGCCCCAGGAGCAGCGGCAATCCACTTCGCGGCTGCGTTTCGTGCCGGCCATCGCGCTCGCGAGCATCGCATTGTTGCTGCTCGGAGCAGTGCTGGCGTATCCGAAATATGCCAACGGGCAATATCTGGAGCTGTTGCGCGCCCAAATCCACAAGCTGGAACCGCAAGCCCGCAAGGCGGTGGATCTGGACCGGAAAATCGCCATTGCGCGCAATCGTGCTCAGACCCTGGACACGTTCCGCGCCCGCACCAAAGAGGACTTGGATGGCTTGAGTGAAGTAACCAAACTGCTCGCGCCGCCCACCTGGCTCACTTCGCTGCAATTATCGCGCGATTCTCTGACGATTTCGGGCGAGGCGGAACAGGCCGCCGCATTACTAAAGGTAATGGACAGCTCTCGACAGTTTCGCGGTTCCGCGTTTGTGGTTCCGATCGCGCGTGGCCAAAACGGCGACCTGTTCAGCATCCGGGCCGCGCGTCAAGGAGTGGCGCCATGACGCTGCAGGATCGCGACAAGCGGGCATTGTTAATCCTGGCCGTGGTGCTGCCGGTTGCGGCGCTGATCTATTGGGCAAGCGGTTCCTCATCCAGCAGCGTCAGCGGCGTCGGTAAGGTGGTAGCGCCGGCGGAGACCCCGGAGCGGGACGAAAAGCGCATCGCCATTCTGAGAAAAGCGCTAGCCACCGTGGATGGCAAGGAAGCCGTTCTGAAGCAAGTTTCGACTGAGCTGGCCGAGCGCGAGAGGGGTTTGATTCCGGGCGACACCGCCGAACAGGCCCAGGCGCAACTGCTGCAGATCATGCGCCGCCTGGCCAAAGCCCAAATCCCTCCGCTCGACATCCGGCAATCCGAACTGGGGCAGCCGCGATCGTACGGGGAATCTTACGCCAAGGTCACGGTTTCGGTGAGCCTGGACTGCCGCATTGACGATCTCCTGAATCTGCTGGCGGCCTTGAGCGCGCAGCCAGAGATCATCGCTACCGATGAGATACGCTGCGGGGCGGCGAATCCGAAATCGAAATCCATGCCGGTACGGTTGACGGTTTCCGGGCTGGTTCCACGCCGGCTGGTTCCGGAAAAGAAGGGAATGCCCGCGCTGTGACACGCAAGCTGATGCTGCTGGATCTGGCGCTGGCCGCGCTGGTTTGCTTCCTGGTTTTCCAGATGCGCCGCGAGTGGGTGGAAGCGCATGCCCGGGCGCAAGCGTTTTTGTCGCAAAAGATCACGCCCGTACCGGCCCCGCGTCTGGCTCCGCTGCCTAAAGTTGCGCCGCTGGCGGCTGTTTTGTACGCCGAAGTGGCGCAGTTGGATCTGTTTTCGAAGGACCGCAATCCGCAGGTGATCATCGACGTGGTGCCGCCGAAAGAGAAGCCTGTTCCGGCGTTTCCGGTGGCGCGTGGGGTTTTATTGTGGCCCGGCACGCCGGCGGCAGTGGTGCTGAGTGTGCGCAGGGGTGCCCCGCAGAGGGCATACCGCGTGGATGACCAGGCAGGCGATTGGAAAATCGTCTCTGTGGACAATCAATACGTCGTCCTGGAATGGGACGGCAAGGAATTCAAGAAACGGATCGACGAGCTGATGGACCGATCCGCGCAAGGGCCAGAAACCGCCCAGGTGCCGGCAGCGTCAGCCGCCCCGGCCGTCAACGCCGCGCCCAAGCCTCAGGCGCAAAGTTTGTCGGATTCGTCCAAATCGGACCGTTGGATTGAGGTAGGCGCCACCGATATGAAAGGTTGCAAGCCGGGTGAAGATTCGGCTGTGGGAACCGTGGCGGACGGATTCAAGAAAGTAGTTAGCGCAACACCCTTCGGCAGTGCCTGCCGTTGGGAGCAGGTGAAATGAGAGGACAACCGAAATTATGAAGACCATTGCACTGCTCGGGATCTGCGCGGCGCTTGCGCTCGCGATGCAGTCAGACGATAAAAAAGCCCAGGACGACAAGAAAGCTGTGGGCTCAAAGGCCCCAACTCCCGCGGCTGCGCCGGCGAAGCCAGTGCATACAGCGGTTGCGGGGTCCAGCCAGTCAGCAAAACGTAACCTGCATCAGCCCACCAGCGCGCCGGCCGAGGTCAAGCTGACGCCTGAACAGCAAGCTGGGGCTGCTTTGCCAACTGTTCCTCCTGGAGCGAAGGAAGCGGGCCCCAATTTGTTCCGCTACACCGACCCGCAAGGCAAGCGCTGGATGTACCGCAAGACGCCGTTTGGCGTCAGCAAGTGGGAAGAAAAACCGGAGGATCAGGAGCCTCACGCGGAAACTCCATCGTCAGTCCAAACGACTGTGACGGATCTGGGCGACAGCGTTCGGTTTCAGCGCCCGACACCTTTCGGTCCGCAAACCTGGACCCGGAAAAAGTCGGAAATGACCGATGACGAGAAGGCTGCCTTCGCCACCCGCGACAAGCCGGCCGATGCCGCGAAACCTCCGGAGCAACACTAAGTGCGCGCCTCTAAGGAACTCGGGCAAAACGGAGCGCGGCGCGGGCCAGTTCCTGGTCCGTTTTGCGGTGCGCGCCGCGCCCTTTGCGCTTCTTGCTGGTATCGATGTGGGTTGCTGGCGTTAGTCCTGTCGGCCGCCGCCTTTCCGCAGATTCCGAGATCGCATCCCACTCCGGAGGTGCCACCCGTTAATCCCAACCAGCAGCAACCGGCCCCTTCTTCAACAACTCCACCGGGGCCATTGCCCGCCCTGAGCGGGCCGCCGACAAACTACGGTGGCGTGAATCTCAATAACGTACAGTTGACGGAAGTCATCGACATGCTGGCCCGCCAGCTGAAGATAAACTACATTCTCGATCCGCGTGTAAAGGGTGGCGTGATTCTGAATACCTACGGCGAAACCAAGAACATTGAGCCAAAATCGCTACTCGAAGCCATTCTCCGCATCAACGGCGCCGGCATGGTGAAGGAGGGTGAGCTGTATCGCATTCTGCCTCTGGCCGATATTTCACATCACGCCCTGAAGCCTGAAAAAGCCACCGATTCCAGCAACGTCCCCGATGACGACCAGATCATGCTGAATCTGATGTTTCTCAAGTTTGTCACTTCGAGCGAGCTGATGAAGGTGCTGACGCCCTTCATCGGCGAGAACGCATCCATTTATGAGTACCCGCCCGCCAATCTATTGCTGATATTGGACAGCCGGAGGAACATGCGCCGGCTGATGGATCTGGTGGCCATGTTCGACAGCGATCAACTGGCCAATCAACGAGTTCATGTTTTCGAAGTAAAGAACGGCCGACCTTCGGATCTCGCCAAGGAATTGGAAGCCATTGTCAAATCGATCTCGTTGTCCGAGAAATCGTCCCCCATTAAATTTCTTCCGATCGACCGCATTAATACCATCATGGCAGTGGCTCCGAATCCTGGAGCGTTCATCGAAGTTGGGAAATGGCTCGATAAGTTGGACGTTCCGGTGAAATCGCGCGCGGGGGCTGTCCAAAGCTATGTCTATCGGGTTCGCTACGGCGACGCTCAGTCCATTGGATGTTCCATCAATGCGCTTTACACCCAGTTCGCGACACCGGGACAAGCATACGGCGGCGGCATGGCCACTTGCATGGCGCAGAGCGGAATGGGCGGCATGTACGGCGGTGGGATGGGCGGCGGTGGTGGCATGGGTGGTGGGATGTACGGCGGTGGGATGGGCGGTGGTGGACAATACGGCCAGTATGGCGGTGGCATGTACGGTAGTGGTGGACAATACGGCGGCGGATACGGTGCGGGCGGGAATTACGGCAGCGGTGCGTACGGCGGTGGCTATCAGCAATATCCTAACGCCACCGGACAAACCGCCAGTGGTGTGACAATACCAGGCGCTCCAAACGCTCCGGCAACCGGGATCCCTGGCGCGCCCGACCTCACCGGCAATTATCTGGGGAACGCACAGTATCCAGGCGCGATGTTGGCTCACATGCCACGCGTGGTGGCAAATCCATTCAACAACACCCTGCTGATCCAGGCCACTCCTCAGGAATACGACAATATTTTGACCCTGCTAAAAGATCTGGATATTCCACCGCGCCAGGTCTTGATCGAAGCGAAGATATACTCGGTTGACTTGACGCACGCGTTCTCGAGCGACGTCTCCGCCATGCTGCAGCAAATATCCGGAAGCACCTCGCACAGTTTCCTGGCAAACTTCGGCGCCGGCGTGACTAATCTTTCGGGAGCGGCCCTGGTGGGAAAAAGCCGCGAACTGCTGGCTGCCGTGCAGTTGCAGGAATCTGAGAGCCGCGCCAAAGTGCTTTCAGCTCCTTCCGTGATTGCCACCGACAGCATCGCGGCCAGCATCAACGTCGGCACGGAGGTTCCCACGCTTTCGGCGCAGGCCGTGACCGGAGTCCAGTCCGGAGGCAATTCCCTGTTTGCCAACTCCATATCGAATGTGAGTACGGGAGTTACGTTGAATGTACTCGCGCGCGTGACCCCGACCGGCGTCGTTACCATGGTGATCAATCAGCAAGTGAGCGACCCAACGCCAACTACTACCAGCGGGATTCAATCCCCGTCCTTCGACAACAAATCGATTCAGACTCAAATCACAGTACAGGACGGCGACACTATCGCGATTGGGGGCATCATTTCAGAAACCAACACTCTGAATAGCTCCGGCATCCCGCTGCTGCACCGGATCCCGTATCTGGGCGTGCTCTTCGGGACTCACTCTTATTCCAAATCGCGTTCCGAGCTGATCATATTTATGACTCCCCGGGTGATCTATGACAGCAACCAGATGTCCGACGCCACCGATGAGCTAAAAAGCCGGCTGAAGGATCTGAAGAAGTCCGTCAAAGAATGACCTTAAGAGGCGTTGCTGGCGCCCACCCTAGTTTGGGGGTAAGTGGCAGTACGTACCGGTAACACCTTTCTGGACGCCATTCAAGCGCTTGGCTTTACCATTGGCTGTAAAGTATTGACTTGACATGGCAAGCTATGGTTAAATCATGTGCTAGGCCGTTTTTGAGTTCGGGAGTAGATTGAATAGTCCAATAGTACTTTACGCTTGACTTACCTTGCGTAGTAGTGTTATGAATGATTTGACTGCATCCGGACGGTTTGGCGGCATTCATCTTTGACGCATGAATCCCGCGAGCACAGATATTACGAGAAGTTTAAGAAAACAAGTTGAGCCCAAATGAAGACGATGAAACGAAATCGGGTAGGCAAGGCAGGAAAGGCAGTGCAGAGCCACTTCGCGCCAGGTCTGGTCGGGTGAAATTCGAAATCTTCATGACGGTTGTTGACTCGAGGCTCAGGTTGAAGAAGAGAACTTCCATCAATTCAATTTCAATTTTCACAAGGAGAAGGAAATGGCAGATTTTCGCAAATGGTTCTTAGCGTTTGCTGTAGTAGCCCTTCTGCTCGGTATGGGCGGCACGGCGAACGCGCAAATTGGCCTGGGGCCTTCGTTTCAATGTACTGCAAACGCGGCCACCCCAACAATCGTGCGTGCGGAAGGCTTGACGGAGCTGGTAGGCGATTTGCTCCTGAACTGCAGCGGCGGAACTCCGACACTTTTGGGTGTGGCGATTCCGTTGTCGAACGTCACGGTTTTTTTGAATACTAACATCACCAGCCGGCTTGTCTCGGGAAATATCTCGGAAGCCACGCTGTTGATCGACGATCCGCATCCGGCTGCCCCGATACCGACCAACGCGGTACCGGAGGCTGGTTCGCCCCCGCAGATCCTGGCCACCCCGCAGGGTCTCTCACATGCTGAAACCGGAACCTTCGCCGGGGTACCCTCCCCGAGTCCCTATCAAACGCAGGCGAACGTGTTTTCCGGGCAGCAGAACAGCGCCAGCTCGATTGTGTTTTTGGGCGTGCCGATTGACGCGCCTGGAACCACTGGCGTACGCGTGATTCGTGTTACTAACGTTCGCGCCAACGCGTTCCAGCTCGGCGTATCTTCCACGCTGATTCCGACCCAGATCACGATGTACATCGCGATCAACGGTTCGCAACAGGTCACCATCAACAATCCGACTCAGACCGTGGCTTTGATTCAGATTGGCCTCATAGCGAAGGCCACTCCGTTTAATGGGCTACAGTGCACCAGCAACAACCCTGATCTTCTAGGGAGTAGCGTCGCGCCTGACGATAGTGGAGATGTCTTCATTACGGTCAAGGAGGGATTTGCTTCATCCTTCAAGAGGCGCAATTACGCCTTGTCCCAAGACACGGCGCATGGTTTGACTTCGCCTACGCCTGAAGATCAGAACGTGCCGGGTTACCCGTATAACACGGAATCCGGCTTCTATGTGCCTGAGCTATTCACAAGTACTCCGATTGTCGGCTTGGCCGATTTCGGAACGCGCTTACTGATCCGGTTCAACAATCTAGGAGCCGGCGTGCATATCTTCCTGGCAACTACAGCGCCGCTGCTCAATCCTAGCGGTACTCCGACAACGCCTCCGCAGCCCTTGGATGGGCACCCCGGATTCGCAACCGGCCAAATCGACTTGGTTTCGGCTGACGTAAATGGTAACTCCGGAGCCGGCTTCACGGCCGTAGCCGGAACTGGTGGTGTTGCTGAAGTTACTTACAGCGGAACCACTGGCGCTGCCACATACGAAGTTATAAACTCTGATCCGAACGTACCGGAGAGCGCGAGCATCACGGTATTTGTCGCGTTTATCTCTAACACCGCGCAGAATCTGCCGGCGCCCGGCGCTGGCACGGTGAACGTGAGTTTTGCACCACTCAGTAACGTGGGCACTGCTACCGCCACCGACCCGATTCCACGCTTTGGCGACACTTCCACACCGCTCGCCGCGTTCGACATCAATCTGTGTACCTGCGACTTGCTCTTCCCGTTCGTGACCAACCAGTCCGGGTTTGACACGGGCATCGCAATCGCGAACACTTCGCTTGACCCATTTGGCACCGGACCGCAACAGGGCACGGTGAAACTCTACTACTTCGGCAGCACAGTCGGAGGAGGTGTAGCACCTCCGCCGTTTGTAACTCAAACGGTGCCGGCTGGCCAGGAGCTGATCTTCAACCTGTCGGGTGGTGGTAACTTCGGAGTGCCGGCGGTGCCGGGCTTCGAGGGTTACATCATCTCGGTAGCCAACTTCCAATACTGTCACGCATTCGCCTTCATCAGCGATGTGGGTGCGCAGCATGTGGCGGAAGGTTATCTCGCCATCCAGCTGGACCTCCCCTTCAACTTGAACGGGGTTGCTCCTGCCACCAACAGCAGGACAGGTGTCCTCGGCGAGAACGAAGGTCACTAACCGAAACTGTTGTCGCATTAACCAAAAAGGGGGAGCTTCGGCTCCCCCTTTTTTTTGTGGTGTAGGCACTTGACTTTCGACACTTTGTGGTACGCTTGTAAAGTTAGTTCCCCGCGTCCCAGCTACATCCTACGGAAAGGTTCTTGTATAAAAATGTCTAGAAGGCTAGCCTTGTTCCTTGCAGCCTGCACTGGGTTGTTCGTTTCCAATCTCCAGGCCGATGATATCGCGGCATTGCCTGGATTCAATTCGCTGGGGTCGAATGTCGCGGTGTTTGGTGTAAATCCACTGACATCGTTCGGTAATTTCACCGCCGGAGACAGCACGTTTCTGATTCTGCCCAAGCCCGATGGGTCGAAGTATTACGTCATCGCGAAATCCACTAACAGTTCAGTTACGACAGTTGACACCAATTTCCAAAATCCCACATCGATCGCCAGCTTCGTAACAACTCCCACTACAGGAGCGATTACATCCGACGGCTCAGAAGTGGTAGTGGCAGCCGGCACTCTTCATATTTTTGAAACCACCAAGGATCAGGAATTAGTGCCGGGGGGTGTGAACACCGGAGTCACTATTTTTGACGTGGCCCTGAGTCTGGATGGGAAGACAGCGTATGCCTTGGGCACCAGCTCAACAGGCGGAAGCCAGGTGAACGATATCAACCTGACCACCAATACCAAGGGTACACACCAGTACGGATTTCTGGGCAACGCAACGGGAATTGCGGTCGGCCCGAATGGACGTGTATATGTCAGCAATCAAAATCAGATACTGGAGCTGGATCCCACCACGCTGCAGCCCACTACTGGTGGAGTAATCGGAGTAAACGCTCGTCCTGGAAAAGTGGTTTTCACACCGGACGGCAAATATGCGCTGGCAGTGAATCAGACCCCGGTTACCGGCCAAGCCATCCTCCTGATCGATCTCACTGCGAAAGTTGTCGTAAATTTTGTCCCCAACCTGAGTGTTGTGTTTGACACGCTGCTGGTGGGCGGCCAGACTGGCAGCACCTCAACAGTATTCGCATACTCGAGCGAAACGGAAGGTCTGTATCAGGTGAGTGTCGGCACGGGCGGCTCCATCAGCATCGCGGGTGCATCCATTGCCGGTGCTCCCACCACCTTTGTGCAGGGCATAGCGGTCTCCAATGAAGTCCCCTTCACCGGCCGGACCACGCCGCAATACCTTTTTGTGGCGGCAGCCAACGTCCTATACAGAGTTAATCTCACCGTGGATCAACTCACCGCACAATTAACGCTTCCGAATCAGTCGTTCGGCGCCCTGGAATACCTGGCTCCGGAAACCACTGGGAGTCCTGCTGCATTGCTGGCATACGGGGACAAGCAAACCCTCGCACCCAATGCAACGAGTGAGCCGCTGGTGGTTCTGGCAGTGGATGTCAACGGCAAGCCATTGAGTGGGGTGACCGTCACCTTCTCGACGAACCTCGGCAGCGTTTTACCCACGTCAGTCACCACCGAATCGAATGGATACGCGTCCACCATCTTGACAGCGCCGCCGTCGAACGGAACCGTCACCGTTATTGCCACCGCTGGCAAGCTCCAAAACGCATTCACCGTCACAGTGGGGTCCGCCACAACACCGAACGCGGGCGCTCTCGCCATCCTCGCCGGACAAGGTCAACTCGTGACCGAGAATATCAATACATCCCTGGCGGGCTTTGGTTCTCCGTTGGAAGTGCTGGTTACGGACCTGAACGGAAAGCCGGTGAGCGACGCCGCAGTTGCATTCACTATCGTAACCGGCCCAGGGACTTTGTTTGGGGGCACTCAGACCTCCACCGGGGCAACGGCCAACTCCAACGCCCAAGGCGTGGCATCCGTGGGCTTCCTCAGCAGCTCGGTGCCTCTTGGTCTTGGCTCAGTCGGCACCCAGATCTCCGCGAAGGCCGCCGGCACGAATTCCGTCACGTTCTACGAGACAACTTACCCCTTTAACTCGGGTTTGGTGCCATACCCAACGATCCAGCTTCTTACACCGGAAGAGGGACAAACCTTGACCGGACAGGCGGGAACTATCATCCCCGGCGCTTTTACGGCTGAGATCGTTGATGGCAAGGGGTTTCCCATCCCGAACGTGAGCGTTTTCGCCTGTGTGCCTCAGGCCCCGACGGGGCCCGACCAGCCCAGTGTGTGCTCCATACCTCCAGTTAACTCCGTACCCTTCGGTACTTGCAACGATCCGTCAGGAAACGGCGTGCTCTCCGCTGCGAACGGCAAGATATCCTGCGATCTCCAACTGGACGGCGTGGTTGGAACGGCCCTGATCGGTGCTCAATACGGGTACGCCTTCGATACCGCCGCGTTCACACTAAAAATTACCCCCGGCCCTCCCGGAACAATAACGCTGGTGCAGGGGAATAACCAGACCGGCAAACCTGGGGCGCAGCTGCCAAATGCCCTCGTCGTGCAAATCACCGACTCATTCGGGAACCTCTTGACGGACTACTCGCCCATTACTTGGACCGTGCTCTCCAGCGGAGTGCCGGCTACGCTACAGAACGCAAGCACCGGCACTAATCAAGCTGGCACCGCCTCCACCCAGGTCACTCTCGGCAGCACGGTGGGAACCGTGATCGTACAAGTGACCGCGGGCAACACATCGGCCTCGTTCTCGCTCACGGTTGCCAGCACAGCGGCGGCTATCCAGCAGGTTTCCGGTAACAATCAGACGGCCCTGGTGAACGCAGCCTTCGCTGCGCCCTTACTTGTTAAGGTGGTGGACAACCAAGGAAACGGTGTTCCCGGCGCTCCCGTGACGTTTGCGGTGTCGAGCGGCAGCGCTATTGTTGCGACGCCCAGCACCACTACTGATCCCACCGGTGTGGCCTCTACTACGGTCACCGCCGGCGCAACGGCCGGGAATATCTCCATTGTGGCCACCTCTGCCACTTTCACTACAACATTCACTCTGATTGCGGGACTTCCAGGACCACAGAATATCGTGTTTCTGAACGGCACTTTCTTCCAGCTCCAAAATGGCTGCCAGCCGCCGGGTTGCGTGGCGCCGGGAGAGATCGTCACCATCGAGGGCGCGGGATTTGCACAGGGCGTTCAGGGCGTGGTTAGCGGCCTCAGCATCCTTGGCCCGCTTCCTGTCACTCTGGCCGGCGTCAGCATCACATTTAACGGCGTGCCGGCGCCCATCTTCTATGTCGCCAATCAAAATGGCGTCCAGTCGATGACTATTCAGGTACCTTTTGAAACACAACCCGGTAGCACGTCGGTTATGCTCACCCCTGCAGGTGGCGGCCCGGCGGCCCCGTTGACCGTTACCACCCAGCCCTATGCGCCAGGTGTCTTCACCAACGTTTACGGTAACCAGACCATCGCAGTCGCAGTGCGGAGCGACGGCAGTTACGTGAGTCCCACTAATCCCGCACATCGCGGCGAGACCATTTATGTATTTGCAACCGGCCTTGGCCAGGTCACACCGGCAGCGGCGACCAACGAACCCGGCGCTGGCCAACTTGTAACAGCGACCATTGTGACCGGCCTGAACAACAAGGGCGTGGGGCATACAACAGTTGATTATGCGCCAGGACTAGTTGGGGTCTATATTATTGGCGTTGAGGTGCCCGCAACAACCACGCCAGGTCCCGGACAGCCGTTCGGCCTGATACTAGTGGATGCGTCGGGAAACAAGTACTTCGCCAATTCCACGGTCATTCCGATCGAATAAAGGGTGGGCAAGTCTCTGACTTGCCCTATTCCGCTTACGCAACTTGAATGGACCCGCTGGGCGGCTGAGTGGGATCATATTGGATAATTCCGCCACCCGTTATGCCCGGAGCTGCGCTCACCGGCTGCTGCAACGCTGAAGGAACCCACGTATAGCCGTACGATTCTCTGGCCGCAGTTACCTTAGCCGGGTCCCATCCCCACACCATAATGGGGACATCGATTGAGTAACCCTCGTTCGCCAGCTGTGTCGCGAGTTGTTGTCGTTGGTCCATATCCTGGATTCCACGAAGTTGCTGAACGGCTGCCGGCTGGTTAGACCAGTAGATATCGTCAGCAGTTTCGGTGCTGGAAGCCGCCGCAGGCGCGGAGGCAGGGATATTTGGCGCGGCTGGGGGAGCGACAACCGCAGGGGTGGGGGCTACCACGGCCGGTATTACGGTTGCCAGATTCCCAGTAGCGGCGGGCGCTTGACTAACACTCGCATTTTGCCCCCCGGTCGCATTTTGCCCCCCGGCGGGAGTCTGAGTCGCGGCAGGAGTTTGACTCGTGGCAGGAGTTTGGCTCGGCGTGTCCTCAATAGTGAGATTAATGCTGTTTGGATTGATTCCGAGCTTCGATAGCGTTTCCGACAGCGCCTCCGAGAGGAGCGCCGTAAACGATTGAGCCGAAGCCGATGAAAGTTGAGTCGTCTGGGTTGAGCTGGCGGCAGCTCCACTGGTGGTCCCGGTGCTGCCCAAAGTCACATCGATGTTAATCATTCCGTGTAAAGCCTCTACACCTTGGCTAGGCACGGGAAATGCCAATCGGGCAGTTACTGCTTCGGTGCCGACGGCCTCAGTTCTTTGGGCAATTGCTTTTCAACCTCAGGCGGAATCCCAAAGGTTATTCTCACCGCAAAAACCTGCGCGGTGGGTTCGACGCGGATGTAAGCTGTGAGCCTTGGTTTGGGCAGTTTGTAGCATTCGCCACATTGCTTCTTAGCTTCTTCAGCATCGTAATCGAAGGCGATGGTGGAAGTTTCCGTCGGGCCAATGTCGGGATTGCCCTGTTTGACATGGAATCCAGGAAGAAGGGCGCAGTTGATTCGAATTGAAACCGTCCCGGGCATGGTGTTTATAATGTGCACTTCATCCCGGGAGGTCTCGTAACCCAGCAGGTGGATTTCCTTTTTGTCGATCTTGATCTGACCTAGAATAGCGTTGGCCACGGATGCGGGATCCTTCACTACGGCCTCGATCTTGGTGTCCACCGTTGATGATCCAGGAACTTTCGGCGCGTCCGGACTCGCCGTGGAGAGTCCCCACGGGGTCATCATCTCGGTAGGTTTTAAATAATACCAAAACCATTGCCCGTCCACCAGCTTCCACATGCTCGTCAAAGGAATGGTAGCGGCGAGATGGCTATTGTGCCAGGTGTACTCGCCGTGGCAGTTCTCCCGCACGGTGGCCTTGGCGAAGTTATCCGTATAAGAGATTTTTATGGTGTCGCAACGGTCGTAGGGTTCCTTGGAAGCCGCCAGATACTCGTTTTGCATGTCATCGGCAACCACCTGAAAAGCATCACGCCATTTTCCGCTGACGTTCGCCGAGTAGAATTGGGTCACCCGGGCGCGCAGAGCCTTATCCACTTCAGGGGGCGCATTTTCGGAGGGGACAGCGTCTTGGCTGAAGGCAGCCAGACACCACAGCGGAAGCAGGCAAAGCTTTAAAGACTTCATAGCGTGATTGGCTGGGAGGCAGGGACTCGAACCCCGATACGCAGATCCAGAGTCTGCAGTCTTACCATTAGACGACCTCCCAAGACTAGCCTCTATTTTAGCATCGCTTGACTCGAAATCTTTGCGGTTTTAACAGCCGGCCGCACCGCGATCCTGTAGCCCAGCAGAAGGGCTAGAATCCCTCCGTAGAGTAGCGGCAGCCGCACATCCGATTTAACCAGCCAGTAATAATGAATCACTCCGGCCAGCGCGCTGAAATAGACCAGCCGGTGCAGCCGCTGCCAGCCCACGAAGCCCAGGCGCCGGACCCATCCCGCGGTGGAGGTGATGGCGAGTGGAATCAGCAAAACGAACCCAGTCATGCCCACCGTGATGAAGCGGCGCTTCACGACATCTTTCCACATTTCGTGGACGTCGAAAAACTTATCCAGCCACACCCATGTTGTCAGGTGGAGGCAGCCGTAGAAAAATGCAAAAAGGCCCAGCATCCGCCGGAAGCGCGCCAGTTTGGGCTGATTTAGAAGCTTTCGAAAGGGTGTGACGCACAGGGTAATCAGCAGGAAACGGAGGGTCCAGTCACCGGTTTTGTGGGTGATGTACTCGATGGGGTTGGCGCCCAGCTTGTCATGAAAGTAACCCCACAGCAGAAAGACCAAAGGTGCGAGACACAGCAGGAATAGGCTCGCTTTGGTCCAGCGGCTGGAGAGGAGCCTGTTCATGCCCCTTAGTAATACTTGCGAACCAGATCCATCCCTGTGTACAAGCTGGCCACCTGATCGCCGTAGCCGTTGAACTTGATGGTATCGCGCATGCGGAATTCGCCGAGCCGGCGCTCCTTTGCCTGGCTCCAGCGCGGATGATCCCGCTCCGGATTGACGTTGGAATAGAAGCCGTACTCATTCGGGCCAGCCAGGTTCCAGGTGGTGGATGGCTCCTTTTCGACTAGCTTTATTTTGACAATCGACTTTATGCTCTTGAAGCCGTACTTCCACGGCACCACTAATCGGAAAGGCGCGCCGTCCTGGTTGGGAAGGCTCTCGCCGTACAGGCCGACGGCGAGCAATGTGAGAGGATGCATGGCTTCATCCATCCGCAGGCCTTCGATATAGGGAAACTGGATGCCGGCGTACTGGGAATTCAACATGGTCTTGGAATCATAGACGCTTTCGAAAGCTACGAACTTGGCTTTCGATGTTGGTTCCACGCGTTTCAGCAGGGCGCTTAAGGGGAAACCAATCCATGGAATGACCATGGACCAGCGCTCCACACAGCGATGCCGGTAGATGCGTTCTTCGAGCGGAGCGAGTTTGAAAATGGCGTCCAGATCGAGCACAGTTGACTTCGAAACCGCACCCTCCACTTTCACCGACCACGGTGAGGTGCGAAGTTTGTAAGCGTTCTTGGATGGGTCTTCTTTATCGGTGCCGAACTCGTAAAAGTTGTTGTAATGCGTGATGGCTTCGAGCGGTGTTGGCGGCTCGCTGGTGCTGAAGGGGCTCTTGGCTGCTGTGAGTTTGGAGCCTGTTGTCGCAGCGGGCAACCCTCGGAGCGCTCCGAGAGCGACGGATCCGGCGGCGAGAAAACGCCGGCGATTTATATAAGTTGTCCGTGGAGTGACTTGAGAATAACGAAGATCCGGGGATTTGCGAATGACCATACGTTTACCTTTATGGTAACCCGTCCAAACAGCTACGGTTCTGGGACAACTCAATCTTCTTAGTCTTCGGATATTTAGCAGTGGCACTTACGGTCGCGGCTCGGCAACTGGAACGCCGATTCTGAGCCGCGACCGTAAGGGAGTCGGTGCTTTTCTACAGTTCCAATAAAAGGAGTAAACCAAAATGGATCCTACGGCGAACGATTGGGCGTCTTCCGATCCCACTCAGAACATCACCTTGGCCGATGCGGATCAATTCAAGAACCAGCTCGCGGGGGCACTCGTAGTGCAATTCGCCGACCGGTTCGTGAAAACCGCAGTGAAACCGAGCTACGGCGCAATCCCCTCCCAGCCGCGCCGGTGAATCTGTGGGGCACGCTAGTGGGTGTCGGCGCAGCGCAGGTAAACGGCGCAGATGCGAGCGGCGGTCCGCGGCGCCACGCAAGGCAACAACCCGTCCGGCGATCTACAGACCATCTTGCAGCAAGCCTTTCCGAAGTCCGATGTCAAGGAGATGATATTACGCGTCCCGTCGGTGATGGTGGCCATCGCGACGGCGATCACTCAGATCTCCTAGGATAAGCCTCCGGCCTTGTCAGCGGGGCAAGCCGGAGGCTTGCCCTACGAGATACGCCTTCCAACGCGGTAGTTGTCCGTCGGTGTCGAATGCTGCCCACTGCTCGCGAAATTCCTTAAGTTGTTTTTGGGTGGCGCGATCGATTTTCGCTTCGAGAGCCTTGTCCCCTCTGAGCAACGTCCGGATGCTGTGATAGTCGCTCAGTTTGCCAAGCGCGGCTTGCAATCCGCTTAAGGCGCTAAGCTTCCGATCGAGGCTTGCGCCATACAGGGGCCGGAACAACTCCAAGGAATATCGAAACTGCTTGGTGGCCAGTCGAAATCCGTGCAACTTCTTCGGGGATGTTTCTCCCTTCGCGGCTTTGCGTCCGGCCTTGAAATACTTCTCCAGCAGCTTAGGCAATAACGCCTTGGCATTCTCGGACGCGCTTCGTGTAGGTTTCAATTTCATGTATTTCAAAGAGACAGGCCATTGCGCCACTTCGAGGAAAAATCCCTCGTATTCCAACGGCGGACCATTTGAGCAAACTCCTTCTGCAATGCCAGCCGTTTCTTCACCAGGCCCGCGCGGTGCCGGGTTTGTTTCAAGCCAGCCAGGAAGTCGAGAGCAATGTCGCGGTCGCGTATTTGGGAAGTCAATTTCAGCATGCGCTTCAATCGGCGCTTGATCTTCTTAACTTCCCGGAGTGGAAACAAATCTTCGAACAGTTCCAGGCACTGCGAGAAACGGCGGATGCTCACGCGTAGGTCGTGGATCTCATCCGGCCCGGGAACTTTCGACGCGCGATGAATCTGGAACACCAGCCGGGTGAGCAGATGATGCATCTGGTCCAGAGCGTAATCGCGCAGGCCGGTTCTCGCGGTCATGCTTTTACCTTGGTCATGGCGAGCTGCATCTGATAAGTTTCACGAAACGTGTCGGCGATGCGCTCCACGGCCCATAACTCGAGATCCAGATCCATCGCGGATTGGAGCGACACCAGCATCGATCCGTTGCGGAGCTGTACATCGATTCCGGCCACGCGCTGTTCATGGCTGCGATCCAGGCTGTCGGCGATTCTGAGCAGCGGCGTCAGTAACGTAATGGCGCGGCGCGAATCGGCATCGAAGGTTTGAAACGGCGCGTGGCGGGCCGCGGGCATGGATTTTCTGTGATATCGGCACAACAGTGCGATCATCTGCCGTTCGTTATCGGTAAATTCCGGCAGGTCGGAATGAGCGACGAGGTAATAAGAATGCTTGTGGTGGGCGGTGTCGCTGACGTAATGCCCGATGTCGTGCAGATACGCGGACGCTTCCAGCAGTTTGCCGAACGCCGGCGGCAGGTGATGCACGGGCTGCAGCGCTTCGAAAAGCCCGTGCGCCAAATCGGCGACCTTGCGGGCGTGTTGGATATCCACTCCGTAGTGGCGCGCCATCTGTTCCACCACGCGGCGCTGGTCGCGGTTGAGCATGCTGAGCTCGCGGCCCACGCCGCGCGCCGTGAGATCCGCGATGATTCCATCCCGCACGCCGGCCGCTGAATAATGCAGCGCGGGTTGTTGGAACAGCTCCAGCACCTTCAGAAAAACGGCGGCGCCGGAAATAATCAACTCCGCGCGGCGTGGTCCGATGCCCTGTATCTTGCGGCGCCCGGCCAAATCGAGCTGCGACACCTGACGATAGAATTTGCGAATTTCGGCCACCGAAGCTTTCAGGCGATCCGCTTCCTCGCGGCGCGACCTTCCCACCCGGTTCACCGCGCAAACGATGGCCGCGGCCGTGGCCGACGTGGCGATCACTCGGTCGCACGGGGCTTTGCCGATGCGCCGCAACGGCGCGGCCAGCTTTTCTTCGATGGATTCGTTCATGCGGTGCAATTCCAGCGGCGCCGGCGGGTCGCTTTTCAGAAACACCTCCGTGAGACGCACGGCTCCGAGCGGCTTCGAAAACGCTTCCGCGAGTGCGCCATCTTCGCTCAAAATAAGCTCCGCGCTTCCGCCGCCGACATCCACGATCAGAACCCGTTTACCCGGCTGCGGCCAACTGGCCTGCACCCCAAGGTGAATTAGCCGCGCCTCTTCTGGTCCCGAGATGATCTCCACCGGCGTGCCCAAGGCGCTGGATGCCTTCTCGACGAACTCATGCTGGTTGTTGGCATCACGCACCGCGCTGGTGGCCACTGCGCGTACGCCGATCACTTCCAGCCTGCGATAGACTTGCGCCATGCGCGCCAGATTTTCGCAAACAAACTGCATGGTCTCGGCCGGGATCCGTCCGTCTTGAAACACGCCGGCGCCCAAGCGCGTCACCTGGCGTTCCGCTGCCAGAATTGTGGTGGGTACGCCTGGGCCCGTCTCAGCGGCGAGCATGCGGACTGAGTTGCTGCCGATATCGAAGGCAGCGTAGCGGGGCATACTGTCCATGGTAAACGTTCCGGCGCTCTCAACGTGACGAAATTGTTAGTACCGAGTTAGCGCAACGTGATGGTACCTGTAACCGGATGTTTTTGTATAAGGCTGCGCGAGAACGCATCTTACTTACATCGAACAGGCCCACATCGAACAGGAGGAAAGAATGCGGCTTCGCACTATATCGGTCTTGGCTATAAGTTCGGCGGTAGCGCTTGTTTTAATTCCAACGCAAGCGCATGCGGATCTGCTTTTAGATACAGGTTCTGTCACGAGCAACGCCACGGAACGCGATCCGGGCTCGATCGGTTTTGGCCAGGGTGTTTCGGTTACGGCCACTACTGACCTCACGCAATTCGCGATGTTCCTCGAGTCGCCCACCGGCGGGAACGTGAAGTACATGATCTGGGACGGGAGCAATACCAACTTGCTGCTTTCCGACATCGCGCCACTGACTGCGTCCACGTCGCCGGAGTGGATTCTTTCCGATCCATTGTCGCTGACTCTCTTGGGTGGAAATAGTTATTATTTTGGCGTCATCCAGGATTCCAACACGGAGCTCATCGCGCCCTTCTTTTTTCCACCATCCAGCATCACCGAGAACGGTCTCACCACGCTCGACACCGGCAATTCAAATTACGAGGATTTCCTTTCGCCGGTTTTCTTGTCCATGGCCGGCGGCGGATTTCCGCTTCGACTCTACGGCACGCAGGCAATCGTCAATCCAGTTCCCGAACCCTCATCGGCTTTGTGGTTGACTAGCATTTTGTTGGCGGGTGTATGGAAACAGCTAAGCGATAGAACGCACCACGCCACCATCCACGCGCAGGGCCGCGCCCGTGATGGCCGACGCCAGTGGACTACAGACGAACGCCACCAGCGCGGCAACCTCGGCGGGCGTGGCGAACCGTTTGATCAGAGAGCTGGGACGAACGTCGCGAAAGAACTCGCGCTCCACGGCCGCGGTATCCGAGCCTTGACCGGCGGCGAGTTTCTCGACAAAATCTGTTACGCCCTCGGACGCAGTAGGGCCCGGGAGCACGGCGTTCACCGTCACTCCCGTGCCGGCCATGGTTTCAGCGAGACCGCGCGAGACTGCGAGCTGGGCGGTTTTGGTCATCCCGTAATGAATCATATCCACGGGAATCTGCAGACCGGATTCGCTCGAAATGAAGACAATGCGTCCCCAGTCTTTTTCCTTCATGGGAGCGATATAGTGCCTCGAGAGACGCACGCCGCTGAGTACGTTGACTTCGAAGAACCGGCGCCAATCGTCATCGGTGATTTGATCGAATGGCTTCGGCTCAAAGATGCCAAGATTATTTACCAGGATGTCGACGCGAGGGTACTGCGCAATCAGCTTACGCGCTCCGGCCTCGGTAGCGAGATCGGCCGCCACTCCGTAAGCGGCTCTGCTGGACTTCATCGCGGCGTGGACGCGCTCCTCAGTGCGGCCGTTCACGATCACCGCGGCGCCTTCCTGCGCTAGCGCCTGCGCGATTGCCAAGCCGATCCCAGCCGTGGAGCCGGTTACCAGTGCGGTCTTGCCCTTGAGTTGCAGGTCCATGCGGAGTTAGATGCTCAGATGCGCATGATGGCTGCACTAACTGGTTTGGAGCCCACCGGGATGAGCATGAAGAGCGGCCCTTTCTTCCAGCGGCGCTGCTCGTTGACGGCGCGCGTGACGTTCGGAATCCGGATCACCGCCATGTCGCCGGATGCCTGATTCAAAACCAGCGCGTATTGATCGTCAGGTGTGATGGTGATATAGGACGGCTTGGTGCCGACCGGCGTTACCGCAACCACACGGCGCGTTTCGATATCCAGAATACTGACGTCGCCCGATCTGGGATTCGCGACGAACAAATAACCCGGCGCCACCGACGCCGCCATGGCGCCCGGCGTGTGGCCAGCCAGCACCGTTTCTCCGATCTCTGGCGTGAAAGAAGGATAGACAACCACCACAGCGTCCATGCCTTCCCCGGTGATGAACAATTGGCCGCCATCGGCGTTGAAACACAACTGGTCCGGCCGCACTGCGAGCGGCAAATTGACGATCAGCCCGCGGCTGGGAGCATGGTAAATGGACAACATGCGCTCGGTCAAGTTGGCCGCGATCAACTGCCGGGAATACTGGAAGCGGACCAGGCCAATTTCGCCCGAGGCGTGAACTAGCGGATAGGCCGCGCGGCGCGCAATGTCGACAAAGGTAATGGCGTTGGCCTCGCGGTGACTGATGGCTGCGAGGGCCCCGTCGGAAGAAAGATCGAAGTCGTACGGATCTTCCGCCAGCCGCAGTTCCCAAGCCACGCGCAGGGGATCCAGTGTGAGCGCGGACAACTTACGCGGCTCGCGGCAAAGCACGAATAGTGTGTTCTCGTCCCGCGAGAGGCGCATGCTGATGGCGCTCCGTGCGACGCCGAGCTTGCGCGTGAAGGACAGGTTCGACGCGCGTATCTCATGTACTGAGCCGTTTTCAGGCGTCAGAGCGTAAACGCGGGCATGCTGGCGCCGGGCCACCACGTCGGTAGGAGCGCCGTCCACGCGAATGTGGCGCGCCACTGCAAATACTTCCAGATCCACGGCGGCCACCGCGCCGCCCTCCTGATTAGCGATGAATGCGTAGCCGGAGAATCCCTTAGCTTTGGGCCGGGAACAGGCGGACAAGGCGCCAAGAGCGCCGAGGCCGCTGGAGAGGAGTGAACGCCGGGTGAGCAATGATTCAATTTTCCCATACCGCCGGTAGAATAAACCCATGGATGTTTCGGTGGAAGAATCTCTGTCGAGAGCGTACGAGCCGGAGTGTGACTATGTGGACGGAGAGATCGAGGATCGTAATGTAGGCGAAAAGCGTCACTCGAAGCTGCAGTAGAGCTCAGATGCTGCTGAGCCGTGTTCCGGGAATTTCAATTTTCCCGGACGTCCGCATCCGGGTGGCACCCACCCGATTCAGAGTGCCGGATGTGGCCGTGTACCTCGCTGAACCGCTGAGCAGGTGTTCACCGCGCCTCCCTTTCTCGTTATCGAAATCCTCTCGCCGGAAGACCGCTGGTCGCGCTTGACACGGAAGTTGGAAGGTTACTTTGCGATGGGCTGTCCGAACATCTGGATTCTCGATCCAGTGCGGTCCAAAGCGTATCGCTATGAGGGCGAAGCGGTCTTCGAAGTCCACGAATCTCTCCGTACCGCGGATTCCCGCATCTTCGTGCAGTTACTTAACATTTGGCAGTAAGTTTGCTTCGCGTTCGGCCGTGGCCTGATCTGCACGGAACGTTGCCGCCTTCTCCGGCATATTCAAGGCCTCATAGACGGAAATGAGATCCTTGCGCGCATGTACGGCCGCCTCCAGCGAAGCGTTACGTCCGGGAGCGACGATCTGATATCCGGCGAGAAGCTCCGATCCTGCTTCTTGGTACCGCCGTTCGCGAAGCAGAGCCTCGCCCAATTCGATATGGGCTCCGCCAGTTTGGACGTTATCGGCCGATAGCGTTTCGGAAAAGAGCTGAACAGATTGTCGAAAGTACTGTTCGGCCTGCGAGTATTCATTCCTTGCCAGAGCCAACTCGCCAAAACGTGATAGGGCCCAGGCAACGTGTTTGTCTTTTTCTCCATAAGCTGATCGGTAAATATCCGACATTCGGTGAAAATCGGCCTCAGCTTCGTTTAGATTGCCCCGCTTCAGAGCAACGAAGCCTAGCCCCCGCAGAGCGAGCGCGACGAATGGGCTCCCGTTCCCCATGTCGCGTTCTACGGTCTTGAGCGCCGGTTCGAGCAGACGGGCCGCTTCATCATATTTGTGTTCACAAATCAAAGTTCCGGCCAACCCCTCCGAATCGATAGCGACTTCGATATGGTCTTTTCCGTACCAGGCTTGCACGATCTCAATCGCCTGGCGTGCATTTTTCTCAGCCTCGGCGTACAGCCCCATTTGCTCCTGAAGCTGCCCTAAATTGGCAAAATCTTCTCCTACGCTCGGGTGACGATCACCATAGATCTGCCGGTCCAAAGCCAGCACACGCCTGTACAAAGGCTCCGCAACGGCATCATGACCGAGGATCTTGTGGGTGGTGGCCAAGTAGGTAAGGCTCTCAGCGAGGTCGGCTTTCTCGGCGCCCGGCACGGACTGTATCCGAACAGCCTCGTCAAGCGTTTTGATCGCCTCGGCATTAGCGCCACGGTGTAGCAGCTCTGATCCGAGCGACGATAACGCGTTCCCCAGTTTCGGGTCGTTCGGCAATAAGTGCCGCCTGTCTATGGCAACGGCTTCGCGCAAAAACTGCTCAGCTTCCGCAAACCGGGCCTGATCTATGCGTAGAATGGCAAGTATTACCAGACTGTCCGCCACCCGCGTGCTGTCCGATCCGAAAACAGATTTGCGTTTCTCCAATCCCGCCTGCAGCAACGAGTCTGAACGATCCAGTTTGCCCAAACTGTGGTAGATACCCCCGAGCCACTCATATAATTCGGCCTGAACCGCTGGCTCGCTTTTCAGGAGTTGCGCTTTCTCCACTCCGCGATCCAGCATATCCACGACACGCATGTCACCGGCTGGCGCGGCATTGTAGTCGCCGCCAAACAGACTCAACATGAATTGCTGGATGCGCTGGCGACCAGCCTCCGATAATGCGGCATCGCGCGACTTGGCCACGCTAATCGTAAAAAACGTGATAGTCACGGCGATCAAGGTCAGCGTCATGGCTGACGCGAGAACAACCCGTCGATTGCGCCGCAGAAACTTGCCAACCCGATAAGCCAGCTTGTCTGGCCTAGCTTTCAGCGGTTCGCCCCTCAGGTAGTGATCGACGTCCTGCGACAATTCCACCACCGAAGGATATCTACTTGCGATATCCTTTTTCATCGCCCTGAGACATAGAACATCGAGATCGTTCCAGGCCGATTTATTGGCTTTGACGCGCCTAGCGGAAGCTGAGGGTTTTTCCGCTTCCCGCTCGCCGATGACGATGGCCTCAATTTCGCTCGGCGTGCATCCTTCCACGGCGTATGGATGTTTTCCCGCGAGCAATTCATATAGGATCACCCCTAGTGCGTACACGTCCGTATAAGTGCCCACGGGTTCACGGCGAATCTGCTCCGGCGCCGCGTAGGCCGGCGTGAATCTTAGTTGCGTTTGATCCACCGGCTGATCGAGGTTTTCGAGGTGTCTCGCTATGCCGAAATCGAGGAGCATCGGCGTTCCATCTTCCTTAACCAGAACGTTGGACGGTTTCAAGTCCAGATGGACCACTGCCCGGCTGTGGGCATACTGCACGGCTTCACAAACTGAGCGAAAAAGCCGGATTCGTGCTTCGAGCGAGCACTGTCGTTCCCGGCAATACTGATCCAGGGGTTTGCCTTCGACGTATTCCAATACAGAGTACGGCGTTCCGTTCGGGTGAACGCCAACGTCGTAAAGGCGCGCAATATGCGGATGCTCCAGTTTGGCGAGCATCTGTATCTCACGAGTGAAGTGTCGATGGAGTTCGGGGTCAGACCACACGTTGCGGAGGAACTTGATAGCCACGCGGCGCCCGGCCGCTTTGTCTTCAGCGAGAAAGACCTCGCCCATGCCACCTTTGCCAATCACCTCTAACAAATGGTACGGGCCGAAGTCTTCAATAGGGATTTCTTCGGGGAATACGTCGAGGACTTGATCGGCAAGATCGAAAATGTCGCAGTCCAGTACGGACGATCTGTCCATGGAAACTACTCCTTGCTTGGATCGATTTCCCTGCTTAAGCGTGCTTTGGCATCTTGCCATTCGCGTTCAACTGTTCTCTTGCTCAGACGAAGGGCTGCTGCAGTTTCATCGACAGTCATGCCGAGCAGAAATCGGCACTTCACTATTTGGGCTTGACGCGGATTATTGCCGTCCAGGCGTTCTAGCGCCGCCAGAACCGTGAGTGCATCCTCAATGGGCAACTCCTTTGTCTCAGGTGTATCCAGGGCGATACGTTTTTGTGCACTCTTGCGCCTGGCGGCGTCGATCAGGATCTGATGCATCGCGTTCGCGAAGATGCCTATAACGTCGTCGTAGGATCTCGCGGCCAACTCCGGCGGGTCTTTCCGCAGTTTGATATACGCTTCATGCACCAACGCGGTTGGGCTGAGTGTCGGATTTGTGCCATTCCACCGAACCCGCGCAGCCAGAATTCGTATTTTGTTGTAAAGCCGGGTGAAAAGCTCGTCTAAAGCTTTTTGTTCAGCAAGCGGGATCGCTTCACGATCCTCGGAAAGCGGTGATTCTTGAGGACTCGACATGGCGGTGTTTTCTTCCCGTTTGCGTATTGTTCTGTGAAGGCCAACGACAAATCGCTAACCTGTCTTGAAATCGTATCAGAAAAAGGAGGTTTCTGTAATGACTTTGTTTTATGAAGCTTTAAATTCATGCTGCCGCGCCGTTCGGCTGGCTGCATTTGTACTGACTTCCGCCGCAGGTTGCGCGGTTGTTGCCCATGCGCAAACGCCGCCCTATGCGCTGTTCCAATATTCCACATTGACTGCCTCCGGCAACGCCGTCACCGCGACGTGGGTTCCTGTCGTCACCGCCAAGGGCACAATCTATAAGAACATTACGTTGCTATTCGAGGTGGATTCGGCTGGCAACCTAACACTTGCTCCCGGCTACCCGGAGGCTGTCCCGTCGCCGGTTCCGCTAGTGTCCTCTTTCATTGCAGGCAACTATGTGGGACCAAGCACAATCTACAACGGACAGATGCTTATCACGATAAGCGGCCCGGGTGTTGCTAGTGGGGGGACTACGGAATGGTCGCTTGCTGCACCAAAAGGCGCCTACGTCTACACTTATCCCGGAAGTGCCACCTGGTACGTCGGCCCAATCGCTAGCAATCCGCTGGCGGCACGCATCAAGGCCGCGGGTATCACGTCGACAGCCTGGAGCTATGGCGTCGGCGGCACCGCCGGCATCGGTGGCTGGCAACCCAACACCCTGATCGGTGTCAGTCAGGTCGGGAACACGATTACATTCGTAAGCTTCACCAACAATAACGGTGATCGCAGCGAGCCCGTGGATCAGGTGACCTACACGCTGGTGCCCCAGCCTTGATTCGAGCGCAGAGGCTAAGCAAGAACATGTCAATTCCTTTACATGCGCTATCCATATTGGTGTTGGTTCTCCCGATTGTTGCGCAGCAATCCTCTCCGGACAAAACGACGAAAAAACCTACGTCGGTCCAGTCATCAAAACCTGAAGGTCTGACCATCGACGGAATAATGGCGATGGTTGAGGCCGGTCTCTCAGATGACGTCATCGTCGCCAAGCTCCGTAAGGAGGGCAAGGTTTTTGACCTCAGCTCAGAGGAACTAATACGCCTCAAGAAGGCGAAGGTCACCGATGCTGTTCTCAAGGTCATGTTGGACCCGAAAGCTGATCTGACGCCGTCCGGGCCCGAGTCCAATCTGCACCCACCACAGGCTCCCCAGCCCATGGTGGTCCAAACGCCGATCGGCATCGGGATCGGCTCCGCCAAGGCCTCGGGAGCAACTCCTGCTCCGGGAGACAATTCCACGGGGGATTTAAACGACCCTCTGACGCCGCACGATTCTGGCATTTATCTCTACACTAAGGACCGGGAGGGGAAGCCACAGATGATCGTTCTGGAGCGGGCGGCTTATCAAGGCGCAAAAACCGGTGGTATGCTGCCCTCGGCGATAACGTACGGAATCGTGAAGGCAAAAACGAAAGCACTGATCCAGGGCCCGCACGCAAATATCCGGGTTCCCGAATCGTCACCAGTGTTCTACTTCTACTTCGATGACAAGCAGGCGGGCCTTGGCAAAACCTATTTCGGAATCGGAAGTCTCTCGAACCCGAACCAGTTCGTCCTGTTGAAGTTGGAAGTCAACAAGTCGAACCGGGACACCATAATCGGACAGTTCAGTGCATTGGGAAGGTCCTCGGGAAGCGATGCCAAGGCGATGATCCCGTTTAAGTCCGAACGGATCAGGGCGGGCCTCTATAAAGTGAAAGTCGATGAATTGAAAGAGGGCGAGTACTGCTTCCTGGCCTCTTCCGGCGGCATGGTTGCGGCCGGCCCTTACGGGGCCTACGGCGCAGGCGCGGCGAGCTCCGCGGACATTTTCGATTTCGGTATCAGCATTCAATGATTCATGCGGAACTCTCATTGTGATCATTCGACTCGCGCGAATCCGGTCTGTCAACTCAGACTCGGATTTCTTTCGACAATACTGCTCGCGCTGGCTTCGGCCTCGCCTGCCCAAACCTTGACGACACTTTACACGTTTACTGGAGGAGCAGACGGCGCGGCGCCCAAGGGGACGCTTGTCCAGGGCAAGGACGGGAATTTTTATGGGACCACCTCCGGCCACAGTACGGTTTTCAAGATCACGCCGGATGGTACCCTTACCACTTTGCACACCTTCGATGGCGCCGACGGTGTCGGCTCGTTTGGCACATTGGCGCTGGGTCCGGACGGAAACTTCTACGGAACCACGACGCTTTCGAGTCCCGGCGCCGGTACGATCTTCAAGATTACTTCGGCCGGAATATTCACTACGCTGCACACCTTCAACGTATTAGATGGTAATGGTCCCTGGGGCGGGCTCGTACTTGGCGGCGATGGCAACTTCTACGGGACCACCACGAGCGGAGGCGAGTATGTCGTTGGGACAGCCACTGGGATAGGGGCAGGCACGGTATTCAAGATCGCCCCGGACGGGACGTTTACGAATCTGTACGTTTTCAATTCGAGCCAGTACGTCGCCAATGGCGGGGCTGGCGCCGACCCGATAGGCACGTTAGCGGTTGGCACGGATGGCAACTTCTACGGGACGACCGCCATTGGCGGCGCGAGCTTTGCCGGCACCGTTTTCAAGATCACTCCCGGCGGAACGCTCACCACTCTCCATAGCTTCAACGGCAAGGACGGCGCCGATCCATGGGGCACCCTGGTGCTTGGCGACGACGGCAACTTCTATGGGACCACGACCGCCGGTGGCGCGTTCGGTCAGGGAACGATCTTCCAGATCACTCCCACCGGAACGCTCACTACTCTCCACAGTTTCAACGGCGCTGATGGACAGGGGCCCATCGCCGGACTCGTTAAAGGCAATGCTGGAAACTTCTACGGAGCTGCTCAAACCGGAGGGGCAAGCACTTTGTTCGGTACGTTATTCGAAGTCACTCCTGGCGGGACATTCACGCTTCTATACAGCTTCAGCGGAACGGACGGCTCGTTCCCATATAGCGGGCTGACGTTGGGAGGTGACGGCAACTTTTACGGCACAACGGATGGCGGCGGAAAGAACGCAGTTGGAACCATATTCAGATTGAGCCTGGCGGGCGCCTCCGGTGCTCCTTCCGTCAATGCGAACGGCGTGGTGAACGCAGCCACCAATAAGGCTCCTGTCGC
>Ga0116125_1000170_pt1 | contig 29808 bp, 19 predicted proteins | sample June2015DPH_16_1_2_FD_89729 | JGI IMG/M metagenome (GOLD analysis project Ga0116125, IMG submission 89729) | Peatland microbial communities from SPRUCE experiment site at the Marcell Experimental Forest, Minnesota, USA - June2015DPH_16_10 | ecosystem: Environmental > Terrestrial > Soil >...
CATGTTTCCGAGCCCCGTCGCCGCGAGCCCGCGAACCGCCTCGTCCGAATCCGAGAGCGCCGCTTCGAGCGTTCTCGCAGCCCCTGGGCCCCGCGTTTTTGCGAGCGCCTCCACCGCGGCCCGCCGCACGACGGCGTTGCGGTGGCGCGTGTACCACGCGATCGTGTCGCTTGCCGTGTCGCTCTCGGTGTCCCCCAAAGTCTCGAGCGCGGCTTTGGTGAGCGCCGCCGGTAAACCTCGGCGCAACAAATCGACGATGGCCGGGATCGCGACGACTCCGCCGCGTCCTTCGAGGCGCAAGTCGTCGAGCGCAGTCTTAATCTGGCGGTTGTCGCCGCTCGCCAGACGCCTCGACCAGTCGGTCGGCTGCGCCACGGTGGCGGCCGTCGAGGCCCCCGGCGCGCCGCCCTCGGCGGCCTTCTGTGCGCCGGCCGGTCGCGCCCACGACAGAGCGACGGCGGCTCCCAGCCAAGCCGCGAAACCCGGCACTCGCATGATCGCGATATTCGCGCCCGACGATGCCCCATGTAAAGGATTACCCTACCGTCTCCGAGGCCGGCCAGCGGCCGATCAGGCGCCCTGTCATCGGAAGGCGGGAAGGCGGGCCGATCCATGAATCTAGAGCAACGAACATGGGCTCCCGTCGGTTTTCTCCCGCTTTCCCGCCTCTCGCGGCGTTGCTCCTCCACACCATGCTGCGGCATTCCCCGTCGCCCGCGCCCTGGGAGAGGCCAAAAGCCTTGAAACCCTCGGCCCGCCAACATGTTTGGCGCCCCAGACCCGCGCCATCGGTGCCAATTCACGGCGCACTTGCTCAGGTGTTGCCGGATCGCCATTCGCGTGGGGTCACGATGCCGCTGTGCAACCGGGCTCCCGTGGGACACGACGGCCTGTCGCGGCCGTCGTCGTCCCAGCGGCTGGAGCGACGCTCCCGCCGCCGTTCGCGGGGGTCGATGGGCGGACAACGTTACGATGGATCGTCGGGGCCCTCGTCGTCCTAGCGGCGGGAGCACTGCTTGCGCAGACGTTCGGGGGGGTCGACTGGCGGATCACCGCGCGCGCCATTCAGGCCATCGGTCCTGTCGTTTCCATCGCGTTCGTGCCCTTTCTCGGCGCGATGGTTCTCGACGCGTGGGGCCTTCAGGTCTTGCTCGCGGCGCTCGGTCGGTCCGTTTCTCTGACTCGCCTGCTGCCGATTCGAGTGGGCACCGAAGCGATTCATGTCACCTCCCCGGCGGGGTTTCTCGTGGCCGACTCGGCGACGGCGTCGCTGCTCGATGCGCGCTGCGGAGTACCCCTGCCGGAAGGGTTGATACTGGTCGTCGCGCGCAAGTGGCTCGTCATGCGAGGGCACTTTCTTTACATCGTGATGGGCGTCGCTTTGGGGGGAGCCGCGCTGGCGGCTGTGTCCCGTCGCCACTGCGGCGGCCCGTGGCTTCCGTGGGCGGTCGGCGTGTCGGCGCTGGCTCCGCTCATGATGTCGACCGGCATGGGCTTGGGGTTCCGCGATCGTCCGGCGCTCGCTCGCATCCAGTCCGCGGTGGCGAAGACCGGGTGGACTTGGCTGCGCAATCGAGCCGTCCGGTGGCGCGACGGAGCGGCGATCCTCGACGCCCGCTTGGCCCGAATCGGCGCCGCGCGCCGAGCCACCACCCTTGCGGCGGCGGCTTTCTTCGGTTGTTGGCTCCTCGAGTCCGTGGACACCGCCATCGTGCTCCGACTCGTCGGCGGCCCGCTCGATTGGTCGTGCGCAGTGGCTGCCGAAGTGGGCATTTCGATGATCCGGTCGGTCGGAAACGTCGCGCCGGCTGGGCTTGGGATGCAGGACGCGGGCTACGTCACCGTTTTTCGAGCGATGGGATTGAGCCCGGAGGGTGCGGCTGCGTTCGTCGTCATCAAGCGTGCCAAGGAGCTCCTCTGGATTGCGACGGGGTACGCTCTTCTCGCCGTTCTAAGGCGCCGACGAAGCCCTTCCGCGGTTTGCGATCCCCTTGGCGGCGGCGAAAGTGCGCCGGCCGTTCGCAGTCCGGTCCCTCAAGGCATCGGGTGACGTCGAACGGGTTGCAGCGCATCCACGATTCGCTCGGGCATGCGGAGGGCACGCGGTCGCCGCGCGTACCCATGGCCACGCTGCGAAAGTGGGCGCCTCGCGAAAAGCTCGTTGGCGCGCAGGCCGGCTTCAACGCGGCTCTTGCGGACTAGGAGACGCGGCTCTGAGGATCGCGAAAACCGCGCGGTGTCTCCTGCTCGTCCTCTTCGACGATGATTTCAGTCGAGCCTCGACGCGCCAGTCGGCCGTGGCTGGGGACGACGAACACGCCCGATTCCCGTGGCTCCGCCTTTGTCGGTCTCGCCGGTCGCGTCTGTTTCCCCTTGATCTTCATGGGCTTCCTCCGTCGATAAAGAAGTAGGATGGCACGCCTCGCCCATCGGCCGGATTGGGTCAACGCAATGTCACCAAAAGTTTTCACGATTGTCGCGCAGAAACGGGCTTCGAGCTCAAGCATGGATCGAGCTTGAGCGCGGGGTTGAACCGCAGCCACGCCCCTCGCTCGAGCGCGGGTTGAACCGCAGCCACGCCCCTCGCTCGAGCGCGGGGTTGAACCGCAGCCACGCCCCTCGCTCGAGCGCGGGGTTGAACCGCGCTGAGCGCATCACGCTCGAGCATCGAGCTCGAGAACGCGGCGGCGATCCACCATCGAGTGCCTCGAGTTCGATCGCGGCGCGCCCCGCAGTCGAGCGGCGTGGTCGGGGTCCGAGCCGCCCGAAGGTCCGCGCCCAGGACGGCGGCGCGAAGCCTGGAGGCTGCGGCAGTGTGCTGCGTGACGGAAACGTCACGTGGTCGGCGCACGGGCTTCGCACGCGCCGTCGACGCTGCCGGGCGTGGCGCGCGTGCTCCTCATCGAAGACGAAGCCGACCTGCGAGAGATCCTCGAGTACAATCTCACGCAAGCGGGCCACCGGCCATACGCCGCCGCCACCGGCGAGGCCGGTCTGAAGTTGGCCCAGGAAATACGTCCCGAAGTCGTCTTGCTCGACTTGATGCTCCCCGACGTGTCCGGAACGAATGTCGCGAAAGCGCTCCGTCGTGAGCCGGAGACGCAACTCGTGCCGATCATCATGGTGACGGCCAAAGCGCAGGAAATTGATCGCATCGTGGGCTTCGAGCTCGGCGCCGACGACTATGTCGTCAAGCCGTTTAGCGTGCGCGAACTCATGCTGCGCGTCGATGCCGTTTTGCGCCGAGGACGCGCCCCGGAGCAGCGAGTCATCGAGGTCGGCGAGCTTCGAGTCGAACGCGACGCGCATCGCGTCTCCGTCAACGGCGAAGAGGTGCAGCTCACGGCACTCGAGTTCAAGCTCCTCGTGACGCTCACCGACCGGCGCGATCGCGTTCAAGCTCGCGGAACCCTTCTGAGCGATGTCTGGGCCCTCCATTCCGACATCGCGTCGCGCACCGTCGACACGCACGTGAAGCGTTTGCGCGACAAGCTCGGTACTGCGGGTCGCTTCATCGAGACAGTCCGCGGCGTGGGCTACCGATTCAGCGAGAACCCGACGCCGGAAGAGTAGCTTCGCCGTTCGGCCGATTAGCCGGTCGCGCGACTCTTCTTGGGGCCGGCCTTCGACTTGTCGGCATGAGCGGTTTGCGCCTTCGCGGGTCCGGGCTTGTTGGCCACTTGGATCGACTTCGTGAGAAGCTCCGCCAGGTCGATGACTTGCGCCCCGGTTGCGCCCCCTCCGGTCGCCGGCGCTTCGGTAGCCGTGTCACGCGCGACTTCGCCCGCCTCGACCTTTTCGTCGACGGCTGCGAGCACCGCGCTCCGATACTCGTCCGGGTGTTTGGCCGGATCGAAGGGACCGGAGAGCTCTTCGACCAAGTGAAGAGCGAGCTGGGTCTCGCGCGGGGTCGCCGGCTTGCTCTCGCCCGGCGCGATCTCGTCGGCGGGTACGAGCTCCTCGGCGAAACGCATCATGTCGAGCGAAAACAGGCGCCCACGCGGTCGGAGAAGCGCCAGGCGCGTGCGCGTTCGTAGCTTCACCTTCGACAGGGCCACCTTCTTGGTGTCCTCGAGCACCGCGCGCAAAAGCTCGAAGCCGCGCACGTTTTTGCTGCCGGGTCCAACCCAGTAGCTCTTTTCGACATAGGCGAGGTCCACCTCGAGCGGGTCGACGAACTCGACGATTTCGATCGCGCCGCCGCCATCCTCGCCGTCGAGCTTGGCAAGCTCCTCGCGGCTGAAGAGCGCATACTCGCCTTTGGAGACTTCGTATCCCTTGCCGATCTCGTCCCACGGGAGATCGCGGTTGCACTTGGGGCAGCGGCGCACCATCGTGATGCGCGTCCCGCATTCCTTGTGCAGCTGGTGAAACTGCGGCGTCAGGTCCTTGGTGGCCGTGTAGAGCTTGGCCGGAATCGTGACGAGCCCAAATGTGACTTCACCAGACCAGAATGATCGCATCGGCGAATCTCTCCTCGCGCCAAGCGTGACCGTATGGCGATGACAAGCAAACGCACAATTCGCAAGTCCGGCACTGAAATAATGAACAGTCCGGGCGATCGCTTGGCCACGTATCGCGCCAAGAGGCGATTCGACGTCACGCCCGAGCCCGGACCCCGATCGTCGCAGAGGAGCGAGAGGTCGGAAAAGAAAACGTCGTCCGATCGCACCGTCGGGTCGCCGCGACCTTCCGCCGCTTTGGCGTTCGTCGTCCAGAAGCACGACGCGCGGCGCCTGCACTACGATCTGCGTTTGGAGATCGACGGCGCAATGGTCAGCTGGGCGGTGCCCAAGGGGCCGAGCTTCGATCCGAAGGTTCGTCGGCTCGCGGTTCAGACCGAGGATCACCCGATGGCCTACAACGCTTTCGAGGGGCGAATCCCGGACGGCGAATACGGCGCAGGCGACGTTCTCATCTGGGACCGAGGCACCTACGAGACCGTGCCGCCGGGAGCGGAGCGCGCGATGCTGACCAAGGGGCATCTGCATGTCACCTTGTTCGGAGACAAGCTCGCCGGACAATGGCACCTGGTTCGGACGGACCGGCGCAGTGGCGACGACGGAGAAGGCGGCGGTGGCAAGGCGCAGTGGCTTTGGTTCAAGGCCAACGACGCGGCCGCCGACGCCCACTACGACATCGTGGCTCTGCGACCGGAGTCGGTCGTCAGCGGCCGCCTCGCCACGCGCGGTCCACGCCGCGTCGGACCGTCGGAGATCGGCGAGAGCGCGCAAGCTCTATGGGCTGCCGTCGGCGGCGTGGCGTTGGCGAAAGCGGTCGCGTCGATTGCGAACCCCGAGGATTGGCACTTCGAGATCAAGTACGACGGTTATCGGCTTCTGGCGTGCAAAGCCGGAGGCGAAGTCCGGCTCTACACGCGGCGCGGTCACGACTGGACGGACCGCTTTGCCCTCATCGCCCAAGCCGTCGCCAAACTCGCGGTGCGCGAGTGCGTGCTCGACGGGGAGGCGTGCGTTGTGGACGACCAGGGGCGGCCGTCGTTCGAGAAACTCCAGGGATGGCTCGCCGGACGCTCGGCAAGCGCCTCGATCGTGTACGCGGTCTTCGACCTCTTGTGGCTCGATGGGCGAGATCGGCGGTCCGATCCCATCGAGGCGCGCAGGGAGCTGCTCGCGCGGCTCGTCGAGGGTCAAGCGTTGCCGCTGACGCTCTCCCGCAGCGTCGAAGGCAACGTCCCGGAGCTGTTGCAAGCCGCTCGGCGCGCGGGTCTCGAAGGACTCGTCGCAAAGAAGAAAGGCTCTCCGTACGCATCCGGGCGAGCGGGCACGTGGCTCAAGCTCCGGTTCGATCGACGGCAAGATTGCGCCATCGGCGGATACATCCCCCTGGCGGGCACGGACGACGAGGTCGGAGCCTTGCTGCTGGCGGTCGCCGAAGGCGGCAAATTGGTCTTCGCGGGCCGTGTCGGCACGGGTTTCGATGCGCAAACTCGGCGCGACCTCGCTCGACGCCTCGACGAGCGGCGCAAAGATGGCGTGTCCGTCGACGGGGCTCCTGCGATCAAGGGCGCGCATTGGGTCGAACCGACGCTCGTCTGCGAGTGCGCGTTCACCGAGTGGACGCGCGACGGCGCGATGCGGCACCCGCGCTTTCTCATCGTGCGGCAAGACAAGACTCCCTTCGAATGCGTCCGTGAAGGGCCATCGGTCGGCAACACCGATGAGTCGTTGTCCGCGGCGTCTCAGGCCGCCGATCCGATCCCCGAATCGGAGTCCTCCGCGCCGCCCGTACGGCAAGCTTTGTCGCAAGCACCCGCAGAGGGCGCGCGGTCGGGACTCGCTCCGCGTGGAAACGAGCCGAGGCTGGCCAATGCGACCAAAGTCCTTTTCCCGAGAGACGGGCTCACGAAGCGCGACGTCTGGGACTATTACACGACGATCGCACGGTTCATGGTTCCGCACCTGGCGGGTCGGCCGCTGACGCTGCAGCGTTATCCGAATGGGATCGACGGCGAAGAATGGTACCAGCAGAACGTGCCGGACAAGGCTCCGGCCTTCGTGCGTCTCGTCGACGTGGGCCCACGCCACGATGCCAAGAAGCGAATCGTCTGCGACAACGTCGAGACGCTTCAATGGCTTGCGAATCTCGCCGCGCTGACGATTCACCAATGGTGCAGCCACGTGCCGCCGGTCGTCACGACGCGCGCGGCGATCGATCGGGCCCTCGCGCAGCCCGACTACGTCGTGCTGGATCTCGATCCGGGAGACGGGCCGTGGGCGCACCTGGTCGAGGTCGCGCGCGCCTTACGGACCTTGCTCGAAGCGCTCAAGCTCGAGAGTTACGTCAAGACGAGCGGCAAGCGTGGAGTGCACGTCGTCGTGCCCATCGCACCGGGGCCGACGCACGCGCAGGCCACCCGCTTCGCGGAGCAGGTCGCTCGTGCCGTGTCGAAGGTGCTACCGAAGATCGCGACGGTCGAGCGGATGAAGGCCAAACGGCGAGGCAAGCTCTACGTCGACTACGGCCAGAACGGGGAGGGTCGCACGGTGGTCGCGCCGTATTCGATTCGCGCGCGCGACGGCGCCATCGTGTCGACGCCGATCGAATGGGACGAACTCGACGAAGCGCTCGATCCCACCCGATTCGACATCCGCACGGTGATGGCGCGAGTCGTCGAGCGGGGCGATCCGTTTGCGGGCGCCTTGAGGCGAACCCAGACGTTGCCGCACGTCTGACGAGTCCCACTCGCAGTTGCTTACCGGTTCCAAAGCTTAGACATCGTCCGCCGATTGTGATCAAAGGGTGAGCGTGCCCCTTTCCTTGCCGAGTTTCCAATACGCCCCGCGACGCGCGGCGTGCCTACCCTGTGTGCGACTGTTTGCCGATCACGTCGTCCTTACGAGCACCCGGGGGCTCGCCTGCGAAGTGAGCGAGCCGCTCGTGCCTCTTGTCGAGTTGACCTTCGACTACGGCGGCACTCGCGTTCGGGCGGGTGACGAGCGAACCAGGGTATTTCGCGCGGGCGCCGGGGCGCTCGAGACCATCGAACGGGACCTCGTTTCGGAGGGCGAGGCGAGGCGTGTGCTCGAGTCCCTCGGCGCGGTCGAGCTGCTCTGCGTCGACACGATCGCGCCACCGACCGGATGCGAAGCGGATTACGTCGTGCGCGCGGATGCCGATGAGCATTCTTTTTGCGCATTTACGTCGCGCGCGCTCGATCGCTTTCGGGTTCTCGGTTGGCGGGTCGACGTCGATCCGCTGTATCCATTCCGTGTCGTCGAGACCGAGACCGCGTGGTACGCGCGGATCGAGCCGTGCGCGGGCGCGACGGATTGGTTCGGGCTCGAGCTCGGCGTCGAAGTCGAGGGGGCCAGGATCGACTTGCTGCCCTTGCTTCTCGACCTGCTCGATCGGCTCGATTCCGAGGGGGGGCTTGGCGCCCTGGCCGTGTCGTGCCGGCCCGTGTGGGCGCTTCGTGTCACCGACACGCATCACGTGTCGGTTCCCGCGGATCGGCTGAGCGCCCTTCTGCGCGTCGTGGCGGAGCTCTATCAAGGTCAGCGCGGTCGGGGTGCCGCGTTTCCGCAAGTGCGCATCAGCGCTCTGCTCGCCCTCGACGACGCCTTCCGGGATGACACGCGCATCGAATGGGACGGTCCCGCCCGCGTCACGTCGAGAATCCGCGCGCCCCGAGTGCCGCCCCCGCCGTTCTCGGCCCCGATCGGGCTGCGGGCGACCCTGCGGCCGTATCAGGCGGAAGGCGTGGCGTTCCTCCAGCGCCTGCGAGACGATGGAACCGGTGGCGTTCTTGCCGACGAAATGGGCCTTGGAAAGACGCTACAGACCATCGCGCACGTGTGCACTGAGCGCGAAGGGGGACGGCTCGACGCCCCCGTTCTCGTCGTCGCTCCGACCACCTTGATCGGCAACTGGGCGCGTGAACTCGCGAAGTTCGCACCCGATCTCGTCGTCGTCATTTTGCACGGTGCCGACCGCGGTGCGCGCTGGTCGGCGGTCGCCGGCGCGCACGTCGTGATCACCACGTATTCGGTCCTCGTTCGCGACGAGGATCGGTTCGCGCAAACGCGCTTTCATCTGGTCGTGCTCGACGAGGCGCAAGCCATCAAGAACGCTCGCAGTCTCGCCCGCCGGGCGCTCGAGCGCATACCGGCCGGGAGCCGTCTTTGCCTGACGGGAACGCCCGTCGAAAACCATCTCGGCGAGTTGTGGTCCATCTTCGATTGGCTCGTTCCAGGCCTCCTCGGCGACGAGCTCGCATTCCGCCGATTCTGGCGGCAACCCATCGAAGCGCGCGGCGACGCCGAGCGCTTCGCGGCGCTTCGAGAGATCATCGCTCCGCGGGTCCTGCGCCGGCTGAAGAAAGACGTCGCGCCTGAGCTCCCTCCGAAGACGGAGCTTGCCGCGCCCGTCGAGATTGCCGGCAGTCAGCGCGACTTGTACGAGGCGATTCGAGTGGCGGCCCATGCGGACGTGCGGCGGGCGATCCGCGCCAAGGGTCTCGCTGGCTCCACCATCGCCATCCTCGGCGCGCTCACGAAGCTTCGGCAGATTTGCTGCGATCCGCGGCTTCTCGAGATGGACGCGGCGCGAGGCGTGCGAGACTCCGCCAAGCTGAAGGCGCTCATGGCTCTTTTGGCCGAGCAGCTCGCGGGCGGTCATCGCGTTCTCGTGTTCTCTCAATTTGCGAGCATGCTGGCTCTCGTCGGCGAAGCGCTATCGTCGGCCGCTACCCCACACTTGATGCTCACGGGGGCTACGCGGGACCGCCAGCGAGTCGTGGACGCTTTTGAGGGAGGGCGCGCAGACGTATTCCTCGTGAGCCTGAAGGCCGGCGGGACGGGGCTGAACCTCACGAGCGCCGATACGGTCGTGCACTACGAACCCTGGTGGAACCCCGCTGCCCACGCGCAAGCGACCGATCGCGCCTACCGGATCGGTCAGCGGCGCCCGGTGTTCGTCCACAACCTCTACGTCGCAGGCAGCGTCGAGGAGCGGGTCCTCGAGCTTCAGCAGAAGAAGCGCTGGCTGTCGGCCACCCTCTTCGGCGAGTCGCAGACGACCCGCGGACTGAGCGAAGTCGAGGTCGAAGCGCTGTTCGCTCCACTCGATTGACCGCCGAGGAACCTCTCTTTGACTCGACGTGGATCACGAGATTTTCAAGGGCCGACCCCGGATCGTTTCATGATGATCCGGCTCGACCATCGGGGGATCCGCCTCGACCCGTCGGGGGAGTCATCGTCCCGTTCGTGGGCCTCAAAGCGCTTGACGTCCTGCTCGTGGCCCTCCACCTTGCCAGAGCGAGTGAACCAACACCCCGCAGCGCGACCGCGCGGGCGTCGTGTCGGCCGGAGGATGGGCGTTTGCGGTGAACGTGCTCGATCGGAACCGCGCCCCGGGCCTCGAGTAAGCTGAGCGCATGTCCGAACACCGCCCGGATCCGGACGCGCTTCTTGCGCGCGTGCGGGAGGACGAAGCTCAATCCGCCCGCGGCAAGCTGACGATCTTTTTCGGGTCCGCGCCAGGCGTCGGCAAGACGTACACGATGCTCGAGGCCGCGCGCATCGAGGCCGAGGACCAGAAGCGCGACGTCGCCGTAGGAATCGCCGAGACGCACGGTCGCTACGACACCGGTTCCCTGCTCATCGGCCTCGAACTGTTGTCTCGGCGCGTCATCGAGCACCGTGGAATCAAACTCGAGGAATTCGACCTCGACGGCGCGCTCCGGCGCCGACCGCAGCTGCTTCTCGTCGACGAGCTGGCGCACACCAATGCGCCGAGCTGCCGTCATGTCAAGCGTTGGCAAGACGTCGAAGAGCTCCTCGAAGCAGGCATCGACGTCTTCACGACGCTCAACGTTCAACATCTCGAGAGCCTGAACGACGTCGTCGCCCAGATCACCGGGGTCTTCGTGCGCGAGACTGTGCCCGACGCGGTCTTCGACAAAGCCTACGAAGTGCGGGTCGTGGACCTGCCCGTCGACCAGCTGCTCGAACGATTGGCCGAGGGCAAGGTCTACGTGACCCACCAAGCATCGAGAGCGGTCGACAATTTCTTCAAAGAAGGCAACCTCATCGCGCTGCGCGAGCTCGCCTTGCGGCGCACGGCAGAGCGGGTCGAGGCCAAGATGCGCGGCTACAAGGCCGCCCACGGCATCGAGGAGACGTGGCACACCGGCGAGCGCGTGCTGGTCTGTGTGTCCGCCAGTCCACACTCGGCTCACCTCGTTCGAGCGGCGCGTCGAATGGCGACGAGCCTCCACGCGGAGCTCGTTGCCGTCTACGTCGAAACAGCTGCGTCCATCCGCATGTCGCCTGCCGATCGCGACCGTCTCGCGCAGACCATGCGCCTCGTCGAATCCTTGGGCGGCGAGCCCGTGACCCTGCGCGGAGAAGACGCCGCGGTCGAGACGGTGCGTTACGCGCGCAAGCGCAACGTGACCAAGATCGTCGTCGGCAAGCCCACGCATCCGCGCTGGCGGGACCTGATCAAGCAGTCGTTTTTGGACGATCTGGTTCGGCAGAGTCGCGAGATCGACGTCTACGTCATTTCCGGCTTTCTGGGCGCCAAGCTTCCGGCGCCGCCGGACAAAGTGGTCCGCGGCGTCTTCGACCTTCCGGGCTACTCGGCGGGAGTGGCCGTCGTGATCACGTGTGCTCTCGTTGCTTGGGGCCTCTTCGGACGGTCGCAAATCGCTGACGTCGTGATGACGTTCCTGCTCGGCGTCGTCGTCGTCTCGATGCGGTTTGGGTACGGCGCTTCGCTGCTCGCGGCCGTGCTGAGCGTTCTCGCATTCGATTTCTTCTTTGTTCCGCCGTACATGAGCTTTGCGGTCACGGATTTGAGCCACATCGTGACGTTCGGCGTCATGTTCTTCGTCGCGATCGTCATCAGCGGCCTCACCAAGCGAATTCGCGATCAAGCCGACAGTGCGCGCCGCGGCGAACGCCGCACCGCAAGTCTCTACGCGGTCAGTCGCGAGCTGGGCGTTGCCACGTCGCGCGAGATGCTGCTCGAAATCGCGGCCCGCCACGTCCGCGAAGTGTTCGGGGCCAAAGTCGCGCTTCTGCTCCCGGGACACGACCAGCCCCTCGAGATCGTTCTCGCGGACGAAGGCACCCTCGGCGAGGGGGACAACGATCGAGGCGTCGCCGACTGGGTTTGGACACACCAGAAGCCCGCCGGCTCGGGCACCGATACGTTACCGCTCGCTAGGGGCCTCTTTGTGCCGCTTCATGGTTCTCGCGGTCGCGTGGGGGTTCTCGCGCTCTTCGCCGCCGCCGATTCGCGTCTCGACGATCCGGACGAGCGGCAGCTGCTCGCAACCATCGCAGGCCTCGTCGGATCCGCCGTCGAACGCACTCAGCTCGCCGAGGAAGCGCGGCGGGCCGCCTTGAAGATCGAGACCGAGCAATTGAGAAACGCGCTTCTCAGCTCCGTCTCGCACGACTTGCGCACACCGCTCGGAGTGGTGACGGGAGCGACCAGCGCGTTGCTCGAGCCGGGCGCTCCGACCGACGAAGCCACCCGGCGGGAGCTCTTGCGCACGGCCCACGAGGAGGCGCTCCGGCTCAATCGTCTCGTGGCCAACCTTCTCGACATGACGCGGCTCGAGGCAGGAGCGCTCAAGGTGCACAAGGAAGCTCAGCCCCTCGAGGAAGTCGTTGGAGCGGCGCTGAATCGCATGGAGGATCGTCTGCGAGGCCGCGAGGTCCGTACGGACCTTCCGGCCGACCTGCCGCTCGTTCCGCTGGATCCTGTATTCATTGAGCAGGTCCTCATCAACCTGCTGGAGAATGCGACGAAGTACACTCCGGCAGCCAGCCCACTCGAAATCGCAGCCCGAGTCGCGGGGAGCGAGGTCACGGTAGCTGTCAACGACCGAGGTTCGGGCGTGCCAAAGGCCGACGTCGAGCGTGTCTTCGACAAATTCTATCGCGCGAAGCAAGCCGAGGGCGGCGGGGTCGGCCTCGGGCTGACGATTTGCCGTGGGATCATCGCCGCTCACGGCGGGCGTATGTGGGTCGAGGATCGACCGGGTGGGGGGGCGTCGTTTCGCTTTACGCTGCCGCTCGAGAACCCCGGGTCCCGCGAGGTGGAAGAGGCGGCCGCCTCTTTGTCGACATGAGCGAGGCAAAGGCCCAGGTTCTGCTCGTCGAGGACGATGCGCCGATGCGGAAGTTCATTCGCCTCGCACTCGTGGCGCATGGATACCGCGTCATCGAAGCCGAGACGGCGCGCGAAGGGATGCAGCAGGCGGCCGCCCACACGCCCGAGATCGTCTTGCTCGATCTGGGGCTTCCGGACATGGACGGGCTGGATTTCACACGTCAGATTCGAGAATGGAGCCTCGTCCCCATCCTCATTCTTTCTGCTCGGGGTCAGGAGGCGCAGAAGGTCGAAGCACTCGACGCTGGAGCGGACGACTATCTGACGAAACCGTTCGGCTCCGAAGAGCTCCTCGCTCGCATTCGCGTCGCCCTGCGACACGCAGCTCGCTCGCCGCACGATCCCGCCACGTCGGTCGTCACTGTGGGCAATCTGCGCATCGACTTGGGCAAGCGCCTCGTATTTGTCGATGGCGCCGAGGTTCACCTCACGCCGATCGAATACAAGCTATTGACGGTACTGTTGAGGCATGCCGGTAAGGTGCTGACGCACAAGCAGCTACTCGACCCGGTGTGGGGTCCCGGGCACGCTCACCAGATGCAGTATTTGCGCGTCTACATGGCGCAGTTGAGACAGAAGCTCGAGGAGAATCCGGCTCGACCCAGGTACCTGCTGACCGAACCGGGGGTGGGTTACCGCTTCAAAGCCGAAGCGTGAGTGAGTGTCAGTCCGGCCTGCGCCACGATCGACCGGACCCGGCGGGAGCGTGGATCTCCGTTGCGCGAAGGCGCTTCTCGCCCCACGTCCGTCCGCTTCGAACGCACGGGGCTCATGGTCTACTCGTCCGAACCGGGCGGACTCAAACTCATGGGCGCGATCCAAAAAATGATTCCGTTGACGTCGTTCGCCACGAAGAGGCGGCCGTCGCTCGAGAACGTCACCGCGGCGGGCCGGCCGTGGGCGACCGTCCCGTCGTCCCATCCGGTGGCGAAATTCGTCATCGCGCCCTCGTCCGGTCCAAAGCCCCCGTCGACGGCCACATCCGTGCTGGCGAGCGGCAAACCGGTGTTCGGATCCATTCCGACGGCGACAATGCGAGCGCCGACCCATGACCCGCAGCAGACGCCGTGCGTGACGATGAAGACGTCGCCTGTCCATGGCGCTGGCCACCGGCCCGACTCGAAGTCTAGCCCGAACGGCGTATCGCCAATCACGAACGCATTCGTGTCCGCTGTCATGGCGGAGCAGTCGGGCGTGGGCATGACGTCCGAGAACGGCACGTCGCGCGTTGCGCAACATGGAAAGCCCCAGTCATCGCCGTCGTGAATCGGAACGAGCTTTTCATGGCCCCCTTCCGAACTCGAATAGTCCTTGCCCAGTTCGAGCGCAAAACACCGGTTATGGCCGCGTGCGCAGCGTACCGCAATGGGGTTTCGCAGCCCCTTTGCCACCGGCGTCCCACCCGTCGATCCATCCGAAGATCCGTCGAGCTTGAGGATGCCGCCGTGAAAGGGGCGCGACGGATCGCACGCTTCGTTCTGATCGCCGCCGTTGCCCACATAGATCGTGCCGTCGTCGGCGATGTCGAGTGTCTTGGGCCAATGCAGAGCCGACTCGTAGATGGTAATGTCCGCCACCTGCGTCGCCTGGCCGCTCGGCGCCCGGTCGCCCGTCCTATACGGAACGCTCATGATGCTCGTTGCATCCTGGTAGTAGAGCTGATCGTTGGCAAACAGCAGACCCTGGGTGGATGGCAAGTTCGAGAGGAACGTAATCTGCGTGTCCGCCGTGCCGTCTCCGTTGTCGTCCGGTAGGACCACGATGGCCCCGAGCCCGCCGTTGCCGTTACCGCCCGTCGTCGGGGTCTGCGGCGATGAAACGAACAGCTCGCCGCCGGGCGCGAATCGCATCTGCCGGACGTCGCCCCCGTTGGTGTTGCCGACGAACGCGAAGTAATGGGCGCAAAAGCCCGCGGGCAAGTGAAGAAAGCTCAACGAGTCGGTGCCAGCCGGGCCTCCGGCCACCGTGACCGTTCCGGATGCCGTGAATTGGATGGATCCGGGAAGGCTGCAAGGATCCGCCAGCGAAGCATTGGCTGCGGCCTCGACGTACGAGGTGGAAGGTTCGGCCGCGTCGACGGACGTTGCGCCAGCCGACCTCGCGTCCGTCATCGCTGGGCCGCCAGCGGCCCGGTCGGTCGTCGTGCAGGCCGCCGGGATCGCGAAAGCGAAGAAGAACAAAGCGCACGCAAGGAGCATGGCGGACGGCCATAACGGACGCTGCGCGCCGGACTGTCGAGAAGGAATGATCACGGGTTTCTCCAACCGTACCGCGAAGTGGTGCGCCTCAGTCTCCAGCGGTGGAAAAATTCTTGATGAGCCGCTTTGCGAACAACGGTGCGTTTCCTCCATCGTGCTTGAGGTAGACGAACGCGTCCTCCCACGGTTGGGCCCGAATACGCGCGGCCCACTCGGCGAGCAGGGCGTCCGGATAGTCGTCTCGCCGGAGTCGCACGTAGCCCCACCGAGCGGTTGCCTCGAGGGGAGATTCCAGCGCTTCGCCCTCCGCCACGCACAGCGCGGCCCCGTGCAAGCGAAGGGCCGTCACCACGTCATCGTCGAACCACGACGGGTGCCGGAATTCGAACGCAATCCGGAGGTCGGTTGGAACTTGGCTAAGAAATTCCGTCAGCCGCGGCAAGTCCTTGCGTAGAAACGGAGGGAGCTGAAACAGCAGGGGACCCAAGCGACTTCCGAGCTCGCGCACCGCAAGAACGAACGCGCCGAGCGCATCGGATGCGTCCTTGAGCTTAGCCATATGCGTGATGCGTTGCGGCGCCTTGACGGCGAACGAAAAGTGGTCTGGAACCTCGCTTGCCCAGGACGAAATGAGCTTGGCCGTGGGCATCCGATAAAACGTGTTGTTCACCTCGACGGTCGAAAATTGCCCCGAGTAGAACCGCAAGAATTCGGAGGCGGCCATCTTTTCCGGATAGAAGCCACCTTTCCACTCCTTGTACGAGTAACCGCTTGTTCCAACCAGCACACGCATGGGTGCCTTTTGTTAGCACCGCGTCGAGTCGCCTTCCGTGTTGGCGTGGCGTTAGGGATCGATGGGCGGCGCACCGTCATACAGTGAGCGCGTTTGGCACCAGTCTCCTAGAGCGCCGAGCATGGCGGCGGACGAAGGCTATGCTTCGCATCGGGAGACTACTCGGAGATCAAAATTCCGGACCCAATCTCGTTCGACACCAGCGTCCGGGGCCGGGCTGGTCCTTCTGAGATGAGCCAGCCGCTCTTGCGCGCGGCGCGACGGCCCGGCGTTCTTGCGTGGCTCAGATCCAGATGCGCGGCGTCTCCCAGGGTGAGGGTTCCCTCATGCCGAGCGCTGCGTTCGTGCGCGCATCGTTTGGTTTCGTTTCCGATCCGGCTAAGATTGGGCGCGTGACGGACGATGCAGCAACCAGCAGACGCCATGCGCTGGGTGCGATTGCCCTTGGCGGTGGCGTTGGATGCGTGGCGATCGGCGTTCCGGCTGTGCGGCTGCTCCTCGCTCCGGCGCGCGCAGGCAGCTCGTCGGGTCGTTGGATCAAGACCGTACCGATTGAAGCACTCCCCGAGGGCGAGCCGACGCGCGTACCGATGATCGCCGATCATCACGACGCTTGGGTGATCGAGAAGAACGTCCCACTTGGCGCGGCGTGGCTCGTGCGCCGCGGCGAGAGCGTGAGGGCGTGGAGCGCCGTTTGCCCGCATCTCGGATGCGCCGTCGGTCGGTCCGTCACGGGCCGGGGGTTCCATTGCCCGTGCCACGACTCGTTGTTCGACGCGATGGGCCGTCGCTTGAACGGACCTTCTCCTAGAGATTTGGACGCTCTCGATACGCGCGTCGCCGATCGCTTCGTTCTGGTCGATTTTCGGCGTTTCCGTCAGGGAGTGCCTCAAAAGGAACCGGTCGGCTGAGGGGTATGCGAACACTTCGCGCTCTGGGCGATTGGGTCGACGAGCGCACGGGGCTGCGCGCGGCGGTAAAGGGTTGGATCGACGCCCCGGCGGCCGCGCTGGACATCGGCTCGCAGTTGCTCGGAGCGGTGATCGCGGCATGCTTCGGCGTTCTCGTGTCGACGGGCATCGTGTTGATGACCAACTACGGTGCATCGCCCCAATCGGCATGGGCGAGCGTGCATTACGTCCAATTCATCGAGCCCCACGGCTGGATCGTTCGGGGAATTCACTACTGGGCCGCACAGGTGCTTCTCGTCGCCTCCTTCATGCATATTTTGTATGGCGCGGTCACCGCCACCTATCGCCCGCGGAGGGAGCTTGTGTGGTGGCTCACCCTGCTCGTTGCAGGGCTTTCCGTCGGCCAGAGCATCACCGGCGGTCTGTTGCCTTGGGACCAACGCGGGTGGTGGGCGCGATCGATCGAAGCAAACATTCTGGGGCTTACGCCCGTTTGGGGTGCGTGGGCGCAGCGGATGGTGTGTGGCGGCGCGGAGCTGGGGGCCCTTGGGTTGGCACGTGCCTACGCGGCTCACGTGCTGGCGCTTCCCTTGCTGTTGGCGACCGTGCTCTGGGCGCGCCATGTGCTTGCGCTTCGGTATGGCCGCCTCCGCGGCGCGCCGACTCCCGGAGTCGTATCGCGCGTCGAGCAGCTTGGCCCAGCCGTCGCCGTGGCCGTTACGATGACGTTCGGACTATTCGCGGTGACGGCAGGGACGCGCGGAGCTCCTCTCGACGCGCCGGCCGATCCGACGAGCGACTATCTCGCGCGCCCCGAGTGGTTTCTTCTTTCGTTGTACGAGCTTCGCAAGTTTTTTCACGGTGCCGCTGAGTTTTGGGCGCTCACCCTTATCCCCGGCGCGGTTACCGGGTATCTGGTCGCGCTGCCGTGGCTGGATCGTCCGCCCCGTGCGCACGTCATCGTCCTCGCTCCTGTCGTGATCTGTCTAGGGGCGGCGGTGCTTCTCGGGATCGCGGCGGTTCGACACGACGCGCGGGATCCGAACTACGCGAAAATGCGTGCAAGCGCGCAGGCGCGAGCTGTGGCGGCGGTGAAGATCGCAATGAGCGGCGTCCCCCCGGCTGGTGCGCTCGACATGGTACGAAACGATCCGGAGCTACGGGGGCGTGACCTCTTCGAGGCGCAATGCGCGAGCTGTCACGTCCTCGACGGCCTCGGCGATCCGGCCAAAGCGACGGCGACCAAGCTCGACGGATGGGGCACGGCAGAATGGATCGAAGCCATGATGCATGAGCCGGACGCCCGGCAGTTTTTTGGGAACGGACCTTATGCTCAGAAGATGCCGAGCGTCGACGTGCGTCCAACCGATTCTTTTATCGCGCTGACCTGGACGGCGATGGTGAAGGGCGACATCGAGCGGCACGCCGTCGCGCTGTTCCTGGCGAACGAAGGCAACGAGCCGGAGGACGGTCCGCGTCAGGGTGAGCACTGGCAGCGAGTCCTGGGGGAGAAAGTCGTTCGATCGCGCTGCTCTTCTTGCCATCTCTACAAGGGCGACGGTGACCTTGAAGGATCGGGGTTTGCGCCCGAGCTCTCGCACTACGGGTCGATCGCATGGACCATCGCGCAGGTTGCCAACCCGGCGACGCCGCAGACGTATCGGGACAGGGCGCTCGATCCGGCTATGAAGAAGCACATGCCTCGGTTCGACCGCGATCTGTCGCCCGCCGACGTCGAACTGGTCTCGCGCTGGACGCGCGCGCATGCGCGCGGAATTGGGCCGCTGCCCTGACACGTTGCCGCAGACCTCGAGTCGCGATGGCGGACGCTGCGCGTGCCAACGGCTGGCCGAATGCCGCAGTCTGACGAGGAGGCGTGTGAGACGGACTCTGGGAGCGGAATGGAGCCGGTCCCCTAACAGGTTGCCTCGGACCGCGCGCAGCCACACGATGGAGTTATGACGAAATCTCGGAGCGAAGTACTGGTTGAGTCACGCCGCAAGGGTCTCGCGGCCGGATCGGCGGCTGCGGCGACCGTGGTGCTCGGCGCGACAGTTGGACTGCCTGTCGCAGTCATCGCGGCTGTGCCGACCGCGCTGTTGGGGTGGCGCTGGTGGAAGCATCGCGCTCAAAACGGGATCCGATTTTAGGGCTTGGCGCGTGGCCAGGGCCGAGCGCGAAAAGCGACCGGTTACGAAGCGGACACACCTGATCCTAAACCCAATGCCGATCGACTAAGGCGTCGCCCATGAATTACGGACCTGCAATCTCGCTCTCCCATATCGAGGAAAGGTCTATCGGCGCGCCCATTCCGTTGCATGGTTCACGGACGGCGCCTAAGGGCGCTGGGAGCTCGAGCTCGGCTACGACGAGATCAGGACCGAGCTTCTGGATCGGCAGGAAGCCATCCGCGGCAAGAAGCCCGCGGGCGTCCGACAAGAGCTCTGGGGCGTGCTGCTCGCGTCCAATCGGGTACGGCTCGAGACGGACAGCATTGCTCGCGCGGCGAAAGTCGAACCGAAGTGAATCAGCTTCGTCCGAGCCCTTCGCTTCATGAGACGAATGGGCCGGGCTGTCGGTGACCAGCCCGGGAGCTATTCCCCAACGCCTTGCCGCGATGCGCCTTCGCATTCAACGCTAGCTGCGTCCACCCGGTCGCAGCTGCAGCTTCCCACGTGTCGACGACCGAAAAGGACCGCTCGTCGAGCGCGCCAAATGAGGCGTATTCGGGTCTCGTTTTCCTAAATCCTTCCGATCACTTGCGCCATTAATCGATCGGCATTGGCCCTAGACCCATCTCGAGAGCGCTCTAGGCGCTCGGAGCCGCAACGATTTCCGCGGACGCGCGAATCGAGAGCCAACGGCTGCTCGTCGCGACCCGCGGCTTTCCGCGGACGCGCGAATCGAGAGCCAACGGCTGCTCGTCGCGACCCGCGGCTCGAGAGGCCCAAGAGCCACCGATTGCCGTGGGCAGACTCCCGGGAGCCGCAACCGTCTTTCCTGCGTGAACAGTCTGCGACCCTTCGGCCGAATTCCGCGTGTCAGAGCCGTCGGAGCATCGGGTGCAGCCCATCCAAGTGGAATATTTTAAAATTGCGGCACCCATAACGGGAGCGGGCAGCGCCGGTCATTTCTGAAAGGCGTCAGTAACCGGAGTTGACGGATTCTCGGTTCGAAGCTTCCCTGATGCCGAAGGGATAAGGATGGTTTGGTGTCACATCAGTTGGCAGTATCGGGTACCGCTTTGGAATGGCTCGATCTAGAGCGGGTCGGGGAGGGAGCGACCTCAGTCGTCTGGCGTGCCCGGAGTCGCCAGACCGGGCAGTGGGTCGCGCTGAAAATTGCGAAAGACTTGGCCGGGGCTGGAGCCGTCGCGCTTGCGCGAGAGGCCGCTTTCGTCGTACGGGTGAACCGCCGCTGGGGTCCGGCGCTCGTTGACGTAGGGCCGGGCTTCATCGCTACCGAGTGGGTCGATGGCCAGCCGGTCGACGACGGGCAGGACAGTCGAGCAGAAAGCGAGTTGCGTGCCGCCGTCGTAGCCCATGCGGTTGCCCGAGCCCTCGAGGAGCTTCATGAAGCTGGGATCCGTCACGGCGACGTCAAGCCGGCCAACATCCTACTCGCGAATCGCCGTCCCCACCGGGACACCGCCGCCGATCGAGGAGCGACGCTCATCGATCTCGGTCTCGCGACGGAGTCCGGATCGGAGGCGCGCGGCGGCACCCCTCGATATGCCTCTCCGGAGCTGCGCGCTCGAGGCGAGGCGGGTCCCGCAGCGGATTTGTGGGCGTTGGGTGTGCTTCTCGCGGAAATTCTCGATCTCCGGATTCGGCGGGCGCCTGATCCCTGCGACGCACTCGACGCGTGGGATGCGCCGAGCGGTGGTGAACCAGCGCAGTGGGTGAAAACTCTCGTCGCCCCCGCTCCGGGAGGCCGTCCAGATGCTTCCTGGCTGGCGGCGCGGGCGGCTCGGTGGCTCGGTCTCGTTGCGGATGAGGAAGAAGCCGCCCGTGCTCGGGTTGAGCGCGTTCGGCGCGCGTATTTGAAGGAGCGCGCGCGTGATATTGCCGCCGGCGCCATCGTGTCGCGTCAAGTGGGGCAGCCCGCCGGCACCTGGCTGGAAGAAGCGATCGCTTGGACCGAGAAAATCTTCGGAAGCGTAGCCTCTACAAGCGCCATCGAGCCGCTCGGTGCCGTTCGACGCGCGCGCTGGCTCGTGGCGCTCGTCGGCCCGAGTGCGGCTGCGTGGCCCATCGGGTCGGACGACTTCCTCGAGGCCCGGTTGGCGTCTCGTCTCGTGGATCTAGCCCGCATGAGAGCCCCCGGATCGTGGACGTTCGAGGACGTTGCTGGGCGCGGAGAAGCTCGGCCGTCGATTCGACAGGAGAGCGTCGAGACTCGTGACGAGCGGAGCGCGCGCCTGGTTCGCGAACTCGGACGTTCGGTACCGAGCCCCTCGGCCTTTTCAGGGGCTGAGGATGACGTTGCCGCTGGGCTTGCACCTCCGACGCTCGTCGTGCAGCTCGCTTCGGCGCTCTTGCGCTCTGGAGAAACGGGGCGTGCCTGGGCGGCGCTTGCGGGCGCGACTGGATCCGAGGCCTATGCCCTTCGCGCCGAGGTTGCGCGAAGGCGCGGGGATTTGACCGAGGCTCGATCCGCCGCGCAGCACGCGATCACCACCGCCTCCGGTGAGCCGGGCTCGAGCGGTCATGCCACGCTCGCCCGCCTCGCCTGGGACGGAGGTGATCTGGATGAGGCCGAGAAGCATCTGCGCGAAGCTCGGGGTGCGGCCGCCGCGGAAGTGCGGGCGCTGGTCGCATGGAGTCGGGGGCAGTACGACGTTGGGCTTCGTGGTATCGAACAGGCGCTTGCGGAAGCTGTAGAAGCCGACGCGGTGGCGCGCCTGGAAGGGGTCCGCGGCATGCTCGAGCTCGGCCGCGGAGGCTCATCGGCAGCCCTGTCGGCGTTTGGCCGCGCGGTCGAGTTGGCTACGCGCGCTGGTTCGGTCGTCGAGGAAGCGACGTACTTGACCAGCGAGGCGGCGGCAGCAGCGGACGGTGGGGATGTGGCGCTGGCTCTGGGGAGCGCGACGCGCGCCGCCCTCCTCTGGGAGCGTCTCGGTCGACCCGAGCGAGCCGCGCGTGCCTGGCTGGCTCGCGCGGCCGTTCTTGCGACCATTGGCGCTTTGCACGCGACAGATGAAGCGGCGGAGGAAGCGCGGGCCCGCGCGGTCGAGGCCGGCGACGGTCGCGTCGTTGCCTATGCGCGCTGGGCGCAGGTCGAAGTCCGCCCGCCGGGCGACCCCAGCGCGCGTGCATGGGTCATTGAGGCTGCCGAACGGTTGCTTGGCGGCGGGGTCGAGGACGGCGTCCGCTCTGCCGCCAGGTGCCTCGTTTGGGCGCGAGATACTGTCCAACCGGACGACCTTGTCGCGGGCGACCAGGCGGTTGCGGAAGTCGGCTCTGCCGCACGGTGGGAGTGGTGGGGCGCGCGCGCACAAGCTCTCATTAGCGGTGGCGCGCCGGGCAGCGAGGCGACCGTGCTCGGAGCGCTGTCGGCTCTGGTCGACGTTCCGGCACCCCTCGGTTCGCGCGGGCCTGCGCTGGACGCTGCCGTGCGCCTCGCGACCCGTTGCGGCGACGGCGATGCGGCGCGCCGTTTCGACCTTGCCCGCGGCGTCGCCGCGCGGACGTTGCGCGATCGAACGCCACCGCATCTGCGTTCAACGCTCGCATCGGTCCCCTGGACGGCCGGCTCCTCGGGCGCCGTGAGCCCGAACGCCGACATCTCCTTCGCACCCGCGCAAGTCGCGCAACTCGAGGCTATCGTGCGAGCCCTATCGGTTCGTGATCGGCTCCGCCCGTTGCTCGAGCAAGTACTCGACACAATGGTCCTGTGGACCGGGGTGGAACGGGGTCTGCTGCTCCTGCGCGCCCCGGACGGGCGCCTCGTGCCGCGCGCCGCGCGTAACTTGGCGCGAAGCGATATCACGGGCGACCAGCTTGCGCTTTCCCAGACCATCGCGCGTCGCGCCGTTGAAAGCGGCGATGCCGTCGTCGCGACCGACGCGCTCTCGAGCTTGGGCGACGTCCACGCAAGCGTGCACGCCCTCCGGCTACGCAGTGTCCTCGCCGTCCCCTTGCTTGCACGCGGAGAAACGCTCGGCGTCGTGTACCTGGACGACCGTGTGCGCAAAGGAGCATTCGGCCCTGCCGAACTCGCTTGGGTGCGTGTTGTTGCCTCTCAGGCGGCCATGGCCATCGCGGATGCACGTGACGCGGTCCTTCTGCGACGGGCGGTACGACGCGCCGAACGGGCGCGCGCTCAGGTCGAGGCGCTTTTGCAAGCGCGCGAAGCAGAGCTAGACCTGACCCGCAACCAGCTCGAGTTGGTCCGGGACGGGCGCGAGACCCGGTATTGCTACGACGAGATCTCCGGGCGCAGCGCGCCGATGCGCGAGCTCTTGAGGCTTGTAGACCGTGTGACGACGAGCGACGTTCCGGTCCTCATCGTTGGCGAAAGCGGCACTGGCAAAGAGCTCGTCGCTCGCGCCATCCACAACAATGGCTCGCGTTCCCGCCGCCCATTTGTGAGCGAGAATTGTGCGAGCGTCCCGGAGACTCTCCTCGAATCGACTCTATTCGGGCACGTGCGTGGCGCCTTCACCGGGGCATCGTCCAGCCGTGCCGGTCTCTTCGACGTGGCCGATGGCGGAACGCTCCTTCTGGACGAAATCGGCGAAATGTCGCTTGCGATGCAGGCCAAGCTCCTGCGTGTCCTGCAGGGAGGCGAGGTGCGTGCCGTCGGTAGTGAGCGGACGCGCAAAGTTGACGTCCGCGTCATCGGAGCGACCCATCGCGATCTGACAGCCATGGTCGCCTCAGGCGGCTTTCGCGAGGACCTCTTCTATCGGTTGAATGTGATCACCGTGCGCGTTCCGGCACTCCGCGAACGGGCCGAGGATATTCCGCTGCTCGTCGCACACTTCATACGCAAGCACGTTCCCGGTCGAGAGGTGAAGGTAACTCGGGCGGCCATGGCGAAGCTCGTAGGGTTTCCATGGCCCGGCAACGTCCGGCAGCTCGAGAACGAAGTGCGCAGGTCACTTGTCCTCGGCGACGGCGCCATCGACCTCGGCGACCTCTCTGCGGAAGTCCTTGAAATCCGCGCGAGCGCCGCACGAGGGGCGGGACTCGATCTCCGCTTGAGAGTCGACGCGCTCGAGACCGAGCTGCTGCTCGAAGCCCTCACCAAGACGCGCGGCAATCAGACCCGCGCCGCCCAACTGCTCGGCCTTTCACGTTTCGGACTTCAAAAGATGGTCAAGCGTCTCGGCGTCAAGATACCCGTCAGCATAGGTTGAACCGTGGCCCGTCGAATGCGGACCATTCGGGGTTGCGGCCAACCCTTACTTTAAGTAGACACGAGCGGGTCTCTTACCGAATTCACCCGTCGTCCCCACTTCCCATCGCGAACGGTTCGGGGCTGTAGCTCAGTTGGGAGAGCGCTTGCATGGCATGCAAGAGGTCACGGGTTCGATTCCCGTCAGCTCCACTCGATTTGTCTAATGAAGTCATCGCGTTAGGTGATTTTGGCCTCCCTCGGGACGATTCCACGGACGATTCGAGCAGGCTTTTCGGTAGGGCAGGGAAGACCGAACCGAAGCTCGAGCGGAGGTTTTCCGCCTCCCGGATGTAGCCCCGGGTCGTCTCGAAACTTGAATGTCCGGCCCGCTGCATGATCTTCAACGGATCGTCGCCGCGCACCGCGCACCAGGTGATCCCGGTCGCCCGCAAGTCGTGGAACGTGATGGCTTTGCGCGTCGCATCGCTCGTGAAGAGTTCGGAGCGTTGCACCCCCGCCTGCGCGAGGTAGTGCTTCAACTTGGACGACAGCACGCCCGCCGACGGCATCTTGAAGATTCGGTTCTGCGTTTCCGCGACCAACACCCGCATCAGCGGCACGAGCTCCGGCTCGATCGGGATACGGCGAGCGACCGCCGACTTGGTCGACTTGACCTTGCCCTTGTTGCGCACCCGGTCGACGCTCCGGTGCACGTGCACGGTGGCGTGCTCCAAGTCGACGTCGGACCGCTCAAGTGCCTCGAGCTCGCCCGAACGCGCGTACGAGTAGACCGCGAGCGCGAACAGTCGCCGCCATCGGATCGGCACCCGCTCCGACGCGACCAGCGTCAAGAGCTCCGACGGATAGAGATACTGCTTGACCTTGCGGACGCCCCGGTCCGGCCCCTCGACCCTGTGCGAGGGATCGTCCGATCGGCACCGAATCTCGTCGAGCTTCGAGCTCGCCGCATCGGTCGCCATCTTGGTGGCCACGCCCCAGACATTGAGTGCACTCTTCCAAGACAGCTCGCCCGTCCGAACTTTCTCGTCGAGTGTCCGGGAAAGACGACGGAAGTCGTCGCCCGTCCACACCCGCACATGGGTCGCGATGACGGGCGCCACGTGCCGTCGGTACATCCGCTCCGATTCGCTCGCCGTCGATAGGCCGCGTCGCTGTCGGTGCTGGGTCCACGCCTCGAGCCACCGCTCCATGACGTCCGTCGCCGGAGCCGCCAGTGCGTCGACCTTTTCCGCCCGAGGCTTCAAGCCGAAGTCCTCGGCGCGAAGGTTCTCCTGCCGCGCAATCTTCGAGCGCTGCACCGCCACCTCGCGCGCTCGCTTCTCGGCGAGCGCCGAGCGGGCGGTCGGCGTCAGGTCCACCCACGGACGGCTGCCGTCGTTGAGCGTAAGCCGGATCCGGTAGCAGCCTTTCTTGGCGTCGTATTCGACCGTCCCGCGACGTTCCTTCGGCATAGCCCCGCTCCGTTCAGAGGTTGACCGACCCGAGATCGACGGCGCGCGGTCCTTCGAACCCGCCATCTTCGTTCGGTCGCACACGCTCGCGATACATCCGGAACGAGCGTAGGCAATTTTTGTTTCGTTCGGGAGAGGGGATCGACGGCCCCGAGCGAGCTTCGCGGACCCGCGTCGGAGGCCCCGCCCCCCGTCGACGGCGGACCCTGGACGAGCCGTCACGCCGCGAGGACGTCGAGGTACGTCTGCTTGTCGCTTGCGGCGAAGACTTGCGACACCTCCGCCAGCCTCACCAAGTCATCTTCGCGGTACACGGGCTTCGAGTCGTCGTAGATCGTCAACCGTTGCTCCGGTTGTATCAGTGCGACGTCGTAGAACCGCCGAAAGACCTCGTTCGCCGCAATGTGGGCTTGCGACGCGTCTCCCGATGCGAGGGTCAGCACGGCCGATCGCGTATTTCGCCCGGTCACGAGGAAGTCCACGCGAACGGGTCGCGCATAGCGACCGACGAGCTCCACGTTTTGTTCGTAGGAAAGATCCGCATCGGCGAGGGCTTCCTCCACCTCCTCCGCAAAGGTGCTCTGAAGCGATGCGCGGCGAGTGAAGATGAGATCGCTCGCACGCACGCACGCTTGGCTGAGGCGGAGAACGGCGTCAGGCAGTGGATCGGACGGTTGGAGGTTGAGCTCCAGCGCGCCGCCGTTCAACCCGGCGCCGTAAAGGCGCAGGACATCGTCGAGGAAGGCTCGGCGCTTCTTCGAGAGCCACGGCTTGATGTTCACGGTGAGCAGCCACGCCATCGTTTGGCCCAGGTCCGATAACTTCCGGCCGCGCAGAAGGGGCGTTGTCGGGTCCTCGACGAGAAAGACCTCGACCGAGGTGCCGTCCGGGTACACCAGGCCCGTCTCGATTCGAACGTGACCTCGAGGAATCTGGTCGACCTCGCGTACGAGCGGCTTGGACTCCAACGCCCGACGTACATCGGCCACTTTGCTGAGATCGGGAGTGGTCATGGGGCGTCGAAGCCTCCCACATGCGTGATCGATGCCATGCGGCAGAACTCGCGGAAGAGGTCCGGAATCGACTTCCTGGAGAGATCCGGACGATCGATAACGTCATCGGGAAGATTTCGATCGGGACATCGCTCCGTTTGGAGCGAGTGCTTGTGGCTGCGCCCGCACGGTCGATGGGCCGGGCCGTCGACATCCAGACGACAGATCGGACCGGTCCCAGGGACGTGCACGTTGAAGGTTGTCGAACCGACCTCTGAAATGTGGGTGATCGACAATCGCAGATCGACGCCGTTTCCGTTCAGGATTTGGATGTCGTCGGTCGTCAGCAGTGGGGCGGTAGGGCGACGCAGTACGAAGGCGATATCTCGTTCGATGCGCTTTTCTTTGAGGTCGCGCAGCGCTTCGAAGGTGGTCCGATCCACCGCCGCATCATCGCAGGCGCGCGAGATCGGGTCAATTTGCCGAGCGGAATGCGCAGAGCTCCCGCGTGGTTGACCGTGAAAGCACGGGGCATGGGGGCCCGCCCTCAGTCCCCCCGTTTGCGCTGCCGAGCGGTTTGCAAGGCTCTTTCGAAGGAATCGACGGAAACCTCTGGCTCCGTCTCGGAAGCTTTGAGAAAGCCCGACACCGCGTGAGCTTCGACCAGCGCTTCGACGTCGCGCCGCCGGTACATCACGACGCGACCCGGTTTGAAGGCTTGCAGCCGTCCCGACCGCTCGGCGCGGATCAAGACCTTGCGCTCGACTCCGATCCGAGCCGCCTCGGTGCGCGAGACGAACCCCGCCGGAACGGAAGTCTCGACGGCCGGCTTGGGCGCGTCTTTCAAGCGCGCCGCCAGCGCGTCCGCAAGCGCCGCTACGCTGTCGTGCGACAACTCGACCGTGACCTTCATGGCTCCCTCCGATCCCGCGGACAGTCATGGGGCGGGGGCCGCAGTCCCCCGAGATGAAAGATCGGCCCCGCCGAATCGATTGACGAAAATGACGAAACTCGGCGGGGACTGTCCGGCGCCGCCGCGACAGCCTTGTGGAAGGCATCGGGCGAGGCCCCGAGTCCTCGGAGATGAAGAGTCAGGCCCCCCGAATCGATTGACGAAAATGACAGAACTCGGTGGGGCGCGTCTGGCGGCCTCGCAACAGCCTCGCCCAAAGTGCGTGGCGGGAGCCGGCGTCGTCCACCCCGAACCATTGGCTCCGCCGAATCGATTGACGAAAATGACAGAATTCGGCCCGTCATCGGTGTCACTGCCTCACGCGAGGGTTGATCTCGAAAGAAGGACTGGAAGGACGACCGGGGCGACGCGGTCCGACGTCGCGGACCTCGCGCAAGAGCGCGCGTTCCACGAGCACGGCGATGGCGGCATCCAGGTCGGTGACGCGCTGCACTCGTCCCTGCAGAGCACGGTGCATCGTGTGGCGTGTGACGACGCCCGTGTCCGAGCGTCGACACCAGGCCCAGATGTGCTTTGCGAGCGCCGTCGCCGAATCGGCGTCCATGAACCCGAAGGCCACGCGCGCATGGTCGAGCGCGTAGCGACCGAGCTCGATGGCCCGGTCCATGGCCGTGCCCTCGATCGGCAACCCGAGGGCCCCCTCGAGGTAAGCGCCGACGTGCAAGAGCCCCGCGAGGCGAGCGACCAGGCCGGGCAACTTGTTGCCCCAATCCGCCATCGAGTGCAGATCCCCGCCAGACCCGAGACGCGGCTCGATCTCGGCCTTGAACGCGATCCACAAACGGCGCGCGTCCTCGGTGAGCGGAATCGGACGGGCGACGAGCTCCCCGTGCTCGTCGAACTGCTCTGCGAGCCCGGCGAGCGATCGGACGACTCGCCCGTATTCGGACCGGGCCGACTCCGTGACGGCATCGGGATCGGCCTTGCGAGTGCCGACCCGCGAGCGCGGCAGCGCATAGAGAAACCGGGCCAGAAACCCCAGCGCGCGAAATGCTGGCGTCGACGCGAGCCCCGCGATGACCGCCGGCTGCACCGTCAGGCCAAGGGTCAAAAGCGGCGCCGCGAGATGAAGGCTCGGCCGCCCGATGCGATCCAGATCGTAGGCGTCACCCGAGTGCGCCTTGCAAAACAGCTCGCAATTGACGCGGCCTTCGGAATAGCGCCCGGCAAGAATGGCGAATGGGCCTCCCTCGGAGGAAAACACCCCCAAGCGACCGTGCTGCTCCGCGAGCAACCGGCCCACCGCTTCCGGCGTGGCGTCGTCCGCGACCAGTCGCGGCGCCGACGGGGCGCGGCGCCCGACGCGCTCGACGGCGAGCGCTCGCAGCTCATCCTCGAGCGTCCGGCGTTCGATGTCGCCAGCCTTCGCCGCGCGCTTACGCAGGTTCTGGGTCCGCTCCTCGTGCATGCGGTCGCACTCTTCGGCGTCCGCGATCTGAGGAGCGCGACGAGCACGGAGCTCCCGTTCCCATTCGCGCAACGGTGCCGTCGCGGCGGCGAAGATCGGCGACTTGCCCTCGCCAGGCGCTAGCGCCACGGCGACGTAGAGGTTGGTCGGTTCCCGCCACCCGGGCTTGATCTCGACCGCGATCTTCTTCGCGGTCGTGAACGAAAGAACGGCGAGCCCGAGAAGCGCGGGCAGATCCGCAGGGGCCTGGACAGCACGGGCCTGCTCGGCGGCCCAGACGCCGAGCCAGGGCGGTAGCACCTCCAGCGGAAACGCGGGCGCGTCGCCAAAAGGAATGGGCTCGTCCCACGGGTCGCCCGAAAGCATGGGCACCGCGTCGTCTTCGGGGTCCACCGGCAGCTGTCCGGCGCGCAAGCGTTCGTTTTCGTCGTTGGAGCTCATGTGGGCCTCGATCGGTGAACGGCCGCGCGTCCTTCGAGCGATCGCCAAATCGCTTCGGCGCACGCATCACCGGCGGCATCGTGATGCGTGCGGACAAACACCCGAGCCCCGTCGGGGATGCGTCGGGCAAACGCGTCCGACCAGGCCCCGGCGAACACGCCAAGCACGATCGGCACGGATTCGGCGGCGTCGGAACTCCGCGTCGCCCAGGTGAGAAAGTCGGGCTCGCCCTGGGTAATGACGACGCGAGGTCGTGGCTGCCCACCCAGCTCTTCCCAACGGCCCGACAGCAGGGCGACACCCTGACCGCAGGCGAGAACGAGGTGCCGGTAGGCGTAGCCTGCGGGGGATACGCGCTTCGGATCGTCCACGTCGCAATCGCGAACGCACCATGCGCGCACGCTCCGCATCCGACCGAGCGCGTCAACGATCGGCACGAGCAAGCGGTGGCCCGATTCGATCCACGAAACACGGCTCGGGCGAGCGCGACGAAATGATGCCCACGCGGGAAGCGACACCGTCGGAAGCAGCGCGCGCGCCAAGTGGAAGTCATCGACCCACTCGGCGCAAAGGCCGTGGCGCGCCAGAAGGGCCGACACCTCGTCGTCGAGGCCGCACGGGACGCACG
>Ga0116125_1000171_pt1 | contig 29633 bp, 20 predicted proteins | sample June2015DPH_16_1_2_FD_89729 | JGI IMG/M metagenome (GOLD analysis project Ga0116125, IMG submission 89729) | Peatland microbial communities from SPRUCE experiment site at the Marcell Experimental Forest, Minnesota, USA - June2015DPH_16_10 | ecosystem: Environmental > Terrestrial > Soil >...
AATCCCGCGAGAGTTCGCGGCTGTCCGCCCATGGCGACTGCCAAACGAGTGACCTCGGCCAATCCACGGGTGATCAGCGCCGCAATGGAATTGTTCCCGAGGCCGAGGCCCTGGCAGATTCCCGCGCCAATCGCAATCGTATTCTTGAGTGCGGCGCCGATCTCGACCCCAGCCGGGTCATCATTGGTATAAAGACGAAATGTGGGCCCGGAAAACTCGCGCTGGATGGAAGCTGCGAGCTCGGAATCGTCTGAAGAGATCACCACAGCGGTAGGTTCCCCACGCGCCACTTCGCGTGCGAATGTCGGCCCGGACAGCACAGCAAATTTTTTTCCGACTATCTCCCGAGCCACTTCGGACATCCGCAGCAGCGTCCCGTTCTCAAGTCCCTTGGTGGCCGAGACAAACCGCATCCCAGGGTTAACATGCGGCAGCATGGATGAATACACCGCGCGCGCGAAGCGCGACGGCATGACACCCACGACAATCCCAACATCTTGTAGTGCGACTTTCAGATCCGAAACAGGTTCAACATTGTCGGGCAACTCGAAGCCGGGAAGGAAAATATCGTTGACCCGTGAAGCCGCCATGCGCTCCACCAGATCCGTCTCATGCGCCCACAGCCGGATCCGTTCAAAGCGCGGCGCCAAGACAATGGAAAGCGCGGTCCCCCAACTCCCCGCCCCGATGATCGCGATGGAGTTTTTCATCCGCGTTTATCCGCGTTCATCTGCGGCCAAACTACTTTCCCCCGAACTTGAACACATGCTCGGTCCCCGCCCGGATCCTATTGAGATTCGCGTTGTGCCGGTAAATGATAAACACGGCAGCCACAATGGAAGCCAACAGAACTACTCCAGGCGGATGTTCAATCATCCACACCGCAAGTGGCAGACTACCAGCCGCTGCAACCGACCCCATGGAAATGTGCCGCGTAGCAGCCACCACGATCACGAACAGTACCAGAGTTGCCGCCAGCGGGACGGGCGTCAAATACAAGAACGCTCCAATGAAACTCGCCACGGCTTTGCCGCCGTGAAATTTCAGAAAAATCGGATACGCGTGCCCGGCCATCACGGCCAGCGCCGCCGCGCTCATCCATTCGATCGAATTGCCGGTGAGCCAAGCCGCAAACCAGACCGCGAAGAATCCCTTAGCGATGTCCAACAGTAAGGTGACGATAGCGATCGCGCGGCCGGTGGTGCGCAGGACGTTGGTAGCGCCGATGTTGCCGCTGCCCTTGGAACGCACATCCTCGCCAGTCTTCAGCTTCACCAGCAAATAGCCAAAGGGAATGCCTCCCACCAGATATGCGACCACCAAAACTAGAAGGGGCTTCATGCGGGTTGCAATGGAAACTCGGACAACTTGGTGTAAATGGATCCGGCCGAGCCGGGCTGGCTCCGGAACAGATAAAAGCGGTCGACTAGAAACGATCCGAATTCCGCCGGCCCCACTTGTGTGACAGCGTTCCGCAGAGCTTCAAGCGGCACCGGCTCCTTGATGCGCGCCAGCGTTAAATGCGCCGTAAACGTGCGAGTTTCTTTCGCGATTCCCAATGGCTCGAGCGCCGCTTCGATATCGTGAGCCAGCGCCGCGAGCGAAGCGCCACCTTCGACGGCCGCCCAAAAGACGCGCGGATTGCGTGGATTCGGATACCAGCCCAGTCCCCTCACTTCGAGCGGGATGGCCGACCGTTTCTGAATCGACCCGAGCGCAGTCTCAAGCCGCGGCAGCTTTTCTTCCGGCCATTCGCCGATGAACTTGAGCGTGAGGTGCAGATTGTAGACCGGAACCCATTTCAAGTGAGCGGCCGAGCGCAGATGCATCAGCAACCGCTCCAGCCGTTCGCGAACATCCTCAGGAAGATCGATCCCGCAGAATAGCCGCATGCTAATCTCCTAGCATACAAGAGCAGTGAGCGTTCCCTTCACCCAACTCCTGGAAAACTCCACCCTGCTTGATCGCGACTTCTACTCGCGGGCCGCTATCGAAGTCGCGCGTGATTGCCTGGGCAAGATTCTGGTACATGGCAAGACGGCCGGACGTATCGTAGAAGTGGAAGCCTACCTGGGCGTAGGCGACCGTGCCGCGCACTCCTGGCGCGGTGTCACCGATCGCACCCGCGTGATTTTCGGAGAGCCCGGCCACGCCTACGTCTATTTCATTTATGGAATGTACGAGTGTCTGAACTTCGTCTGCGAACCAGTGGGTCAAGCTGGCTGCGTCTTGATTCGCGCGCTGGAGCCGATCGCTGGAATCGCGACTATGCGCCGCCGCCGCCCGGCCGCGAAAGGCATCGAGGATCTTGCGAATGGCCCCGGCAAACTGACGCTCGCGATGGGAATCACGAGAAAACTGAACGGAACCGATCTGACTGAGGGCCCCCTCCAAGTACGCCGCCCACGCGCCGAGCCTGCCATCGAAGTGTTAACGACACCCAGAATCGGCATCACGCATTGCGCCGATTGGCCGTTGCGTTTCGTGATCGCCGGCAACCGCTTCGTCAGCCGCTAACGGCCCCGTCATTCGACCCAAGGATTGATCACCCGAACTCCGCAACCGTCGAAGTCGCGCGTGTTGCGCGTAGCTACTGCCGCATTCCGCGAGAGGGCGATAGCCGCTATCATCGCGTCGAGCGGTGAAGTGGGACGCCCAGCCGTATCGCGCTGTTGGACGATCTTTGCATATAGTCTGGCAGCCTGCTCGTCGAATGGTAGGATTCGGCCCGGAAAGCGCTCCACAAACACTCTCTCCACCGAAGCCGAGAGGTGCACCTTGCGCTTGCCAGCCGGCAGCGATTCGACGCCCTAGAGCACCTCCGCCTGCGTAATCGCAGTAATGAAAACTTCTTGAGGGTCCTGAGCAGCGAGCCAATCGAGAACAACTTTCGAGGGTAACGGTTTCAAAGCTTCCGAGAGCGCATTCGTATCCAGGACAATCATTATGTAAAGTCCGGCGGCTTTCGACCTCGCTCACGCCGGGGAAGCACCAGATCCACGCCACCTGTCGGCGCCATGATCCGACGGATGGACTCGGCGAGATTCTCTTCGCGCTTTGGCTCCTCTTGCAGCTCAGCTTTCAGAATCTGCCGCGCTTCCTCCTCCATGGATCTCCCGTGATGAGCGGCACGAACTCGAAGCCGAGCCTTCAGCGAGTCATCCAAACGACGTATAGTAATGCTTTGCCATACATAAATGATAGCATTGCTATCAACGATGGCTCTTTCTGGCTTGACACCTGAGATCCGATATATAGTAGCCCTTGAACATGACCCACTAAATATCGTCGTCCACCCGCTTTACTTTGCCCGGCCTCGCGGGTAATATAGTATGGTCCCCCCGAGAGATGATAATAAGGAAGGGGCTGTACTTTGCTGAAACTGAAGCGAGTTGAGATCCAGGGCTTCAAGTCCTTCTTTGATAGGACCGAGATGAAATTTCCCGGTTCGGGTATCGCAGCCATCGTTGGCCCCAATGGCTGTGGAAAATCCAATCTGAGCGACGCCATAAGCTGGGTCCTGGGCGAGCAATCGGCCAAGAGTCTGCGCGGCGCCAGGATGGAAGATGTCATCTTCGCCGGCACGCGCGATCGAAAACCCCTCAGCATGGCAGCCGTAACCATGACGCTGGTGGATCCAACCGGCGAGCACGGTCACCACCTGGCGCAACATAACGGCCATGGAAACGGCAATGGTAATGCAGATCACAAACCGAGCGAAGTCACCATCACGCGCCGGCTGTTCCGCTCTGGCGAAAGCGAATACCTGATCGACGGCAAGTCCGCCCGTTTGCGCGACATACAGGATCTATTTATAGGTACCGGCTTAGGTCCGGAAAGCTACGCCATCATTGAACAGGGTCGCATCGGCCAAATCTTGAGCAACCGGCCGCAGGACCGGCGCGCGATCATCGAAGAGGCAGCCGGCGTCAGCAAATTCAAAACCAAAAAGCGGCTGGCGGAAGCCAAGCTGGAGGGCGCCAAGCAAAATCTGGCGCGCGTGTTCGACATTTTGGAGGAAGTTGGCCGGCAAGTAAACTCGCTCAAGCGCCAGGCATCCAAAGCGCGCCGCTACGAAGAGCTGAAGAGCGAGATGGTGGCGCAACTTCGCAAATCGCTCACCGGCCGCTACCGCATGCTGGAGCGCGAAGCTGCCAAAACCGCCCTCGACCTGAATCTCGCCAATACCGAATTCCAGAATCTTTCCAATCAGGTCGCCGAGCGTGAGAAAGAACATGTTGAGTTTCAGGAAACCTGCTACCGCAACGACGCAGCTCTAACTCAGGCGCGTCAACAGCTCGCCGGTTTGCAGCTCGAGCAGGAGCGCACGCGCGGCAAGCTGGATTCTCAAGCCCAACAGATAGGCGCCATCGAGCATCGGCTCTCACAGGGCGAATCGGAAGCGCAGGAGTTGGAAAGAAGGCAAGCGCAGTTCCAGCAAGAGCTCGAAACTCACCTCGAGGCGTTGGCATCGCTCGAATCGCAAACAGAATCAGCGCGCGAGCGGCTGGCCGTGAAGTCGGCCGAGCGGGAACGAATCCAGCAGGATTTACAGAATCGCGCCAGAACCCTCGAGACCGGGCGGCAGTCTGTGCTGCGCCTTCTGGGCGAAGCCTCAGCGCTGAAAAACCAGCTCGCGAAGATTGCCGAATATCTCTCGGGCATCGAGCGCGACTCCGCGCGGTGCCACCGTGAAGAAGAAACCGCAACTCAAGACTTGCAACGGCTGGAATCTGTAAAGGCGGACCTGTCCCGGCAGATGGCCGCGCGGCAGATGGAGCTGGAATCCACAGCCGACCGCAAGCGTGCTGTCGAAGAAGAACTGGGTGTTCGGAAGGCTCATGCAGCAGAGGCCAGGCAGAATCTCGATCACCTGCGCACCGAAGCCTCGCGCCTGAAAGCGCGCAAGGATTCGCTCGAAGAAATCCTTTCGCACCGGGCTTATACGACGGAAAGCGTGAAGCGTCTCTTCACAGCCATCGAGCATGGCGAAGCCGACAATTTCCGCCCCGCGGGCGTACTGGCGGATTTCATTGAAGTGGAACCAGCCTACGAAAAAGCGACTGAAGATTTCCTTCACGAAGAGCTGGAGTATGTAGTCGTCCAGAACTGGAACGAAGCCGAGCGTGGCATCGATATCATGCGTACGGATCTCGACGGGCGCGCCACGTTCCTGGTTCATCCGGAGCCGGAGGCTCGCTGGGCGGCGGGCAGCGAACTCGCAAATTCCGAGGGCGTGGCTGGCCGTTTGAGCGACCATCTTCGTTTCACCAATGGATTCAGCAGCGCTCCGGCGCACCTGCTTCCCCGCTTAGCGCGTTGCTATCTCGCTACCGATCGGTCCGCCGCGCAGAAGTTGGCCATGGAATATCCGGAAGCGTTTTTCCTGCTGCCCGATGGTGTGAGCTACCAAGGCCATGCGGTAAGCGGCGGCAAGAAAACCGGGAGTGGACCGCTAGCGCTCAAGCGCGAACTGCGCGAGCTGACCGGCGAGGTGCAAGTGAAACATCGCGCCGTGGAAGAGACCGCGGCTTTGTTGGATCGCCTGGATCGCGAAATCGCCGCCTACTCCGAGGATTTAGAAACCCTGCGGAGCCAGCAGCAAAATCAGGAAAAGCAAGCGTTGGCTCTGGATCATGAGCATCGCAAGCTGGCGGAAGAATTCGCGCGCTCGTCGTCCCGTTTGTCGGTAGCCCGGCTAGAGCTTGATCGTTTACGGCAGGAAGAAGGCCGCGCTCGCGCGCAGCAGGAGCAAGACCAGCGGGTTCTGGAGGAAAAGGAAGCTGCCCGCAGTGTTGAAGAGCAGGTGCTGGAGCAATCCCGAGCAGATCTCGAAGAGCTGCAGTCGGAAGCGCACGGGCTGGTGGAAGAACACGGTGCCTTGCGCGCTGAGCTCGCGGGTTTCGAAGAGCGGCGCCGGGCGGAGCTGGCTACCCAGGCACGCTACCAAGCGCAAATCTCGGAGATCACCACGCGCCGGCAGGAGATCGCCGTCGAAATGGAGCGCCTCGGCATTGAGCGTGCCCGTCTGCTTTCCGACAACATCGAACTCGACCGGCGAGCCGGCGAACTGGTGGAAGAGATCCGCCTGGCCGAAGAATCCGTGCTGCGGTTGGCCGAGCAGGAAACAACTTTACGAGCCAATCTGGCGACGCTTGAAGAAAGCCTCAAGCAGTTACGAATCGATGTGCAATCCGCGCAAGAGCAGCGTTCGCAAATCGAGCTGGAGTTGGTGCGGAAGCAGGCCGAGCTTAAGTATCTCGATGAAACCAGCCGCAAGGAGTTGAATGCGGCGCTCGAAGAATTGGCCGCGCTGGAAGAAGCTGTTCTGGACGAAGCCGGATTGGAAGAAGCCGAGCGGAAGTACCAGGAAGTGAAGGCGCGCATTGAGGCGCTGGGGCCAGTAAATCCACAGGCGCTCGAAGAATTCCAGGAAGCGCAGCAACGCTACGACTTCCTGAACGCCCAGCGGCAGGATCTGCTCGATTCCATCCGCGACACTGAAACGGCCATCAAAGAGATCGACGTGGAATCGCGGAAGCGCTTCAGCGATGCCTTCGAAGCCATCAACGGGCATTTCCGCGAATTATTCCGTACGTTATTCGGCGGCGGAACCGGGGAAATGCGGCTCACGGACGAAACCAATATCGCCGAATCCGGCATCGATATTGTCGCGTCGCCTCCCGGCAAGCGGCTGCAGAACGTGCTGTTGCTCTCGGGCGGCGAGAAATCGCTTACGGCAATGGCCCTGTTGATGGCCATTTTCCATTACCAGCCCAGCCCCTTCTGCATCCTCGACGAAGTGGATGCGCCGCTGGACGAGCCGAATATCGAACGGCTCACGCGGTTAATCCGCGAAATGTCCGGCCAGACCCAGTTCATCGTGATCACCCACGCCAAGCGAACAATGGAAGCCGCGCAATCGCTTTACGGCGTGACCATGCAGGAACCGGGAGTATCCAAACTGGTGTCGGTAAAGTTCGGAGATACGGCCCCGCCGCGGTCCCCTGAACAACTGGCCCTACGCAGCACTGCCTAATTATTAGCTAACACGGACCGCTCGATCCGCGGTATGATTGTCCAACAACAGGCCATGCGGAAATTTGCGCTAGTTTGCATTCTCGCCTGCTTGTCAGTGGGCGTGCTCGGAGCCCAGACTTACCCGCTTCCGGGCGGGATGGTGGGAGTTCCCTATTCCATCGATTTCGGGCAAGGCCTCAGCCAAATCCCTGCGGAAACGGGCATTTCGTTGACCTACAGCTTTGCCGTGGCTGGCGGAGGTTTGCCGCCCGGTTTGACGCTGAGCGACAGCGGGTTATTGAGTGGCACCCCGACCACCGCCGGACCTTACACGTTTACTATCAACTTCACTCTAAATCTCAGCTATATGGGCTTCAGTGAGGGTGGCACCTATCCCTTCACGCTGTCAATTGACGTGACAGGAAACTCGGGACCTGCCGTCGCAGTTAATCCCTCATCTCTCAATTTTTCGTTATCTCAAGGCTCAACTACGGCTACGACCCAATCCGTTGTAATCGCGAATAGCGGCGACGCGGCCGAGACCTTTACCGCCAGCGCTACCGCTAGTTCCGGTAACTGGTTATCGGTATCGCCTGGATCCGGATCGGTTGCGCCCTTCGCATCGAGCTCCGTGAGCGTCAGCGTGGACCCAACCGGATTGGCATCGGGTACGTACTTAGGAACCGTATCTGTCGCAGTTTCCCCGGCGAATATTCAATCGGAAGTCGCCGTAACTCTCACCGTGAGCGGCGGTCAGGCCACGTTGCAGCTTTCCCAAACCGGTTTTCGCTTCCAAACCATCGCCGGAGGGGCTAATCCGCCCGGCCAGACGCTCATCGCTCTCAACAGCGGATCTGGATCGTTGAATTTGTCGGCTTCTGCGTCCACCACTTCGGGCGGACCATGGCTGTCCGTTTCGCCGGCTTCGGGTACCGTCACACCGGCCACACCGGCCGCCGCGACAGTGACTATCCAGGCCGCGGGACTGGCGGCGGGAAATTATTACGGCCAGATACAAATCTCCGCGGATGGCGCATCCAACTCACCGCAAATCGCGTCGGTAGTTCTGAACGTCGCCCAGGCGGGAACGGACCTGGGCGCTTTTGTCTATCCAACCGGCTTGGTTTTTGTAGCGCAGGCAGGCGGTACAAATCCAGCGCCCCAGACCATTGCGGTCACCAACCCTTCCACGTCCACGCTAACTTTTAGTTCCGCGTCGTTCTTTGGACAGGGCAGCAACTTGTTCACGGTACAACCGTCGAGTGGCACAGTGAACGCCGCGAACCCAGTCCAAATTACTGTGCAGCCCACAACTTCGAGCGCGCCGCCGAATATCTATTTGGGCGAGATCGTCCTGAATTTCGTCGAGGATCAATCGTCGCACCATATCGCGGTGCTGGTGATCGTATTGCCGGCAGGAGCCGCGAACCGCACCGAGCACGCCGTATCCGCGGCATCCAGCTGTACTCCCACCAAGTTACTACCCGTGTTCACGCAACTGGGCGCCAACTTCTCGACCGTGGCAGCCTGGCCGACCCCAGTGCAAGCGATCGTCGTCGACGATTGCGGCAACTTCCTGACCGCCGGAAACGTCACGGCTTCTTTCTCCGACGGCGATCCGTCGCTCCCGCTCACGTCTTTGAACAATGGAACTTGGAGCGCTACCTGGCAGCCGCGCAGTTCGGCCGCGCAAGTTGTGATCACCGTGGACGCACAGGAAAATGCGCCGCCCCTCCAAGGCACCCAGAGCATCGGCGGCGCACTGCAAGCTAATCCCATCACGCCTTCCATCAATGCCGGCGGTGTGGTGAGCGCGGCGAAGTCGGCGCCGAATCAGCCGCTTGCGCCCGGTGCTTTCACCTCTATCTATGGCGTGCATCTGGGTGCCGGACAGAATCTCGCGCCATCGCTGCCGCTAGCCACGCAACTGGGCGGCACTCAAGTGGTGCTGGGAGGACGCCCTCTGCCTCTGCAGTACGCTGGCGACGGCCAGGTGAACGCAGTGGTCCCCTATGACGTAACGCCCAACAGCACACAGCAACTGATCGTGACTAACGGGCCCGCGCTCTCGGTTCCCCAGCCAGTTGTGATTGCTCCCGCTCAGCCGGCTGTATTTGCGAACGGCGATGGCTCTGGCGTGGTCTTCGACGTCAAGCCGGGCACGACTGCCCAGATCCCCGTGGATGCAAATCATCCGATGAGCGCGGGCGATGCCATCGTGATCTACTGCGCCGGACTCGGGCCAGTGAATCCGCCGGTAACAGCGGGAAGCGCGGCGCCATCCAACCCTCCCGCTACCACCACGAATGCAGTGACAGTTACTATCGGCGGCAAGACTGCCCAGGTTTTCTTCAGCGGGTTGGTGGGTGGGCTCGCCGGCGAATACCAAGTGAACGCTTACGTTCCCAAAGGCATCACAGCGGGCGACGCCGTTCCGCTGGTGCTTTCGGTAGCTGGGTTCGAGAGCGCACCGGTGACCGTCGCCGTCAAGTAGCTAGCCTTCGCAGCCGGCGCGACAAGGTGTATGATTGTCCATAACCATGACGTTCGAATCGCTGTCGGAAAGTGCCTCGTCAGCAACCAGCGTGCGGCGCAGCTTGCGCCGCAAGCAACAGTGATATAAGGCGGAAAACAACCTTGGGATCGAGGAACGTCTAATGGTGGTTAGCCTCATTGGTAGACTTCGGAGTGTAGTCCGGCCGCATTTGCGCGTTTGTTTTCTTGCTCTTCTTGTTTTGCTATCGGCGTCCGGTTTGCACGCGCAGTTGAGTTTGTCGTGTCAACCAGTATTGGGGCCCAGCGTTACACAGACCTTCTTCTCCATGACTTGCACAGCATCCGGCGGCATTGGGCCGAACACTTTCTCGGCGTCCGGCTTGCCTCAGGGAATCGCAGTGAGCTCCATCACCGGCAACAGCATCACGGTGAGTGGTACACCCACCGTTTCAGCCAATTACGATTTCACCATAATGGTGAGCGACTTTTTTTTTACATTCAGCGATGAATTTACGGGCTTCATCGCCACTCCGCTCGTTTTTAGCTGTGCTGCTGTAGCAACACAGACGGTGAACGTGGCTTTCTCTGTGACCTGCCCGGCGAGCGGTGGGACGCCGCCCTACTTCGCCGCCGTCAATTCCGGGAATTTACCGCCCGGTATGGGCCTCCAGGGCACCGATGGTGGTTTCGTAGGTTCGACATCAATTGTCGGTACACCCATAGCCGTTGGCTCCTATGCCGGTACCATCCAGGTAATCGACAGCGCCGAACCGTCACCGCAGACGATGGTTGCACCGGTGTTGGTCAATGTGGATCCACCAGCGCCGCCTTTAAACGTAAGCTGTGGGACAGCCGCGCCTGTGCTAGGGCAGACCTACAGTGTGCAGTGCACGGCCACGGGCGGCAACTCACCCTACCAATACACTGCCGCCGGCCTGCCCAACGGTGTGAACATCAATCCCACTACCGGCTTGGTGAACGGTCAGCCGACCGCGATTGGGCCGTTCTCGGCTACTGTGACAATCGTTGACAGCAGCACACCGGGAACGCGGACGACCAGCACCACGCTGAGCGGTACCGTGCTGCCGCCATCGCTGATTATCAGCTGCGGACCGGTGGGGACTCCGGTCGAAGGGCGGACCTACAATCTGCAATGCACGGGCTCGGGCGGCAAGCCACCGTATGGTTGGAGTGCTGCTGGCCTGCCCAGTGGGCTAGCCATCAATCCTACCAGCGGCCTGATTAGCGGGATTCCGACCGTTCTGGGATTGTTCTCCGCCACGGTGACCCTCACTGACAGCGGCACGCCGACGCCGCAGACCCAGAGCACTACACTGAACGGTAACGTGATGCCGACGCCGCTGGCCTTGAGCTGCGGATCGGCGGGGAGCCCGGTGGAAGGGCAGCCCTACAGCCTGGAGTGCTTGGCCTCGGGTGGCACCAAGCCTTATCAGTGGAGCGCCGGAGGCCTACCGAACGGAGTATCGATCAATTCTGTGAACGGCGTTATAAGCGGGACACCGACCGTTCCCGGCCCGTTTTCCGCCACGATCACCGTTACGGACAACGTTGGCAACGCTGTGAGTGCCACGATAAGCGGTACCGTCGCGCCATCGCCGCTGACCGTAACCTGCGGGGCCGCAGGCACGCTGGTACAGAATCAGCCATACAGCCAGCCGTGCACCGCCGCCGGCGGGACTACGCCGTACCACTGGAGCGCAAGCGGGTTGCCCAACGGAGTTTCCATCGATCCCGGCAGCGGCTTGATTAGCGGGAAACCCACTGCCGCCGGACCGTTCACCGCCACGGTCACAGTCACTGACAGCACAACGCCGACGGCCGAGACGCAGAGCACGACGGTAAGCGGTAGTTCCCTACCGAGTCTCACTTCTCCTAGCCTGGATGCCATAGTAGGCGCGCCTTTTTCATTTGATGTCACTCAGCTCTTCGGTCAACTCCTTGCTCGAGCTCCGGGGGGCGTTGGATCCTTCGCGTTCTCTATTTCCGGGGGGACGCTGCCGCCCGGTTTAAGCCTGACTTCCAGCACCATAACCGGGATGCCCACCGAGGCTGGTACTTTTATATTCAGTGTCTCGCTCAGTTCAGCTTCCAGTTCTAGCGCGTTGACCGCGCACGCCGCTGCCGCAGGCGCCCTGACCGGAGCCTACGGGCCATTTTCCGATTCGCTGACCATCAACGTCGCGGGGAATTCCGGTCCACCAGTGGCTGTCAATCCAGCATCCCTGACTTATTCCTTCACGCAAGGTTCCACGAAAGTGGCTACCCAAAACGTTGTGATCTCGAATAGCGGAACCTCGCCACAGAATTATACAGTCGGTGCCACGACGGGATCCGGCGGAACTTGGCTGTCAGCATCGTCGGCGGCGAGCGTCGCGGCTGCCTCCACCAGTTCCGTTACCGTCACAGTGGACCCCAACAATTTGAGCGCCGGCACGTACCTGGGAACCGTATCCATCACGCTCGCGCAAGCACAATTCGACGTCCCCGTGACTGTTGTCGTGAGCGGCGGACAAGTCACTCTGCTGCTTTCGCAAACCGGATTGCGTTTCCAGACTGTCGCCGGAGGCGCTAACCCGCCCGGGCAGGCCCTCGTTATTCTGGACGGCGGATCTGAATCGGTGAAACTCTTGGCTTCTGCATCCACCATTTCAGGCGGACCCTGGCTATCCGTTTCGCCGGCTTCGGGAACTATTACTTCTTCCTCACCCGCTGTGTTGACCGTGAGCATCCAGTCCGCGGGATTGGCGCCAGGCGATTACTACGGCCAGATAGAAATATCGGCGGATGGCGCATCCAACTCACCTCAAATGGCATCGGTAGTTTTGAACATCGCTCCTGCGGGAACGGATCTAGGAGCATTTGTCTTCCCCAGTGGATTGGTTTTCGTGGCTCAAGAAGGCGGCGCAAATCCGGCGCCCCAGACCGTTGCACTCACCAATCCTTCCCCTTCCGCCCTCACTTTCAGCTCCGCGTTGTTCTTTGGACAGGGCAGCAACTTGTTCACTATACAACCGTCGAGCGGCACAGTGAACGCCACAAATCCAGTCCAAATCACCGTACAGCCCACTCTCGCCGGTGTGCCGGCGAACGTCTACTTCGGCGAGATTGTGCTGAATTTCGCCGAAGACCAATCGTCTCGCCACATCACCGTGCTGGTGGTGGTGACCCCTGCGATAGGATCTAACGCAACCGATGGAAATGTCGCCCACGCCGCCGGTTGCGCGCCCACGAAGTTGCTGCCCGTATTCACGCAACTCGGCGCCAACTTCGCCACGGTGGCAGCCTGGCCGACACCCTTGGACGTGATCGTCGTCGACGATTGCGGCAATTACATGACCGAGGGAAACGTCACTGCCTCTTTCTCCGACAGCGATCCCTCGTTGGCCCTCACGTCTCTGAACAATGGACACTGGAGCGCCACCTGGCAGCCGATCAATGTGAATACTCAGGTGGTGATCACTGTGAACGCGCAGGAGATTACCCCGCAACTTCAGGGCACTCAGACCGTGGGAGGATCGTTGCAAGCGAATCCAACGGCGCCTTCCGTTGCCGGTGTGGGTAGCCCCGCAAAATCCGCCGCGAATCAGCCGCTCGCGCCGGGCAGCTTCATATCCATCTACGGTGTTCATCTATCCGCCGGAACGAATCGGGCCCTATCACTGCCGCTGGCCACCGAGCTAGGGGCAACGCAAGTGGTCCTCGGAGCCCGGCCGCTACCGTTGCTTTACAGCGCCGATGGCCAAGTGAATGCGGTTATCCCGTACGACGTACCGCCTAACAGCACCCAGCAATTGATTGTTACCAACGGTCCCACGCTCTCTGTCCCGGCGCCAGTTACGATAGCTGAAACACAGCCGGCCGTATTCGCTACTGAAAGCGGCTTCGGCATCGTGGACGATTTCAAGCCAGGCAGCGGCGTCGGTGTCCCGGTAGATGCGACGCATCCCATCAGCGCCGGCGATGCCATCGTGATCTACTGCGTTGGACTGGGGCCCGTGAATCCACCGGTAGCGGCGGGAAGCGCGGCGCCGTCCTCGCCGCCGGCAATCACAACTAATCCGGTGACGGTCACCATTGGCGGCAAGCCGGCTCAGGTTTTCTTCAGCGGCTTGGTGGGGGGCCTCGCGGGAGAATACCAGGTGAACGCGTACGTTCCGAAAGGCATAACACCGGGCGACGCCGTGCCGTTGGTAGTCAGCGTCGCGGGTTTCGAGAGCGCTCCGGTAACAGTCGCCGTCAAGTAAGCCCTTCGATGTATACTTGCAACGTGCGACACTGCGGCCGTTAGGGCTAACTCAGGCCATGGCGACAGAGCCGAGCGAGCGTTCTTCCGAATCAATACCCCAACCTTCCGACCGTCCGGAAATCGCCCATGTTCTATTCCTGGACGTCGTAGCCTTCACCAATCTCCACATGGAGGAGCAGCGGGAGAGCCTGAAGCGGCTGCAACAAATAGTCAGCGCCACGCCCTCGTTCCGCCAGGCCGACCGCGAGAAGCGGCTGATCTCTCTTCCCACCGGCGACGGAATGGCGCTCGCATTTTTCGGCGACCCCATCGCTTCAGTGGAATGCGCTCTGGAAATAGCGGAGCAGCTTCGCAGCCATCCCAATCTCAAAGTTCGCATGGGCCTGAATGCCGGCTTGGTCTACCAGCATCTGGACATAAACGCCAATCTCAATGTCCAGGGAGGGGGTATCAACGAAGCGCAACGCATCATGGATGCCGGCGATGCCGGGCACATTCTGGTATCGAAAGGCACCGCTGGGCTGCTGGAACATCTCAAGCGTTGGGCACCGCATCTGGACGACCTCGGCGAGCACGAAGTCAAGCATGGCAAGAAGATCCATTTCTACAATCTCTACACCGGCGAACTGGGAAATTCCGCGCTGCCGGCGAAGTTCCGCGCGGAACGCGACCGCGCGCGACGCGGAAGGATCACCCGTCTCGCGATAGCCGCTGTGGTATTGGCCGCCCTCGCCGCCGCCGGATTCGTGCTGTATCAAAAGTACTCGCCGATCAAGCGAAAACAATATGTCGCCGTGATGGGATTCAGAAATTCCACCGGAAATGCCGACGTAGCTTGGGTGGATGGCGATCTCACCGACAACATGCGTGCGCAGCTTGGCGGCACCGAAAGACTTCGGACGATATCCGGCCAGGAGTGCGCCGAAATGTGGAAAAACCTGGGCGTGCCGCGCTTTGAAGGCTTGAGCAAGCGCGCCTTGGGGCAACTCAAAAGCTTTGGCGCGGATTTCGTTGTCGTGGGGTCCTACAAAGATCTGGGAAAATCGGCCGGAGGCAAGATTCATCTCATTGTGGAGTTGCAGGACGCAGGAGAAGGCGAAACCATTTCCACCATCACCGAGGACGGCACCGAAGCCGAGCTCGACAGGCTGGTGGCTCGTAGCGCGGCGCGCCTTCGGGAAAAGCTGGGGTTGGGTGAACTTTCTCCCGAAAGAACGCGACAACTCGAAATGGCGCAGGCTCCCCCGAGCATCCGCGAATTTTACTATCCCGGATTGGAGAAGCTGCGCAACTACGAGCCGCAGCAGGCGCGCAGTTACCTGAAGCGCGCCGTGGATATCGAACCAGCTTTTCCACTGGTCCACGCGGCGCTGGCTGAGGCGGAATCCGAACTGGGTTACGACAAGGACGCGACGGACGAAGCCAAGCAAGCTGTGACGCTTTCCAAGGGCCTCTCGTTTGAAGATCAACAATCCATCGAGGGCCGTTACTACGCCATGGCAACCAAGTGGGACCAAGCGATCGGCGCCTACGAGAAGCTGTATCGCTATAAAAGAGACAATTTGGAATATGGGCTACAACTCGCGAAGACCCAATGGTCGGCCGGCAAGGGAGCTGACGCACTCGGAACGCTGGCGGAATTGCGGAAGCTTCCCAAACCAGAGGGCGATGACGCCCGCATTGACTTGGCCCAGGCCGAGACTTCGAAGTCGCTAGGCGATAACAAGGGTGCGCTGAACGCCGCGGAATCAGCCGCGCAAAAAGCTAAGGCTTCCGGAGCCCGGTTACTGCGCGCCCGCGCACTCCACTGGGCCTGCGCGATTCTTCGGACGGTGGGCGAAGCGGAAAGAGCCAAACTGGCCTGCGAAGAGTCCAGAAACATCTCTCGCGACTTGGACGACAAGCTGGGAATTGCTCGCGCGGTTACGATTCTTGGAACCATTCAGTTGGACAACAACGATCTTGAGGGAGCCAAGCGCTTGTACCAGGAGGCTCTGGATAACGCCCAGCAAATTGGCGCTCAGAAAGATATCTCGGGAGCGCTCAATAACGTTGCCATGGTACTGGACGCGCAAGGAGAACTGGAACCAGCCAAGCAGGCCTACGAAAAGGCCCTGAAAATCCAACAGGAGATCGGCGCCAAGGATGAAATACCCGGAACGCTGAACAATATTGGCTCGCTGCTTCGCAAACAAGGTGAGTTGGAGGAAGCCCGGAAGACGTTGGAGCAAGCCATCGACGCTGCTCGTCAGAGTGGCGCGAAGGGCAGTCAGGCAGATGCGCTCGCTAACTTGGGAGACGTCCTGGTGGAGCGCGGCGATCTCGCTCAGGCCGAGCAAAGCTACTCCGAATCCATCGCGATTCAGCCCGACAAGTCGAATAGAGCCGCCACGGTTGTGTCCTTGGCGGACTTATTGGTGGTAGAGGGCAAGCTGCAGGAAGCCGAACAGCGTTACGGCGAAGTCCAGTCCGCAGCCAGTAAAATCGGACTGGCGGCCATTCTTCTGGCGAAAGGAGCCGCGCCGCAGGCCGAGACTGCCATTCGTGCCACTCTGAAGGAACTATCCAAGGATGATGTCGAAACTGGGATTCAGGCCCGTCTGGTACTCGTACGAGCCCTTTTGGAGCAAGGAAAACCAGTCGACGCTCTCAAAGAGATGGTGGACTTGAATGCAGTGGTGAACGCCACATCGCCACGGAACTTGCGATACAGCGCACTGATCGCGTCCGCAAAAGTGCAGGCCGCGACGGGCCGGCAATCCAATATCGCTCAGCCGGTGGACTCGCTTCAAAAAGTGGCGCGCGAGGCGAAAATAGCCGGGATGCGAGGTCTGGAGCTGGAGGCTCGCCTGGCCATCGGTGAGATCCAAACCTCGGACGGCAAGGGGCAGATCGCGCGCAAGGAACTGCAGCAAGTTCAAAGCGAGGCCTCGGAGAAAGGCTTTGGTCTGATTGCACAAAGGGCTGCAAAAGCAGCCGCCCATTAGCCGTTCTGCTTGGCTTGCTGCTTTTGCCGCACAACGATCAGAGAAGCAAGCGCCGCGATCAGAAGGCCGATCTCGCTCGGCTCTGGCGTGGTAACAGCCGAGCTCGTAGTAGCGCCGGCAAAGTTGGGAGCCGGGACGGTACTGCTATAAGCGAAATAGGCCGTAGCCGACAGATCGCCCATGAAATTACTGAAGTCGAGCGTGATGGGGGAAGCCAAAGGTGGGTTGTTAGAAATCGTAATCTGAGACGGAGTGCATACGATGTTCATTGCCGCACAATCCGTCGGCGTGCCTTCCAGGAGGCCGAAATCCGTAGGGACGTCCGCAAGACTAAATTTGACGGATGTTATCATCGTGGAAGCAATCGGGTTTTGCAACGAAAAAGTGAATAAGAAATCATCGGGAGATTCCCCGGTTCCTTCGAAACATTGCGCGATTACAGGACCCTCTTGCTGGCTACCGCATGCCGTAAAATCAATCGGACTGGGAGGCGACCCGTAGTCGGAGGGGTGCTTGATCCCACCGCCGGCCCACGCACTGCTCGCAAGAATGCAGAAGAAAAAGACACTAGCAATTAACCGGATCATTGGTCCATTATTCGGCGCGTCCTACCACTTGTCAAGCTTTCTGAAACTTTAAGGTACCGGGGGTACCTGTTACTAAATCTGTCACTTGGCTAACTACTACCGGCGATACACAACCCCGCCCTTCATTACAAAGGTCACTTTCTTCAACACGCCGATATCTTGTAGTGGATTGTCTGACACCGCGATTACATCCGCGAAGTAGCCAGCCTTGAGCGCGCCAATCTGTCCCTGCCAGCCCAGCAGCTTCGCGCCGTTGAGCAGCCCGGCCTGCAACGCAGCCAGCGGCGTCATGCCGTATTTCACCATCAGCTCATACTCCCGAGCCTGCGTCCCGTGGGGAAACGGACCAACGTCGGACCCCGCCGCCATTGGCACGCCGGCTTCGAGCTGTTTGCGAAACTCGTGCGCGTGAAAAGCGATGATCAGGCGTTCCCGCTCAGCCTGCGCGGGCGACGCGGGATGCTCGGCGAAATATTCGAAAATGGTAAATGTCGGCACAGCGAAGATCTGCTTTTCGCGCATCAGTCGCATGGTTTCATCGCTGAGCTGATCGGCATGATCGATTGACGCGACGCCCGCGCGCGCCGCGTAGCCGGTACCTGGTTCGCCGGTGGCATGCACGGCTACGCGCTTGCCCACTCGCGCGGCCTCTCCGACAGCAGCACTTAGTTCGGCTTCTGTATATTGATACGGCGTGGAAAAGTGTCCATCGCGGAATGAATCGCGTCCGGTCTCATAGATTTTGATGAAATCCGCGCCCTCTTTGAACTGCGCGCGGATCACACTTACTAACTCCATCGCATTATTCGCGTAAGTGGCGTTCGAGAGAATATGTTGCTCTGGATTGTAATTGATGGCATCTTCATGCCCGCCCAACAGATCCACCGCATTGCCACTGATGCGCAGGCGAGGCCCTGGAATCCGGCCCTGGTTGATGGCATTGCGCACGGCGGTATCGGCGGAGCCCGCGCCTTCGGTTCCCATGTCGCGCTCCGCGGTGAATCCTGCCAGCAGATCGTCGCGGGCGGCGAGAGTGGCGAGGATGGTTCGCTCAGGTACCGATTCTTGAACGGTCTGCAGATCTTCCGCGCCTGGATGTAGAAACAGATGCACGTGCGCGTCAATCAGGCCGGGGAGCAAAGTGCAGTCACCCAGATCGATAATCTCTACTCCCGCCGGGCGCGTTACGCGCGAGCCCGCCTCACTGATCCGCTCGCCGATGACCAGCACCTCACCAGGAGTTAGGAGTTTTCCGCTCTCGATTTCGAGCAGACGCGCGGCGTGCAATACGATGGGGGTCTGACACTCGGCCGCGAAGGCGGCAACCAGACCGGCAACTAATAAACGATGGATCATAGCGGATGAAATGAGGGATTGAGTATCCTGTCACCGGATTTTTTCTTCAGGCGTGCCACGCGGCGCCGCAAGGCGTCCGATGGTTCCAGATCGAGCGCGTTTAACGTCATTTCGAGCGCCATCGCGTAATTGCGCTCGCGATGCTCGAAGTATTTCGCCAGTTCTTCGAGCGCAGCCGCGCGCCAGGGATTCCGCGTGCCGGCGAGTTCGGTGAACACCGGCAGCGCAGCATGTTCGCGCCCCAATTTCTTCTCGATCAACGCGGTGTCCCACAGCGTGCGGAACATCAGATCGTCAGGCAACCCCCGATCCACAGCCTGACGGAACAGTGCCAGCGCGTTCTCAGGATTTCCCGCCTGCCGCCACCAACGCGCCAACCCAACCATCTCGGCGCCATGCGTGAACTGGGCTTTCTCAGGCGCATAAAAGGCCCATGGAACAATCGCGGTGAGGCACGCCAGCGTCAGAATGTCCGTAGCGTTGTGGTGGAAAATCGGCACGAGGCGAAAGATCTCCTGCGTGCGGAGATACTCGAAATAGAAATACGGAATCAATTCACCCGGAAGATCGCCCTGCCGCTCCAGCCCCAGGATCTGATTTTCGAGATCCACCAGCCGGCAACTGTCGAACCGGAGTTTCCATAACCGGCGCGCTCCAAACAATAAATCCAGATGCGGGAGAGTGCTAAATGGCGGCTGTTGCCGGACCATGCGATAACGCGTCTCGAGCAGCGGCTGATCGAACGTTCTGCCGTTGTAAGTGATCAGCACCTCGAATTGTTTGAGGTGCTCATGGAGCGCGCTTAACTGGCTGGCCTCTTCGCCGAACTCCCGCATGAAGAACTGCCGGACCCGGAAGCCGTCCTTGGCGATTCGGCCCACACCGATCAGAAACGCGTAGGTGCCCGACCCTCCCGCCAAGCCCGTGGTTTCCGTATCGAGAAAACACCATTTCGACACCGGCATGTTCGTGATCTCGCCGTTGGAAATGGGATGCAGTAGATCGCCCGGCAGGTCTTCGAGATCCGTGATGCCGATACTGCCGTGGCGGCGGTGGCGTTCGTACAGCTTTTCGGTTTCGAAATGCCGTCCGTGCGCGGTTTCCACTTCTTGCCAGGGATAGTCGTCGGGCGGCTGGTTGCTGGTGGCTGGTGGCTGGTGGGAACGCGTTCGTGGCTTCGCGTATCTCCGGTCGATCTTGGCGACGCGGCGGCGAAGATCGGCGAGTTGCTCCTGGAAATCACTCATGCTTGCTGCGATTCCACTAGCTCGGATACTTGCTCCCATTCTGCCAGGTGTTTGGCCAGCTCCGCACGGCTCTTCTCTAGCAGATTCGAGACGCGCAGGCTTTCCTCTGCGCTAACGAAATTGGCCAGCTCCGCTTCGTAGCCCGCGATCTCCGATTCCACGCGCTCGATCTGCTGCTCCAGTTGCTGGCAGCGATCCTGCATTTTTTTCAGCTTGATGGGATTCAAGCGCTTCGCGCTTGCGGCGTGCGCCGCTGGTAGCTGGCGGCTGGTGGCTGGTAGTGAGCCAGGCAGGGTCAGGTCAACTACTTTGCCTTCCTTGCGCCACAAATAATCTTCGTAGTTGCCCGGGAAGATGCTGACTTCGCCGGAGCCGATTTCGAAAACACGCGTGGCTAGTTTGTCGATGAAGTAACGGTCGTGCGAGACGAACACTACCGTGCCCGTATACTTCTCGATCGATTCCAGTAGTACATCCTTAGCGCGCAGATCCAAGTGATTGGTGGGCTCGTCCAACAATAGGAAATTCGATGGCTGCAGCAGCATCCGGGCCAGCGCGTAGCGGTTGCGCTCGCCGCCCGAGAGCACTCCGATCCGCTTGAATACATCGTCTTCAGAAAACAGGAAGCAGCCGAGCAAACTGCGGAGTTCCGTATTACTGGACCGCGGCGCCATGCTCTGCAAATCGTCCAGCATCTTGGCGTTGGGGTTGAGTTCCTTATATTGATCCTGCGCGAAGTAGTCCACTTCCACGTTGTGGCCCAGCCGGTATTCGCCCGAAGTAAGCGGCTCGCTGCCAGTCAGCAGCTTGATGAGCGTGGACTTCCCTGCCCCGTTCACTCCCACCAGGGCGATGCGATCGCCACGCTCGATGATGAAGTTCACGCCGCCAAATACAAATTTCTCGCCGTAGCTCTTCGAGACATTCTGGAACTCGGCCACGATGCGTCCGCTCGGCTTGGGTTGCGGGAACGAGAAATGAATGGTTCTTTCTTCCGCGGGCAACTCGATGCGCTCAATTTTGTCCAGCTCCTTGATGCGACTCTGCACTTGCTTCGCCTTGGTGGCCTGGTAGCGAAAGCGATTGATAAAAGCTTCCAACTGCTCGATACGTTCGCGCTGGTTGCGGTAAGCAGCTTCCAGTTGCTCGGCGCGCTCCTGTTTCTGCGCCAGATACTTTTCGTAATTGCCGCTGTAGAAATGCACGCCGCGATTCCAGATCTCGACGATCTTGTTCACCGTCACATCCAGGAAATAACGGTCGTGCGAAATCAGCACGTAAGCAAATGGGTAGGTGGTAAGATACTGCTCCAACCAATTGCGTGCTTCCAGATCCAGGTGATTAGTCGGTTCGTCCAGCAACAGCAGATTGGGCTTCTCCAGCAGCAGCTTGGCCAGCGCGATGCGCATCTGCCAGCCACCGGAGAATTCTTCAGTCCGCCGGTGCCACTCCGAGTGCGGAAAACCCAAACCAGCCAGAACCGTTCCTACCTGAGCTTCGATGGCGTACCCGTCGCGCGTGCGGAACTCGCTGTCGAGCTGGTGAAAACGATCAGCCACCTGGGCGTATTCGGCGCCCGCGGGATCGATCTCGCCCATTTTGTGGGTGAGCTCTTCCATCTCCTGCTCCATTTCCTGGAGCGAAGCGAACACCGACATGCATTCGGAGAAAACGCTACGGCCGGAGAGCGAAAGTCCGTCCTGAGGCAGATACCCGGAGCTGGTGCCGCGCGTCACGCTGAGGCTGCCGTATTCAAGCGTGTCAATGCCAGCCAAAATCTTCAGCAAAGTGGTCTTGCCGGTACCATTGGCGCCCACCAGGCCAGCCCGATCCTTCGAAGTGATCAGCCAGTTCAGATTTTCAAACAGCAGCTTGTGGCCGAAGCGCTTGCCAGCGCCGGAAAGTTGGATCATTGCGAAAAACGTTTCTAGTTTCTAGTTTCTAGTTTCGCGTTTCTGGTTAAGAATGTCGAGTGCACGCATTCGCCCGAGCGTTCGACACGAAAGCTGAGCCGCGACGGGGACGGAGCGTGTATAGGTCGCCAAGCCGCGAAAAGTGTTTAGCAGCGCTTCTAAGGAACTCGCGTAACACGGAGCCCGGCGCGGCCAGTTCCTGGTCCGTTTGGCGGTGCGCGCCGCACCCTTTGCGCTTCTAAGGAACTTCGCAAAACGGAGCGCGGCGCGGGTCAGTTCCTGGTCCGTTTGGCGGTGCGCGCCGCACCCTTAGCGCTTCCTGCCGGTCGCGGCTCTGACATGCGTCCTCGGGGTCCTTGCGCATGTCGAGCGGCCCAGGCCAGTCAACCAGAAACCAGAAACCAGAAACGATTTTCACGGCGGCCCTAACTTACACAACGGATCCCCAACCACAATATTCATCCAACTCAACGCCGGGATTGCGAGATAGTAACTCTCGGCCAGATTGCGGCCACGATAATACGCCGGCAGCAGGATGTTGGGCCGCGGCGTGTACCCGAGAAACGGCTCGTAAACGTGGCCGGAAGCTCCGGTGGCGCCGTCGTGGATGTAATCCGCAGTCAGCGTTTGCGGCGAGCCGAAGAACAAACCCTTCGGATCGCTCCAGGACGTGCCGAGATTCCAGGTGTCCGGCGGACGTGTGAACGTACGTCCATTGGTGGAAACGTATTCAGTCATGATCGCGCCGGGCAGCCATCGAAACCCGAGATGGCGTTGCTTTCGATCCGGGTCATTCGACCCCCAGGACGCGTATCCAATCACGTCCAACTGATCAGTGAGGACTCTCGCAGTATCGTCCAGCACCACGCGATCGCGAGGCAGCGCGCGGGCAGCTTCCCGCATCCAATTGTTGCCGGGTGTGTTGTCGCTGGCCTTGAGATCGATAACGAACTTGCCTCGATTACGCGCCACTAACGAGCGATCGATTACACCCTTGACATCCTCAAAATCGTAACCTGCCAGCCGCGTCACCAGGTAGATGGGGAAATCCGGGTGACGGAATACCGCGCCCGTCTTACCGAAAAATGGATTCGCGGTACCAGCGGGCAAGATGTGCGTCTTACCACGCATGTCGGAATAAAGCAGCGTGAGTTCGGAATCTACGGAAGCCTCTTCAGCCAGCCTGCCGCCATTTCCGCGAATGCGCAAGGGAACCCCGGAAGTGGTAACGATGTAGAGGATTTTGTCCTCCCAATGCCGGGAGCGCAAAAAGCTTGCGATGGGCTCCGCGAGCTGCTTGTCATAATCGTCGCGAGAAATCTCTTCGTCCACTCTTGCGTTCAAGCGGCAGACGTTGGCCAGCGGAATATGCCGATGCAGCGCATAATACTCGCCAATCTGCCGGGAGAGCGGCGCAGGTTCGTTGACTATCAGCAACACGCTGTCGGCTGCTTGACCGAAAAGCAAACCTGTGGCCCAGATCCACAGGGCAAGTTTTGACACTACACCCTATTTTAGGCTCTTGAGAAAGGTGACGATCGATTTCGCGTCGTCGGGCTGAAGTTTGTAAGCCGGCATCGGCGGATCGGCCGCATGGCCGCTCGGTCCAACTCCGGTCTCGAGAAATTTCTCCAATCCAGCTTCGCCCCAGCGCGCAAAAAGCCGGCCCGTGGACGTCAAATCGGGCGAGGTCTTGTGCCAGCCTTTCATCTCGTGCATGGGTTGGAAATCAAGCACGGCACCCTTCAACCACTTCGTGGAGTCCAGCTCACCGTCCTCCGTGTGTGGCGTGTGGCATCCCGAGCATTTCGCAACTTCCTCCACCAGGTATTTTCCGCGTGCTACCGCGCTTGAATCCTGCGCAAAGCCCATCATCGCGAAGATACAAAACAATCCGAGAAATTTCGCCATGCGCCTATGTTAGCGGATATGTTAGCGGACGCGCCGCCGATTTTCAGCCGCTGATATAATGCCATCCAGATGAAAATCCCTTTTATCTGCTGCCTTGTTACGCTGGCTGCCTTCGCCCAGGACAAGCCCACAGCCCATTTCCATCACGTGCACTTGAACTCCACCGATCCCGCGGCCGCGATCGAATTCTACACGCATCACTTCGATTGCGAAAAAGCGACCTACAAAGGGCAGGATGCGGTTTGGGCCCAAAAATCGTGGCTGCTGTTCAACAAGGTGTCCACTCCGGCACCTTTTGAAGTTGTTTCCGCTATCTGGCATATCGGCTGGGGCGCCGAAGACATGCCTGGCACCTATCGGCGGCAACTCGATATGGGAACTGTGTTCCAGACGCCCATTACCGACATCAGCGGTCTGGCGAGTACGCCCAACTTCTTTTACGCTTACGTGGACGGTCCAGAGCACGAGCTGATTGAGTTAAACACCTCCACGCATCATCATTTCGGCCACCTGCATTTATTCAGTTCGGATCCCGTGGCGGCAGCCGAATGGTATGTGAACAACTTCGGCGCAGTTTCGCGCGGCCGATCGCGCGAGCCACGCTTCTACAAAGGGTTCCAGGTTTCGCCGTCAGCTTCGCTCATGATGGACAACGTGAACATAATCATTTTTCCCATGGAGCATGCCCGCCAGACATTTCCTGAGCTGTGGAAGGATCGCAAATCGTTCGAATCTTCGAAGAATCGCGCCATCGATCACATCGCGTTCAGCGTGGACGATCTAGCGGCGGCCAAGGAGCGGCTACGCAAGGCCGGTATCGAAGTTTCGAGCGATGGATTCCTGGAAGGTCCGGATCGCATCAGAATTGAATTAGTGGCCGCGAATGAACGCGAATGAACGCAAAAACTCTTATTCGCGTTTATTTGCGTTCATTCGCGGCTAATCATTTCGCAGGGACGAAAACCACTGCTACCGGCGCCAAAGCATCCAACACTTGGCCGGTTGGTTTCAAACGTCCTGAGGTTTGATCAATCCGGAATACAACCATGTTTTTGGATTGCTGGTTGGCCGCAATAAGATACTGGCCCGTGGGATCGATGCTGAAGCCGCGCGGCGTCTTGCCTTGCGTGGCCACATTCTCAACCAGCTTGAGCGTACCGGCCTTCGGATCCACGGCGAAGACCGCGATGCTGTCGTGTCCCCGATTTGACCCGTATACGAATTTTCCCGATGGATGCACCTGAATCTCGGCCGTATCGTTTTCGCCTTTGTAATCGGCGGGGAGCGTCGAGACGGTTTGGATCTCGTGCAGAGTGCCTGCTTGCGGCTGGTACTCGAAAGTAATAATGGTAGACGCCATTTCGTTTATCAAATATACGTGCCGTCCGTTCGGATGAAACGCAAGATGCCGGGGCCCGGAACCCGGCGCTACTTTCACAAATCGAGCATCCGTCTCCTGCATTTGTGCCGTAGCCGCGTTCAATTTGTACATCATCACTTCGTCCATACCGAGATCGGCCACCAGCGCAAAGCGGTCGTCCGGCGACACGGCCACGCAGTGAGCATGCGGCCCATCCTGACGGCGTGGGATCTTACCGGAACCCTTCGGCTGAAAGAATCCCACGGACTGGTTCAGAAGGCCGTCGCTCGCTATCGGATATGCCGCGACACTGCCATTGTTGTAGTTGGCAACGATCACGCATTTCGCCTGATGATCCAGAGCCAGGTGGCATGGTCCATCGCCCATGGAGGCTTGCTGATTCAGGAGCCTGAGCTTGCCGGTAGCTGGATCGATGGCGAATGCGCTCACTGAGCCGTTATTCGACATCTTTTGAAAGTGCGATATCTCATTGACGGCGTACAAAAACTTCCCGTTGGGATGCACTGCGAGAAAGGACGGATTCGCGGATTCCGCCGCCAAGCTTAGCGGCGAAAATTTTCCAGCTGTGGCATCGAATCGCGACACGTAGATCCCCTTCGACCCCAGGTCGGTGTAGGTGCCAACGTACATGAAATAATCGGCGCCGAGCAGAGGGGCGATCGGAGCGAGCAACCCAGATAGCGCCATGAGCGCAGAAAAGCAATATCGCATCATTTTTTGTCTATTCATTTCTTAAAACCAGAGTAAGTGGCGTGGCAGTCTAGGATACTAACGAGCGCGCCAGTCGCGCCAATCCCGTGTAGTGGCCTTCACCATCTTAGCAGCCGCCTCATGCAGCCAGTGGGCCGGCCGCTGCTTCAAGTCCTGAACGATCGCTTTAATCGCGCGGGGCGTACCCAGATGCACGTTGGCTGTTTCAAAGCCCATGGCGTGCAATAATTTTCCTTCGTCACGTTCCTTGGGCATCGAGGTGAGCTCCACGCGCGAGCAATCCGGCGCCAGGCGCCGCACAATCCAGCGGCCTTTCAGGCGTACAAATGGGTCAATCGCTCGCACGGACCGGTCCAGGATCTCCTGGTAACAAATCCGCTGGGACGCTTTTCCTACCGCGGCCCAAGCACACGCGGATGGCGCCAGCGCCTTGGCTTCGCGCGCGATTTTGGCGCCTTCGAACATCGCGATGGCTACAAACCTCTCGCGTCCCAAGCTACCGAGACCCGCGATGCGATGCGCGATCCGGTGGTCCAGATCCTTCTTGGGAAGCAAGCGTTCGATAGCCCGGACCGCACTCTTCGGAACGCGGCTTCTCAACCTCGGCAATCGATCCATTTTTCCCCAAAATTGTTGCGGCTCGCGCAGAACACCGGTCATCATTTCACGGAGCCAGGGGTGTTGCTCGGCAAGAACGATCGGAGAACCGCCTATCCGCAGGCCTTTCGTGTAGCCATCCAGAATTGCGTTGCAGGCGTCACTCGCACCGATCTGCAGCCGCGCCTCGCGAATCGCGATGTGAGCGCTCGCGGCCAGGCGTACCAGATCGATGGTGTAGGGCAGGACGTAGGCCTCATCAAAATCATTGATGCCCCACACCAACCGGCCTTCCACGTCGCGCCACGTTCCGAAATTTTCAACGTGGAGGTCACCTACCGCCAGCACTTTCGGTGCGCAATCGTCCTCAGCCGCCACCTCCGGCCATAGCTGCATCCAGCGGTAAAACGTGGCACGCAGAAATGGGAACACATCCTGGGCCATGGCCTCGTGCTTGCGGTTCAGATCCGCCTGCAATACGGTGATCCGCTTGCCCAACCAGGCTTCGTAGCTTTGAGTGGCCTTGGTGATATTCATCTGAAGTCTAGTGTACGCCGAACGGCACCGGTCGCTTTCGGGCTTGAGAAAAAATTGTTCACAGGCGAAAGCGCCTGTGTCACCCAATCGAGAATCCCTGTGCGCCAATGTGGGGCAGGCGCTTCCGCCTGCCAATCCTCCGCTCCTGCCGACTTTTTCTCAAGCCCTTACACTCTCGCGGCTCGGTAACATCGGTGCCTATGCTAACCTCGGGTATCTTTGGTGCTAACCAGACAACTTCTCACACGTCGAACTTGGGAACCCGGAAGTTGGATCGAACTCACCGGGCAACCCGCGCGTATTCATGGAAGATGCCGACTGTGCTGACAAATGCGAATTCTGATTGATGCCACGCCGGTGCTGTTACGGAGTGCGGGCGTAAAAACCTACACCTACCACTGGATCCAGCATCTGTGGCATTATGCCGGCAATGAGCAGGTTCTTACCTTTCCCCCGCTCAACAAACTGGCAGCGCTGAACCATGAGGCATCCATGCTGTCGCCCGCTCGGACCTATTCGCAGCTCGGGCTGGTTTATCTGGCGAATCTGCAGGGGAGTCTGCCGCTGCTTAATTGGATGACTCCGAAAATAGACGTGTTCCATGCCTCGAATATGGTCCGCAATCCACCCGGAAAAGCCAAGCTGACCGCGACCATCCACGATCTGACCAGCCGTTTGATGCCGGAGCTGCATACTGCAGCCAACATCCAGGCCGACCAAGGATTCGCCGAAAAAGTTCTGAAGCGCGCGAACGGCGTGATCGCTGTATCGGAAAACACGCGGCAGGACGCGGTGCGGCTGCTGGGTTTGGATCCGGAAAAAGTTCACGCGATCCATTCCGGCGTCCCGGAAGTTTACTTCGGAGCGCAACCCCGGCCGAGCGACCGCCCTTATGTATTTTTTCTTGGAACCATTGAACCGCGCAAGAACATCGATACCCTGTTGGACGCCTGGCAAAACACATGCATGCGCAACGACTTCGATCTGGTGATCGCCGGCGCTTCGGGTTGGGGGTCGGCAAAGACATTGGCGCGCCTGGCATCGCGACCTCCTGGCGTCCGGTATCTCGGCTATGTTCCCGAGGATGAACTGCCCGGATTAACGGCGGGAGCAACAGCCTTCGTTTATCCGTCGCTATACGAAGGCTTCGGTTTTCCCGTGGCGCAGGCCATGGCGGCTGGAGTGCCGGTGATCACCTCGAACACGTCGTGTTTGCCGGAGATCGCAGGCGATGGCGCGCTGCTGGTGGACCCGCGCAGTGCGGCTGAGATCCAAGCCGCCATCGAAAAATTACTCACATCCCCGACGCTCCAGCAGCAGCTACGAATAGCGGCGTTAGCGCGGGCCCAAGAATATCGTTGGGAAGTGTGCGCGCGGAAAAGTTTGGAATTTTTCCGTCGATTGGGCTGAACGGCTCGCCATCCCGCGCTTAATGGTCGCGGTCGGTTACTAAGTCAGTTAGGGCCGAGAGAGCACGTTGGTAGGGCGAATCGGGGAATTCGATTACGATACCGCGGGCTTTGTCCGTGAAGGCTTGAGCGCGCTCGCGCACACGCTCGAATCCGCGGTGACGTTCGATCATGCGAAGGATCTGCTTGAACGGAACGCGCTCATAGTTGCCGTCTTTCAGTACATTTTCAACCAGGCGTTGTTCTTCGGGCTCGGCATCTTCGAGAGCGTAAATCAGCGGCAGCGTCACTTTACCCTCCCGCAGATCGCTTCCCACTGGCTTTCCCAGAACTTTTTCGTTGGAGGTGAAATCCAGCACGTCATCCACCAGTTGAAAGGCAATGCCGAGGTTCCAGGAGAACTCGCCCAAGCGGTTTTCGGCGGCTTCATCGGCGCCGCCCATCAGGGCGCCCAGACGCGCGCAGGCCGAGAAGAGACTGGCTGTTTTGCGGTCCACCAACTCCATATAATCGGCTTCGGAAATCGCGATCTTGCCGATGCATTCAAGCTGGAGCAGTTCACCTTCCACCATCATTTGCGTGAGGGCGATGAGCAGATCGAGCACGTGAAAATTCCGCTCGCGCAAGGCGATTTGAAAGGCCTGCATATACAGCCAGTCGCCCGCCAGCACGCAGGTGTGATTACCCCAGATGGTGTTGGAGGATGGCCGGCCGCGGCGAGTTTTGGCGGTGTCGATTACATCGTCGTGTACCAGCGTCGCCGCGTGGATCATTTCCACCACTGCCGCCATGCGTATGGATCCATCGGAGACGGCGCCCACTAATCTCGATGCCAACAGCACCAGCATGGGGCGCAGACGTTTTCCACCACCGTCTTGCAGGTATCGATTAATGGTAGTAACGGCGTCGACACTAGCCACCGATTCCAGGCTGATCTCGCGCTCCACGCGATCGAGATCGTCCTTGACCAGGTCGAGCATCTCGCGCGCGGTGAGGGCCTGCCCGATCTTACTGGTGAGTCCCATGTGATTTTTTTTAGTTTAGCAGTTGGTTCTGCGACGCGTCTCGCGCACACGAGCGTTTGCTGTCTGTGCACCAACAGCTTGCGTAAATATTCGTCGCCTTCCTTGCTGATTCCCAATTGCGGCCGGCTCTCGCCCGATTCACTGCGCCGCGGACGGAGTCCTACATAGCACCCTACATCCCGGCTTTTC
>Ga0116125_1000173_pt1 | contig 29446 bp, 26 predicted proteins | sample June2015DPH_16_1_2_FD_89729 | JGI IMG/M metagenome (GOLD analysis project Ga0116125, IMG submission 89729) | Peatland microbial communities from SPRUCE experiment site at the Marcell Experimental Forest, Minnesota, USA - June2015DPH_16_10 | ecosystem: Environmental > Terrestrial > Soil >...
CGTAGCCGCTGTGTTTACCGTCAGCAGCGCCGCATTCGTGTTCGTCGATCCCGCCGTGTTGGTAAACACCGCGCGATATTGATTGTTGTTTTGCGATGCGGCGGAGGTAAACGTCAGGGTGGTCGAAGTAGCGCCTGTTAGATTTGTAAATGTTGCGCCTTCATTAGTGCTCACCTGCCATTGAACCGTCGGCGTGGGATTTCCGGTGGCTGAGGCGTTGAACGTCGCCGTGGCGCCGGAGCAAACTGTTTGCGCCGTGGGCTGCAGCGAAATCCCGGGCCCTTGCAGCACCGTAACCGTATCCGTGCTCGATCCGGTGACAATCGACCCGCCGCCCCCGGTGACGCTCGCCGTATTCTGGATCGACGTCAAATTGGTGGTCACGCTGACGGTCAGCGTGATGACCGCATTCGAACCTGCCGCGATTGGAGCGGTGTTGCTGCAGACCACGTTGCCGCTGCTGTTCATACAGCTCCATATCGTGCCGTTGGCGGATACGAAACCCAGGCCGCTCGGAAGCATATCGGAGACCGTAACCGTGGAAGAAGTGGCGGCTGTGCCACTGTTGCTTACGGTGATGGAAAAGCTGCCGTTTTGATTGACCGTAAAATTGCCGGTGTGTGTTTTTGCGATGCTGAGCCCCGGCGAGCCGCCGCAACCGGTCGCGTTCGCATTGACGGTGGTGGAGGTGTCGGCCGTTGTCTTTTGCTCCACGTTACCCGCCGCGTCGATGGCATAGCTGTAGAACGCATAGGTATGCCCGGCCACGCCCGTGTACGTTGACGAAGTTAGCGCAGTGTCAAGCAGCCAGGGAGTGAACGCACCACCGTTATCGGACACAAGTATGTTGTAACCCTGAATACCGGAGCCAACATCAGTGCCGGACCATGAAACCGTGAAGCAGGCCGAGCTTTCGGTACTCGGCAGCGCCGCGACTGCGCTCACCGGCACATCCACATCCAAGGTGTTCATCCACGTCGAGGTGGAAATAGGCTGGTTGAAATCGAATACGATGGTCGCCTGGTTTTGAATCACGGTTCCCGTGGTTTGGCCTGGAAATGGGACAGCTGTGAAATATACGTATCCTTGCCCTTGCGGAGAGGTGACGTTCGGAGGAAGAAATCCCAGCGAAGGATCGTTGGGAGTGGTGCCGGTATCGGGATCGATGGTCAGGTACTGCCATGTGATGGTGTTCGACGGCGCATCGTAATGCGCGGTGACCTTCACTTCGAATGGCTGCGTGGGACGTAGGTCCACTAGCGCGTTGAAATCGTTGAGGCCTCCTGGAGGGCTTAGGACCTGGGTTCCGAAGCCGATCGCGCCAAAGCTGATCGTGTTGGGGTTCAGGCCCGGATCGAGAGTGTCGGTTATCGTGACATTCTGAGCAGGCGCCGTAGCGGTCGACTCATTTTCAAAATAGATGAAATACGGGAACACACTCTGCCCGGTAACCCACTGGGAAGCCCCTCCGCCGCCTTGGGGACCCACTTTATCGTTCGGATCGCCTGGTACCCGGATGTCTGTGTCGCCGCCGGTGTCGGCGTCGCTGCCGCCGTTTGTGCAGCAGGGGGAATCCACATGGATTTCATTATGGGCTGGCGTGTGGGCCGGCGTACCTGCCGCAGTGGATTCAGTGCCCTGGATAACGTAACAAGCGCCAGCCGAAAGCTTGGCCAATGCGATCTTGTAATCATTCAGAGTTGCGCTGCCGGACACTGTGGCTGCCACGTTCAGGGCGACGGTGACATTCGGGGAGATTAAAAGATCGATCGTCAGATTTGGAGCGTCCACCGTCCCCACGTTGCATGCCGAATACAGATAGATTTGCGTATGTCCCGCGCCATAGAAGGCCGGCCCGACCAGGTTCGCCTCCAGTTGAATGCTTCCGCCGCCCGCCACCGTGAGTCCGCCGGGACTGACCAGGAACGTGCCGTTGGGATTGTTGACGGTGAGCGTGTAGATTCCGGTCGGCGCCCCGTTCAGAGGGAGCGATACCGAAAGTCCCGATCCATCCGCGTTTACGGTGGTCCCGCTACTCATAATGGTGGCCGGGCCGGTTAATTGCACCGTGGCGCCGCTTAGGAAGACACCGGTCGGGCCGAGAATGGTAGGCGTTACCGTGCTCACGTTACCCACCGTGTTCGGGAAGCTCAGAACCGTCGGCTGAACAGTGAAACCTTGAGGGAGCGTCGCCGTCGCGCCATTTGGATTCACGATCGTGACGTCATAGACCGTCTGCGTGGCTCCCACCAGGTTGACTAACGCCGTGATGGACGACCCGTCCGAGGCGGTCGACGCGCCGATTCCCGTGATCGTGTCGCCGAACGAAACAAGCTTGATATTGGCGCCGGTCACGATCCCGAAACCCTGCACCGTGACCGTGATGAAATCGGAGCTGCCCCCGCGAGTCGGCGTTATGGCGCCGATCGCCAAAGCTCCGCTTCCTCCAATCGTAAGTTTCGCGAGGAATGCATCCGAGCTTCCCTTGAGCGTCGATTGATAAGCCCCGAACGTAGCCGGAAAACCCGCGGCTATCGAGGTTTGCCCGGCAATATAAACGTTTCCGGAAGGGTCGGCGGTCAGAGATTGTATTTGGGGACCGCTCGGTAAGAGAGTCGAATACGTCAGAGCACTCCCGGCCGAGTTCAGCTCCAGCACGAACTGCGGGCCTGGGGAAGCCGTGGGAGGAAGAGCGTTGATTTGGGGAAAATTCGGCGATTGCGTGGTGCCAGTCAAATAGACATTTCTGAGGCTATCGATCGCCATATCGAAGATTTGATCGTTGCCTGTGCCCCCAATATAGGTGGAGTAAAGGCGAGTCTGCCCGTCCAAGCTGAGCTTGGTGACGAACCCGTCTCCCGTTCCGCCCCCGCCTCCGAATGTAGTCTGGAAGGCGCCGGTTGTAGTGGTGAAATTGGTGGAGGTCGTCGATCCCGCAAGATATACGCCGGTTGTATCGAGCGCGACCTTCTGGACATAATCGACACCGCTTCCGCCAATGTAGGTGGACCAGACTAGCGGAAACGCCGCGGTTGTATTGAATTTCTCAACGAAGCCGTCCTGACCGCCGCCGCTCGAGCTTTGAATGGAATTCACAGTCGGAATGGTTCCCGCGCCGGAACCCGAGACCACAAAGAGCTCTCCTCCGACATAAGCGTTTCCGGAGTTATCCACCGCCACCGACACACCTTCGTTATTGGAGCCGCCAATGTAACTGGAGTAAGCCAGCGATGCGGTCCCGGACAGAGTGGTATTGAACTTACTTAGAAAACCGAGGAAGAAATTACCAAAGGTAACTCCCGAGGTGGAGTACGCATTGGAGGTCACCGGCAGAGTGTTGGATATCGTCAAACCGGTAATGTAGGCGTTCCCGGCATTATCGACGGCGATTCCCAGCGCATAGCTGGCGCCGATGGTATCGCCCAGATAAGTGGAATACAGGAGGCTGGAACCGCTCGCGCTGATTTCTGTTACAAAAGCGTCTTGCGTAGCCGTGCCGGCTAGTGTCTGACTATACGCATTCGTCGTGGTTGGAAAGTTCGCCGATGTCGTGTACCCGGTAACATACGCCCTTCCGGAAGGATCAACCGCCAAGATTCCAGTGTAGTTTGCGACTCCGCCTATGATTCCCGGGTTGGCCGTTTCATTTCCACTGCCTCCCAGGTAGGTTGAGTAAACAAGGGCCGTCCCGGTTGAGTTGAACTTCGTCACAAAGTAATCGCTGGTCCCCCCGCCATACGTACCCTGCGCCGCAGTCATAGTGGGAAAGTCCGTGGCCGAGCTGGTGGTGCCGGCAATGTAAGCGTTGCCCCCGCCATCCACCGCAATGCCAAATGCCGCTTCGTCTCCCGAGCCGCCGAATAAAGTCGCGTAGGCGATTTCTAAAGCCGGATCCACCACCAGCGGCTTGCTCGCGTCATACTCGGCCACGATAAACGCAATCTCAGTCTTCCCTGACCGCACGAATCGGCCTTCGATCGGAATCCTTCCCTGCGCGGACTCCTGGTACAGAACCGGCTTATGCAGAAGCAGATGTCCTTCACCAGCTTCCAGGCGCACGTTACCCTGCGCATCCACGCTGAGCTTGTCCGCGCCGTCGAACGCCAGACGGATTGAATCCGGTTTGGCGCCGGGTCGAACAATGAAATCAAATTCGAGCTGTCGCTGGGTGCCGCGGTAGACCAGATCGATGCCTGGGTAAACGTCCCGATAGGCGATCTGCGCGTAACCGGGCACGCTGCTGTGCCACTTGCCCGGATCGCTGCCGATGAAGTAGTTGGTTGTACCTGGGAGCCGGTCGCGCGCCTCTAGGGATGCCTTCGCGTTTGAGCCAGGCAATCGCATCTGGAGGACCGGGGACAAGTTTGGAACGCCGGCTGACTTCAACCGAACGGCCATTGCCGTGGGTGTCAGGAATAATGTATACCCGTTGCCGTGGGCCAGATATTTCACCCGGGAATCCGTTTGTCCCTGATTTTCCTCAAAACGGAGAGGCAGCTTTGCGATATTCTCGCGGACCTTGGCTGACCCGGCTGGTGGAGCGCCGAGTAGTGAACAACTTCCGGCTAGGGCTCCAAGGAGCGTCAGGGTGGGCACCATCGTATAACTCCATGAGGAGAGGGGTTGCCTTAATTTCATTCCGTCCTCTCAAAAGTGGCGTTCGGAGGAGGGGTAACGCTCGAGAATGTCTGGACTCCATCGGTGAAGCTGTAGGTTTCAGCTCGCACTGCCGATTGTAATCCAGCAAGCACAATAAAACCGGTGGCAATAGTACTTTTGTTGAGCACGGTCCCTCCAAGGACTCCCATTTATAGCCTCGCGCGTCCTAAAATATCCTTAGAGCGTTCTGAAATTTTCTGAAAGGCTTGTTTCCAATGAGTTCCCAGGGGACGAGAGTCGATAGGCCGGCGAAGTATCGATTCGGCGAGTTCGAACTCTTCCCCAACCAGGGAGCGTTATGGCGGGCCGGGGTGCGAGTACCGCTGATGCCCAAGCCGTTGGCGACGCTGCTGGTGCTGGTGGATCGCGCGGGCGAGACTGTTTCTAAGGATGAACTGCTGGCCGAGGTGTGGAACGGCACGGCCGTTGAGGAGAACAATCTCACCCAAAGCATCTCAACGCTTCGCAAAGTGCTGGGCGAAAAGCGTGGCGAGAACCGCTTCATCGCCACTGAGCCGGGAAACGGCTACCGATTCGTGGCTTCGGTTACCAGGATCGAGGAAGCGCCGTTCATCGCCCCGGAAAACATTACCCGGGCGGTTCCAAACGGGAAGCTGCATGAATCCGACCCAGACCCCCGTCCTTGGCTGCTTGTTTTTGCCGTAGCCGGCCTGCTCGCGCTGGCCGCGGGGGTTTGGCTGTGGACGCGGCACTCGGCTGAAAAAGCGCTCATGCGGAAATCCATTGCCGTTCTGCATATTCGCGATCTGTCTAAGGCGGGTTCTGAAGCATGGCTGCAAACGGCACTGTCGGAGATGCTTACATCGGAGCTGGCCTCGAGCGGAAAGCTGCATGCGATTCCCGCGGAGGATGTCGCCCGCTGGCGGTCGGATGTGGGGAGCAAGTCCGATGGCGCGCGGCGGATCGACGTGCTGCGTCTGGCACATAACAGTTTCGGCGCGGACACATTTGTTCTGGGGTCGTACGTGGTAACCGGCACGTGCCCGGCATGCCGGGTGCGGGTGGACCTGGGTTTGTTCGATGCGGGGACCGGCGATCAGCTGGCGACCGTTATCGATGAAGGTCCGGCGCCAGATTTGCTGGATCTTACCACGCGCCTGGGCGCCAAGCTGCGCGCCGGTCTGGGTGTTGGCGGCACGCCCGCGATGCCGGCGCGATGGCCGGCTGCGAGCGCGATGAAGGAATACGCCGAGGGTCTGAAGGCGCTCCGGCTTATGGATCCGATGGCGGCGCGGGATCATCTGCAGGCGGCGGTGACGGCCGATCCGGGGAATGCGCTGATTCATTCCGCCCTGGCGGACGCGTGGAGCGCGCTCGGTTATGGGTCGCGTGCGATTGAAGAAAATCGGCGAGCTTTTGAGCTTTCAAGTGCTCTCGGGCGCCTGGATCAACTGGGAATCGAAGCGCGATACCGCACCAGCACGCAGCAGTTTGATCGAGCGATCGAAATCTATCTAAACATTTTCCGGCTCTTTCCGGATAGCTTGGAAGACGGCCTTAATCTGGCGAAGTCGCAGTTGCGAGGGATGAAAGGTGCGGACGTAGTTTCAACTTTGCAGATCTTACACCGGCTTCCCAAGCCTTCTGGGAATGATCCGCGGATCGATCTGATCGAAGCGCAGAACGCGGGGGTCGTCAACGATTTCCTGAAAACACGCGAGTATGCTCACAGGGCTGCAATGGAGGCGCAGTCGCGGGGCGCACGATACCTGTTCGCACGGGCGCGCCTGCTGGAAGGCGGAGCGATGCAAAACCTGCACGATATGAACTTTTATGCCGTGCAGACGGAAGCGCGTAAAGTCTGTGAAGAGTTGGGGGATCGCCAGTGTATCAGCCAGGCTTGGCGGATCCACGGCAACTACCTGTACTTCAGTGGACAATTCGCGGAGGCACAGGAGGCTTATCTGGCCGGCGTAAACGTGGCTCGTGAGCTGGGCGATCGCGGGGAGCTAGCCAATCTTATGACTGGTCTTGCCGTAGTTGGTGAATCCAATTTCGAATGGCGGCAGGCGGAACAAAATCTTCAAGAAGCGATCTCTCTTAAGAAAGAGACGGGCTATGATCCCAGCGATATTCAGATGCAGCTCGCCGATTTGTACCTGCGATTAGGAAGGCTTCGAGACGCCGCGCGTGCAGCGGATGAAGCATATTCCGAGGCACAGAAGACCGGCGCTCATGAAGATTTGGGCGAGGTGTACCAGCTACGAGGAACGCTAGCGCGGTTAGAGGGGCGCTTGGATATCGCGCAGGAAATGGGCGAGAAGGCCGTCAGCGAGATGCGCGTTTCGAATGGAGTCGGGCCTCTGACGCTGGCGCTCGCTGCACTTAGTTCGACTCTCACGGCGCGCGGTGACTTGGTATCGGCGGAAAAGGGCCTGGGAGAAACCAGCACTAGCCTTGCCCTAGAAGTTTTGGGGAGCGTCGAACTCGCACGCGCCGAGTTGTGGCTGGCCAAGGGGCAGTTTCCCCAGTCGGCTGATGAGGCCAAGCGCTCGGCGGCGGATTTCACGAATGCCCACCTGGATGAAAACTCGGCAATTGCATTGGTCACGGAAGCTGATGCGCTTGAGATGATGGGGCGGAATTCGGACGCGCTGGCGATTTGCCAAGAAGCTGAGCGAAGAGCTGCCCGAATCCCGAATCCAGTTCCAGTCTTACGCGCCCAACTGGCGGTCTGGAGCCTAAGCGGCTCCGCCGATTCGAACGTGCCGGCGGATCTACACGCCAAGGTAGCAAGTTTGAAGAATCCTGAGCTTTCGCTCGACGAGGATTTCGATCGTGCCATGCGGGCGAAGCGGACCGGGGCTCCGGGCGCCCGTGGAATGTTCAATTCGCTCGCGAGTCGAGCAGCAAGTTATGGATACCTCACGTTGTCGCGGCGGGCGCGCTCGATGGACGCGTTGCCCATAGCACCCAAGCGATAAAAACAAGCTGCAGCGGAAGCCTGCCCCAAAGCAAGAGCGGTGAAAGCGATCCCGCACCGGCTGCCACGGGATCCGTAACCATGTAGATATTGGCTGGAAAGACGGCGATTAACAAAGCGACCAACCCCCATGCGGCCGCACGGCGTAGCGGCGGAATCAGGAGGCCGAGTCCGCCCAAGGTCTCGCAGACGCCGCTGATTTGGACCATGGCCAGATGCCAGGGAATGTAGGGCGGCATGATTTTGAGATAGAACTCGGTTTTTGTGAAATGCAGGATGCCGGCGCCGATGTAGAAGACGGATGCGAGAACGAGCGCGATCCGGCGTGGCCAGGACAGGTTACGCACTGCGCTTGATTCTAGCGCAAGATTAGTCGTGGTTCGACTGTTTCAGAATGTGTACGGTCCGGCCGGTAAAGTAGCCCAGTACCATCGCGAGTATGAAAGAAACAAATAGAGGAGGCGCGTCCATGTATTTGTTATCGGCAAACTGGGCGCGAGTCTTATAGGACGAAGGTTCTGTCTTTCTATAGGACGAAGGTCCTGGCAGGCACTGCTGGCCCCCTTGCTGACGCGCGGGCTGCAGTTCGTCGCTGGATTGCAGTCCGGTGCTGCGACGGTAGCCCGCGCGTGAGCGAGCGGACAATTTTCAAGCTGCTCGGCGCAACGCGTGGTAGACCAGCAACACAACCACGGCGCCAACTACTGCGACAAGTAGACTGTAAAGATTCAGACCGGTGACGCCTATCGCGCCGAACCTGTTGAATAGCCAGCCTCCTACTACGGCGCCGACTACTCCCAGGATGATGTCGATGAACAGGCCTTCGCCCTGCTTGTTTACCAGCTTGCTGCCGATGAAACCGGCCAGCAGCCCTAAAATGATCCACGCGAGAAATGACATGCGGGTTCCTCCCCGGCCAAGTATACAGGAGAATTGTATAATCTGACCACGCGACCCTTCTCATTAGTACTGACCCTGGGTGTAGTCCTCGTAGCCGGCTGTGGCGAATCCAAACGCAAGGCCGTCCAGGATTTGGCGAGCCATGAAGACCTATCCAGCTTCACGCTGCACTCGGTAGCGGGCACGCGCGATGGCGACCGTCTGCGGGCCCAAGCGATATTCAGCGATAGCTCGTCGATTCTGACTGTGGAACTGCATTTTGCGATTGGATCGCCAACCACGCTGGAATCGGGTGCGTGGCGCTGGTCGCGAGCGGGCCTGATTCTGAGCGGCGCGGCAGCTTCGAGATCCATTACATTTCTGGGTGGGCAGGACGGTCCACCGAGTATTGGTGGTACTTTCGACCTGCTAGGTCCAGACGGAGTGGCGCGATATCGAGTGAGTATTCCGGTGACGCAGCTAAAGACGCGTTGGAAGGGCTAATACACATAACCCTCGCACCACCTCATCCAGATTTTCCTGGCGGGTTTACACTCCCCTTGGCGGGGGCACCCTCGCATTTGAATGGATTGGATGCGGGTTTCGTAGCCTGCTTTAATAGGAACTACGTCGATCAGGAAGACCCGGTACCCGGCGTGCGAGATTGCTAGGGTATACGAACCAGGCGGGAGGGCATTCATCCGAAAGTTACCGTCTGCGCCGGTCTTGACTTCAATCGCGGCAGCCGTGCGATCTTTTCGCTGCAGAACCAAGGAAGCTTCACGGAGCCTATTTCCGTTACCATCTTTCAGGACGGAACCGACGAGACGTGACTGACCGGCGCTCAGGCGCGTGTTCTCCAATCCCGGTGGATGCCAAGTGTCCTTACAGGTGTCTCGCGGATTGCGCATCCGGATGACTGGAAGTTCCTTGACCTCGCCCGCTGCCAGTTCTATCGCTGGCTCCAAACGAGTCGTAAAAAATCCGGCGTGCTCGACCTGAATGTAATATTTTCCGGGAGGGATGCCATCAAATTGAAAAGTGCCGTTGGTGAGAGTGCGAGCCGTCTTGAACGCTGGCCCTCCTGGAGATCTACGGAGCGAGACTTCCGCGTCGGGAACTTCAAGTGTCGACGTATCGGTTACACGGCCGCTGAGGGTCGCCAGGTCCTGACAGAATCCGATCAATGGCACAGCAAGCGACACAAGAAGCCGAGCCGGGTTATTCATATTGAAGTCAACGCCAGCGCGATGGCGCCTAACACCCCGGCCCGCGCGCCGAGCATCGGCGGAACAATCTCGGGCGCTTCCACATAATCATTCAGCAACGCCGAGACTTTCGACTCCACCAGCGGATAAAGCTTCTTGCGGCTCAGGACGCCGCCGCCGAGGACAATCCGCTGCGGCGAAAGGGTGCAGATCCAACTCGCGATGCCGAGCGCCAGGTAGTGTGCTTCGAGGTCCCAGGCGGGGTGATCGTCAGGGAGCGACTCGCCGGCTTGTCCCCAGCGCGCGCGGATGGCTGGCGCGCACGCCAGTCCCTCTATACAATCGCCGTGAAATGGGCAACAGCCGGGGAACGGATCCTGAAGGCGATCGTGCGGAATACGGATGTGGCCCATTTCCGGATGCGTTCGTCCGTGCATCAAGCGGCCATTCACCATCCCTCCGCCGCCGATGCCCGTGCCGACGGTGAGATATAGAAACGTATCCAGATGCTGCGCGGCGCCCCAGCGGAACTCTCCCAGTGCTGCGGCGTTGACGTCGGTATCGAAGGCAACTTTGGCACCCAGGGCATCGCGGATGGCGCCGGCGAAGTTGAAATTCCTCCAGGCCAGCTTGGGCGTGGCGGTGATGTAGCCGAAAGTTGGAGATGCCGGATTCGGATCGATAGGGCCGAACGACCCGACGCCGATGGCGCTGACAGGTTGGTGCTCCTGGAAAAATGCGACTGTGCGCTTAATGGTTTCTTCCGGTGTAGTGGTGGGAACCTCGCCGATTTGAAGATCATCCGGCTGGCTACCTACGGCGCAGACAAACTTGGTGCCGCCGGCTTCGATACCCCCGACAATTGGCATGTGTTCCAGTGTACGCCGAACCTGCTTCGAACATAGCTGGTGTGGACCCGGGCTACAATAAAGACGCGCATGAAATTATTCAAAACTTCGAAATATTTGTGTTTAGTTTTCGCCAGTGGACTTGTGGTTGCCCAGCAGCAACCTGCGAAGCCCGCGGCAGCCCCCAGCCTGGCTAAACCTGCTGACAACGATGCCAAACCGGCCGCGCCCGCAGTCAACGTGCCTCCGGAAGCCGTAGTAGTGACGGTGGGTACCCAGAAACTGACGCGGGCCCAGTTCGATCAGATTCTTGCCGCCCTGGCCGAGACTGGCCGGTCTCCGACCACGCCTGCCCAAAAACGCCAGCTCGCCACTCAGCTGGGCGAGATTATGGGGATGGCGCAGGAGGCCCGCAAGCAGAAATTGGATCAGGCTCCAGGAATCCAGCAGATGATGGCGATATCGAGCGATCAGGTGCTGGCGAACGTCTTGAGTACGCGGATGGCGAACGACCTGAAAATCGATGATGCCAAGCTGCACGCTTACTACGATGCACACCTGGCCGACTTTGAACAAGCCAAAGCCGTCCATATTCTGGTTCGCTTCAAGGGATCTAAGGTTCCGCTCAAGCCCGATCAAAAAGACCTAACCGAGGAAGAGGCGCTGGCGAAGGCTCAGGATATCCGCAAACGGCTGGTAGCCGGCGGGGATTTCGCCGCGATTGCCAAGGCCGAATCGGATGATGCAGCATCCGGGGCCAACGGCGGTTCGCTCGGGCCTGCATCCCCGCGCGGCAAGTTTGTGGGACCATTCGACCAGGCGGTATTCAGCCTTCCCGTGGGTCAGATCAGCGAGCCGGTGAAAACGCCTTTCGGTTATCACATTATTAAAGTGGAAGAACGCAAGGCGAAGAGTTTCGAGGAAGCGCGTCCGGACGTGGAGAAGAAGATAAAGCCGGAGTTGATGCGGGAAGCGATGGACAAGGTCAAGAAGGAGACTCCGGTCACGCTGGACGAGGGTTATTTCGGGAAGTAGCGTGGCGCAAGCCTCTGGCTTGCGGTTGGCAGCGCATGGCGCTGCCCCACATCCATCCTGAAACACTTGGATTTCTTGGCAGATGTGGGGCAGCACCCGTACCCTGCCTACCTCATGCGGTCGACCCAGCGCAGGTAGCGCATCAGTTCCTTGCGGTGCTGCCAAGCAAATCGACAGAAATCCGTAAATTCGATTTCGTCGGCGTGCACGCCCCAATAGGTTTCCATGCGCCAGCGCAAATAGGGACTGCGCCAGGGGCACAAGCGATAGCCTCGCGTCGCGCGCCACGCAAAGCTTAGCATCAGTTGGTGGAGCTGACGGCTTTCTTGGACGCGGAATCCGGGGTTGCGTAGTATCCGGTGCGCGTGCGGACTTGGGGATGGCCGGGACCGTTCACCAATACTTTGATCTGCCGGAAGGATCCGTCGCGCGCGTCATTGAGCGGCGAATACGCAATGGTGTATTGATTGCGAATCTCGTGCGCCACCTGCAACGCGATGGCGTCCACTTCCGCTACGCCCTTGGGATAGAAAGACAGACCGCCGGATTCGCGCGTGAGGGCGTTCAGCGCGCGTTTGGCGGCTTTAGCCTCGTGGTGCTCTTCTTCATCCAAGAGCCCGATGGTGTAAATCAGGACTTCGTTTTGGCGCGCGCGATCCACCAGGTGCTCCAAGCTAATGGTGCTGGCATTGTCGTTGCCGTCGGTGACCACCAGCAGAACTTTTTTATGATTCTTGCCCTTTTCTTTCAGGTAATCGATCGACATGCTGATGGCTTCTCGCATGGCAGTGCCGCCGCGCGAATCAATGCGCGCGACGCCCTCTTCCATCTTTTTGATGTCGTTGGTGAACTCGACGTCGAGGTACGCCTCGTCGTTGAAATTGACAATGAAGACTTCGTCGTGAGGGTTGGACGCTTTCACCAGGTCGACGGAAGCGACTTCCACTTTTTGCCGCTTCTCCTTCATGCTGCCGCTATTGTCGACAATAATACCCAAGGAGATGGGCACATCCTCGTGCTTGAAAAGCTTGATGGGTTGCTCAATTCCGTTTTCAAAAACCTTGAAAGATTTCTGTTGAAGATCGGTAACCAGTTTCCCGTTTTTGTCGGAAACGCTGACCGGCAGGATCACCCAGTTGGTGTCGGTCTTAAATGTTGTTGGCTCGTCGGTGATGGCTGGAGGAGGCTGCTTGGACTGCGCCGCGGCCAACCAGCAGAGCAGCAGCAGGCTACTGAGCAGGCGCATAGTATCCCAGGCGGAAGAAAGCTTTCAGCGGCGGAAGGCCGCGCGGCTGGACCAGTTTCACGGTCACGTGCCGGTACTTTCCGTCCCTGGTTTGGTTCTTCGGCGTGTAGTAAAGCATGTACTGATTGCGAAGTTCAATCCCGATTTTAGCAGCAATATCGGCCAGTTCGTTCAGTTGATCCACCGCGTAACTGCGCCCGCCGGTGAGTTCGGCCACTTCGTTCAGCAGGCCAGGTCCCATCATTTCTTCCGGCGTACGGCCGCGGTTCCCCGCCGCCTCAAAGATGCCGAGCCCGTAGATCTGGACGTCGGCCTCGCGAACATTATTCTTCACTTCAGTCTCGGTGTAGCGGCTGTTGTTATCGCCGCCGTCGGAAATAATCAGGATGGCCTTGCGCGGATTGTGCGCCTTGCCGCCCTTCATCTGATTCATGGCCAGGTAGACGCCATCCAGCAACGCGGTTTTTCCCTTGGATTGCGTAAAGGTCAAGCGATTCTGGACCTCTTCGACATCGGTGGTGAAAGGAACCACCAGATCGGGACGGTCGCTGAATTCGATAAGCGCGAACTCATCCTCGGGGTTGGCGGTCTTCAGGAATTGCGCAACGGCCTGGCGGGATTTCTGGAGCTTGGGACCCATGCTGCCGCTGGTATCGAAAACGATGACGATGGATAGCGGCGCGTCTTCGCTCGAGAATTGGACGATGGTCTGCTCGGTTTTGTCCTCGAACAGGCGAAAGTGCTCCTTCTCTAGACCTGTCACGAAGCGGTTCAACGGATCGGTAACCGTCACCGGAATCTGCACCAGCGTGGTGTCGATGCGAATGCTGGCCGCGCGCCGAGCGAGATCAGACTGCTTGGCGGCGTCCTTGTCGGGTGGTTTGGCGCGTGGAGTTATGGTAACTTGCGGATCATCCGGGCGCCCGTCGGTAGCCTGGGCCATCGCGGCCGGAGACACCGCTAGCAACGCACATGCAGCCGCCAGCAAAGGGATCGATAAACCGAAACCACGGAGGTTCGAGAAGGTCTGCGCCACCGTTTCTTACCCGTTTCGACTGTACCAAGTATAGCACCGGGCCGGCGCAGTAGTTAAGAATTATTCGACGCTCTGGCGGAGCGCTGCGACCTGGATTCCGACTCCATTCTACGAAGGAAGCGGATCTTACGCTCCCCACGTTCTTAGGCTCACGGGGGATGAAAAAGGGCGACCTCTCGAAGTTCATCGAGCAGGCCGTCCAAGCGCATGTTTTTCACCGCACCGTTCAGGACCTGAAGGCGCGTAATGCCGGCTGGTCAATCAACTGAAAGAACTGGCCGAGAATATTTTGACGTAGTTTTCATCCTGGATTAAAAAACCGCCTATGGATGTATTAACCGACATGGGTCCGGTCCAGGCCGTCCGGTTTATCGATCGGAAGATCGAGGGTCTAGATGACCGAATCCATGAACTACGACAAGTAGGGGAACGGCTGTTTTCGCCCGAACGAAACGGCAGCAAACTCCACCTTCACGAAACGGCACCGAAGCTACCGCCCAAAGCAAAGCAACTATGTGATTGGGTGAGAGCTCACGGGCCGATCACACGTAAAGAGATTCGAGATAAGAGCGGCGTCTCGGCTGGCACCATCGCCAACTACCTGACGCCGAACACGGTTTGTTCTTGTTTCTCGTGGTTTGCGGGATGTTATGGGAGTATTCGGTTATGTAAGGCCGGTTCTCGCAAAACCGGCCTTATCCGAGGGCCACTAGTCAAGACCCTTTTTGCCGTGAATGCTGCATGACACGGGAACGCCGAAAGTAGACGTTCCCGTCATTGGACTTCTTCACCCTCGGCGGCCATCCCCGGCGCTAAGAACGTTGAGGGCATTTCGCCTTTACCGGCAAGCGTGCCAGTCTTGAAGCGTTTGTACCACTTTCCCTTTGCTACGTCTGGGTCGGATTCCAACCAGTGTTTCAATTCGAGGAAGTCGGCGATTGAGACTCGCCCTTCACGGTAACGTTGAATCAGATGATCCAAGATTCCCGCTGGGGGTGGCTTCTTGATTTTCGGCATGCTTGCTCATATGTAGACAGTGGGGAGAAAGGAAAGGAAGTTAGGAGCGCGATTGTTGTTTATGAAAAATTACGTGTTCAAGTTGAGCAGAAAGATGCTTAATTTCAGCGGGGTCCTTCGTCGCCTTGATACGACTCAAGATTTCCAACGCAGCGTGATCGGAAGTGTTAACGGCAACGGGCACAGCCTCATCAATCTGTTTGCGAAACTCACTAAATCGCTTAATACCCATCCTGCTCTCCTTTCCTACCATATAGTCGTCCGCTTTCTTGGCTTTTGCCCATCGTGCTTGAACAGCTTTCCGTGCGCTCTCACTTCGCTGGGCTGGTGTGAGTTTAGCGGCCCTGGCTGGACCGCCTTTTTTGCCGCCCTTTCGTCCCAGAGCGACGGCGGCGGGATCTTTCTTCCTTTTTGCTACGGCCATGACTGTATCATACGTGAGCGTTCACGAATTGACAAATACGTGAGCGGTCAGGTATAATGAGAGTGTGAGTAGGAAACAAAAGCCCCGGCGACGGCGCATCGGCTGTGAATCTCAAAAGGAGAATCACGGTGATTTGCCACAAGTGTCAGACCGAATGTAAGCGTTTCGGCAAGGACCGGACCGGCCTTCAAAGGTTTGTTACCGAATAGCATGTATCAACGCTGATCGGCGCTGCATTGGATTCGAGACAGACATTGGATACTTCAAGGCGGCTCAGGATCGCATCCAGCGGCACGCGAATATGGCCTCTGTGGATTCTCTGTTTAGCTGATTACCAGAATATCGGCTCGTTACCGCGGGTTGAACGATCCCCTGATCCGGATCGACGATTTTCTGCTCGCGCTGTCGGAAACGGGACCGCGAGGGATTTCGCCGAATTGTTCGCCTGAGCCCCGAAAGATCGATAAACCAAAATGGCGTTCACAGGATCAGCATCGGTACTCATCGTCTATCAAAGACCAAGCTCACTCAAACCTGGATGATCATCCGGGCGCCGGCCAATCGGCCAATGAAACAAGCGCTCCGGCTCCTGGATCGGGAGGTCGTTGATGCTGGCGTGGCGCAGCTTCATCAGTCCCATTTCATCAAATTCCCAATTCTCATTGCCGTAGGAACGCCGCCACTGCCCTGAGGTGTCGTGCGACTCGTAAGCAAAGCGTACGGCAATCCTGTTTTGATCGAAGGCCCACAGTTCCTTGGTCAAGCGATACTCCAGCTCGTTCGCCCATTTGCGGGTGAGGAACGCTATGATCTCAGCCCTGCCGGTCAAGAACTCCGAGCGATTGCGCCAACGGCTATCGATTGAGTAGGCTAGCGCCACTTGGCTCGGATTTTGGGAGTTCCAACCGTCTTCGGCCTTGCGCACCTTCAGGATGGCCGTCTCCCGGGTGAAAGGTGGCGCCAGATTCGCGGTGAGAGTTTCTGTCATTGATTTGCTCCAGTGTTTAGACGCGCGCGTAGTGTCTGGCCGTAACACCTTCGCGGTAGACTGGAAAAAATTCCAGGGTTTGATCTGCCTTCCGGCGGTTTGCTGAACGAAACAAAGGCCTTTCGGATGGAAATCCAGTTGCTTATTACGCGTCTATTGGTACAAGGAGAATAGCAGATGACTAAGTTGGCCTTGCCCTTGTTGCTCGGGTGGGCGTTAAGCGCCCAAGTTCAAAATGCTCCTCCGCCGCCCGCCGGCGACTCGCAACCGGTTTTCCGGGTGACTGTGGTGGAGCGCACCACCAACGCCGTCAGCTACCGGCACCGGAGCGGATGGACCAAAGTGGATCTGCACGGCACGCCGCTCGCGCCCGAAGCCACCGGCCACGCGGACGTGAACAGCCGGCCGGGCTATATCGAAATAAAAACGCAGATGCATCACCTGGAATCCGCGCAGCGCTACGGTCCCGAGTACTTGACCTACGTTCTGTGGGCGATCACACCGGAGGGGCGGTCCAAGAACTTAGGCGAAGTCGTTTTGGAGGATGGTAACTCGCACCTGGATGTCACTACCGACTTGCAGGCATTTGCGCTGATCGTCACCGCTGAGCCGTACTTTGGGGTGTCCCAACCAAGCGATGTAGTGGTGATGGAGAACCTGATTCGCGAAGACACGGTGGGCAAGGTCGAGCAGACCAGCGTCAAGTTCGATCTCCTAAAACGCGGTACTTATACGATGAATGTCGCGCCCGGGACCTTCCGTCCAGTGAAGACTGGAAAAAAGCTTCCGCTGCAATTGCTGGAAGCTGAGAACGCGGTGGAAATCGCGCACGATGCGAATGCGGATCGCTATGCCGCTGACGTATTCAACAGTGCGAGGGATTTGTTGCGCCAGGCGGAAGCCTATCAGGATCGCAATGCCGGATGGAAGCCAATAACCATGACCGCGCGGGAAGCGGTGCAGAATGCGGAGACGGCCCGTCTGCTGGCGCTAAAGCGTCAGGAGGATGAGCGGGTAGCGCGCGAGAAACAGGAGGCGGCCGATCGGGAAGCGGCCGCTCGCGCGCAGGCCGACGAATCGGCGCGCCAGAAGGCCATCGCGGACGTCCAAGCTGCGGAAGCAGCGCGGCGGGAAGCGGAACAGGCGCGCCGGGCGGCTGAGGAGCGGGCGTCGGCGGAAGCGGCTCGCGCACAATCGGAAGCCGACCGGTTGGCCGCCGAGCGATCCAAACTGGCCGCTGATGAGCAACAACGCCAGGCCGAGCAAGCGCGCTTGATGCAGCAACAAGCGGAACAGAAAGCCCAGGAAGCCGATCGGCTTCGCGCGCAGGCGGAACAACAGCAACAACAGCTACGGCAGCAGTTGCTGGAACAGTTCAATCTGATCCTGGAAACGCGGGATACCGCGCGCGGTCTGATCGTCAACATGTCGGATGTCCTGTTCGACTTCAACAAATACACGCTGCGGCCGGCCGCGCGCGAGAAGCTGGCCAAGATTTCCGGGATCATTCTGTCGCATCCGGGCCTGCGATTGGAAGTGGATGGATACACCGATAGCATCGGGACCGACGCGTACAATCTGAAACTTTCCGATGAGCGCGCCGGGACGGTGCAGCAATACCTGGTGCAACAGGGCTTGGCTCAGGATAATGTTACTGCCAAAGGCTTCGGAAAAGACGACCCCGTGGCATCCAACGACACCGCGAGTGGCCGGCAATTGAACCGGCGGGTGGAGTTGGTGGTATCAGGCGAAATCATCGGTACCAAAATCGGTCCGGCGCATTCCAGCCAGTAGTCGGTAGTGGGGCAGGGCCATGCCCTGCCAGGGCCGCCTGACAATATCGATTGACCGGCGAAGCTTAACAAGCTGCCTCACACCTATTGTCCTTCGCGAGCGCGTTGTAGGCGAGCGCTATTACTACCAAAAAAATCGTCAAATCCTCGCTGTCACCCAGATTCACGTCCGCGAACCCCTCAATCAGTAGCGCGATCACTACCGCGATCCCGCCGTGCAACAGGAACTTCCCCTCATCCGGTCCGCGAGGCAGAGCGCGAATGCCCCGCATAAAATCCCACAGAATCTGTCCCATCAGCCAAAGAAAAACCAGCAGCACCGGAAGACCGCGTTCGGCGGCGTACTCCAGGTAAATGTTGTGCAGATGCATGTACGAGCCCGCCGGCAAGGGCTTGGGAATATCGGCCGGCAAATACTCCATGAATTCTTTCCTCGGCATCTCAGGACCCAACCCAAACCATGGGTGCGCCTCCACCATCCGCAAGCCGGTACGCATCAGGATAAACCGGAACCCGTTTGAATCGTCGTGGGCCGGGTGCACAATCGATACCACGCGTTGTCGAATATTGGATGGCGCCACGACGATTCCCAGCACAATAAGTACCGGGATTGCCAAAATCAGCCGTGGCCGCCAGCACCACACCAGGTATGTCATTCCCGCGAGCGTTGCCAGCCACACCGCGCGCGTCTCCGCCAGCAAGACGCCCAGCCCTATTGCGATCGCGAGAGCGATCCACAACCACATATGCCGCGCCGCCTCTGGTGAGAAAAACAAAAATGCAGCCAGCATCAGCAGCACCAACATTTCCTCAACTGAAAACGTGTACCAGTGGCTCATGAACCCCGTGATGCGTTGGTCCACGTAGCCCGCGTAAAAATCCTGATGCGCCTCGTGGATGCGATAAGCCTTCACACCGAACTGAACTAAGCCCAGGAGAGCGCTGGCGGCCGCGCAGCTCGCCCAGGTCAATATCAGCCAGCGCGCGATCTTGGTTTGGCGCAGCAATGTATAGGCGACCAATAATTGGCAAAATACGTAGAGCTTCTTGATCTGTGGAAACGCTGCCGCCGGATTGTCGGAAAGTCCCACGGCAATCAGCGTTCCGAGCAAAAACAACCCAAGCGGCAGTTGGATGGGAGGCAGCCGCACTCTCTCACGCGATGCGATCAACGCCACCAACGCCAAGCCAAGCAGTATTTGCGACGCCGAGATGCTAACAATAATTGCGGCTGAGGAAGCAAAAGTGAGCCACGTGGCTGCGAGCAGAAGCGCCGGCCTGTTCTTCATCTATTCTCGGTGGGCTATCACAAGGCGAATCAACCGTTTATGGACTCTGTAGGCCGTCGCAAGTACTGCCGATCTATCACATAGAAACGTGACGACTAGAACAGCCTTGTGCATCGGGTGCTTCTCCATCTTGGCACAAGCTCAGGAGTTCCGGTTCCGCTACTACGGCAAAGAGGACGGGCTCACCAATCTTTCCGTACAGTGCATCCTGCAGGATTCTTCCGGTTTTCTCTGGGCCGGAACCGACAACGGGCTGTTCCGCTACGATGGCAAAAGATTCACCCGATTCGGGAATTCCGAAGGCTTATCGGGCGCCACCATTGCTTCGCTTACCCAAACCAAAGACGGGACACTCTGGGTAGGAACGCGCCTCGAACTCGCCCGGTGGGATGGTGAGCGCTTCCAGATTGTGCGTGAGGGAAACTTCGATACCGTAGCAGCCGACCATCAGGGCGGACTCATCGCGGTGGGAAAGGAGGGTCTACTTGCCGTGCGGAACAGCGGCACTGGTTGGAACTTTCTTACACGCCGCGATCTCGCCGCGGACGCCGTCTCGGTAAGCGCCACGGGCGATGTGTGGTTGGCCGGCGCAGGCGGCGTCTGGCGAGTGTTGGCGAAAGATGTCCCGCGAATCTTTGTCGAAGGCCCCGTGCCAAAAGACTCTTGGGGATCCAACCAAGGGCTCAGCTCGGAACATTGGTTTGATGTGCGCGCCGACAGTGCCGGCCGCGTCTGGCTGCGCGGCATCGATAAGGTTCTCACGTTGGAGCCGGGGGCCAATCGCTTCACCGTCCGGCTCAGTTCTCCGGCCACCACGCAGCAGAACCGGCGGATGCTCCTGGATCGCGAGGGCCGATTGTGGCTGCCCGGTTCCGACGGCGTCACGCTGTGGACCGGTCAGGAGTCGCTCCCTATTCGAGAAGAGAACGGTCTGCTCGGCGGCGTGGACACGGTATTCGAGGATCGCGAAGGTTCCATCTGGCTGGGACTGTCGGGCACCGGCCTGGCGCGCTGGGTGGGACGCTCCGAGTGGCGATCCTGGACCCGCTCGCAGGGGCTCAACAACAACACTGTCTGGAGTCTGGCGCGCGATCGCAACGGAAATATCTTCGCGGGCACGGTAGCTGGTCTGAACAAGCTGGAGCCAAACGGAAAGCGCTGGATTCCCATGGCTCCCGCGCTAGCTTCCACCGGCGTAAGTTCTATCGTTCCGACCTTCGATGGAGGCGTGTGGGTGGGCCTGTGGGGAAAGGGAATTGCGCGGGTCAGCCGAAATGGTCAGGTGCGTTATTTCGGCCACGCCAACGGCACTGACGCCGTCTCAGTCTACTCGCTCTACCGCGACATGGACGATCATCTCTGGGTGGCCAGTTCAGAAGGTTTGTATCGCGATTCATCGAGCAACGACGCCGGAGTCTTTCAGCGGATCTCAATCCCCGGGACTAACAATCCAAAATTCTTCGGACTGCATCAGGATCGCACCGGCCGCCTGTGGGTTTGGTGTGATCAAGGCGTTCTTGAGCAAGACAACGGCCAGTGGAAAAGATACACCACGCGCGATGGATTGCTCGAGAATCAGGTGCGTTACCTGGCCGAAGAAAGCTCGGGTGAAATGTGGATCGGCTATGACAGCGCTCCAGGTTGCTCCCGGCTCAGGCTGGCGGGAGACCGTGTCGCGGTCAAGCACTTCACTCCACCCGGCGTCGGATCCACGCCCGTGTACTCGCTCGCGGTAGATAGCCGCGGCTGGCTCTGGTACGGGTCCGACCAAGGGATTTATGTGACGGACACTCGCAATCGTTTAGCCGGCGAGCAGGAATCCTGGCGCCGTTTCGATAAAAGCGACGGCCTCGCGTGGGATGACTGCAGCGAGAATGCGCTCATGGAAGATCGCGATGGTTCTATCTGGATCGGAACCAGCCTGGGGCTCTCGCAATTCCATCCTCCCGAGGACACATTTTCCCAACGCGCCCCGGCGCCCGCCTCTGCCGTGACGTCCGTACGCTTTGGCTTGGCCAAAACGCTCAACTTCGTTCTCAGGCGTCCGGAAGAAAGTTATAAGGTCGAATATCGCGATAACACGGTGGAAGTGACCTTTGCCGGCTTGACGCTGGTGAAGGATTCCGCGGTTCGCTTCAAATACCGCCTCATCGGACTGGAAGAGCAATGGATCGAGAGCGACCGCGGCCAAGCCCGCTATCCGCATCTGCGTCCCGGAAAATATCTGTTCGAGGGTGTAGCCCAAAACGTGGATGGCGCTTGGAGCACCACGCCCGCGCGCCTCACTTTCGAAATTATCTCCCCTTGGTGGATGACTTGGTGGTTCTGGAGCCTCAGCGCTCTCACCGTTCTTTCCACCATCCGCGTCTATTGGCTCTGGCGCACCAGCCGCCTCTTGGAAAACCAACGCAAGCTCGAATTGTTGGTAGAAAAACGAACCATGGAATTGCGCGCGCAGGCCGAAGCCCTCGCCATCGCAAGAGACGGAGCCGAAGCCGCCGCCAAAGCCAAGAGCGAATTCTTAGCCGGCATCAGCCACGAAATTCGCACTCCCATGAACGGCGTCCTCGGAATGACCGACTTGCTGCTGGATACTCCTCTCAATGAAGAACAGCGCGACTTCGCGGAAACCGTCAGCCAATCCGCCACGGCGCTGCTCGCCATCATCAACGACATTCTGGATTTCTCCAAAATCGAAGCCGGCAAGATGGCCATCGAATCGGTGCCCTTCGATCTTCCGGCGCAAATCGAGCAATGCGTTGCACTGCTGATCCCGCGCGCCAAAGCCAAGGGAATCGAGCTGCAGCTCCGTTACGAACCCGGAACACCCACCGAAGTTATCGGCGACCCCGGACGCGTCCGCCAGATCCTGTTGAACCTGGCCGGCAACGCCATCAAATTCACGGAGCGCGGCCATGTGATCGTCGCAGTGGAATGCATGGAGCGCGGAGCAACCGATGCCCGCGTCCGCATTTCCGTTGAGGACACCGGCATCGGCATTCCCGAGGAGCAACAGGAATACGTGTTCCAGAAGTTCACGCAAGCAGATGCCTCCACCACGCGCCGTTACGGCGGCACCGGACTGGGCCTCGCCATCGCGCGTCAATTAGCGGAGCTCATGGGCGGACGAATCGGGCTCCGCAGCAAAGTCGGCGTAGGCTCGATGTTCTGGTTCGAAATCCAGTTCGAAGTGGGGCAGGCGCTTGCGCCTGCCAAGGATTTTCTAGTCACCCAATAGCTCTATACTTGGACCTTGCCCAGCGCTCAACGCAAGATCGCCCGCCGCCTGCTTCCCTTCCTGTTCCTGCTTTACGTGACCGCCTTCGTCGATCGCGTCAACGTCAGCTTCGCCGGTCTTCAAATGACCCGCGAGCTCAACTTCTCGAACGAAGTCTTCGGATTTGGCGCCGGCATTTTCTTTTTCGGCTACTGCCTGCTGGAAATTCCCGGCGCAATGCTGGCCCAAGCCTGGAGCGCGCGCAAATGGATCGCCGGCATCATGGTGAGCTGGGGAATCCTCGCCACGCTCACCGGTTTGATTCACAGCGCCACCGAGTTCAACATCATCCGCTTCCTGCTCGGCCTCGCCGAAGGCGGATTCTTCCCCGCCGTGGTGGTTTATCTCACGCACTGGTTTCGCCAGGAAGAACGCGCCAAAGCCATCGCGATGTTCATGGCGGCGATTCCTGTTGCGAACGCTGCGGGTGCGCCGATCGCCGGTTTCCTGCTACGCATCCACTGGCTGGGCCTGGGCGGTTGGCGATGGCTGCTGATTCTCGAAGGCCTGCCGGCCCTGCTCGGCGGCATCGCGGCGTTGTTCTATTTAACAGATTGGCCCAAAGACGCCCGCTGGCTAGCGCCCGCCGAACGCGAGTGGATCACCGCAGAGCTCCAGCGTGAGTTGCGCGATAAGGGCGCCGCGCATAATCCCACGTCCGTCTTCGGAGCCCTGCGGCAGTGGGTGGTGCTGGCGCTGGCGCTCTCCTATTTCCTGATCAACACCAGCGGCTACGGCCTGGTGATTTGGCTGCCGAAAATGGTCCAGAAATTTCCCGGCTTGTCCACGTTCCAAGTGAGCCTGGTCTCCGCGATTCCCAATCTGTGCGCGATCCCCGCGATGCTGATCACCGGTTGGCATTCCGACAAAACGGGCGAGAGGAAGTGGCACGCAGCCTTCGCCGCATTCGCCGCCGCAGCCGGCTTCGCTCTGAGCCAAGTCTTCGGAGGACACCCGGTAATCGTCATGGCCTCTTTCTCGCTTGCAGCGGTCGGCATCATGAGCTTCTACCCGCCCTTCTGGGCCTTGCCGACGCGTCTGCTCAGCGCGCGCTGGGCCGCCGCCAGCTTCGGCTTCATCAACCTAATCGCCAACCTCGGCGGGTTCGCCGGCCCCTACATGGTCGGTTTCCTGACCGACCGCACCGGGACATATGTCGCCGGCGTCTTATTGCTAGTCTCAACCGCGGTCCTGTCCGGTGTAGTGCTGATGTTCCTGCGGGAGCGGCCGGCTGTCCGTTTTTTCCAATAAAATATCGTTCCCTCCGGATAGTCTTGACATGTCGTCAAAGAATGGAGGATTACATGCCACTACGTCTCTGTAAGTTATCTCTTGTTAGCCTGCTGCTGGTCACGGCGGCCCTGAAAGGCAACCCACAAGCGCCCGGAGGCGATTCTGCCCCGGCGTCACCCACGCTGATAAACGCTTGTCTGATTACAAACGACGTGGCGCGATTGGTCGAGTTTTACCGTGCGGCGTTACGCATTCCACCGAAAACTTCCAGCCCCGAGTATGCGGAGTTTCCGACAGGCGTTGGCGTACTGGCGATTTTTTCGGCAAAAGCTCACGAACAGTACATCCCTCATTCCGCGGAACCGGCCAGCAATAGGAGTGCGATCCTGGAGTTCAAGGTCGATGATGTTGACAAAGAGTATGTCAGGCTCAAGAGTTTCGTGAAGGCCTGGGTGAAGGCGCCGACCACCCAGCCTTGGGGCACCCGCTCCATTTACTTCCGCGATCCGGACGGCAACTTGGTTGACTTTTTCGCAGTAGTCAAACCTCAGTAGAGTTTTCCGAACGTAACCTGGGCCGGCTTTCGGGCAGCTCGCGCAATATCAGTACGACGCCAAAGTCGCCTTACGCCATCTGCATTCCGATCACCGCAGGAAAGCGGACCAGCCGGAACTTAGAAAACGAGCTGACCTCAGCGTGGCCAGGCGCGGTTGGGCTGCGTCTCATGGTTCCAACTTCGTTCCTGGAACAAGCCAAAGAGATTCTGGAAGCGCGAATCTCAGGCGAAGATCTCATTGCTCAGGCCGAAGCAGCAGAACCCATCGAACCCGTCGAAGGCGAAGAGAGGGATTGAAGAGGCTGGGGCTTGGACAGCGCCGAGCTGGCGAGTGCCTTGACTGCTATCCGCCATTGGCGGATAATACCAACAAGTGGAGTTGATTGAGACTTCTGTCTTTACGAAGCAGATCGTCGCTCTGTTAAGTGAAGAGGAGTATCGTGAATTTCAGTCCCGGATCGCCGTCAATCCAGAGCTCGGCGCTCTCATCAAGGGCGGCGGTGGGATACGAAAAGCCCGTGTTGCAGTTGGATCGCGAGGAAAAAGCGGCGGAGCCCGAGTCATTATATTTCTGGGCTGTAAGGCAAGACGTGATCCTCCTGCTATACGCGTATCCAAAAAACGTTGCGGCGGACCTGACTCCGAAACAAGTCTCGCAGCTCGCCAAAGCCGTCAAAAAGGAGTTTGGAAGTGAAAAAACAGATGTTTGAAGAACTACTGGGCAGCGTACGCGAAGCCGGTGCAATCCTGCGTGGCCGGCAAAAAGCTTCGCGGCGCACTGTAATTCGTCCTTCCGGGATTCGGGGCATTCGCGAGCGAACCAACCTTTCGCAGTCGGAGTTCGCGCAATTGATCGGCGTAAGCGTGAAGACACTTCAGAACTGGGAGCAGGCCCGGCGGCGCCCTACCGGACCGGCAGCCGCACTCCTGACTATCATTGAGCACGACCCAGCGCTCGCGATGAAAGCCATTCATCGTGTCTAAGGCGGCCTAGCGCAGAACTATTTAATCACCGGAATCGGATACCGGTAAATCCCCTGAAACACGTCGTCGAAAACTTTCAGCATTCCCTCATGAACCAGCCCGTTATCCGCCAGCAAATGCGGATTGCGCAACCTCACTGGACCACCTCGCATGTCCGAGCATTTCCCACCCGCTTCCCCAATCAGCAGGATTCCCGCCGCCATGTCCCACGGGTTTAGCCCAAATTCCCAAAAACCATCCAGCCGTCCGCTAGCCACATAGGCCAGATCCAGCGCCGCCGATCCCGCGCGCCGCACCCCGTGCGTCACCATCGCGAGTTGATAGTAAAAATGTACGTTGACGTTTTCGTGCCGCTTCAGGCTCGGAAAACCGGTCGCCACCAGCGTGTCCTCAACCCGCGCCGCTTTCGAAACGTGGATGCGCTGATTGTTCAAGTACGCGCCGCCTCCGCGCTCGCTCGAAAACATCTCGTTCCGCGTGGGATCGAAAATCACTCCCGCGATCAGCTCGCCCGCTTGCTCCAGCGCGAGTGTGACGTTGAACATCGGGAAACCATGCGCGAAATTCGTGGTGCCGTCCAACGGATCCACGTACCAGCAATAGTCGGATGAGCCGGTATACGAGCTGCCCTCTTCGGCCACGATCGAGTGCGTTGGAAAATGCGATCGCAACCGCTCCACTACCAGTCGTTCAGAAGCGCGGTCAGCCTCCGTCACCAGATCGAACTCGCCCTTCAGTTCAAACCCGATGCGCCGCTCAAAATAAGTGGCGAGCAACGCCCCAGCTTCCCGGGCGATCTCCGCGCTAGTCTCCAGATAAGATGCCATATGCCGGTGTGGCGCACGCACTCGTGCGTGCCGCGTCGGCACTCATGCCGACGCTCTTTGTTCGTCACTCCTCGTACAAATACTTAATATCGTGCTTGAACAAAAACAGATTCGGCGCGTTATGGCGTGTCAGCCGGATGAAGTTGGCATCATAGAACTCAATCAGCCCCTCCACCTCTTCATTGCTGCTCAAACGGATGCGAACGGGGATCTCGTTGTCGATCAAATAACGCAGGTACTTCACTTCTTCGAAAGTCTGCTCCGGGGCCTTGGTTTTCGCCTTGCTCATAGCTTCGCCAGTCTTACCGCCCCATTCCTTTGGTGGACTCATTGAACTCCCCATAATAGCCGCTGCGGGTGATCACCCGCAAATTCCGGCCGCGCACGTCTACTTTCAAAGTGTGAAAACGGTCGCTCGAAGGCGGGACATCGCGCGGATAGTAACCGATCAGATATTGCGTCCTCAGCTCGAGCAAAATTTCAGCGAATGCGCGATCCAACTCGGCCGCCGCGCTAGGCCGGAACATCCGTCCACCAGTGCCCGCGGAAAGCGTAGTCAGCGCATTCTCTCCGCCGATATTGCGCCCGGCATCGTTGGTGATGGGCATCACCAGCACCGGATAAATCACCACATCAGCCATCTGCGCTGCCTGTAACGCCTGATGGTAATTCTTCGTACTGGTAGTATCGCCTCCATCGGTCACGATTACCATCACGTGCCGGCCATCGCGCAGTTCCAGATTGCGCGATGCCAGAAAGATGGCATCGTACATGGAAGTGCCGCCCTCGGAATGGACCTGCTTCAAGCTCGTTTCGAGCCTCGCGAAGCGCCGCGTGTAGCCGCCCAACAGAGTCACCTCCCAGTTGAAGCTGTAGAGCGCGGCGGTATCTAGCGGATTCCCCGTGAACAACAGCGTCTTGAAAAACTTGCGCATGGATTCCAGCTCGTAGCGCAATTCGATCCCCGTAGACGCGCTGCTATCCACCATTGCCGCAACCGAGAGCGGTTGCGCCGTCTGCCGGTCGAAAACTGCGACCTCCTGCGGCACGCCGTTATCGTAAACCGTGAAATCGCTCTTATTCAGCGAGCTGATCAATTGACCGTTCGCGTCCTTCACGGTCGCGAGCAGCCGCACCAGACGAACATTGACCTTGAATGTTGTGGGCGGGTCCTGCGCCCATCCAGGCGCGCTGAGACACACCGCGAAAACCAGGAAACACGCGGCGCGGCGGATCACTTTTTGAGGACGGATTCGTCCCACTCCCCTTCTACCCAAATTTCTCCGTCCGCAAAATGCTCCTTCTTCCAGATCGGAACGGTGCGTTTCAGCCGGTTGATTCCCTCGAGCGCGGCTTCAAATGCTGGCTTGCGATGCGGCGCAGTGACAATCACCGCCACGCTGGTTTCGCCAACGTTCATCCGTCCCAGCCGGTGGATCATAGCAATCCGGCTGATAGCATGCGTAGCGGCCAATTCGCGCCCGATCTCAGCCATCGTTTTCACCGCCATCGGCTCGTAGCACTCGTAATCCAAAAATTCCGTCGGACGGCCCTTGGTATTGTTCCGCACCACGCCCTCGAAATTCACGACAGCGCCATCCACGCCCTGCAGCAATTGTTTTTGGATACCCGCGCTATCGATCACCTCCCGCGTCAAAGCAAAAAAATGCCCCGGCCCGGCGTCGAAAATCTGCTGGGTATAGCGTCCCGATCCGCCACTCACCGGAGGCAGAAACGCAATCTCATCACCCTCGCGCACCATTTCCGATCGATCGCAAAACTGCTGATTTGAAGCCAGCACGATGCTCGCTCGAAGCTCCCCCAGACGCGGAAACTCGACGGCGTAGCGCTCAAAAATCGCATCGACACGGGCCCCCGGATCCACCTCAATGGCCTCCTCAGCGCAGCCGGTAATATCCCTCAACATGCCGAAAAACAAGACTCTTACGCGCACTTGATGTCATAGTAACAGACGGTTAGAACCGGAACCGGTTTCAGCCTTCGTGGGGCATGCCTCCGGCTTGCCCAAACTCAAATAATCAACCTGCGCCTGGATCTCCCGCGGAGTATGATGAACTGATGCCGTGGCCCGAACGCATCGTCGCTGATCCCGAAACCCTGGCTGGAAAGCCGGTGATCCGAGGCACGCGCATCGCCGTCGAACTCATCTTGGAACTGTTGGCTGCAGGCCAGTCCGAGCACGAGATTCTGGCGAACTACCCACGCCTGACCAAGGAAGACATCCTCGCATGCCTGTCCTACGCGAGCTGACAACTGTCCTCGTCCGATGAAAGTTTCTGCTACGCTCGACCGCCTCGAAGCCGCCAAACGCCAATTCGATCCCGGCGCCCAAGCCCCCACCGCAAAACTGCTCGCCGCGCTCGCCCACCGCAGGTTTCCCGACGCGCAATCATGGATCCGATTCCACGAGGCGCTGCTTTTCTTCCGCGCCTATCCCGCGAATGAAGAAATTCGCCGCCTGGCCGTCACGCTCCTGGCCGAGTTCCACGAACGCATCTCCCGCCTCCAAGCAGATCTGGAACCCTTCGAAGAACCGGATGTCTCCGGAATCTCCGGTACTGCGTTTTCCGCCATCTTTACATACGACATCGCGCGCTGGCTCGCCCAGCACCATCCCACCCGCGTCGATATCGATTGGGACGCGACCGACCCCACTCTCCTCGGCCCATTGCTGCGCCGCCTGCATCCATTCTTCGCCGAGGATCTGCTGGTGGAAGCCAACATCCCCTACATGGACTGGTTTCGCGCCGCGAAAAAAGGCCGCGGCACCGATCTCGAGTGGCTGATTTCCCGCATCCAAGAATTTCCCATCTCTCCCGAAGACCGCGCCGAACTCTACGCCGGCGCGAAGATCGCCATTCGCTGGACCCTCGGCCACGGCCCCATGACCCGTTCCAACATTCACTTCCCCGGCGTGCGCAAGTTCTTCTACCATGATGGCCCATTGCTAAAGCGCGGCGATGTATCGCTCGCAGCCGAGCTCGAATCACCCAAGCTCGCCATCCGCAAACTCAACCGCGCCCGCGGCGAGCAGTTTCTAGACCTCGCGCGCGAAACTTCCGCCATGCGCTATCGCGAGCTGCACGGCTTTACCTATGGAAACCCCGCCAGCGTCATCCACGCCGAGCTGGGACGCGGCGTCGAAGTGTTCGTCGCAGGCATTCCTAAGGAGCACCGGCTAC